>Ga0129299_1001836_pt1 | contig 14192 bp, 12 predicted proteins | sample ConPoolayeCmetaG_FD_94477 | JGI IMG/M metagenome (GOLD analysis project Ga0129299, IMG submission 94477) | Hot spring microbial mat communities from California, USA to study Microbial Dark Matter (Phase II) - Cone Pool mat layer C metaG ... | reverse complement strand
TGCGGCTGGATATCGGCCTCCGAGAGCGGCAGCCGCGGCGGACAGCCGTCCACGACGGCGCCGACGGCGGCGCCGTGGGATTCGCCGAAGGTGGCGACGCGAAACAGGGTGCCGAAGACGCTGGACATGTCAGGAGTCCCCCCGGGATTCCGCGGCGGGCGCGCCCGCGCGCCGGACGATTTCCCGGCCGATGTCCGCGGAGGCCGCCGCGCCGCCCGCGGCTCGCACCTCGTGAACCGGGATGCCGTGCTTCGCCAGGCGCGCCGCGTAAATGGCCGCCGCGATGCTCGCGCCGGTCTTCGCGACGCAATCCTCCGCGCCATTGACCGAGGCGGCGCTGGCGGCCTCCGAGGTGACGAACACAATGGCGCCGGAGAACCCGGGATCGGCGTCGCGCTGCTCGAGCATCCAGCGCGCGACGGACTGCGTCAAGAAGAACGGGCCCTGCAGGTTGGTCTTGAGGACCCGCTCGAAGACGTCCTCGCTCATCTCCAGCACGTCGCGCGACTCGGCCGTCGCGAGGTTGACGTTGTTGACCAGCAGATCGAGCCGTCCGAAGCGCTGGCGCACGCCCTGCAGCAGGCTGAAGCGCGCATCGCGGCGCGTGAGGTCGGTCTGGAAGTAGATGGCGTCCGCGCCGGCGGCGCGGAGGCCGGCGAGCAGGGCGGCCGCCGCTTCCGGTTCGCGCAGTCCGCACAGGGCCACATCGAATCCCGACCGCGCCAGGGCGTCGGCAATGCCGGGGCCGACCCCGCCGGTGCCGCCCGTCACGAGTGCCTTCTTTCGCATAGCGTCGGCTCTGCCGGCCCCGGGCTAATCCAGCGGCGGCACGTCCACCCAGGAGCGCCGCCGCCACGACTCGAGGCCCAGTTCGGCCAGTTGAACGCCCTTGGCGCCCTCGAGCAGCGTCCAGCGGAACGGCTCGTCGAGCGCGACGTGGCGCAGGAAGAGCTCCCACTGCACCTTGAAGGCGTTGTCGTAATTCCGCTGGGCGGGGACGCGCTGCCAGCCGTCGTTGAAAACGATGGGTTGGTCCACGTCGGGGTTCCAGAGCGGGCGGGGCGTCGCGCCGTAGGGCTGAATCCAGCATTCGCGCAGCCCCGCGACGGCGGAGCCGCGCGTGCCGTCCACCTGCAGCGTCAGCAGGTCGTCGCGCCGGACGCGGACGCACCACGACGAGTTGAAATGCGCGATGACGCCGCTTTCCAGCTCGAAGGTCGCGTAGGCGGAGTCGTCCGCCGTGCAGTCGTACGGCGCGCCGTTTTCGTCCCAGCGCCGCGGGATGTGCGTGGCGCCCAGACAGGTGACCGCCCGGACCGGCCCGAACAGGTTGTCGAGCACGTACCGCCAATGGCAGAGCATGTCCACGATGATGCCGCCGCCTTGTTCGCGGACGTAGTTCCACGAGGGCCGCTGCGAGGGGACGACATCGCCCTCGAAAACCCAATAGCCGAACTCGCCGCGCACCGAGAGGATCCGCCCGAAGAAGCCGGTGTCGCGCAGGGCGGCCAGCTTCATCAGGCCCGGCAGCCACAGCTTGTCCTGGACGACGCCGTTCTTCACGCCGGCCCGGACGGCCCGGCGATAGAGGTCCAGCGCGTCGGCCGCGGTCAGCGCGGTCGGCTTCTCGCAGTAGATGTGCTTTCCGGCGGCAATCGCCTTGCGGACGCTTTCCACGCGGCGATCCGTGGTCTGCGCGTCGAAATACACCGGGAATTCCGGATCGGCCAGCGCGGCGTCGAGATCGGTGGTCCAACGATCCAGTCCGTGCTCCGCGGCGAGTTTCTCGAGCTTGGCCGGATTCCGGCCGACCAGCAGCGGATCGGGCAGGATCGTTTCGCGGTCCGATATCCGCACGCCCCCCTGGCGGATGATCGCGACGATCGAGCGGGCCAGGTGCTGATTGGCGCCCATCCGGCCCGTGACGCCGTTCATTACGATGCCGATGCGGCGCACCTTGGTCTCCGTCATGGCGCCTCCGGGTTCGCGTCGAGTTCCCGCGCCGCATCCGCCGCGGTCCGCTTCGCGTCCTTGTAATAATCGAGCGTGCGCTGCAGTTCCGTTCGCTCGCCGGCATCGGCGGCCTTGCCGATGGCTTCTTCCTGCGTGGCGATCGCCGCGTCAATCAGGCCCAGGTTGAACATCACCAGTCCCAGCGTGTCGAGGATGGACGGATCCTTGCGCTCGGACAGCACTGCGGCGCGGCGGGCGGCGGCCCAGGCGACGCCGATATCGCGCGCCGCCAGCGGCATCGGCGACGGGGCCACCAGCATCCAGGCCAGCTGGTTGAGGTTGTCCGCGGAGTCCTCGAACGTCTTGAGCATGCCCTGGTAATGCGCTTTGAGGCCCGCGAGATCGCCGGTCTGGAAGAGCAGACCGGCCTTCATCTGGGACAGTTCCATGTTCTTGGGATCGTCCGCCAGCAGGCGGTCGAGCGCCTGGCCGGCCTTCGGGAAATCGCCCGACTGCAGAAATTGCATCAACTGCGCCTCGTTGTCGCGTCGCGCCTTGATTTTCGCGGGGTCGTAGCGGCCTTCCAACACGTCGTCGAGCACCGCATCGAGGCCGTCCATCGGGTGGCCGGTCCACAGAATTTGGCCGTCCTTGCCGACGACGAAAGCGTGCGGAATGCCCTCGACGTCCTTCATCCAGGTCTCCTCGGTGGTCTTGTCGGTGTCCAGCGCCACGAGGTAACTCATCTTCAACTCGTTGATGAAGGGACGGGCGGTGGCTTCGTCCTCCGTCGTGACGCCGACGATCGCCACGCCGCGGTCCTTCAGCCGCTCCTGCAGCTTGTTCAGGTGGGGGACGGTCATGCGGCAGGGGCCGCACCAGGTGGCCCAGAACTCCACCACGTAGATCGTCTTGCCGTCGCCCTCCGCGGGTTCCACGGCGGCGCCGTTGATCCACTGCTTCACGCCCTTGAGCGAGGGCGCCTTTTCGCCGATGTCGGCGGCCGGGGCCGCCGCGGCGAACAGGGCCGCCAGCGCCAGGCTTCGGGCCATCCAACGAATGTGTTTACGCATACGGATCTCCTCCGCGCGCCTATCCGACCGGGCCGCGCGCGCCGCGCCAGTAAACCATTCCGGTCGCGCCGGCGCAAGGCGGAACTGCGGCCGGGCCCGCTTTTCGTTGGCGACCGGGCCGGGAGGGGCTATACTGCTGCCATGAGCGGGCACGCACCGCATCCTTCTGGCGCGCACGAATCGTCGGGCGCGCTGCGGCATCTGTTCGGCCAGGTCGCGTTCTGGCAGGGCATGGGCTTCCTCGCCATGGTCGCCTTCATCTGGGCGCGCGAGTCGCTGGATTTGCCGAACCTCCTGCTCGACGAGCCGCCCTCGCCGCCGGATTGGATCGGCGCCGCCATTCTGACGGTAGGCATTCTGGCGATCGGATTCGTCATCACGGCCCACACTTACCTGCAGCAGAAACGGGTGCTGAAAGGCTACATCCGGGTCTGCTCCTATTGCCGCAAGGTGCATATCGAAGACACGAGTTGGGAGCAGATGGAGCAGTTCATCTCCGATCGAACCCTCGCGGAGTTCACGCACGGCATCTGCCCGACCTGTCTGCGCAAGGCGGAGGCCGAAATCGAGGCGTCCGTCCGAGAAAAACCGACCTCCGCCCCCGGCCCCGGCTCATGAACGGCGCCGCACGTTCGATGCGCGCGCTGGCGGCGCTGACGTTCCTCGAGACCCTTCGCCAGCCGGTGACGCTGCTGCTCCTGCTGGCGCTGATTCTCGCCGCGGTCTTTCTGCCGATGATCACGTCGCACACGCTGGGCGAGACCGACCGCGTCATCGCCGACGCGATGCTGGCGCTGCATCTGCTGATCGGCATGCTGCTGGGCGGTTTCGCGGCCTGCCACTCGCTGTCCGGCGAAATCCGGCGCGGCACGGCGGCCACCGTGCTGGTCAAACCCGTCGGTCGGGCGGTCTTCTTCCTCGGCAAGTTCGCCGGCATCGCCGGCGTCCTGGCGGGATTCTCCCTGACGGCGACCGCGGCCGGCCTGATCGCGCGGCGCGCCGTGATCGAGCCGTACACGGTGGACCTCTGGGCCGCGCTGCCGCTGCTGCTGGGGCTTGCCGCCGCCTTCGCGCTGGCGGGCGCGATCAATTTCTTCACGCGCCGGCCCTTTGTATCCGACGCCGTGCGTCTCGTCGTCCTGTTCGCGCTGCTGGCCTTTACGGTGACCGGCTTCGTTTCGTCCGAGGGCCGCGGGCAGACGTTCGGCGCCGGATACTCGTGGTCCTTCGCCGCCGCGTCGCTGCTGGTCGGGATGGCCGCGCTGACGTTGAGCGCGCTGGCGCTGACGCTCGCGTCCCGGCTGGACGCGGTGCCGACCGTGTCCATTTGCGCGGTGATCGTGCTGATCGGCATGATGTCCGACTACCTGCTCGGCCGGCACGCCGCCGTCTCCCGGCTCGCCGCCCTGTTGTACGCGATCGTTCCCAACTGGCAGCACTTCTGGCTGGCGGACGCGCTGCACCTGGAGGAGCCCATTCCGGCCGCCTACCTGGGCGCGGCCGCGGCCTACGCGGGGTTGTACTTGCTGGGCGTCCTGGGCTTGGGTATCGTCTTCTTCCGCCACACGGAAGTGAAATCCTGATGGATCGCCTCAACGAAAGAACCGCCGCCGCCGCCGCGCTGCTGGCCGCGGTTCTCGCGGCGCTGGACCTGGCCGTCGGCGCGATGACGGGTCTGCGGATGTTGACCGCGCTCGCGCCGCTGCTGCTGGCGACCGCCGCCGTCGGCGCGCTGGTCGCGGCGCGCTACGGGCTGGAGCGCCGGGCGATCGAGGAACGGCAGGACGCCGCGCTGGCCCGCGTCGAACGGCCGGACGCGGCGCTGTTCACGAGCGACGCGGAGGAGGGCGATCCGCTGTCCGTCGCGCGCGCGCGCGCCCAGTTCGAGGCCGTCGTGGTCCGCGCGGCGGCGCCGGCGCTGGCGCTGGGACAGGGGTTCGCCGCCTGGCGGCTCTATCGCATCCTGGCCGGGGCGCTGCCCGTCCAGGTCTCCGGCCGGCTCGGCGCGGCCTCGCTGCTGGCCATTCAGGCCTTCCTGCTGTTCCTGGCCGGCCGCTACCTGAGCGGCCTGGCGCGCGATCCGGCGCGGCGGCTGCTGCGCGGTCCCGGCGCCCTGCTGGGGCTTTCCGCCTTCGCGGCATTGCTCGGCGCGGCCGCGGGCATCGCCGGTCACGCGGGCTGGGGGCCGGCCGATCGCGCGGCCGCGGCCGTGTTCACGGGCGCCCTCGCGGTGCTGGCCGCGGAAAACCTGCTGGGTTTCGTCGCGGATCTCTATCGCCCCCGGCGCCGCGACGAGCCGCCGCGCACGAGCTACGAGAGCCGGCTGGCGCGCGCGCTCGCCGAGCCGGCCGGCTGGCTCGGCGACGCGGCCCGTTCGCTCGACTACCAGTTCGGATTCAAAGTGTCCGAGACGTGGTTCTACCGGTTTCTGCGCAACGCGCTGGCCCCGCTGGCGCTGTTCCAGTTGCTGATCCTGTACCTGCTTTCCTCGGTCGTCGTGCTCGACGCGCACGAGGAAGCCGTGATCGAACGCTTCGGCGTGCCGCGGACGGCCGAACAGGGCGGCTGGCGGCTGGAGCCGGGCTTCCATCTCAAATGGCCCTGGCCGTTCGAAACGGTGCGCCGCTTCCCCGCGCGCCGCGTGCAGACGCTCCACGTCGGCTATCGCCAGGACGAACGCCGCCCCCGGCCGACGACCCTGTTGTGGACCCGGCCGCACTACGCGGAGGAGGACCAGTTCCTGCTGGCCAGCCGCTCGGCGCCGGCCGCGGCCGCCGTGCCGGAGGGCGGGAGCGCCGCCGACGTCGCGGCCCCGGTCAATCTGCTCAGTTTCAACATCCCGATCGAGTATCGCATCGCCAACCTGCGCCGTTTCGCCTACGGATTCGCCGATCCGGCGGCCGTGCTCGAACGGCTGGCCTACCGCACGCTGACGCGCGCGCTGGTCGCGCGGGACCTCGCCGATGTGCTGGGCCCGGAGCGGATGGAGACGGCGCGCGCGTTGCGCGAGGCGCTTCAAGCGGAGGCCGACCGGCTCGCGCTCGGCGTGGAGGTCGTTTTTGTCGGCCTGCACGGCGTCCACCCGCCCGTGCCGATCGCGGACGCCTTCGAGGACGTGGTCGGCGCGCTCGAACAGCGGGAGGCCCGCATCCTCGACGCGCGGGCGTACCGGCACCGGCGGCTGCCGGTCGCCGAGGCCGAGGCGCGGCGCATCGTGTTCGAGGCCGAGGCCCAGCGCGCCCGCCGGACGCTGACGGCCGAGGCCGAGGCCGCGCAGTTCGAAAGCCGGAAGACCGCGTCGGACCGTTCGCCGGCGGTGTTCCGCAACTGGCACTACCTGCAGACCGTCCGCGAGGCGCTGCGGGGCGTGCGCGTGTACGTCGTGGCCGCCGCGCCCGACAGCGAAGTGATCCAGTTCAACTTCGAGGAACCGCTGCCGACGGGCATCTTCGATTTGAGTCCCCTGACGGAGAAGAGGTGACGCGATGGCGAAACGCAACTATTGGATGCCCGCGCTGGGCCTGCTGCTGCTGGCGCTGTTCGCGCTGACGCAGGTGATGGCCATCCTGCGGGAGGGCGAGACCGCCGTGCTGACGACCTTCGAGCAGCCGCGCCGCGTGCTGGAGCGTCCGGGCCTCTATTTCCGCTGGCCGTGGCCGGTGCAGCGGCTGTACCGCTTCGACGCCCGCGTGCGCGTGCTGGAGGGCACCTTCGAGCAGACGCTGACGCGCGACGGCAAGAACATCGTCGTGATGCTGTTCGCCGGCTGGCGGGTGCGCGATCCGCTGCGCTTCCTCGAACGCGTGGGCGGCGCGGCGCAGGCGGAGCAGAACCTGAACGGCCTGATCAGCAACTATAAGAATGCCGTGCTGGGCCGCCGTCCGTTCGCGGCGCTGGTGAACACCGATCCGGCCGCGTTGAAGTTCGACGAGATCGAAAGCGAGATCCTCGCCGCCGTTCAGCCGGAGGCGCGCGAACGCTACGGCGTCGAGGTCGAGTTCCTCGGCATCCGCAAGCTGGCCCTGCCGGAGGCCATCACGGAAAAAGTGTTCGAACGCATGCGCGCCGAACGCAAGGAGGCGGCCGAACGCTACCGCGCCGAGGGCGAAGGCGAGGCGATCGCCATCCGCGCCGAGGCCGACAGCCGGCGCGACCAGCGGCTGGCCGCCGCGGACGCCGAGGCGCGCCGGATTCGCGCCGCCGGCGACGCCGCCGCCGCGGAGTTCTTCCAGACGTTCGAGAAAGATCCCGAACTGGCGATCTTCCTGCGCAAGCTCGAGGTCCTGTACGAAACCCTCGGCACCAACGCGACCGTCGTCATCGGGGCGGACACGCCGCCGTTCGATCTGCTGCGGGGCGCGCTCCCGCAGAAACCGTGAGGCCGCCGGTCCCGTGCAGGAAGTCTCCATTCGTGAATTGACCTCATGACCGAAAAACCCGTCAAAGCCCCCGAAACCGGGGCGGCCGCGCTGGTCGAGGCGCTCGACACGAGCTTCCGGCTGTTGCGCTGGGCGCTCGCGGGTCTCCTCGGCGTGTACCTGCTCTCGGGCCTGTTCGTCGTCCGCCAGCAGGAGCGGGCGTTCGTGCTGGTCTTCGGCCGGGCCCAGGGCATCGGCGACGAGCGCGTCCGTCCGCCGGGGCTGCACTGGACGCTGCCGCGGCCGTTCGCCGAGATCCGCCGCGTGGAGACCGAGCGCGTGCGCGTCGTCATGACCGCCGCGCCGCTGCCGGCCCCGGAGCCCGGCGGGCCCGGACCGACGGTCGCCTGGGACGAGTACCTGCTCGCGGGCGACGCCAACCTGTTGCACGCGGTCTGGGCGCTGCGCTACACGGTGCGGGATCCCGCCGCGTGGCTGTTCGGCTTCGAGAATCCGGACGCCGCGCTGCGGAACGAACTGGCCCATGCCGTCATCCGCACGACGGCGCGTTTCGCGGTGGACGCCGCGCTGCGCACCGACGTGGAGAGCCTCCGGGCGGCGGTCGAGGAAACCGTGCGGCGGCGCGTGGCCGCCATCGGAGTCGGCGCGCAGGTGGAGCGCGTGGACCTCGTATCCGCGGCGCCGCCGCCGCCGGTGGCCGCGGCCTTCGACAGCGTCGTGCAGTCCGAACAGGAGCGCAGCCGGCTCATCGGCGAGGCGCGCGCGTACGCCGCGCGCGTCGAGAACGAGACGACGGGCGCGGCCGCCCGCCTGCGGTCGGAAGCGGAGGCGTACCGGCGGCGGCTCGTGGCCGAAGTGGCCGCGGAGGCGGATTATTTCACGGCGGTTTATGCGCGCTACCTCGCGCAGCCGGAGGTCATCGCCCAGACCCTGCACCAGGAGACGCTCCGGCGCGCGTTGCGCCGGGTCGCCGGGGTCTATTACCTGCGGCCGTCGCCGGACGGAAAACAGGAATTGCGGCTCTGGCTGGGTCCGCGCCGGCAGCCGTCCGCGCCGGCCGAGGGCGCGGGGGAGCGCCGTTAGCCATGCAGACGCGCCGCGCCGAACCGGTTCACGACCACCAGCGCCGCGGGCTGGGCGCCGCCCGGCTCCTGCTCTGGGTGCTCGTCGGCGCCGCCTTCGTCATCGGCGGCTTCGCCGCCCGCTGGATCTATCCCGACAACCCGATGGCGGGCGATTTGAGCGCCGTGGTCGGCGCCGTTATGCTCGCGCTGCCGATCCTCGTCAACGCGGCGCGCGACCTGATCGAGGGCCATGTCCACATGGACGAGCTGGTCGCCATCGCCGTGCTGGCCGCGATGGCCCAGGGCGATTTCCGCACCGCCGGCGTGATCGCCTTCTTCATGCTGATCTCCGTCGTCATCGAAACCCGCACGGCCGAGGGCGCGCACGCGGCCATCGAGGGGCTGATCCGCCTGACGCCGACCCTGGCCCGTCGGCTGACCGGCGAGCGCGAGGAGTCGGTGCCCGCCGCCGAATTGCGCGCCGGGGACCGCGTCCGGCTGCTGCCCGGCGAGAACGTGCCGGCCGACGGCCGGATCGTATCCGGGCGCACGACGCTCAACGAATCCACGATCACCGGCGAGTCCATGCCCGCCGAAAAGGGCCCGGGCGACGAGGTGTTCGCCGGCACGCAGAATCTGACCGGCGCGGTGGTCGTCGAGGTCGCGCGCGCCGGCGAGGACACCACGATCGGCAAGGTGCGCGAGCTGATTCTGGCGGCGGAGCGCACGCGGCTGCCGATCACGCGGATGATTGACCGTTACGTGGGCTACTACACGCCGATCATCCTGGCGATCGCCGCCTTCGTCTGGTTCTTCACCGACGACTGGTCGCGCGTCGTCGCGGTGCTGGTCGTGTCGTGTCCGTGCGCGATCATCCTCGCAACGCCGACGGCGATGGTCGCGGCGTTGTCCGCGGCCGCGCGGCTGGGCATCCTGATCAAGGACGTGGCCGACCTCGAGGCCGTATCGCGCGTGGACGCGGTCGTGTTCGACAAGACCGGCACCCTGACCACCGGCCGGTTGGGCGTCGTGCGGCTCGCGCCGGCGGCCGGCGTGCCGCCCGCGGCGCTGCTGGAGGCGGCCGCCGGCGCGGAGCGGTTCAGCAACCATCCGGCCGCCAAGGCCATCGTGCAACTGGCCCGGGAAACGGGCATTCCGGCGGCCGAGCCGCAGGATGCGCGCGAAGAGCCGGGGCGCGGCGTGCGCGCGCGGCTCGGGGTGGACCCGGTGCTGGCCGGCCGCGCCGACTGGCTGCGGTCCAACGGCATCGCCGATCCGGAAATGGACCGCGCGGACGAGCGCGATACCGCCGACTTCAGCGTCATCTTCGTCGCGCGCGCCGGCCGCTACCTGGGATGGATCGGCCTGCAGGACCAGGTGCGTCCCGAAGCCGCCGCCGCGCTGCGCGGCCTGCGGGAGGGCGGCGTTCGGCGGGTGGCGATGGTCACCGGCGACCGGGAGTCCGCCGCCGCGCGCGTCGCGCGGGAAATCGAGTGCGCGGAATTCGTGGCCGGCTGCCTGCCCGAGCGCAAGGTCGGCTTCGTCGAGCAGGTCCGCCGCGACCGGTACCGGGTCGCGTTCGTCGGCGACGGCGTGAACGACGCCCCGGCGCTGGCGGCGGCCGACACGGGCATCGCGATGGGGGCGGCGGGCAGCGATGTGGCCATTCACAGCGCGAAAATCGCGCTGATGAACAACGATCTGCGGCGGCTGCCCTTCCTGGTGAAGCTGTCGCGCCGCACGCGCGTCGTCGTGCTCCAGAATCTCGGCGTGGGCATGGCCTTCATCGTCGGCGGCGTGCTCCTTTCCGGAATCGGCTATCTGAACCCCATCGTGGCGGCGTTGATCCACAACTTCGGATCGCTCGTCGTGGTGTTCAACAGCGGCCGCCTGATCCGCGACGGCGAAGAACTGGAGTGAACGCGGCGGAGCGCCGCCGCGACGGGAGGATTCGGATGAACGGCGTGACGAAATTGGCGTATGCCGGCTGGCCCAATTGCGTTCGGCTGACCGCCGGCGATGTCGAACTGATCGCGACGACGGATGTCGGACCGCGCATCCTCCGCCTCGGCTTTATCGGCGGCCCCAACGTGTTCAAGGAATACCCGGAGGAACTGGGGTTGACCGGGGGCGACACATGGCGCATCTACGGCGGGCACCGGCTCTGGCACGCGCCGGAGGCCAGGCCGCGCACTTACGCGCCCGACAACGGGCCGGTCGCGATGGAATGGGACGGCGCGACGCTTCGGTTGAGGCAGCCCGTGGAAACGGCGACCGGCATCGAGAAGCAGATCGAGATATCGGCCGATCCCGGCGCCCCGGGCTTCCGCGTCCTCCACCGGCTCGTCAACCGCGGCCTCTGGGACGTCGCGCTGGCGCCGTGGGCGCTCTCGGTGATGGCGCCGGGCGGCCGCCTGATCGCTCCGCAGGAGCCCTTCCGTCCGCACAGCGAATGGCTGCTGCCCGCGCGCCCGCTGGTGGTATGGCATTACACCGACATGAGCGACCCCCGCTGGATCTGGGGCCGCCGCTATATCCAGTTGCGGCAGGACCCGGCCCGCGCGGCGCCGCAGAAGATCGGTTTCCTGAACCGCCGGGGCTGGGCGGCGTACGCGTTGAAGGGCCTCCTTTTCGTCAAGCGGTACGAGGCCCTCGAAAACGCCGTTTACCCGGACTTCGGCTGCAACACGGAAACCTTCACGAACGCGGAGATGCTGGAAGTGGAAACGCTCGGCCCGCTGACGCGCCTGGCCGCCGCGGGCGGCGCCGTCGAGCACGCCGAGCGCTGGTCGCTCCACCGCGTCGCGCTCGACGACTTCCGCGAGGACGCGCTCGACCGCGCGCTCGTCCCGCTGGGACTGGCCTCATGACGTCCGCGGGAGGAACCGCGCGAACGAAACGGCCCGCCGGCGTCCGGGCCCTTTGCCGGCGGCCGGACGGCGCCGCCGGCGAGCGCCGGGGCGGGGCGCATCGGTGGCGGATCGCGTCCAATTCGTCGCGCGGCGGCGAATAAGCTTCGAATGCCCGGTTTTCGCAAAATGCTGGCGGTGGACGTGGCCGCGCTGGGCTGGGACCTGATCGAGCGTCATGGTCGGCGTTCGTTCGGAGATCTGCGCTTTCAGCCGGCCGAATCCGTCTTCCCTGCGCTGACGTGCGTGGCGCAGGCGGCCTTTCGCACCGCGGCGCCGGGCGCGGTTCACGGCATCGAGGCCAACGGCTTCTTCGATCGCCGGCTGCGGCGCGCGTTCTTCTGGGAGCAATCGGCCGCGCTGGTCGGCGGACCGCGCCTGTGGGATCGGTTTCGGGCGGCGGGCGGACGGGTGGCGCTGCTGTTCTGGCAGCAGAGCCTCGGCGAGGCGGCGGATCGCATTCTATCGCCCCGGCCCATTCACCTCCATCACGGCGGGATGATTTCCGATTGCCAGAGCCGGCCGCTCGAATGGTCCGCGGAGTTGACGCGCCGGATCGGCCGACCGTTCCCGCTGCACCGTTACTGGGGCCCGCTCGCCGGCGCCGCGTCGAGCGAGTGGATCGTGCGCGCGACCATCGAAACCCTGCGCGGCGACGGCGACGCGCCCGAGCTGGTACTATCCTACCTTCCGCATCTCGATTACGATCTCCAGCGCTTCGGGCCCGGACACCCCCGCGCCGGCCGCGCGCTGGCGGCGGTTTTCGACTGGCTGGCGCGGTTGCGCGCGGCCGCGGCGGAACGCGGGTATGCGGTGCTGTTCTTCGGCGACTACGCCATGGCCGCGGCCGCCGGCGCGCCGGTCTATCCCAACCGCGCGCTCCGCGCCGCCGGCCTGCTGGACGTCCGCGTCGTCGGCGGGCGCGCCTATCCCGACCTGTTCGGCAGCGCCGCGTTCGCCGTCTGCGACCACGAGGTCGCGCTGGTCTATGCGGCGGACGCCGACCGCGCGGCGCGGGCGCGCGACGCGCTCGCCGCGCTGCCCGGCGTGGCCGGCGTCGCGCCTTCCGCCGGAGCCGGCGGCGATCGCGCGCCGGACTTTGTGCTGACGGCGGACGAGGGACGGTGGTTCGCCTACCCGTGGTGGAGCGCGGCGGCAGAAGCGCCCGACTACGCGGGGCACGTGGATATCCACAACAAACCCGGTTACGATCCCTGCGAACTGCGCTTCGGCTTTCCGCCGCCGCGCATCGCCCGGGATCCCGCGCGAATCCGCGGAACGCACGGGCGCGCGGGACCGGGGCGGCGGGTGGCCTGGGCGAGTTCGGCGCCGCTGCGGCCGGAACCGGACGATCTGATCGGCCTCGCGCGCGCGCTGCGCGGCTGGCTGGAGGAAACCCTGCCATGAACGCGCCGGCGCCCCGCGCGCAAGTTCAGTCCTTCGCCGTCCGTTTCGATTATCCGGTCGTCTTCACGCGGGGCGTGTTCGATCCCGCCAATCCGGCGCTGGCCGAAGTCCTGACGCGCCGCGCGGCGGACCGGCGGCGCGTGCGGGCGGCGTTGTTCGCGGATGCCGGACTTGTGACCGCCTGGCCTGATCTGATGGAACGCGCCGCGGCCTATTTCCGCGCGCACGCCGACCGGATCGAGACCGTCGGATCTCCGCGCGTCGTGCCCGGCGGCGAGCCGATCAAGAACGATCCGCGCTTCGCCTGGAAACTGGCCGACGAGTTGCTGCGGGCCGGATTGGACCGGCACGCGTGCGTCCTCGTCGCCGGCGGCGGCGCCGTGCTCGACGCGGTCGGCTTCGCGGCGGCGCTGCCGCACCGCGGCCTCCGGCTCGTGCGGCTGCCGAGCACGACGCTGGCGCAGGCCGATTCGGGGGTCGGCGTCAAGAACGGCATCAACCGCGGGGGCGTCAAGAACGCGCTGGGAGTCTTCGCGCCGCCGTTCGGCGTCGTCAACGATCTCGACTGGCTGCGGACGCTGTCGGACGCCGACTGGATGGGCGGCGTCGCCGAGGCGATCAAGGTCGCGGTCATCCGCGACGCCGCGTTCTTCCGGGAATTGGGCGCGCTTGCGCCGGACCTGCGGCGCCGGGATGACGCGGCGATGGAGCGGGCGGTCCGCCGTTGCGCGGAACTGCACCTGGAGCACATCCGCGCCGCGGGCGATCCGTTCGAGCAGGGAACGGCGCGCCCGCTCGACTTCGGCCACTGGTCGGCGCACGCGCTGGAATCGCTTTCCCGAAACCGGGTGGGGCACGGAGCGGCGGTCGCCTTCGGCATCCGGCTGGACACGCGCTATGCGTGGCGGCGCGGCTGGCTGGACGCCGCGGCGGCGGATGCGGTGACCGGATTGCTGGATCGTTGCGGATTTCCGAAGTGGCATACCGCGCTGGAGCGCCGCAGCCGCGACGGGCGGCCGGCCGTGCTGGAAGGGATCGAGCGGTTCCGCGAACACCTGGGCGGTCGGCTGGCGCTGACGTTCCCACGCGGCATCGGCGTGGCCTTCGAGACCGACGAGGCGGACCCCGCGCTCGTCGAGCGCTGTCTGGACGAGCTGCGGCAGGCGGCGCGGCAATAAGAAACGCCGTTCGCCGGCGCGCGCCGTCATCGGGGACGGTCTCCTGTGTCCGGGCGGCGAACTCCGCCGGCCGGGCCATGGCGGCGACGGCTGCCCGCGCCGATTCTCCGTCACATCTCGGCCGTCGCCAGCCGCAGCGCGAGCCGGCAGGCGTCGAGATATTCGGGGATCGCGACGTACTCGTCGAGGCTGTGAGGATTGTGCTGGCCCGCGCCCAGGGTCACGGTCG
>Ga0129299_1001832_pt1 | contig 14209 bp, 11 predicted proteins | sample ConPoolayeCmetaG_FD_94477 | JGI IMG/M metagenome (GOLD analysis project Ga0129299, IMG submission 94477) | Hot spring microbial mat communities from California, USA to study Microbial Dark Matter (Phase II) - Cone Pool mat layer C metaG ... | reverse complement strand
GGCCGCGGTCAATCGGCGTGGAAGTGTCCGATAAGAAGTCCATGCCCGATCCTTGGAGCAGGCGTATTCACTTGTCAAAGATCGGCCGCGAGGTCGCGGGACTTCAGATTGATCAGCGGGGCACGGGCAACCGCCAATCGATGGAAGGCGGTTCGTCGCTAAAGCCGGCCAAGCGTTCCAGATGCTCGCATAGTTGGTTGTAGACCGCCTTGTCCACCGGTTGGAACCCGTGGGCCAGGATCGACTGATTCCGCGCGACGAGCGGCGATTTCTCCGGGTCGCCAAGGGCCAAGTCGGCGAACTGACGGCCGAGGCCGTCGCCGAGTTCCCTCAGGAGCCGGTAGGAGTCTTGCAAACCGAGCGAGACGCAACCTTCCCGAGCTCTACCTGCCCACTCGCCGCGGAGGGCGTCGGGCAGGCTGCTGAGGGCGACGGACTTGGTCTCGGCGATGCCGTGGTGTTCACGCAGACGCACCTGAGCCAGAGCTTCGAAGGCGCGATAGAGGCGGGCGACCGCGTCGTCATAGCGGCCTTCGGCGGCGCGGCGGCGGGCGTTGAGCCGCAGGTCCTCGATCCATGCCGTGGTCGGTTCGTTCTGGTCGGCCAGATGCGCGACGTGATCGCGGTGGCGCTCGAGGCGAGCGATCAGTGATGACGCCTCCGGGAAGATCGCGGTCAGGTCGTTGCGGTTCTTGAGCGCGTCATCGAAATGCTTCTTCGCCTTGTCGTGGTCAAAGCGGTCCCAGGCGGCGTAGGCGTCGATGACGGCCTTGAGCGTGGACAGCTCGCGTTTGACGGCGGGGTCGCTGACGTTCTTCACCGCGCCGTCGAGCAGAGCAACCGCCGCGGCGTAGCCGCCGTGGTTGAAGACGGCGACGGCGTCTTCCACGGCCTGGTAGCCGAGGGCGTCCCAGGGGTTGAATTGACTGATGGGCCGCTCGTGGCCGGAGACGACCACGCCGACGCCGTCCTTGTTGCGCTCCCAACCGCCGACATAGGCGAAAGTGCACTTCCAGCGGCGGGCGACGATGGCGAGGGCGGCGGACATGACCTTGGTGCCGCCGGTGAAGTCGACGACGGCGGCGTAGTTGTCGCCGCGCTGTTGCCAGGATAACACGTGCGCATCGAGCGGGCGAAGGTCGCGGAGTACCCACTCGAGGTTCTGGGGGTCGCGGAGAACGATCTGGTCGGTGCAGCCGGGCGGGATCGTGAGGCCATCAGCAGCCGCCTCGAGGGCGGCTTTGACCGATGCGCGGGTCTGGTCGGAGCAGAGGAACATGATGCGCGCCGCACGCCAGTGCCGGATGGCGGCGGCGACGGGTTCGGGCGTGCCGCCGACAGAGCAGATGAGGAAGATGTGTTTGTCAGCCACTTGGGGAGCACCAATCATGGGATACCCTCCACGGGCTGAATGATTATTGCGGGAACGGCCAAGCCGAAGGCGGGGTGGATGATCTCGACGCCGCGCCGGCGCAGTTCGTCCGCCGCGATTGCGGGCAGCACGTCATCCATCGACAACGCTCGGCCAAGGAAGGGGCGAGCCGGGTCGGCATGGAAACAGGCGCCCGGGCGGAACATGATGAGCGTATGCTTGCGGACATCGGAGAGGCCGAGGTCGGGGCCGAGCTTGCCGAATTTGGGGAAGGCCTCCCAAAGGCCGTCGGCGGGGTCGCCGGGAGCGGGCTGGAACGTTGATAAGATGATGACGCCGTTGGCGGCGGCTGGCGGCGCGTCGAGGTCGGCCGCCGGCTGGGGGTCGGCGGAGATGTCGAACTGGCCGCGGCCGGTGGCGACGTCGGCGCCGAAGCCGACCAGTGACAGTTCGTGGAGCAGATCGAGCAGCAGGTCGGCTGCCGCCTCGTCCGCGGCCCGGAAGTAGAGCGTGAGTGCGGCGCGGTCGTTGTTGTCGGGCCGGAGGAGCGTGTCGGGCCTCGAGAACAGGCCGCCTTCTTCCAAGGAGGCGTCGGAGTCGCGGGCGAGGGTGTTGTGGCGCGTGGTTTCGTCGTGGAAGACGGCGGAGTCGGGCAGCAGGCGGTTCCAGGGCACGTCGCCCTCACCCGTAGCACGCAGGGCGAGGAAGTCTTCGCGGGCCAGCCAGCGGCCGCGCTTGATGGCCTTGCGGTCGGTGTCCGGCGGGTGTTGCGCCAGCCGCACGGCAATGGGAACCGGCAGCAGGTCGGCGGGAAAGGCGTCGGAGAGGACGAAGGGCGGCGAACCGGCAAGCATGGGGTCGATGAGGCGCCGGCGGAGGAAGTCCGCGCCGTGGACGCGCGCGGCGGTGCTGCATAGCGCGCCGGCAAGCGTATCGGCCTGCCAGGGTGTGCGCCAGGGGGAACGGGGGCGGAGCTGGAGGCGGTACAGTTTCATGATGGCTGGGCGGGAACGATGCAAGGGCTTTCGACGATGGTTCGGGCGCGGCTTGCGCGCTGGCACTTCTCGACCTTGCCGTCCAAGTGGACCTTGATCTTGCCGTAGCCCTTGCCGGTGCCGGCGCCGATGCCGGTCTGCTCCATTTCCCAGAGGGCGTGATCGACGACTTCCAGCAGGGCATCGTGGCCGGTCACAGGCTGCTCCTTGGCGTTGGTGTACTTGAAGTCCCGGTCGATATCGAATTCTTGTACGCCGATTTCCAGGGCGAACCTGGCGCCGGGGGCGACGCGCTCGACGGTGCGGGGGTTCCAAGCGGCGCCGGTGTCGCGGCGGTTGACGGACTCGGTTTTGTTCTCGATGGCGAACTCATCGCTGATCAGCGGGGCGTCGCGGACGATGATGCGCGTAGGACCTAACTGGTGATCGGGCTTCATGTGCGGGCCGAAGACGCGGCAGACGGGGCAGTCGTTTTCCGCGCAGCCGCAGGGTTCGCGGCCTTTCGTCTTGCCCAACGCCTTTTCCAGACTTGAGCGCATTTTGCCCTTCAGCGATGAGCCCGGGATGTAGGGACGGCCGGTGACGGGATCCTTGATGCAGGTGAGGTCGTTGCCGCCGATCTGGAGGACGTCGTCGGAGCCGCCGATGCATGTGCCCGAGAGCAGCTCGATCTCGCCGCGGATGACGTAGTGTGCGACCTTCTTCATGGGTTTGTTCTCCTGTCGATCGTGCGCCATTTGGTCAGCTCCTTTGCTTCCTGAAATATGCTTGGCCGAAGCCGACGAGGGCCTCGAAGTGCGGGAGGAAGCCCTTGACAAAGTCCTTTTCGCACTTGATCGCGTCCACGTTGCGCCGGATGAAGTCGTGGAACAGCGCTGGAATCTTGGGCTGCTGCTTGGCGGCGCCGTCGGCGGCGGCGACATCGAGTTTCTTGATCTCGGGCCAGACGCTTGCCCACTTCGCGCCGCCGGATTTGAGGCGGGTTTCGATGGCACGGCAATGGCCGAAGTAGCGGCGAATCTGATGAATCGTCAGACTGGCCATTTTCCGGGCGAGCGGCTCGACTTTGTCGCGACTGACGTATTCGATCTTCAGGCAGCCATCCGCGTCGAAGTAGCCGCCATTGAGATAGCCGGACCAGTGGTCGGCGACCTTGTCCGCAGTTGATCGGTCACGTCCGCCCTCGTGTCCCGGTCGTCGGTCACCGGGTTGAACGCCAGCGCCATGGCCGCGACGGTTGTATTGACTCATGACTTGTCCTCCGATCCGCCGGACCGCGTGGCCAGTATAGCGTACCGCACGATGGCCGGCAGGTGAATGGCTTCCACGTGGTTGGTGGTATCAAACTGGTCGAACTCTCGCAGGATAGCTTCGATCCACTGGCGGGCGGGGGGCGGGGGATCATCCCGCCTGGGCTTGGGCCAGTTGCGGGCGACGTGATAGGCAAGGCGCGAGGTGGCGACGGCGGGATGAACGCCGGCGTACTCCGGCCCGGCCTCGCCACGACGCAGCAGAGCGAGCGTCAGCAAGGTGTGCAGCCAGCCGCGTTGAAGGATGCCTGTATCCACCCAGGCGGCGAGTTGTGTGCCGGCACCGATGATCGCGCTGTGGTCCTTCCACTTCCAGATGCTGCCGAGGGCGGCGCACTGGTCTTTCGGTGCTTTGGCGCGCGGCGCTGGCGTGCCCTTGGCCTGTTCGAGCAGTTCCTCGGCCTGCTGGGCCGCCAAGTGGATGGGATACTTCGGCTTGATGATGGCGACGCCGGCGCTGATGGTGAGCGGCGTCGGACACGGTCGGTCGCGCGCCGCGTGACCAAAGCGATGATCGAACAGGTTGCGCATGTGCCCGGCAAAGTCGAGCATCACGTTCCACGGTCCGACCACGAGCATGTCGTCGCCGCCGGAGAAGACGGTGTAGATCAGGTTCCAGGGGTCGCGCTGCTTTTCGGCTTCGAGCGTGTCGGCGAAGAAAAGATCGAGGGCGTCGCTGAGTTGTCGCAGGGCCGCGGCGCCGTTGGTGGTGGATCGCCGCAGCGTTTCGCTGACGGCGGCGCCGAGCGAATCGGCGTCGGCCTTGAGGACGCCGAGCATGGGCGCGCCGCACGATCGCGCGGCGAGGTCGAGGAACTCGATGGGCTGGTTGTGCTGGTCTCGCGGGACGTGACGCGCCAGGCGGCGCGGGTGGAAGAGCCGGCGATCGACGGAGCGCGGGGGCGATTGCGGATCGGCAAGGTTGCTGCACGACACAATGTCGGCCGCAGCCGCGGGTTCGTTGGCGTCGAGAGACACGCGGTAGCCGAGCGCGTCCGGCTCGATCACATTGGGCTCGCCGTTCAATCGGTGAATCGTCAACCAGCGAGCGGTGACGAGGTTGCTGCCGAGCCGGGCGTCGCGATCGGCTTCGGCGTCGGCATCCCAGAGTTGGCGAACACAGAGCGCTCCGTCGCCCCAGGCGCCGGCGTGCAGCGCGAATGGTTTCAGCTTGCTGGCCGCCAGGACACGGTTTGCACGCTCGAACTGCTCGGCGAAGCCCCTCGCGGATGGTTCCAGGGCGATCGAGAGCCTCAGGCGGCCGTGGGTTTGGCCGAGGAGCCGGCGTTCGATGTCCGCCGCCGCGCCGCGGACCGCCGCGATGCAATCCTGCGAAAGTTCACCCGCGTCGATGCAGACCTTGCCCGCGGCGCTGAACAGGAGTCGCTCATACGGGAGCCGGGCGGCCTCAAGCAGGCGCAACGCGACGCATTCGGCCATTAGTTGGACCCGGAATGAACGATTCCGCAGCGAGCGGGCCTGCTTGCCGCCGGACTCGCGCACGTCAAAGAGGAAATCCTGGATGCCCGAGAGCGAGGCGAGAATCAACATGTCTGCGGCCTCCCGTCTTCCACATCATCAGGCACAAACAGTCCCATTCCAAAATGAGACGCATAGCCCAGGGCGAGGGGGCCGGGGATCGGCTGCGGGAACTCGATACGGAAAGCCCCCGCGAGGCGTCGGCCGCCGTCGTCCCCGCCCTTGGAGCGGAAGCGTTTGAACTGGATCGGGCGCCAGCGTCCGGCGACCTTGAACGCGCCGCCGTCGAGCATGGGATCGATCCCTACGCGGTCCGTGTTGCCGACGGCTTCACAGAGCACGTCTCGGAGTTGACCGCGCAAGTCGGCGACGAGGAACCGGGCACGCGACTGCGGCGATGATACGTCGATCCTGTCACGACCTCGAGTCTTGGCGTGCCGCGCGGCGATGTACGGCGTGGCGGAAACCCAAACCTTCGCTACCCGAAGCAGGCCGGGGTGGTACTCGTCGAGCGTGCCCATGCCGAGCAACACCAAGCGCAGCGGGTAGCGCTCTTCGCCTTTACGGCCGGTGTTCAGTTCGCCCAGGCGGTCGAGGGCGCGGCGTTCGGCATCGCCGAAGCCGTTACGGGCGAAGACCGTGAGGTGATCGAGGCGTCCATCGCCGTCTTCGTCGGTCGGGAGGTAATAGGCATGTCCGTGACCTGTCAGCGGGTTGCTGTTTTCGTCCTTGCCGGAGAAGATGGGCGAGCGACCGCGAATACCGTTACGCTCGGTGATGCGGCCGTGGATGCTCATCAACGCGCGACGGGCGGCCTCGGCGACAGGGAGCGTTTCCGTCACCAGCGGCAGGACGGTGGAGTCGAGGGTGTAGCGGGCGACTTGGATACGCGGGTGCGTGCGACCGCGCGGGCTGAAGCCCGCGGCTCGCCTCGGCTCGATCTTGAAGCAGTCGCGGGGGCGGGCGTATTGCACCCAGCGCGAGCCGGGCGGGTCGGACCAGCGCTCCCTGTGCAGTTGCAGCGTCTCCATGCAAAGGTTCCACGCGGGATCGTAGATCGTCGTTCGCTCCTTGATCGTCTGTTTGTTCTTGCCGCGGCCCGAGGTCTTGGTCGTCACGGTAGCAACATGGTCGTCGGCGAATGCCTTCTTCGGATCGGGACATAGCAGGCGGACGATCTCGTGGTCGTTCGGGACGTCGCGGCCACTGAGCGGCTCGACTTGCCGCCGCCGAGCATTTTGGCAAGAGGCGGCCGCTTGGTCGTCAGGAAGCAGCGTCGCCTCGCACCAGGACTCGGAGCGGCCGAAGGTGTTGAGGTTGGCAAGGATGCTAGCGAGTATCCCGCGCTGCGCATCGTCGAGGCACGCGTCCGGCCATCGGACCAGCAAGGCCGCATCGCGCGGGAGGGCGACGAAGGTGTCAAAGACGAGCGTGCGGTCGTCGGGGCCTTTCTTGAACCAAGGCATGTAGTGACGTGCGTGGCCGGTCGAGGCTGGCGGTAGCACGAACTCCGGCGGTTTGTCTGCGAAGATTTCGAGGATCGGTTTGACTTCGGTTTCCGGCATGTCCGGCAGCGTGCGCTTCCAAGTGGCGACCAGCGCGCGGAGAATCCGCCACGGCGACGGCGGCCACTCGACCGCACCCTCGTTGACGTGGCGGCCCCACGGCGTGGCGTGGTAGCGCCCGGCGAGGAACCTGAAGGATATAGCGATCATTGGTCGTCGTCCTGTTGATCAGCCGTGTCACTGTCGCCCGCATTCTCGTCTGCGGCCTCCTCACTCACTTCGTCTTTCTTGCCCTTGCCGCTCTTCTTCTTGCCCGGCTTCCACTCGACCTCGGTGATGGCCGGGTCGGCAAAGTGCGACCTGCACGCCGTGATCAGTTGCGTGCATTCGCCGAGCAGCGCGTCCTCGGCGGGCAGTGCGAATCCGTCCGGCCGCGTGACGGTCAGTTCGCCGTCGAGTTCCAGGTCGCACGCGGTGCGGAGGCGCAGGCCGGTCGAGAGGAACCGGCGCACCTTGAACAGCGACAGCGCGATCAGGAGCTTCGTCGCCTCTTCGGGGAGCCCGTACCCCCGCAGCAGAGCCAGGTCGAGGTTGAAATAGGCCTTGATCTCGCCCGCGGTGAACTCGGTGCGATGGAAGGGGACGTTGCCAAAGCCCTGTTTCGTGTCGCCGCTGGGATCGACACGGTCGTTCTTCACGCCGCCACTCTCGGCCGGGCGGACGTCAGAGGCCTCGATGAAACCGCTGAGCAGTCGCGGCAACCGAAGCCGACCACCAGCCAAGTCGCTTTTGGCGAGGAACACGCCGTGAATGACGGCGTTCGGATCGTACTTCAGGATGAGCTTCGCGAGCTCCCGGATGTCCACTGCGCCTTGCTCCATTCCTGCGGCGTCCTGCTTGAGCTTGTTGAAGACGCTCTTGTCGCCGCCTTCAAGGATGTATGGCGAATTGATCCTATGGGCTTCAAGGACGGAATTGGTGAGTCGGCGCTCGACTTCCTTGTTATCTTCTTTGATCTTTTCCTTCACGCGGACGTATGGCAGCCCCTCCAGACCGTCGATCAGGTTGTCGACCGCCGGATCCCAGCAAGCCAGCTCCATCCGATTCGCCACGGACTGCACGGATTCGACCAGCAACATCTCCGTGCCGTCGGGCAACGTGTAGCGCGCCGGGCCGAGGTCGGCAAAGCCGGTGGGCTGGAAGCGGTGGCCCTGGAGGGGTTTGAGCTTGGCCTCCATGAGCAGACGGGGGGCATCTTTGAGCTTGTCGTAGGCGATTGCGTTGTTCGCGTCGGTCATGCGGATTCTCCTTGCGCCGAGGCGGCGAGTGTTTCGGCCGCGGCGGACTGGTCGCGGCAGACGAGGTGGACGAGGCGGTTCACGGATTTCGATGATACGGGAATGAGCAGGGCGGCGGCGAGCCGTTGGGCGCGGCGATGATCCATTGTAAGCTCCGACCATTCATCGTCGCGCATTACGCCGGTCGGCAGTGGGCCGGGCATGGGCGACAGGCCGGAGACGCGGAGCCGCTGTGCGGCTATCCGGCACGCCTCGCCGATGCGCCCGGCGCGGAGAAGCGGCAGGATGCGCGGCTCGGGCCGGATGATCAATCCAGTCTCCATGCGGCCGTCGGCAACGCGCTGTGCGAGTCGCCACTTGAGCTTCTCGCCGGAGCGCTCGGGCACGAGCGGATGCGGCAGATAGAGGAGCTTGAGCAGTGCGTATTCGCGCGAAAGCGCGCACGAACCCGCTCCCTCACGGTCGCGGCTCGGTTGGGTGGCTTCGGGGCTCTGTTCGGCGCGGTCGCGGTTTGCACCGTGCCATGCGTCAATGAGCATCAGGCCCCAGATCAACTGCTCGATCCGTTCGTCGTCGAGATCGCCGGCAATGAACTCCGCGACGGTGTCGAGCGACACGGTGAAGCGCGAGGCGAGCGGCAGGCGCTCGCAGCCGGCGCGGTCCCCGTCCATCATGCGGCGCTGAAGGACGTGCGCCAGGTTTGTCGAGAGGTCGGCGGCGTTCCAGACAACGCAACGCTCCTTGTCCGCCCAGGCGCGACAGTATTTCTTCCAGTCCACGGATTCGAGATTGGCGCGGAGCGGGCCGATCTTCGGTTGCTCACCATGTGTGTCTGGTTCGTGTCGAACACCCGCGAGAGCCAATGCAATGTCGAACTCGCCGTCGCCCGATGCGCGTGCCGCATTGATCCAATCCGCCGACAATCCGGCAAGCGGCGACACCTTCGTCTTGCTTTGCCCGACCTTGCCCGGCGTCAGGGCCAGCTCGCGCTCGGCGTTGCCCAGCGCGACGATGATCCGCTGGAAGAACGCCGCGCCGCCATACTTGCAGAACTCGAAGATCGCCGAGTCGATGCGGCGAAGGGCGGAACCGAATCGCGGCGGGGCGTTCTTGTCGCCGGCAGCGCGGCGGAAGCGCTCGAGCCAGGGATCGACCTCGCGGAGGAGGTCGACGCCGGTCCGCTCGACGACCTCAAACCGTCCAAGCGGCGCGGCCAGGAACGCCTTTCCGCTACGTTTCAGGAATCCGAGGCGGCTGAATCCCGAGATACCGCGATCCACGCCGAGGCCCGCCACGGCGCGAGCAAAGTCCGCTCCGTCGCGTGCTGCGCGCCCGGAGACTTCCGCTCGCCCCTCACCGAACAAATGGCGAAGTTCTGCGGCGCTGGTCGGTCGCGTCCAGAGCGGCAACCATAGCTCACCTCGGGACTCCGCTTCGTCCTTGGATGCGGGCGAGTCGAAGCCAGCGGCGACCGCACGGACCGTGAACGGAAACGCCGCTTGTGGCGAATCGGTGACCCCGAAACGTCGTACGGCCGCCCCAGCGAGCAGGAGCACCCCCTCCATCATCAGGATGAAGTCCCAGGGGTTGTCCGTCGAATCGCCCTCCATGCCTTGCGTGGCGTTCGGTCCTCCCGCACGCCCTGGAGCGAACTGGCCTACGCTGGCCGAGTCGAGCTTCGCCGGCGAAGCAAAGAAAGCTTGTGCAAGCCATTCCCTTGATTGGTCGGTCGGCTGTTCGTCCTTATGCAACTTGAGCGACATGATCCGCTGCATGAAGTTTTGGGTGAAGTCGAGGCGCCCGTCGTTGCCGCCCGTGCCAAGCAGAGGCGCAAACCCTTGGCCGTTGTGCTGAAGCACCATCGCGGCGTCCATCCACGCGATGACTTCATCGCGCAGTTCGCGCCGGTAGCGACGGATCAGGCGATTCTTGTCGTTGTCCTTCGGCTTGTCGCCGACTTTCTCCTCGTCGATGATTGCTTGGACGCTCTGGATCACCTCCCGGTATAGGTGGACGCGAGGGGTTGTACTCCCCGCCAGCGCCTGCACAGCCTGTTTGTTGTCCTTTTTGAAGAACCCGGAGCCGCCCGCCCACGGTGCCACAATCGGCGTCGGCTTGTATTCCTTCAGAAAGAACTCCAGCAGCGCGTCGTGCTTCGCGGCGTCTGTCTCCGCATCCCCGAACAACACCGTCGATCGCAGGATGAACACGTCGTTCTTCCACCAGCCGCGCGCGTCGGAGTCTTTCTGTTCGGACACCAACCGCAGAATGCCCAGCGCCTTGAGATAGTTCATCAGCGGCTCGGGCGTGCAGCCCGGCAGTTCCAAATTGTGGCAGAGCGACTCAACCATGATCGCCTTCCTTTGCGTCGGAATGGGGACCGGAGCAACGACGGCGCGCGGCGCGTCTGGATGCAAAGAACTCCGCAATGCGCCCGAGTTCCTCGATCAGCGCCAGCTTTTGCCGAAACGGGAGGATGTAAAACTCCCGGTGCTGGCGGCGGCGATTGCCCGCATATGTCGCCAGTCGCCAGTCGAACGAGCGATCCCCGCGGTCAGTCATGTTCAACCTCCCTCATGAAGCAGGCGCAGCTCGGCAATGTCGGCCAGGTCCTGCGGCCGGCCGGCCTCCTGCTTGAGGCGCAACAAAGTTTCCAATCGCACAATCCGCACGGGAACGCCCGCTGCCAGTTCTTCCACCGTGGCTGAGTCGTACTCTGCGGTGAAATCAAACGGCTCGGTCACGAAGACGTCGACCGGCGTGTCGCGGTGCTCGTCGCTGTGGAAGTTGAGCACGGTCATGCCTTTCTCGGCAATCCATCGCGCCCGTTGTGCCGGGTCGGCGAACGCCTCCGCCGTGACCGGGACGCGCGGCCGGTACCCCAGGTCCGCCAGCGCCCGAAACGCGTTGCGGATCGCGTCCGGTTCAAGGCGAATCACGATACCGAGGTCCTGGGTATGGCGCCCGTAGCCGTGCGCGACGACCGCCAATCCGCCGACCACGATGAACGGCGCGCCGGCGTGATTGAGCGCCTGCACAATTCGTTCGATGCTTTCCAGTTTCACACGCCTGCTCCTTGCCCTGCCGCCGCTTTGCTGGCGCGGATGTCCGCCGCCCGCAGGAGCGCCTCCAGGAACGCCAGGCGGAACGGCCCAAGTTTATCGCGCAGGCGGATCATCCGCTCGGCCCACGACGGTTGGCCTGCGAACGGCGGCTGCTCGCACAGGCCGAGTTCCATCGGCTCGAGGGATAGCGTCACCGCGGGCGCGATGATCGGCTTGCCATTCTCAGCGCCCAGGTTCGTCTCTGGAAGAGCGTCATCATCCCACACCCCGCGTGCGAAACGACAGTTCTCAAGGCGCTTGCCTTCCTTGTCCCGTGGCCGCAGTTCATTCGGCAGCGACCGGATCGACAGCCGTACCTTGCCGTGGTGCGCGGCGACGAGGTACGCGACAAGGTTGAGGGCATCGTCGCTCAGTGTTTTGAGGGTGTCGTGCGGCTGCTGGAGCACGGCCAAAGCCGACGCCAGTTCGTGCCGGAAGTGCCGACGACCATAACGTTTCCATTTGCCCGCTGCCTTGGCCCAAGCCTGCGAGGGATCATGACTCTCATCGGGAAGCGCACTGACGAAGACCTCATGGGTTTTGCCCCAGTCATGCCACCGTGCCGCCTTGCGCAGCGCGTCGGCATCGCCGTCGGCAAGCGGAAGCGCAGCCACAATCGCGTCGAGTTCCTTGCACACTTCGTCCGTGTGGTTGGCAATGGTCTGCCAAACACCGATTTGCGACGGTGCATCTTCATCCGTCGCGTCGGGCGTGGCTGCCGGGCGGCCTTTATCCAACGCCACAGGCTCAACCCGCTCGATGCACTTAGCGTCCCAACCGCGCTCCTTGCTGTATCCGCCCGCGTCGGCGTGGACCAGATAGACCTGGCCGGGCGCGATCTTGGCGGTGTCGGCTTTCTCCCATTCCCTGTCGAGGACATCCCAGCGCCAGACTTTGCCGGGGTGCTTCTTCACGAAGTCGCGGAACTCACCGATCGGCGCCGGGCAGAGTTCCTCCCGCCGCGGCGCAGGCTCGTCCTCCGGCGGCGGTTCATGCCCCTTGGGGCAACCCCACGTTCGCCAGAACACCCGCACGTCGCTTTCCTCAACCTCGCGGACGAAGCGGTCGATGTCGATGTCATTGCCGGCCAGGTCCGGCGTCGTGTCGAACAGGTCGATCAGATCGCGTTTGCGAATGACGTGCGTGTGCTCGTACGGAAACAGCGCCGCCTGCACCTCCTCGCTCAATTTCTCCCTGTGCGCTGCCAGCGAACCGAGGCCGACATCATTCAGCTTCGCCAACTGGTCCGCCGCTGCGCGAAGGTCGGCGAGTTCGTACGGGAACCTCAGCTTCTCGGCCTCCGCGTCCTTGGCCGGCAGATCGATCCACCGCACCGACGCGTCCTTATTCTGATCGCCGTGCCGGTTGCACCGCCCGAACCGTTGTACGAGCGACGCCCAGGGGGCAACTTCCGTGAACAGCGTCGTCGCACTCACGTCCACTCCTGCCTCGATTGCCTGCGTGCTGACAACGATCGTGCCGGGACCGTCGGATGCAACGTCCGCGAGCGCCGCTTCGACTCGCTTCGCGCGGTCTGTCGGCCGAAAACGCGAGTGTAGGAGTACGAGGTTCGGCTTTGGAGCGGCTGCCACGGCATCGGCATCGGGCGGCAACTCGCTCCGTCTGCGACTGGCACGCCTGCCGCCACCAGCGCCAGCGGCCGATGCTCCGTTGAATACCTCCTCAAGCGCCTCGTGCAGTTCACACGCCCGCTTGACCGTGTTTACCACGACGATCGTCCGCATCCCGGTTTTGTGCGCCTGCCGGATTTCGTCAGCAAGCGCCTGCGCTTGGCCCGTCGTTGCCTCGGTCTTCTCCAGCGGTTTCCTGGCGTTCCAACGCTTGGTGACTTCGTCGCTCTTCCGATCCTCGGCATCGAGTTCGAGACGCGGCAGAGCGTCCACGCGGTCCTTGAAATCCACAGTCTTCAGCCACTCCGGCCGCAGCGTCGCCGACATCCACACGCTCCGGCAGCCGTGGATGTTCTTCGCCGTTTCGCTGTCCTTGGCGGGCAGCATTCGTCGGAATGCCTCCAACTGTGCCGTCGTCGCCAGCCCGCTGCCCATGAGCTGGATTTCGTCGAAGACCCACAGGCAGTCGGTGTGGAGCAGGCCGAATTGCAAGGGCCAGCGCGAACGGGTGGCCGCGTACCCGCGGTTGAGCGCCCGCGACAGCAGCATGTCCTGCGTGCCGATGATGATCGCCTCACGCTCGGGGTGGATGTCCCAATCCTCTTCGTCCTCGCCTCCCATGAGGACGTACACCGCGACTCTGTCCGGTTCGTCGGCGCTCGGTAAGTATGTCGCAATGCGGTGGTTCGGCGTCGCCCGTTCACCGTCGCTGTGAGGTGGCTTGAACGTGACTTTGCCTCCTAGACGCCCCAATTTGTGCAGCCATCGGACGGCGTTGTCGCGCGTCTGCTCCACAAGTACCCGCATCGGCAGGCAGTACACCAGTCGTCGCGGTGTTTGGTGGCGAACGGCGTCGTCCGCCTCGAACCGCCGCCACAACCAGCCAACCACAGCCATGGCCGTCTTGCCCAAACCGGTCGGCACCTTGACCACCGCAGGCAGTTCTTGCGCGTAGGAGCATTGAAACGGAAAAGGGTGGTAACCCGTCAAGTCCAGGAACATGTCTTCGAACTTACGAGGGGCTTGATTCTGCAGACTCACCAGGTTCTCCCGTATTCTCAAATGCCCGATATGTTGCTCTTGTTCGGGTGCGGCGGCAGCCACCCAGGCCGCCACCCCGCTCCACGCTTGCCGACGTAGTCAATCCTCGCCCCCGGAAACAGGGACGGCAGTGCCCAGTGCATGGTCTCCGCCGCAGCCAAGTGACAGCAATTGGCAACGACCGCCACGGAGCCGACGAGGATGGGCGACCCGCCGATGAGCACGCAACCCTTTCACTCTTATCCGGTCCTCACAACAGTCTGAAGGGCCATCTGAACAACCCCGGACCATTCCGTCAAGTGTGCGTCATGGTGCGGTTTCGTAAGCGGAGCCATCTGAACAACCCCGGACCATTCCGTCAAGTGTGCGTCCTGGTGCCGTTTCGTCAGCGCGAGGGTGATCGGTGGTCGAAAAGTGGTCTGGTCGGGCCGGTGTGGGGCTTGTGTGCGCGCATCTTGGTTCTGCTCCTCGGCC
>Ga0129299_1001831_pt1 | contig 14221 bp, 13 predicted proteins | sample ConPoolayeCmetaG_FD_94477 | JGI IMG/M metagenome (GOLD analysis project Ga0129299, IMG submission 94477) | Hot spring microbial mat communities from California, USA to study Microbial Dark Matter (Phase II) - Cone Pool mat layer C metaG ... | reverse complement strand
TCACCTTCCTCAATTGCGAAGCTGCCTATTACGGCTACGCTTCCCCGCAGCAAGCCGAAGCCATCATGCAATGGCTCGAAGCCTCGCGCATCGTGCCCGGCGATACGTCCCAGGGCGCTGACATCTATCATTGGGAATGCGCCCCGCGCGCCACAACACGGCGCAATATCACCTATTACAATTATCCGTGGTCAGTACCGGAAAATATCCCCTTCGGCGGCCAAGTGCAGGACGGTGGCGCCGTCCTGGGCTTTTCCTATCATGATCTCATGCTGCGCCTGCGCACGCGCGGGCCGGACAATGCCTGGCAGCGGCTGCGCGAAATCCTTGATTGGTTCTCGCGCGTCCAAGCAGAAGGCGGCTATCGCGAATACTACTACGGCAGCACAGTAGACACCCGCGGCACACTGCAAGGCGGCGGCACCGCCGGCGGCCTCGGCCTCGATGCCGAATTCTTCGAGAGCATCCTCGTCCCGCAAATCATGCTCTACGGATTCCTTGGCCTCCAGCCCCGCATGGACGGCCTCGCACTCGCTCCCTCCCTCCCACGTGACTGGCCCTCCCTTACCATCACGGATATCCGGCTGCATGACCTCACGCTCGACATCACCGCATCGGCCAACGTCATTCGCATTGCCATTGCGGAAGGCTCCTCTGCGCTGCAGCTCTTCCTCCCCCATGGCGCGTGGCGCGTGGACTATTATCACACGCCGGACGCTCCGCCCATTGCATCCCAGACTGTCTCTATCAACACCTCCCATCCGTCGCTGCCTCTCCAGCGCGACGGCTCGCGGCTTATCATCTGTACTCTTTCAGTTCTTTCAACTAATTCACCTGCTCATCTCCCTTGACCTTCAAAGAACGTTTCCACTTTGCGCTCAACCACCAGAAGCCAGACCGCGCGCCATTCAACTTCTGGATGCACCGGCCGCTGATGGAAAACTACTAGGACAAACTCGGTCATCGCCATTGGCGCGTGACGCATTTTGGCGCTGATGTGATCGAGACGTTTCCCGCCATCGCCTGCCTGCCTGCCCCGCCCCTTACCGGCGGCGCCTTCGCGCTACCCACGCAACACACCTTTGAATGGCAGGACGCCGCCGCACTCCCCATGCCGGATCCCACACTCCCTGAAATCTACTCCCTCATCGAAGCCGACCTGCGCGAATTCCCTGATTACGCCGTCATCCTCGACAACTATCCGCCTTGGGGCCACATTGCTAACCTGTCTTCCGCATTATTCCAACGTAAGTATCTGCGGCCTTGTAGTTTGCGTATTTTTTTACTAAAACGTTTTCTTGCACAAAACGACCGCAGTTGTTCGAATTTATCATGACAAATCAAGTGCTTTGCTTATACTACAGAATTTATTTAACTATCTGGTAGCCAATAACTTGCAAAAAACACGTGCAGAAGTCAGGATAGCCATCGTGCCGCACTGTTTGTCATGCGCCCACTCGGCATACTTTTTTTCTTCCGGCATCACCATGGCGTCAAAATTAAGGACGCGGTGCAACCATGTTTGCAGTACTTTCAGACACTGCCCCGTCAATTCATAAAAAAGATTTTGTATGCGCACCAATCCATCAGCCACACCGCCGCGGCACGGCGCGCCATGCGCATGCCGCAGTTCCACGCCCGCCAGCCGCCGCAGCCAGTCTGCCACGGCCGCCGCCCACGGCATCCGCCGCAGCCTCAGGATGCCGCGCATCCCATCGTTCGTGCACAGCTCGTCTGTCACCGCCAGTACCACCCGCCCCTTGCGTGTCAGCACGGCAGCCCACAACGCTTTGATCATGTCGCTTGCGGTGTAGCCGTTCGTGCCTGGAAGCGGCAGACGAAGATCAATCAGTTTAAACACCCCGCGCCGTTCACACCACTGTATGAAGGCCAAGATGCCCGCATCAATCACGAGATTGGTTTCGTCCGCACGCACATCATTGCGATCGCTGCGCACAGATTATCACGCGCTATCGCCATCCTCCGGCGTAACCTTAACGAGATAGTTGTCTGCGCTGGCCTGCGGCTCGTAATCATACAGGCGTGCAAGGCGCAGGTCTTCGGCCAAGGCCAAGATGCGGTTATGGAGGCGGCGCAACTGGGCTTCAGTCTGGCGGTAGGCTTTGTGGCGCGCCAACAGTGGCGTAAGCCACGCGACGTGTTCCACGCGCACGCGGCGGCCGATGGTACGGCCGTTCACAACCCGGGTGATGCCCGGATATCTGCCGGAAGCGCGCGTGTGCCAGTTGAGCGTGCCGCGCACCAAGATGTCACTGCCCAGCAGAGCGGCCACGAGCTGCTGATACTCAGCGGCCAGCGCCAGGAGCTGCTCGCGGTGGAGGGAGAGGTTGTGGTCATGTCTTTTCTTCATAGGGTCTCCCATATGAGTTCGATGAGTATAGTAAACATGCACGAAAAAGTCAAGCCCCCTCATGCGGCATTGCCACCCACCCATGCAGGGCGGATATGTTGCTTACTCTTCAGTATTTATCGAGGTTCTTTTCCAAGTTTTGTCTAGTCGCCGCATCTGGGAGTACAGGACATCTGATGTTTTTTTGTAGTGCCAATGCGTGCCCCGCAGCAGCGGGGTGCGACAGGCTTCCATGCCCCCGATCTGCTCTCATCCCATCCCGCTGCTGCAAGGCACACAGTGCAGGCAGCAACGCGGCGGGACGCCATGTCTACGTAGACGAGCTGTCCAGCTCGTTTGCTTCTACCCACACGCGCGGCGCGGAGCCCGCTCCCTCATTCTTTTCCTCGCGAAACTTCCCCACCATCAACATCTTGTGATAAACATCACATTCCTCGCTCTGCCCTAGATCCGGCGACTAGCGACATAGGCGTGGAGGGGCAGCGGCCTCGCTGCCCTTGTGCCCCGCGCGCATAAGGCCGCCGGGCCGGCAGCCCTCCATGGCGATTTCGATTGCGATTCCGATACCGACACCGAAACATGGAGGGGCAACGGCCTCGTTGCCCTTGTGCCCCGCGCGCATCAGGCCGCTCTGGCCAGCGGCCCCCCTTAGTCGCCGGTTCTACGTCTGCAGCTTGACTTGATTCACATTCTGTGTTATAATAATTGTGGTATGAGCATACCTATTAATCAACCGGATGCTCCAAGGAGTTGATCATGAACACGCGCTGGCTCGTTTCGATACTGTTCGCCCTGCTTGTCTCCTGCACGCTGTCGCTCTATGCGGTGCAGATAAAAACAGCTGCCACGCCTCCCGGCATGGTGGATGTCCCGTATGCCCTCACCTTCGTCGCCGAAGGCGGTGTGCCGCCCTATAATTGGTACACCGATTTCGCTGACCTTCCCTCCGGCCTCGAACTAGACGATGTGACAGGCACCCTCAGCGGCATCCCTGAAGAACCCGGCACTTCCACATTCTGGGTATCCGTTACCGATGCCAACGCCCAAACCGCCAGCAACGCATTCACGCTCATTATTCTCCCCGCCAGCACCGGCCTCTTCTTTCAAACAGCCGGCCTGCCCTCTGCCATTCATGGCCAGCCGTATAATGCAAGCATTCTCGCCATCGGCGGCCTGCCGCCCTATGTCTGGCAGATCGTCTCCGGCGCCCCGCCCGCCGGCATTACCTTGAGCACCAATAGCGGCCTGCTGGCTGGCACATCCGTTTCTCCTTTGCCCGGCTCATTTGTCGTGCGCGTCACTGATGCCGCCGGTACGTTCATCGAACGTCAATTCGAAGTGCACATCTTGCTTGCAGAGCTGCCATTAATTCTCCCCGCCGAGCTTCCTGACGCAACGCTCAGCAACCTCGTCTCCATTCAACTTGCCGTCCAAGGCATCCCCCTCCCCGCCACCTGGACGGTCGATTTCCCTGAAGAACTTCCCCACGGCATTGATCTTGATTTCGATGAAGGCCGCTTGTTCGGTGCACCGCTCCAAACTGGCATCTTCAGCTTCACCGTCCTGGCCGAAAGTACGCTTTCCGGCGACGTCTCCCGTGTCTACAACTGGCGCATTCTTCCGCCGCCAAAAAATCCTGTCTTGCCTGCCACCATGCCGCCCGATGGCACGCCCGGTGTTCCTTACATGTTTCAAACAGATGCCAGCGGCGGCACCCCACCCTACGACTATTCCTTGCTCGAAGCCCATCTGCCTTCCGGCTTCGTTTTCTATGCCGCCACAGCCAGCCTCGCTGGCAATACCATGCAGACCGGCCAGTTCTGGTATGTTGTCAAAGTTACCGATCTCCTCCATCGCTCTGATGTGCGTTCCTACGCCTTTCAAATTCGTTACTCCAATGCGTTGACGCTCGACACCACGTACCTTCCCGACGGCTGGGCGACGCGCCTCTACAACCTCGAATTACACGCCAGCGGTGGCACTCCGCCGCTCACTTGGGACATCGCCTCCGGCGCCTTGCCACCCGGCCTTGCGCTCGCTACCAACGCACTTGGCCAAACCCTCGGCATCATTCGCGGTATTCCCCTCACTGGCGGCACCTATTGGTGCACGCTGCGCGTTACTGACGACGAAGGCCAGGTCGCCCAGCGCGTCCTCTCCTTAACTATTAATCCCGCTCCTCAGGCGCTCGCCTTTGAAACCACCGCACTCCCCGGTGCTATCTATGGCGAGCAGTACGAAACCCGCATTCTTATCCGTGGCGGCATCCCGCCTTATTCGTGGGCAATCCTTCCAGGCACAGGCACCCCACCTCCCGGCATCTCGCTCATCCCCGAAACCGGCCTCATCGGCGGTTTCCCCACCGCCACTGGCACGTTCAATTTCGTCTGCTCCGTCACCGATAACGAAGGCTCGTCCATTCAGCGCCTCTTCTCCATTACCGTCGCCCCTCAGGACGACCAGCTGCAGTTTATTACCGCCATCCTCCGCAATGGTTCCATCAACGCCGATTATTTCGACCGCATCTACGTCGGCGGCGGCACACCCCCGTACACCTGGCAACTAGCCGCCGGTTCCTTGCCCCTCGGCGTCACGCTTGCCACCAACACCGGCATCCTCATCGGCTCGCCCATAAGAATTGGCACCAATACGTTCCTGATCAGTGTGCGTGATAGCGACGGAACGGTCATCTCGCGCTTCTTTACGATCATGATTGATGCACTCCCCCGCGTCCTCTCTATTGATGACAACGACGTGGACAACGGTCACGTGGGCGTGCCCTATGAGTTCTCCTTTAGCGCCAGCGGTGGCCGCCTCCCCTACACTTGGTCGCGTCCTTCCGGCTCCCTCCCACCTGGCTTAACCTTGCGCACGGACGGCCGCATTGATGGTACTCCCACCACCTACGGCGCTTGGCCCTTCTCCGTCCGCGTCCGCGACGCCCTCGGCTCCAACGTCGTTCAAAGTTACGTCATCCGCATTTTTAACAACACTGAACCCGTCATTACCACAGAAAAACTCCCCCCCGGCAAAATCGGCGCCTTTTACTCCGCTACTCTCAATGTCATCGGCGGTACACCACCCTATCTGTGGAACATTGATCCCGCCGAACTACCCCCAGGCCTTTCCTTCAACACCAACAGCGGTGTCATCAGTGGCACCATCGCTAATGTACCCATGGACAACGAGTTCCTCATTGATGTCGAAGTCGAAGACCAAGCCGGTGAATGGGATGTCACTACCCTCGAACTCAACCTCGACACCCTCAACATCCTCTCCATTCCCTCCGCTTCCTTCAAGCTGAATTGGAATTTCGACCTCTGGGACCGTGATATGTTTTCCATGAAGTTCACGGCACAGTTGCCTGCCGGCTTCACCCGCTTCGATCCCAATGCCACCGAACTCTATATCGAGTTCGGCGATTACTCCATCTGGTCGGGCAACGAGGTCGTCAAAGTCAACAAAACCGGCACTACCTTCTCTTCAAAAGTAGGTAACGCCAAACGTGACCGCTTCTTCGGCGGCCGCATGGACGTTCCCGTTATCCAAGTTAAAATGAAGGCCGACCCTGTCAAACGCCTCCTCTCCGGCTCCGTCAAAGTCAAATATGACGACGGCATCGGCAGCGATTTTTACCTCAACGACGATACCTACTTCTATCAAGGTGACTACCCGGTAGCTATCGAATTGACCATCGGAACCAACGTCTACCCCTACGTCGGCCACCAAAGCGTGCGCATGAACTACAAAGGCAGCCCCGTCTCGCAAAAAGGCTCAGCTAAAAGAGCTAAATAAGCGCTTTTCCCTGCACGCCGGCCATTACACCTCTTCTCATCCCGCTGCCCGCCCTTATGCCAGCCGCGCGGCCTCTTCGCGCGTTATCGCCCATCGTAGCGGCTGCCCCGCGCAGTAGCGCTGCAGCTCCTCCACGATGTACCGCCCCATCCGCCGGCACTCCGGCCCAATCGAGCCCGCCATGTGCGGCGTCACAACCACATTCGGCAAAGAAAACAACTCTGATCCTTCTGCCGGCGGCTCTGGATACGTCACATCCAGCACCGCCAAAATATCCGGCCGCCGTTTCAGAACCTCGATCATCTCCTCTTCCCGCACCACCGCACCGCGCGATGTGTTGATAAAGCTCGCGCCCTGCTTCATCTTTGCAAAATGTGCTCCCGTGATCATACCCTCCGTCTCCTTCAACCACGGCGTGTGCAACGATACCACATCCGCCCGCGCAAATACCTCGTCCAGCGAACACAACCCAACCCCCAGCGCTCGCGCCTCTTCCACCCCGCAGTACGGATCATACGCAATCACCTGCACGTCATGCGCCCGCAACAATTCACACACCCGCCGCCCAATCATCCCCAACGAGATGATGCCCACGGTCGAACGATACCCCCCCGCGCACGCCATGTGTGGCACAAACTTCTTCTCCCGCTTCACCGCAAACGCATACTGCCAGATACATTTCAAACACATGAAAATCTGCGCCAGCGTGTACTCCGCTACCGGCACCGCATTCGCCGCCCACGCGCTCACCACCGTGATCCCGCGCTCCCACACCGCTTCCGTCACTGTCCCCCGCACTGACCCCGCCCCGTAAAAAAACGCCCGCAGCTTCGGCGCACGCGCCAAAAACGCCTCATCTAATACCGGCGCTCCCCAGCCTGAGAAAATGATCTCACACTCGCCTAGCATTTCGCCGTTCCCCATGGCCTCCTCCGGCGTCTGCGGCGGCGCATACAACTCCACGAGCTCCCCAATCTCTCGCTCCTCTTCTGGCCCGTAAATCAGCCTCCGCAACTCTTCCCGCTGCACAAACAACCCTTTGTACATCGCTCCCGCCTTTCACACATTCGTTACACCTGCAATACCCGCATCAACTGCACTGCGTCACTCACCAACTCCCTGATCGCATCAAACTGCCCCGCCCGCATCAAATCGCTTTTCACCATCCAGCTTCCCCCAACCGCCAGCACATTCTTCAGCGCCAAGTACGGCCCCATGTTCTCGGCTGTAATGCCACCCGTCGGTACAAACATCACTTCGCGAAACGGCGCGCTGACCGCTTTCAGTGCCCCCACGCCGCCCAACGTCTCCGCCGGGAAAAATTTCAGCACCTTCACCCCCAACGCCAGCGCCCTCTGTATCTCCGTCGGCGTCGCCACTCCCGGCAGCACGGGAATGCTCTCCCGCCGGCAGTACCCCACTACCTCCTCCGAAAGCCCCGGGCTGACTATAAATTGCGCTCCTGCACCTCGCGCCTCCGCCGCTTGTGCTGCCGTCAATACCGTCCCAGCGCCCACCAGCATCTCCGGTATCTTCCGCAACCGCTGGATCGCTTCATAGCCCGCGTCCGTCCGCAGCGTCACTTCCGCCACCGGCAGCCCCCCGCCAATAGCGCATCCCCCAGCAGCTCCGCATCCTCCGCCCGCTCAATCACTATCACCGGCACCAACTTAAGTGCTGCAATCCGCTCAAACACTGCATGCATCCTTGTTCCTCCTACAAGCGTGTTATGGTTAATCCGCCGTCCGCCACGATCACCTGCCCCGTGGCATACGGCATGTCTCCGCGCACTAAAGCTGCCACGATTTTCCCGATATCCTCCGGCGTGCCCCAGCGCCGCTCCAACAATAGTCCGTTCTCAATCAGCTTGTCGTATTTCTCTTTCACCCCCGCCGTCATGTCCGTCGCAATTATCCCCGGACGCACTTCATACACCGCTATCCCATACTCCGCCAGCCGCACCGCCCACAACCGGCTCGCCATGCTCAATCCCGCTTTCGCCACGCAGTACTCCCCCCGGTTTACTGACGCTACCGACGCCGAAATTGATGTAATGTTCACAATACAGCACATTTCCCCCTTGTCCTGCTGCTTCTGCGCCACCATCTGCCGCGCCACGGCCTGCGTCAAAAAATACGCCCCCTCCAAATTCACCCGCAGCACCTCTTCAAAATCCTCTTCACTCGCCTCCAACATGTCAACCCGCACCCGCGGCCCAATCCCCGCATTGTTCACAAGCACATTAATCGCGCCAAACCGCTCCACCGCCCGCGCCACCAGCCGCGCCCGCCCTTCCGCACTCCCTATGTCCGCCTGCACATACTCCACCTCCGCCTGCAGTGCATCCAGCGCATCCCGCACATCTTCTTCCGCCCGCCGCCCGCACAACACCAGCCGCCACCCTTCCCGCCCCAGCGCCGCCGCTATCCCATACCCTATCCCACGCGTCCCTCCTGTCACTATCGCCGTCTTCATCATCTCATCCTCCCCGTAAGGGCGAGTACTTACTCGCCCAAATCGTAAATCGTAATTCGTAATTCGTAAATCGTAATTCGTACTTCGTACTTCGCAAATTATTCCAGTGTCTCCACCTCCACCCACGCCCGCTTCCGCCACGACTCCAGCCCCTTCTCCGCCAACTGTACCCCTTTCGCCCCCGCCAGCAAATCCCACACGAACGGCTCATCCTTCACCACATGCCGCAAGAACAACTCCCACTGCACTTTAAACGCATTGTCATACATACCCTGATCCGGCACGCGCGTCCATCCCGCATAATAGTCATTCGAATCCGCCACGTCCGGATTCCACACCGCCCGCGGCGTCGCCGCCGCCGGCTGCACCCAGCACTCCCGCAGCCCCGCCACCGCGCTCCCCTGCGTCCCATCAACCTGCACCACCAGCAAATCATCCCGCCGCACCCGCACACACCACGACGAATTGAACTGCGCCACGATCCCCCCCTCCAACTCAAACGTCGCATACGCCGCATCGTCCGCCGTGCACGTATACGGCCTCCCCTGCTCATCCCATCGCTGTGGCAGGTGCGTCGCCCCGTAGCAACTTACCGCCTTGACTTCTCCAAACACATTGTCCAACACATACCGCCAGTGGCACAACATATCAACAATAATCCCACCGCCATCTTCCTTCCGGTAATTCCACGACGGCCGCTGCGCCGCAATATGTTGCCCGTCAAACACCCAGTACCCAAATTCTCCGCGTACCGACAAAATTCTTTCAAAAAAACCCGTGTCCTTCAACATTTTTAACTTAACAAACCCCGGCAGCCATAATTTGTCCTGCACCACGCCATGTTTGATTCCCGCTGCCTTTGCCAGCCGGTACAACTCCAGCGCTTCCACCGTTGTCGTCGCAACCGGCTTCTCGCAATACACATGCTTCCCCGCCGCAATCGCCCCCTTCACCGCCGCCGCGCGCCGCTCCGTCGTCTGCGCGTCAAAATACACCTGATTGGATTTCTCCGCCAACGCCGCATCAAGATCAGTCGTCCACGGCACACCACCCGCCCGCGCTGACAGCTCCTCCAGCTTCGCCGCATTCCGCCCCACCAGCACCGGCGCAGGCATAATCCGCTCTTCATCGCTGATCTTCACCCCGCCTTGTTTCATTATCGCCACTATCGAACGCAGCAAATGTTGATTCGTCCCCATCCGCCCTGTTACCCCATTCATCACGATTCCAACCGTGTGTGTCGTCATCATTGCTCCTCTTTTGTCGTGTGAAAAACGTCTGTTATCTGTGGCTGCGCGCCCGCCGGCAGCGCCGGCGCCTCGGCTCCCGCGCGCGGCAGCGTCCCTTCCAATTCCTGCCGCCAATGCGCCACATCCCCCGCCGGCCCGTAGCAATAGATCATTTTCAACGGCGCATCACCAACGTTCGTCATCTGATGATACACACCGCACGGAATATACACCGCCTGCCCCTCACGCACCACACTGCGCTCGTCTCCCAAACACATCTCCCCCGTCCCCTCCAAAACAAAATACACTTCCTCCTGCTCCTGGCTATGCCATGGCACCTGCCCGCCGCGCGGCTCCAGCGTCACAATTCCCATGCAAAAATTCGCCGCCTGAATCGGCGACGCCCCGCCCACAATGTTCTGCGTCCGCCGCCGCGCAGGATACACTCGCCCTTCAATCTTCCTCAAATCCGCAATAGTCATGGCAATATGTCCTATTCGTCCTATGTGTCCTATTCCCCAAAAAAGCTCAAGTACTTTTCTCCCTTCACACTCCGCTGCACATACAGCGCTGCTTCCCGCAAATGATAATCGCCCCACATACACGCTTCTCCGCACGGCACACGCCGCCCCGGCGGCACATAATCCCACCCGTTCGGCCGGTGATACACTGAATGCAGCAACAACCCCTCGTGCCGCGCCGTACAACTCACATACGGCTCCTCCAGCAGCCGCTGTAAAACGGTCAACCCCGCCTGCCAATAGCGCGCGTGATTGAGAAAAGTGCCCAGCCGCAACAAACCCTGCGCCGCGATCGCCGCCGCCGAACTGTCTACCGGCTCGTATTCGTTGAATGGATCCGCATCGCGCTCCGCATACCCTTTCATTTTCGCCAAACCCGGCGCGCCTGTGTCCCAATACGGCACACCGTCCCGCGGCGTCACCTCAATATAGTAATCACACACCGCCCGCGCTGCTTTCGTCATCCAGTTCTTGATCTCATCCGCTCCGCCCACCGCGCGCAACTCTTCCTTCCCGCATGTCTCCAAAAACTCCAATTGCTCCGCAAAACCCAGCATCGCCCACGCCAGCCCCCGCGTCCACGTCGTAAACGGCGAATACCCCTGTTGCGAATTCGGACAGCGGTACGCGCCGTCATTGACATTGAAAATGCTCTCGTGCGCCACACGCCCCCGCACATCATACGCATCGCGCCCCTTGCCGTAATACACAGCATACGTTGCCGTTGTCTGCGCATGCTGCACCAGCCGCTCCAGCAGCGAAACATGCCGGTCGTTCTCCCCCAGCAACACACCTCCCAGCCGGTGCGCCAGCCCCAGCGCCCGCAAGCTCCTCAACGTATCCACAAACAACGAATGCGGACCGTTAAATGAATAAATATACCCGCCGCCCGGCAGCGGCGTCCACCGCCGCGCCTGCGTCGCCCCGCTGCACTTCAACGCCAGCTCGCACACCCGCATCTCGCCCTCATCAGCCGCAATCCGCCCCTCCTTCATCAGCCGCCGCAGCGCCCCCCACGTGCTCACCTGCATAAATCCGTGATCATGCACGCCCGCCGCCGTCACATGCGCGTCCAGGTGCTCGTCAACCATCCGCCGAGCAAACCGCAGCATCTCCTCTTCCCCCGTTGCATCAAACTGCAACATAAACGACCCAATATAAAACCCCAATGTCCATTCTGTCCATCCCCGCGCCCTGTACCTGCCGCGCACCGTAAATACAGGTGATCCCTCGCCCACATCATACCGCCGCCCCGTCCGCCGCAGCTTCTCTCCCGACGCCTCCCACATCCGCGTGATTGCCGGCATGAGCCCGCTCTCCGCTAAATTCATCTTCACGCGCATATCGCCTTCCTCATGCTTCGCCGCAACGCGCGCAGGCGTTGCCGCTCTTTCTCAAAAAACGCAATCGTCGCCGCTTCGCGGTAATCCGGATACGTCCACGGCAACGCCGCCAGCCCCCCCCCGTGCGCATACAGCGTCACTTCCGCATAAATTCCATCCCGCAAATATATCCGGTGCGCATAATCCTTCCCTGTCGCCAAAATCAAACTGTGATCCGTCAACAAACCCGGGTCCACATTCACGCTCCGCTGACCCTCTTCACTCCACTCCTGCTCGATGGCATTCGTCCGCAGCTTAATTTCCGCCAGCATTCCCGGCTCCACAAGCTGCTCAAACACCACGTACTCGCGCAGCAGCCCCGCACCCATTTCCGCCTCATAATACGGCGAGTGCGTAAACGGCATTTCAGGCGACACATCCGCCAGCGCGCCAAACGCCTCCGCCAGCCGCGCATGCACCTCTTCCCGCGCTACACGCGGCGCGCGCAGAATGCCGGCGGCCAACATCACCGGCTCTGGTTCATGTGGCGTGCTCATTAAGGTCACTTCATTTTCGCACTATTCTATCAAAATCTCCCACGCTTGTCTACACGGTAAAAAGCTCTATATCCGCCGACTGGCAACATAGGCGTGGTGCGGCTACGGCCTCGTTGCCCATCGTTCCACGCGCGCACAAAGCCTCCCACGCCGGCGTCCCCTTAGCGCCAAGTTAAGCGCATAAACAATTTGAATTTTCAGAAGGTAAAATAGAGATGTAAGCTACGGGATGAGAGCCCAAAGGCACTCCCCGCCCGCTTCCTTCACCCCTCGTCACACCGCACGTGCGTATGTCCCGCACCTGCATGTGCCCAGCACGGCAGACAGGTCCGGCTTTCGCAGGGCGTTCGTGCGCAAAACATTCACAGAGTCACCAGTCCCATTCGTCCCATCCCATAAACCACTGACCGCACACCCTCTTCATTGGACATTTTTTGTCGACTGCAGTCAACATTTTTTGCCGAATGAACCCCACTGACCGCACACCCTCTTCATTCGACATTTTTTGTCGTCTGCAGTCAACATTTTTTGCCGAATGAACCCCACAACACATCCATCACCCGTTTCCCATCACTCATCTATTCTATGCAGAACTTCCGCCGTAATTCGTTCTGCCCCTACTGCTGCGAAGCAACTTCTAACTTCCAATTTCGTTCATTCTGCACCCCGCCGCGGCGGGGCAAGTTGCGGCTTATTCTTCTTTGTGTCTCCGTGTGTTAGTGGTTCACTCTCCCCCAATTCGCCATTCACTACTCTGCATTCGTTATTCGCCATTCGCTATTCGCCATTCACTTCTCGCCATTCGCTATTCGCCATTCGCTATTCGCCATTCCTCCGCCCCACATCGTAAATCGTAAATCGTAAATCGTAAATCGTAAATCGCCTCTCCTCTCCGCCCGTCCTCACTTCGAAAAATCTATCAGATACGTCGTCAGCGTATACGGCCGCTCATACCCCCCGCGGTTCCAATATACCGTCACACTCACTTGCTGCAACTCCGGCACTTTGACATCAATATTTTCAATTATGGTCACTTCATAGCGGTAATTGGGAAACTCGGAACCAAACGTTCCGCTCGTTTCAATATCCTGCGCTTGTTTGCGCCAATACTTGTTCTCTATCTCCACCATCACCTGCCGCGCCAGCATCGTCTGCACCGTCGCGCCGCGGGCCGTGCTCACCATTTTTGTTGCCTGCGCCAGAAATACCATGATCGAGGAGATGCCCACCGCCAAGACGACCACGGCCACCATGACCTCAATCAAGGTAAAGCCCCGCGCATCCCGCCACGTGCGCCGCACACGATCAGCGCAGGCTGTCTTCACGTTCGATCTCCGTGACGCCGTTCGCGCCCAAGCGCACAATATACACCGGGTCATTCTCGCGGTCCGTCGTCAAGTATATCGCCGTCTCCACAGCCGTCCCTTTCGGATCGAGTATCACCGAATGCCTGCCACTCTTGATCTCTTCGCCGCGCCCGTCCACCACTTTCACCATCAACACATTGCGTGGCAGATAGTGCGTGTCACTGTCAAAAATATCAACCCGGCCAGTGTTGTTGCTGCCCTCATCCGCGCCACGATACGTGCTGCCCGCATACAAACTCACGCCGCCGTACCTGTATCTGTCAATGCCGCCCAGCGTTCCCGTTTCACCCAACTCAAAATCATCGCCCTTCGACGCATCGCGCGTCACGTAATAGCTTTGTTCGTCAAGATTGAAATGAAAGCGGTACGCCGTGCGCTGCAGCGCCGCCATGCCCTGGCAGTATTGTAGTGCCGCCATCATGCGTTGCGCCTCGCTGCGCAACCGGCTGTTCGCCAAACTGCCGAAGATGCGCGGCGCGGCCACCCCCGCGATCACGACTGCAATCATGATCACTACCATCAGTTCGATCAGCGTAAACCCGCGGCAGCGCCCGCGCCTTGTCTCATCAATCCGTGTCATAAGC
>Ga0129299_1001830_pt1 | contig 14228 bp, 12 predicted proteins | sample ConPoolayeCmetaG_FD_94477 | JGI IMG/M metagenome (GOLD analysis project Ga0129299, IMG submission 94477) | Hot spring microbial mat communities from California, USA to study Microbial Dark Matter (Phase II) - Cone Pool mat layer C metaG ... | reverse complement strand
TGAGAGGGATCTCCAGCACCTTTTCGACGCCGCGGGCGCCCAGGACGGCCGGCACGCCCACGAACAGGCCGCCGATGCCATATTCCCGGTCGCAATATGCGGCCACCGGCAGGATCCGCTTCTTGTCGCGGATGACGGCCTCGGCCATCTGGACGGTGGCCGCGGCGGGGGCGTAATACGCGCTGCCGGTCTTGAGCAGCCCGACGATCTCGCCGCCGCCCTTGCGGGTGCGTTCGATGATCGCGGCCAGCCGGTCCGGGGGGATCAGATGGGTCACCGGGATGCCCGCCACCGAGGTGCAGCTGGGCAGCGGCACCATGTCATCGCCGTGGCCGCCCAGCAGCATGGCGGTGATGTCTTCCACGCTGCAGTTCAGTTCCATGGCCAGGAACGCCCGGTAGCGGGCGGTATCCAGGACGCCGGCCTGGCCCATCACACGGTGGGGGGGGAATCCGGAGGCCTTCCAGGCGGCATAGACCATCGCGTCCAGGGGGTTGCTGACCACGATGATCACCGCGTCGGGGCTGTGGCGGACGGCCTGGCCGGCGACGCCGGCGACGATCTCGACGTTACGGGCCAGGAGGTCGTCCCGGCTCATGCCCGGTTTGCGGGCCAGCCCGGAGGTGATGATGATCACGTCGCTGCCGGCGGTGTCGGCGTAGTCGTTGGTGCCGATCAGATTGCAGTCGAAACGCTCGACGGGGCCGGCCTGTCGCAGGTCCAGGGCCTTGCCCTGGGGCATGCCCTCGACGATGTCCAGCAGCACGATGTCGCCGAGTTCGGCGGCCGCCGCCCAGTGGGCGCAGGTCGCCCCGACGTTTCCGCTGCCGATGATGCTGATTTTCGCACGCCCGATCATGACGTCATCCTTTCCCGGCCGGGGCTGATCCGGCACGCCGGGGCGATTATAGCGCCGGGCGCGGAGCGGACCAAGGAGCCGGCCGGAGCGTCGGTCCGGCGGTCACTCGTATTCGCCGACCATGATGCAGGCGTTGTGCCCGCCGAAGCCGAAGGAGTTGCTGATCGCCCGGCGGATCCGCAGGTCGCGCGGCTCGTTGGGGACATAGTCCAGGTCGCACTGGGGGTCGGGGGCGGCGTAGTTGATCGTGGGCGTGGCCGTGCGATGGCGGATCGAGAGCACAGTGGCCACCAGCTCGACCGCTCCGCTGGCCCCCAACAGGTGTCCGATCGACGACTTCGTGCTGGTCACCGGCACCCGGCCGGCCCGGTCGCCGAGGACGCGTTTGATCGCCCGGGTTTCGGCGATGTCGCCCAGCGGCGTGCTGGTGCCGTGGGCGTTGATGTAATCCACGTCTTCGGGCGACAGGCCCGCGTCGGCCAGGCACTTGCGCATGGCCATGGCGGCGCAGGTGCCTTCCTCGTCGGGCTGGGTGATGTGTCCGCCGTCGGAGCTGCAGCCGAAGCCGAGAACCTCGGCCAGGATCCGTGCCCCGCGCCGGCGGGCGTGCTCGAGCTCCTCGAACACCAGGACGCCGGCGCCCTCGCTGAGCACGAAGCCGTCGCGGTCGCGGTCGAAAGGCCGGCTGGCCCGGGCGGGGTCGTCGTTGCGCACGCTCAGGGCGTGCATGGCGTTGAACGCGGCCACGCTGATGGCCACCACGGCGGCCTCGCTGCCGCCGGTGATCATGATGTCCGCCTCGTCGCGCTGGATGCAGCGGAAGGCGTCGCCCATGGCGTTGGTGGCCGAGGCGCAGGCCGTGGCCACCGCCGTGCTGGGACCGCGCAGGCCGAAGTGGATGCAGATGTTGCCGCTGGCCGCGTTGACCATCAGCTTGGGGATGGTGAAGGCCGAGACCTTGGAGGGACCTTTCTCCCAGAGCCGGCCGTGCTGGGTCTCCAGCTCCTTGAGCCCCCCGATGCCCGAGCCGATGATGACCCCCATGCGGAAGGGGTCCTCCCGGTCCACCGACAGGCCGCTGTCGGCGACGGCGTCGATGGCGGCGGCCAGGGCGAACTGGGCGAAGCGGTCGAGACGCTTGACCACCTTGAAGTCGATCCACCGGGCCGGGTCGAAAGTCAGACACTGGCCGGCGATGCGGGTTTCGAAGCTCGAGCAGTCGAACAGCGAGATCGGCTGGATGCCGCTGCGGCCGGCCACCAGGCCGTCCCAGAGCTCGGCCGTCGAGTTGCCCAGGGGCGTGATGGCCCCCATGCCGGTGATGACGACGCGTCTTCTGGCCATACCCTCGGTTTCCAGGTTCAGCCGCCGGGTGATCCCCATGCCGGGCAACGGCCGCGGCCCGGCGCGCAGCCGGCCCCGGCGGGGCTGCGCGACGCACTCCGCGTCCGATGCTCGCGGTCAGGAGCCCTTGTTGCCCTGATTCTGGACGATGAAATCCACCACCTGGCCGACGGTCTTGATCTTCTCGGCCTCCTCGTCGGGGATGTTCATGTTGAAGTTGTCCTCGAAGACCATGACCAGTTCGACGATGTCGAGGGAGTCGGCGTTGAGATCGTTGACGAACGACGTCTCGCGGGTGATCTCCGCCTTGTTCACGCCCATCTGCTCGCTGACGATGGTGAAGACCTTGTCTTCGATTTCTGTAAGGGTCACCAGGCAGTCCTCCTGTCGTGAAACACTGATTACCAGACGTTGCTCAGCCTCTCCGGGATCCTCCGGAGGGCACCCGTGCCGGACCGGGCCGCGGCCCGCGCCGCGCGATCCGGGCTCACATGCTCAGCCCCCCGTCCACGGCGAGCACCTGACCGGTCACGTACCGCGCCTGCGGCGAGGCCAGATACAGCACCGCCTCGGCGACGTCGGCCGGCTCGCCGAACTGCTGGCAGGGGATGAGCTGCCGATAACGCTCCTTGAGGTTCTCCGGCAGCACGTCGGTCATGTCGGTGGTGATGAAGCCCGGTGCCACCACGTTGCAGGTGATGTTGCGCCGGGCCAGTTCCTTGGCCACCGACTTGCTGAAGCCGATCACGCCGGCCTTGCTGGCCGCGTAGTTGCACTGGCCCGCGTTGCCCATGATCCCCGAAACGCTGCTGATGTTGATGATCCGCCCGGCGCGGGCCCGGACCATGTAGCGGCTGGCCGAACGGGTCACCCAGAAGACCGATCGCAGGTTCGCCGTCAACACCTCCTCGAACTGGGCGTCGTCCATGTTCATCAGCATGCCGTCGCGGGTGATCCCCGCGTTGTTGACCAGAATGTCGATCCGCGAGAACTCCTGCGCGACCGACTCGACCAGCTCCTCGCAGGCGGCACGGCTGGTGACGTCCAGCGTCCTCGGCACGACGCGCCCGGGCAGCCCCTGGGCGCGGGCCTCCTCGGCCAGCGCCGCCAGCTGGTCCTGCGAGCGGGCCGCCGCGACCACCGTGGCCGAGGCCCGGGCCAGCGCCAGGCAGATCGCGCGGCCGATGCCGCGCGAGCCTCCGGTGACCAGGGCGACCTGATTGGCAAGCTGCATGCGATACCTTTCTCCGGCCCGGGTCGAGGGATGCCCGGCCGGTCCCCGGCCCCGGTGTCAGACGGTCAGGCCGACGGGCCGGGCCAGGGCCTCGGCGGTGCCGATGTTCACGACCGGAACCTTGCGATCGATCTTCTTCAAAAGGCCGCTCAGGATGCGGCCGGGGCCGATCTCCACGAACTCCTGAATCCCCTCGGCCAGCAACCGCTCCATCGAAGCCTGCCACCGGACCGGGCTGGTCAGCTGCTCGGCCAGCCAGCGGCGGATCGTATCCGCATCCCGGTGCGGCTGGCAATTCACGTTGGCGATCACCGGCACCGCAGGGGGCGTCAGGCTGACCGATGCCAGCATCGCGGCCAGCCCCTCGGCGGCCGGTGCCATCAGGGGCGAGTGAAACGCCCCGGCCACTTTCAACGGCACCGCCCGCCCCCCGGCGGCCTCGACCAAGGCCGGCACCGCCTCACAGGCGGCTCGGGACCCGGACACCACCACCTGGCCGGGGCAGTTGAAGTTGGCCGGCTGGATTGGCCCCCGGTCGGAGGCCTGACGGCATACCGTCTCAACCTGCTCGACCTCCAGACCCATGACGCTGACCATGCCGCCAGGATTGGCTTCGGCGGCCGCCTGCATCAGTTGACCGCGCCGCTGCACCAGGCGGAGGGCATCCTGGAAGCTCAGGCTGCCGGCCGCATAGAGGGCAGTGTACTCGCCCAGGCTCAAGCCCGCCATGGCGACCACCCCCGGGTCCAGGGCCCGGCCCCCGCGGACCGCCTCCCAGATGGCCACGCTGGTGGTGAATATAGCCGGTTGCTGGATATCCGTCTGCTCGAGCCGTTCAGCAGGCCCCTGGAAACAGACCTCGGCGACGTCCCAGCCGAGGATTTCGCCGGCCTGCCGGAAAACCTCCGCGGCCTGCGGCGAGGCCTCGACGACATCCCGTCCCATGCCGACGTACTGGGCGCCCTGTCCGGTGAACAGCACCGCCTTGCGTGTCATCCGCCTCTGATCCTCACAGTCGCATCAGGATGGATCCCCAGGTCAGCCCGGCGCCGAACCCGGCCATCAGCACCCAGTCTCCGGTCCGGACGCGGCCCTGCTCCCAGGCCTCGGCCAGGGCCAGCGGGATCGAGGCCGCCGAGGTGTTCCCGTAGCGGTCGATGTTGACCGCGACCTTGGACATCGGCACCCCGAGCCGCTCGGCGGCCGACTCGATGATGCGGAGGTTGGACTGGTGCGGGATGATCAGGGCCAGGTCTTCCGGGGCGATGCCCGTCTGCCGCACCGCCTCGAGGATCACCTCCTGCATCTTGGTGACCGCGAAACGGTAGACTTCCCGGCCTTTCATCCGCATGTAGTGCAGGCGCTCGTTGACCGTCCTGGCGGTCGCAGGCTCGGCTGAGCCCCCGGCGGGGACCCAGATCAGCTGCGCGCCCGATCCGTCGGCGCCGAGCTGCTGGTGATAGATGCCCGAGGTGCCGTTGTCGGCCGGCCCGACGACCGCTGCTCCGGCCGCGTCCCCCAGCAGCACGCAGACGGAGCGGTCCTGGAAGTCGGTGATGCTCGAGAGCGTCTCGGCCCCGACCACCAGGGCGTTGCGGCAGCCGGCGGTACCGACCATCCGGGAGGCGATCGAGAGCGCGTACACGAACCCGCTGCACGCCGCGGCCAGGTCGAAGGCCGCGACCTGGCGGCAGCCGAGTTCCTGCTGAAGGAAGCAGGCCGTCGCCGGCAGCGGCATGTAAGGCGTGCAGGTGGCCACGATGATCAGGTCGATCTCCCCGGGTCCGAGGCCCGCCGAGGCCAGCGCCCGCCGGGAAGCGGCGGCCGCCAGCGTCAGCGTGTTCTCGCCCGGACCGGCGATGCGCCGCTCGCGGATGCCGGAACGCGTCCGGATCCACTCGTCGGAGGTGTCGAGGGTCCTGGCGAATTCGTCGTTGGTCACGACCCGCTCGGGTACGGCGCAACCGACGCCCCGTATGGTGATCGGAAGTCTGTCGAGCATGGGGTGCAGATTCACTGATTGGCGTGGTTGGCGACGGGCCCCATGGTCGCCAGATCCTCGGCAATGATGGCGTTCAGGTTTCTCTCCAGGTACGCGGTGGCCACCCGGACCGCGTTGCGGATGGCCACATGGTTGCTGCTGCCATGGCAGATGATGCAGGCCCCGTCCACGCCGAGCAGCGGAGCGCCGCCGTACTCGGCGTAGTCGTGGTTGGCCCAGACGCGCCGGACGACCGGCTGGAAACTCTCGGCCAGCTGCGGACTGGCCAGGGCGATCTCCTTGGAGATCGTCTTGAGCAGGCCCTCGGCGAGCCCCTCGGTCAGCTTGAGGCAGATGTTGCCCACGAAGCCGTCGCAGATCACCACGTCGCAGGTGCCGCGGAAAAGGTCCCGGCCCTCGACGTTGCCGACGAAGGTCAGCCGGTCGCAGGCGCGCATGAGCTCATGGGCGGTCTTGACCAGCGCGGTGCCCTTGAGGTCCTCCTCGCCGACCGAAAGCAGGCCGACGCGAGGCTTCTCCACCTTGAGCACGTTGCGGGCGTAGGCCCCGGCCATGATCGCATACTGCAGCAGGTGGTGCGGCTTGGGGGTGATGTTCGCGCCGACGTCGCACATCACGATCGGGCCGGTGAACGAGGGGATCACCACCGCGATGCCCGGCCTGGACACGCCGGGCAGGGCCCGCATCCGCAGCTGGGCCGCGGCCACGAAGGCCCCGGTGTTTCCGGCGCTGATGATCGCGTCCAGTTCGTGGTCCGCCGCCATCACCGCCATCCGACAGATGGAGGAGTCCTTCTTCTGGCGGACCGCCTCCACCGGCACGTCGTCCATGCCGATGACCTGGCTGGTGTGCACCACGCGCACCGCGCAAGCCGCCCGCCCGCAGCGTTCGAGTTCCGGCCGGACGACGGCTTCGTCGCCGAAGAGCACGAGCTCGTGCCCGTTCAGCATTTCGGCCGCCTGCACGGCACCCAGGACGATCTCCCGGGGCGCGTGGTCCCCGCCCATGGCGTCGATGCCGATCCGCATCGCGATCAGCTCTCCTCGGACTTCTGCGGCAGCGCGACGGTGCTGCTGACGTAGCCGCAGTTCTCGCACGCGGCGTGAGGCTGTTTGGCGACGCTGCACTTGGGACAGGCCACCAGGTTCGGCTGGCTCAGGGCGTGATGCGATCGTCGCATCCGCTTGCGCGACTTGGATGACTTGAATACCGGAAGCATGTTACGTCCTGCCTCGCATTCCGAAGCACGGCGCCCGTTCCCGGGTCGGGCCCGGGCGCCGGCTTCCGCTGGTTTGACACTCTCTCGGGCGGGCCGGCCGGCGCCTGCCCCCGGATCGCCGGGGCGCCGAGCCCGGGCTCTGCCCCACGCTGGGGGCCTGCCGGCCGTCTGCCCGGTTCCCGGATGCCCGCGGCCTCGAAGCCCTGCGGCGGGCCGGCTGCGGCCGGGTCCCGAGCGTAAAATCGCAAAGGTACCGGTGTTAGAGCGCTGTGTCAAGCGCGGCCGATCGGCCGGTTCCGGGTCTGCGGTGCGGGGCCGGCAGAAGGCCGCTGCCGGGCCGGAGACGGCCCTGGAAACCCGTAACACGCCGCTGCAGGCGGGCTTATGCCGGCAGGGGGGTATCGGACCTCGGTATCCGGCGGCAGATTCGCAACGGCGGCGACCCTGCCGTCCGGCCGGGTGAGGCCGGGAGCCCGCCGCACTGGCACGGTTCGATCGGCTGCGGTTATGATGGCGAAGCGCCGGCGGCCGGACGGATGCGCCGCCGTGGCATGGTTCCCCTGGCCAAGGAGTTTCAAAGTGCCCAGACACTCATGTGCCGTGATGCTGGTATCGGTCGTCCTGATCGGGCAGGGGCTTGCAGCCGGAGAGGACAGGCCTGCGACGCAGCCTGCGGCCGGGTGCCAGGCCCCGCGGGCCTGCTGTGCCGCCTCCCAGCCGGACTTCCTGGACAAGGAGCACGCCCCCAGGGGGGAAGGCTGGATCCGGCTGTTCGACGGCAGGACGCTGGAGGGATGGAAGGCCTTCCATGAGGACCGCAAGCACACCTGGAAGGTCAAGGACGGGGTTCTGGAAGCCGACTTCCCCGAGGGCGAGCACGGCACCAACATCTACACCGAGCGCAAGTTCCAGGATTTCGAGATCTACTACGAGTACCTGGTTCCGCCCAACGGCAACAGCGGGGTCTTTCTCCGCGGGCAGTATGAGATCCAGATCCAGGACGATTACGGGGTTCCGGTCGACAAGCCCAGGGACTGGGGCAACGGCGGCATGTACGGGCAGAAGGCGCCATCCAGGAATGTGAGCAAACCGCAGGGCCAGTGGCAGAGTGTCTACGCCAGGATCCAGGGCAAGACCATCAACGTGTGGCTCAACGGCCAGAAGATCATCGATGACTACGAGCCGCCCCGGGCCACGCATATCTACCGCGAGGCGGGTGTCAAGGACGGCGATCCCACCGGCCCGATCATCCTCCAGGGCGACCACAAGCCCATCCGTTTCCGGCACGTGATGCTTCGCCCGCTGCCCGGGCCGTAGCCCGGTCCGCACGTCCAACGCGGCCCGGCCCGGCGGGCTGATCGAGGTCGAGGGTCTGGCGACGATTCCGCTGGACCGACCCGAGCTTCCGGCGTTCTGATGTCCTTGCCGCGCCCTGCCGGGCCGTGTCTTGCCGTTCGGGCCTGATGCTGCTATGCTTCAGTCGGCGCGGCAACTGCCCGGGGAGTATTCCCCGCGGACGGTTCGGAATCCGGGGCCCCGGCAGCTCCGTCCCATCCTGCGAGCCGCGCGATGAGGTCTCCATGAGAATCCTGCTGGTATCGGCGGCGACGCCGGACACGTTCTGGAGCTACAAGCACGTTCTGCCCCTGGTATCCAAGAAGGCGGTGTTTCCGCCGCTGGGGCTGCTGACCGTCGCGGCCATGCTGCCGAGGGAGTGGGAGCTGGAGCTGGTCGATCTGAATGTGGACAGGCTGTCCGACGAGCAGATCCGCCGGGCCGACTACGTCATGGTCTCGGCGATGATCGTGCAGGCCGACTCCGCCCGGCGGGTGATCGAGCGGTGCCGTCGCCTGGACCGTCCGGTCATCGCCGGCGGCCCGCTGTTCACCACCGGGCACGACACGTTCGTCCCGGCGGCGCACTTCGTGGCGGGCGAGGCCGAGGAGATCATGCCCGCGCTGGTCGAGGACATGCGCGCGGGAACCCTCCGGCCGCTGTACCGGGCCGAGGGCCGGCCGGACGTCCGCCGGACGCCGGCCCCGCGCTGGGATCTGGTGGACCTGCGGTCCTATGCCCTGATGCCGGTGCAGTTCTCCCGCGGCTGCCCGTTCGACTGCGAGTTCTGTGACGTGATCGTGATGAACGGCCGGGTGCCGCGCGTCAAGGACGTCGGGCAGATGATCGGCGAGCTGGACGGCCTGCTGGAGGCCGGCTGGCGGGGTCCGATCTTCATCGTGGACGACAATTTCATCGGCAACCGGGCGAAGGTCAGGGAGCTGCTGGTCGCGCTGATCGAATGGCGGCGGCGGCGCCGGGTCGCGGTGCAGTTCACCACCGAGGCCTCGCTGAACCTGGCCGACGAGCCGGAACTGCTGGCGCTGATGGCCGAGGCGGGCTTCAAGAAGGTCTTCGTCGGGCTGGAGACGCCCCAGCTGGAGAGCCTCGTGGAGTGCGCCAAGGTGCAGAACGTCCGCCGCGACATGCTCGAGGCGGTGCGGACCATCCAGCGCGCCGGGCTGGAGGTGATGGGCGGGTTCATCGTCGGCTTCGACAGCGACGAGCCGGGCATCTTCGAGCGGCAGATCCGCTTCGTCCAGGAGGCCGGGGTGGTCACGGCCATGGTCGGGCTGCTGACCGCGCTGCCGGGCACGCGGCTGTTCTCCCGGCTGCAGCGGGAGGGCCGGATTCTCCGGGAGACCACCGGCAACAACATGGACGGCGTGCTGAACTTCGTGCCCAGGCTCGACCGCCAGATGCTCCTGGAGGGGTACCGCTCGCTGGTGCAGCAGCTCTACGCCCCGCGGACCTACTACCGCCGCATCCTGACGTTCCTGCGCGAGTATCGTCCCCGCGGCCCGCGGTTCCAGATCTCGCGCAGCGACGTCCTGGCCCTGATCAAGTCCTTCTGGGTCATCGGCCTGCGGGGCCCGGGGCGGAGGGAGTACTGGAAGTTCCTCGCCCGGATCCTGCTCTTCCATCGCCGGGCCTTCGCCGAGGCCATGTCGCTGGCCATCTACGGCTACCACTACCGGCGCATCGCGGCCACGCTGTGACCCGGCCAGGCGGGCGGCGCCGGTCCGGCGCCGCGGGGTGCGGGTACTCACGACATGATCACCAGCAGGGTCTCATCGCCGACCATGCGGGCGTCGATGTCCGGAGGGCACCGCAGTGTGCCGTCGGGCTTCTGCACCGCGATGATCTGGGCGGCGTAGCGTCGGCGGAAGTCGGCCTCGCGGATGGAGCGGCCGACGACCTCCGCAGGAACGGCCAGGCGCTGGACGACGTCGGCCCGCGGGGCGGAGATGCCCAGCACCAGCTGCCAGAGCTGCTCGTCCTGCTCGATGGTCACGATGCCCTCATGCTCGCGCTGAACGTGGCTTCGGAGGCGGTCGAGGTGCTCGCGGATGCGCCGGTGGATGGTCTGCCGGGCGAGGACGCCGATGTACCTGTCCGAGCCGTCGTCGGACAGCACCGGCAGGACGTTGTCGTTGGTCCGCCGGAACTTGTCGAGCACGCCGTAGAGCCGGTCGTTCGGCCGGGCGACGGGATGGTCGGAGGTCATGATGTCGCCGGCGATGACCAGCTCGGAGATGCCCGGCTCGGAGATCACCCGGCTGATGTCGGTCAGCGAGACCACGCCCAGCATCCGGCCGCGATCCACGACGATGAACAGCGGCCGGCTGCCTGAAGGCATGCTGCGGACCATTTCCCCGAGGGTGGTGTTCGGCGAAACTACGTGCGGCCAGTCGGTGTCCATGAGGTCCCTTACCCGCCGGGACTGCAGGGCGCGGACCAGCGCGTCGCCGGCGTGAGCGGGCGACTCCGCGCCGGATTCCAGCTGGGCGTCATTGAGCCCCCACCGCTTTCCCACGACGTAGGAAACCACAGAGACCAGCATCAGCGGAACAATCAGACCGTACGCCCCGGTCATCTCCGTGACCATGACGATCGCCGCAAGGGGGGTGCGCATCGAGGCGGAGATCACGCCGGCCATGCCCACCGCCGCCAGCGCCGCTCTGAGGTCCGGAGCCAGGGTGCCCGGAAGCACGGCCTCGGCGGTGGCGGCCAGGGCCGCTCCGGCGGCCCCGCCGATGAACACGCTGGGGCCCAGCAGGCCGCCGGCCCCGCTGGTGCCGACGGTGAGGGCGGCGGCCGCGCACTTGGTCACGGCCACCAGGCCGAACACCGCCGCCCAGCCCCAGGCCGATCGTGCCGCGGCAACCGGTTCCTCAAACAGTCCGCCGCCGATCACGCCCCGGATGAAAAGGTACCGGGCGTCCATGATCTGCGGCAGCAGGCAGGCCATCGCTCCCACCACCAGCCCCGCCAGCCCGGCCGACAGCCACCGGGGCAGTCCGAGGCCCGGCCCCGGCCGCGACTCCACCAGCCGGACGCATAGGCCCAGCAGGATGGCCAGTCCCCCGCACAGGATGCCAAGCAGAGCGTACACACCGAGTTCCAGCGGCGATGAGAAGGCCAGCCGGTCCGCGCCGGGGATCAGATGCTGGCCGTAGCCGCGAAAGGCCATGAAGGTGGAATAACTCAACACCGACGAGACGAAGGCCGGCACGATGCTTTCGGCCTCGAACTCCGGCTCGCGGTAGGGCATGCCAGCGGCGAAAAGCGCGCCGCCCAGCGGGCATTGGAATACGGCTCCGACGCCCCCGGCACATCCGGCGATCAGGCACACCCGCCGGAGGCGGGGCGGCAGGTCCAGTCGGCCGGCCACGCTGGAGCCGATAGCCGCGCCGAGTGCCGAGATCGGCCCCTCCGGCCCGGCCGATCCTCCGCAGGAAATCAGGCCGACGGCGGCCAATGCCCGGATGAGGGGCGGGCGCAGGGGCAGTACGCCGCCCTGGTGATGAAAAGCTGCGACGACCTGGTTGGTTCCGTGGAGGGTCTCGCCGCCGGAGAGCCACTGCACCAGAGCCCCGGCCATCAGACCGCCGACGGCCGGAAGCAACAGGACCGGCCAGCGCGGCACGACAACCGCCGCGCCGGCCAGGTCCGCCAGGCTCCCGATGGCCAGCTCCACCCCGGTGTCCAGAGCCGTGTCGAGGGCCACCGCCGCCAATCCGGAGAGCACCCCGATCAGACCGCTCAGCAGGAAGAGACTGCTCCAGTGGCGGGCGGGCTCGGACAGATTCCATCCGGCGGCCTGAGTGCCGGTGTCCGAGCGGGGCGGCGAAGCGGGCGGCGAAGATCCGGATTCCGAAGCGATCATGGCCATTTGAGGTGTGCGATGGCCGCCTCGAGCTCGCCGGGGTCGCCGGCCGCGCCGCCGATTTCGCCGAGCATGCCGTCGCGATGTCGCTGTTGCTCGATGACCTCCTCGGCCACCCGCACCAGCCGGATGACCTGCTCGGGCTTCTCGGCCGACCGCAGCCGGTCGCGGAAGGCCGGGCTGGACAGCAGCCGGCTGGCGTTGGCCAGGATGCGCAGGTGGTCCGACACGGCGTCCCGGGGCCCCGTGATCATCAGGACCAGATCGACGCTGTGGCCCAGGGCGTCCCAGCGAATGGGTGGATCGGCGGTCAGGAGGGCGACGCCGAAGCGGCTGATGCCGGTAAGACGACAGTGAGGTATGGCCGCTCCGGCGGCGACCGCGGTGCTGCGGACCCGCTCGCGGGCGATGACCTCATCGCGAACGAGTTGCACTTTCACCCCCAGCTCCCGGGCCAGCGGTCCGGCCATACGGGCCAGAGCCGCGTCCGCGTCCGCGGGCGACTCCTTCAGCAGGATCGTGTGGGGGCTGAGCCCCTCGTGGATCAGCATCACGCGTGCTCCGCCGCGAAGGCCCGCAACCTGAGCCGGGCGGTCGTGACCCCGGCGTCCGGACCCGGTCGCGCCGCGGACGGGCGCACGAAAGCTTACGCGAGCCGCGCCGCAGGGACAAGCCGCTTGAAACGCGCTTGTTCGGCCGGTATCTTCCCGCGGAAAGGAGAGCCGGAGCATGGGTGAGATCGAGCTGCCGAAGAAGTTTGTAAGCCATTACCCGCACAAGTTCAGCAAGGGCAAGCGCCGCTTTCTCTGCGGGCGACGCATTCTGCCGGCGCCGATCACCGGACGGGAGAAGCTCCCGGACCTGGTGGACCGGGTCTTCCTGGCTTACAACGCCGCCCGGCTTCAGGAGGCCTGCCGGCTGTTCACCGAGAACATGCTCCGGCCGGGGGTCACCGTGGGCCTGAGCCTGGCCGGGGCGATGACGCCGGGCGGACTGGGGGCCTCGGCGCTGATCCCGCTGATCAAGGCCGGATTCGTGGACTGGATCGTCTCCACCGGGGCCAACCTCTACCACGACATGCACCATGCCCTGAACCTTCCGCTGTACCGCGGCTCGCCGCACCTGCGGGACCCGGAGCTGCGCAAGGTCGGCGTGGTGCGGATCTACGACATCCTGCTGGACTACAACGACGTGCTCATGCAGACCGATCACGTCCTGCGCCGCATCCTGATGCAGCCGGAGTTTCAGAAGGAGATGGGCACCGCCGAGCTGCACTGGCTGCTGGGCAAGTACTGCGCGCGGTTCGAGCGGCAGACGGGGTTGAAGGATGTCTCGCTGCTGGCCGCGGCCTACCGGGCGGGGGTCCCGTGCTTCTGCCCGTCGCCGGGCGATTCGACCATCGGCATGAACGTCGCCGGCCTGGAACTCCGCGGGAGCAGGTTGCGGGTCAACCCCTCGCGCGACGTCAACGAGAGCACCGGCATCGTGCTGGACGCCAAGCGTTCCGGGCGGCGCACCGGCGTCCTGCTGATCGGCGGCGGCTCGCCCAAGAACTTCACCCTCCAGACCGAGCCGCAGATCCAGGAGGTGCTGCGGATCAGGGAGGCCGGCCACGATTACTTCATCCAGTTCACCGATGCCCGGCCGGACACCGGCGGGCTTTCGGGTGCGACCCCGCACGAGGCCGTCAGCTGGGGCAAGGTCGATCCCGAGAAACTGCCCGACGCGGTGGTCTGCTACGTGGATTCGACCGTGGCCCTGCCGCTGCTGACCCACTACGCCCTGGCCCGGCACAAGCCCCGTCCGCTCAAGCGGCTGTACGACCAGCTGCCGCGGATCAACCGGATGGTGGCCCGGGAGTACTGGAAGCGGAACAGGACGCTCTGACCGGCGGTGGAGGGCGCGCCGCGGGAAGCTGCCGGTCCGGTGCCCCCGGGCCGGCCCGAGGAATCCGGACCGATGACCGGGGTGGCCGCGCTGAGATCCCTGGCCCGGCGGCACGGCACGCCGCTGTTCGTCGTCGATCACGACGTGATCCGCCGCAACTTCGCGGAGTTCCGCCGGCTTCTGCCGCGGGTACAGGCCTACTACGCGGTCAAGGCCAACCCGCTGCCGGAGATCGTGAGGACGCTGTACCGCGCCGGGGCCAGCTTCGACGTGGCCTCGATCGGCGAGTTCCGCCTGGTCTACGAGAACATCCGCCGCCTCCCGCCGCGCCGGCGCCAGGAGTTCATCTGGGACAAGATCATCTACGCCAACCCCATCAAGGACCGCGCGACGCTGGAGGAGCTGGACCCCTACCGGCCGCTGGTCACCTATGACAACCTCGAAGAGATCCGCAAGATC
>Ga0129299_1001825_pt1 | contig 14252 bp, 11 predicted proteins | sample ConPoolayeCmetaG_FD_94477 | JGI IMG/M metagenome (GOLD analysis project Ga0129299, IMG submission 94477) | Hot spring microbial mat communities from California, USA to study Microbial Dark Matter (Phase II) - Cone Pool mat layer C metaG ... | reverse complement strand
GGGGGGCCATGTGGCGGGGGCAAGGGGTTTGGCCGGACGGGGCCCGGCTCCTGCCCCCCCGGTCGGGGGGGGGGGTGGGGGGGGCCTTGCGCGCCAGCCAGGATGAGGTGTTGCTACGCCAACGTCAACAGCACCTGGACCGGCTGGTGCAGCTCCTGGCGGCAAGCCGGGTGGAGCGGCTTGATTTTGCCTGGGAGGCCAGCCGCGAATCAACCGCGTTGCGCGAGATGTTGGAGGTATGGACCGGCTGGTGGCGTGACCTTCTCTTGCTGTATAACGGCAACGAGCGGGACCTGATCAACCTGGACCGCAGTGACGAACTGCGATCCCTGGCAAAGCAGGGCAGCCTGCTTCAGATATGGACCGTGCTCAGAGCGCTACAGACCGCTGCGGTCCAACTGGAGGCCAATGTCAACAGCCGGCTGGCGTTAGAAGGGCTGCTGCTCAAGCTGCCCCGCTGGCATCTCTGACACCTGTGCAATTAGCCCAGGAGGCTCCGCACCATCGCGCCGTTTTCACCGCCGAGATCGCAGAGAACGCTGAGCAAGTCGAAAACATCTCTGCGCTCTCGGCCTGCTCTGCGGTGAATTGGAACCTGATTGCACAGATCACATCTTTGAGGAGTTGCGGAGAGGTATGCCGTTGGTAACAGGGATCCGCTTTGGCCCCGCGGCCAAAGTGTACTATTTTGACCCGAGCGGTTTTGAGGACCTGACCACCGGGGAATATGTCGTTGTGGAAACGGCCCGTGGAGAAGAGGTAGGTAAGGTGGTCATCCCCCCCCGCCATATCAGCGAACAGGAAGTTGTAGGCCGGTTAAAGGGTATCCTGAGGCGGGCAACGGCCATAGACCTGACCCAGATGGCTTATTACCGGTGCAAAGAACAGGAGGCGTTGGACCGCTGCCGTGAAAAGGTGCAGGAACATGGCCTGCCGATGAAGGTCATCCGGGCTGAATACAACTACGATGGCAGCCGCCTGGTCTTTTTCTTCTCCGCCGAGAAGCGGGTAGATTTTCGCCAGCTGGTTCAGGACCTGGCCCACTCTTTCAGAGCACGCATCGAGCTGCGCCAGATCGGGGTCCGCGATGAGGCCAAGCTGATGGGGGGGATCGGCCGCTGTGGCCTGACCCTATGCTGCTCCACCTGGCTGTCTGACTTTGACCCGGTCTCGATCAAGATGGCCAAGCAGCAAGACCTGCCCCTCAGCCCGATGGAAATTTCGGGCCTGTGCGGACGGTTGCTTTGCTGCCTGGCCTACGAGAGTGACTACTATGCCGAGATGCGAAACAGGCTGCCGAAGCGGAACGAGGTCATTGACACGCCGCATGGCCGGGGCAGGGTGGTCGAGGTGAATGTTGTCAAGGAGACGGTTCAGGTCGAGCTGGAGAGCGAGGTGGTCATCGAGGTCGCCCACCAGGAGCTAAGTGAGTGGGCCGCGGCTGCCGCCAAACCCTCGAGCCATCGGCGCCGACGGCGACGGAAGGGGTCCTGACCTGACCGGTCAGGTCCTATCGTGGCTCGATCGAAATCCGAATGGCCGTTCTCTCTTGCCCTCCGATCTCCACATCTGCGAATGAGGGGATGCAGACCACGTCCAGCCCATCCAGTTTCAGAAACCCCCGGGCGATGGCCGCTGCTTTGATCGCCTGGTTCACCGCCCCGGCACCAATCGCCTGGATCTCGGCCCGACCATGTTCCCGGACGACGCCAGCGATGGCTCCGGCCACAGCCGTTGATCTGGACTGAGCTGCCACTTTGATGATATCCGCCATCTTGATGCCTCCTTGTCTCCCCCTGGGACCGTTGGCGAAAACCTGGGGCTATCCCCTTTGCCACAACTGCCCGTAGCAGGCCTCGGCCCTCCGGCCACGCGTGACGAGAATCGGGTTATCGGCTTTTTCCCCATTGTACCCGATCCTGCTCAGAAAAGCAAGCTGCCAGGCCCTGGGCTTCAGGCCCTGCACCTCTCTCAGGCGCTCGCCGGGTCTGTACAGGGCGGGCTGGAGGCCTGTTCTGCCAGCAGGCTACCTGGCAAAATCCACCGCTCGCGTCTCGCGGATGACCGTGACTTTGATCTGGCCTGGGTATTGCAAATTCTCCTCCACCGCTTTGGCTATATTCTTGGAGAGCTGGATAGCGGCCAGGTCGTCTATTTGCTCCGGCTTGACCAGGATCCGAATCTCCCGCCCGGCCTGGACAGCATACGCTTCGGCGACCCCCTCAAAGGTGTTGGCCACCTCTTCCAGCGCTTTAATGCGCTTGACGTAGGTCTCCAGCGATTCCCGCCGGGCGCCAGGCCTGGCCCCTGAAATGGCGTCTGCTGCTTCCACGATAATGGCTTCCAGCGACTCGCCCTCACTTTCGCCGTGATGAGCCGCGATGCAGTTGACAATGGCCGGGGCCAGCCCGTAGCGTTTGGCCAGATCGGCGCCGATGAGGGCATGGGGGCCTTCTACTTCGTGGTCCACGGCCTTGCCGATGTCGTGCAGCAATGCCCCAGCCTTGGCCACCTGCACATTGGCTCCCAGCTCGGCTGCCAGGATGCCGGCGATGTGAGCCGTCTCGACAGCGTGGGCCAGTTGATTCTGGCCGTAGCTCGTCCTGAACTTGAGCCGCCCCAACAGCCTGACAATCTCCGGGCGCAGGCCAGGGACGCCGGCTTCTATGGCAGCCTGCTCACCTGCCTCGCGGATGATCTGATCCACCTCCTCTCTCGCTTTGGCGACCACCTTTTCAATGCGGGCGGGATGGATGCGGCCATCCAGGATCAGCTTGCTCAGGGCCACCCGGGCCACCTCGCGCCGCACCGGATCGAAGCAGGACAGCAGAACGGCCTCCGGCGTATCATCTACCACCAGGTCCACCCCGGTGGCGTTCTCCAAGGCTCGGATGTTGCGTCCCTGGCGACCGATGATCCGGCCTTTCATCTCGTCATTGGGCAGGGGGACGGTTGAAACCGCCACCTCGGCCACCTGGTCGGAGGCGATGCGCTGAATGGCCAGCGTCACGATCTCCCTGGCCCGCCGCTCCGCCTCTTCCCTGGCCTCTGCCTCCACTTCGCGGATGACCCGGGCCATATCCTGCCGGGCCTCCTGTTCCACCGTCTGGAGCAGGAGGACTTTGGCCTCTTCCTGACTCATACCGGCCACCCGCTCCAGCTCAGCCAGTCGCTCTTTTTCTATCTTTTCCAACTGATTCTGGCGTTTATCAAGCGCGCTCTGACGTTGGTTCAGGGTGCGTTCGCGCTTGTCCAACTGCTCAAAACGCTCGTCAAGAGTGGCTCGCCGCTTTTGCAGCCGTTCCTCTTCTTCTCGTAATTGCCGCTCGCGCCGTTTTCCCTCCTGCTCCGCTTCCTCCCGCAGGTGATGGGCTTCGTCCCGGGCCCGGATCAACATCTCCTTGGCGGCAGTCTCGGCTTCGCCGATGATGCGCTCAGCCTGGCGGTGGGCCCCCTCGACCTTCAACCTGGCCCGGTACTGAAAGTAGAAATAGCCAGCCACTCCACCCAAGGCCAACCCCACTGCCAGGATAATGAGAGCGACGATGATCCTGTCCATCTTTTTCCTGTCCTTTCCACATCATGTTCCAGGGTGTGGTTCATCATGGTTGACACTTCACCGCTTTCCCCATTCCTGTTCTCCCCCTTCTCCTCCCTGTGCCGGACAACCCAGGCAGGAGCGATTGTTCAATCACCTGCCGTCACCTCCGTCCAGCACCGCTCGGCCACCTCCTGGGCCACGTCGTAGTCGAACCCCCGGCGGACCAGGTAGTCCATCAGCCGGCGCATGAAGACAGGCCGCTCCAGGTGGGCGAGTTGGTGCGCCCTTTTCTCTGCGCTCCGGTAGGCGCTGGCCACCATATCCACCGGGCCGAGTGCCTGCGCGATGACCTCATCGCTGAGGCCCTTGCCTCGCAGTTCGTAGCGCAAGGCACGCGCCCCTTTGGGGCGGAACTGTTCCCGGTTTTCGATCCAGAACCGGGCAAATGCCTGGTCATCCAGCAATCCGGCCCGTTCCAACCGTTCGGCGACCTTTTCGATCTGCTGTTCGGTCCATCCCCGCCGGCTCAGGTGGGCAACCACCTCGGCGCGGCTACGGGGGCGATAGGCCAGGTAATCCAGAGCCTGATGATAGGCCTCCTCGCTGCTCCCCTGCTCTTGCAGCGCCTCGATCTCAGCGTCCGACAGGAACAGGCCCGGTTTCAGGCGGGCGGCCACGATGGCCGGCAGGCCAAAAGCGAACCGGCCGTCAAGGTAGACACTCACCCGATCTCGCTTCTTTTTCTGGACCTTCAGCGCCGTGATCGTGCCGGCCACATCACTCCTCGGAATACAAAACGGCTGTGGTGAGCGGGGTCACCACAGCCGCAGGGGCCTGCCCAGGGAAAACACCCCAGGCAGGCCGGGTGTGCCGAATAGACCGGTGATGGCCGATACCGGTATGCTGACCGTGTGTCAGATGGAGAGCCGAATGCCTGTTTTCAGCAGATGGGAAATTGGCCCCCTCGAAGAACCCGGCTCACAGGCCGGTCGCTGCCATTTTCCCCATCTGCCGATTCTGTTTGTTCGGTCCTGAGCTTATTCCCTGCTCCGCTCGCGATAGTCTTCCTCGTAGAGATCGCTGGCCCGGTTTGGCCGCAGAGAACGCCGGGAACGCAGAGACTTCTCTGCGCTTACAGAAATAGCACTCAACAGGAAGGCCACCCCGCCCGGTGATCATCGGAAACTATCCGCCCCGACGCCAAAGTCCGCGAACATGGATCCAGCAGGAGCCAGGGGAGTTTACAGATAGCAAGGCCCCACCCCTGCCCCGGCACAGGTGGATCGTCACAAACAAGTTCAGCAATCGTTCTCCCTTACAACCCCCTGGTGGGGGTTGCTCTATCGCTCAACCCCATCCCCTGATGAGGGCGCTGAGAATCCTCATCCAGAGGAAGCCGTTTGACCCTCTGGCAGGCTTGCCTGCTCTGGGCTCAGCCGATAGAAACGGGCGTGAGAGACACAGCTTTCCCCGCTTTGAGCAACTTTTCCGGTCTTCCGGCATCCTGAGCGGCTATGGTGTCCCACTCATGGTTTCAACCCTCACGACACCACGCCTGCTATCGAGTTGTTATTCGCTGTTTATCTCGGTTGTTGCGGCGACGATCTGGACCTCGCTCAACCCCGAAGCCCGGCGGATGGCGTTCTCGATCTCCAGGCAGAGGGCCGGGTTGTCGCGCAACACCTGGCGGGCATTCTCCCGGCCCTGCGCCAGCCGTTCCTCCTTGTAGGAGTAGAACGCCCCCCGCTTCTCGATCAACCCTAACTCCACCCCCAGGTCCAGCACGTCCCCTTCTTTGCTGATCCCCTCGTTATACAGGATGTCAAACTCACACTCGCGGAAGGGAGGCGCCACCTTGTTCTTGGTCACCTTGACCCGGGTGCGGTTGCCGATCACCGCTCCCCCTTCCTTGATCGCCTCCACTCGCCGCATGTCCAGCCGCACCGAGGCGTAGAACTTGAGCGCCATCCCCCCCGTCGTTGTCTCCGGGTTGCCATACATCACCCCGATCTTTTGCCGCAACTGATTGGTAAAGACCATGGCCGTGTTGCTGCTCTTGATCGCCCCACTCAACTTGCGCAGCGCCTGGCTCATCAGCCGCGCCTGCAGGCCGGGATGGCTGTCCCCCATCTCTCCCTCGATCTCGGCCCGGGGCACCAATGCTGCCACCGAGTCAATGATCACCACATCCATCGCCCCGCTGCGCACCAACGCCTCGGCGATCTCCAACGCCTGTTCACCGGTGTCAGGCTGGGAGACATATAACCCGTCCACGTCCACCCCGCAGCGGGCCGCATAGACCGGATCGAGGGCATGCTCCATGTCAATGAAGGCCGCCACCCCCCCTCTCTTTTGCGCTTCGGCGACAATATGTTGACAGAGGGTGGTTTTGCCGGAGCCTTCGGGGCCAAAAACTTCGGTGACGCGGCCCCGGGGGATGCCGCCCACGCCCAGGGCCAGGTCGAGGGCCAGGGAACCGGTCGGGATGACCTCAACCTGCAGGTGGCTGGCCTGCCCCAGGCGCATAATCGCTCCCTCGCCGTACCGTTTCTGAATCGTTGCCAGCGTCGTTTCCAATGCCTTTGACTTACCACTTGCTGCCATTCCTGCTCTCCACTCTCCCCAATTTCAGGGACAGGCCTTGCGCCCGCCCTGGTCGCCCCTGCCCCAGAAAAGTGCGCTTCGACGGCGAATGTCACCCCTCCTCATCGGTCTCTCAAGGGGCAATGATGGCCACGCATAGCTTATTATACCGCAAGATGCTACAGAGTGCAAACCGGTGTGCATGACCGTCACGAGCTTCGACCTCACCCCTACCCCCCATAGGCGTCAACTTCAGGCGCGGGCGATTGGAAATCGCACCGGGTAGCCGAAGGCAATGCCTTCGGCTACCCGGCCGTCCGCCTGCGCGGACGGAGGCGTCCACGCCGGTGGATGCCTGGCCGCAGGCCCCTGAGGTGCGACTCGAGTCGCTTAACCTGACGCATATGCCCCTACCCCCTGGCCCTTTCCTTAAAGTTTGGCCTTTTTCAGAGCGAGGCGGGAAAATCTCCAAAACCCGCCTGCGGCGAGGCCAAAAGATTGCGGAGGCGAAGCCTCCGCAACGAAAAATAATCTTCTTTTGGGGGCCGCGGAAGCCGTCAGTTTATAGGACACGGATGACACCGATTTCACGGATGAACACAGATAATCGAACAGGATTTAGGGATGACATGTTCACCACCAAGACAAGAAAGCGCCAAGATTTCATGGTCATTCTTCGTGTCTTGGTGCCTTTGTGGTCAGCCTGCCGGGTCAACGGCGTACCTCCTGTGATCGAAGGCAAAATCGGTGTCCATCCGTCCCATCCCTGTTCATCCGTGTCCCATCAGGGGTCAACCCGGTATGAACCATCCCCAAGAGTGTACCAGCAAGTCCGTCACGATGACCCGTGAGTGATAGCGATTCGCAGGATACGGAGAATAGAGTATAGTGTGAAGGCACCAATGGCTCCTGCAACCATCAATATGACATTTCTCATCGGCCTGATCTCCTTTACTTCTGGCAAGGGTAGCGGGGCCGCTGGAATTCCAACAGCCCCGTTGAGCCTCAGGCAAACAAATGGGAGTGGAGCCTTCAGGCGGAAAAGGCCGGCTAAAGCCTCGACTCCAGCCTGTAGTCCGTGCCATCTACAAGTTCCAGCTTGCGCTGGAGCCGCTCCCGCCGGTGGTACAGTCCGGCCAGAGCCTCCCGGCGTTGTGGACCGGGTGGCCAGGTTTCGGCCAGGGCGATGCCCTGCTGCGTCCAGGCCAACGCCTGGGCAAGGTCCACGTCATGCCATTCGTGGTGTTTGGCCAGCTCCTCACAGGCGTACACGGCCCCATCCAATTCGGCCAGTTGCTGCCACCAGGGCAAGGCCTCCTCCCGGCGCCCCTGCCGCTTCAGCAGATAAGCCAGGTCGCGCCGGGCCATCTCCCGCACCTGGGCCAGGCGGCAGGTCTGGGCTGCCTGAGCATAGGCGGCCTCGGCTTCGGCCAGCCGTTCCGCCTCCTGGAGAAGGCGGGCCAGGCCATACAGCTCCTCGCCGGATAGGCTCTCATCGGGCGGGGAGGTCAACAGGCTGCACAGCCGCGCCGTCAGGGTCACCAACGACAGGATGTCCTGGGCATTGTGATAAAAGACACGCGGCATCTCGCGGGCGTCGCCGGTGCGGGCGTATTCCACGTACAGGCTGGGGATGAGCCAGCCGGGCACATCCTCCTGGCTGCGCCGTACCCCCAACACCTCGGCCTCCAGCGAGGACAGGGCGCAGGAATCGAGGCGATATTTCCACACGCGCCTGGCCGACGGCAACAGGTCCAGGTGGGGAGCCCCGGTCAGGCGCGGCACCTGGTGGGCCAGGAGGAAGCGTGTCTCCAGCAGGGGCAGGTCAAAGCTCTTGCCGTTGAAGCTGACCACCGCCTCCATGCCTTCAAGCAGCTCGCCCAGGGCGCAGAGTTGGGCCGGCTCCTCACTATAGTCGCGCATGAAGAACTGGTGGACGGTGAACTGTTCCCCCTCAAAGACGCCCACCCCCACCAGGAAGGTATAGGTGCCGGTGCCGCCGACCAGGCCGGTGGTCTCGGTATCCACAAAAGCGGCCCGGCGGAGATCCACCGTGGCCAGCCGCTCGTCGTGGGCCAGGCAGGCCGCGACCGCCGCCGGATGGGCCAGCAGATCGGCCAGGGCGTGATGGCCGTGACGATAGAGCAGGTCGTAGCTCTGGCGGTGCAGGAAAAAGGGGCCGAGGTCGGTGTCTATGACCTCGCCGGGGAGCAGTTGTTCGATAGGCCGTGGCCGGCGACGTGGTTGTGGGATCAGGTGGCGTGCACCCTGATACACCCCCAGGCGTCTCAATCGCTCGCGGAGGTCGGTGCTTTCCATTCGGTCTCCTCGCCGTCTGTCGGAGCCAGTCTGAAAAGCTTACCACAAAGGCCACAAAGGAACACGAAGGAAACGAATACCCTTGGTGTCCTTTGTGTCTTGGTGGTTTTCAGACAAGCTCTCAGAGGGGCAGCCTGGAGTCGGGGTTACAGCCTCCACTCCGACAGGCTGCCCGGCGCGGATTATACCACCCTTTCCGGGCATTGGCAACAGCATTTGCCTTTTTCGCCGGGTTGTGGTAGAATGATAACAGCCGGAAGGGGAGGGAATGTCTGTGGGAGTTCAAAACCGACCACCCCATACCGCTCGCCAGTCGTCGGCGGCCAAGGGCTTCATGGGGGCTCGCCCCCGCCTGCACCTGGTCTGTCCCGGTTGAGTCCCTTGCCGCCCGGTCCAGCTAAATCCGAGCGAGGGGGCCTCCCTCGCTCGTTTTGTTGAGAACAAAGGAGAAGATCATGGCCAAGAAAATCTTTATCGGCGTGGCCTGGCCTTACGCCAACGGCTATCAACATCTGGGGCATCTGGCCGGGGCCTACCTGCCGCCTGACATCTTTGCCCGCTACCATCGCCTGGCGGGCAATGAGGTGCTTATGGTCTCCGGCTCCGACGCCCATGGCACCCCCATCACCGTCCGCGCCGACGCAGAGGGGGTGCCGCCACGGCAGATCTTTGAACGCTACCACCAGGCTTTTCTGGAGAGCTATCAACAGATCGGCCTGACCTTTGACCTGTTCACCCACACCGACACCGAGAATCATCACCGCGTCGCCCAGGACATCTTTCTCAAAATTCTGGAGAACGGCTACCTGTACAAAGAGGTGCAACGGCAGCTCTACAGCCCACGGGAGGGCCGCTTCCTGCCCGACCGGTATGTAGAGGGGGAGTGTCCCTACTGCGGCTATGCCGATGCCCGGGGGGATCAGTGCGACCATTGCGGGAAACTTTTGGAGCCGACAGAGTTGATCAACCCACGCAGCAAGGCCAGCGGCGACAGAAACCTGGAAATCCGGGAGACAGAGCACTATTTCCTGGACCTGGCCAGGCTGGGCGATGAACTGACAGACTATCTCAGTCACGGCAAAGAGCACTGGCGGCCCAATGTCATCAACTTTGCCCGCAACTATGTGCAGGACCTGCACGGGCGGCCCATCACCCGCGATATTGACTGGGGCATTCCCCTGCCGCTGCCCGGCTATGAAGGCAAGTGCCTGTATGTCTGGTTCGAGGCGGTCATCGGCTACTTTTCGGCCAGCATCGAGTGGGCCAGGAACCGGGGCACGCCCGATGCCTGGAAGAGGTGGTGGTACGATCCGGAGGCGCTGACCTACTACTTTATCGGCAAAGACAACATCCCCTTCCATACCGTCATCTGGCCGGCCGAGTTGCTGGCTGTGGGCCGGCTCTACCACGATGACCCTGCAGCCCGGTTGAACCTGCCTTACGATGTGCCGGCCAACGAGTACCTGAACTTCCGCGGCGGCAAGTTCAGCAAAAGCCGGGGGGCGGTTGTAGATGTGCCCTACTTCCTCAGCCGCTACGACCCCGATCCGCTGCGCTATTACCTGACCGCCGTCGCCCCCGAAACCCGCGACACCGAGTTCTCGTGGGAGGATTTTGTCGAGCGGAACAACAACGAACTGGTGGCCACCTGGGGCAACCTGGCCAACCGGATGCTGAGTTTTGCCTGTAAGCGCTTTGATGGCCGGGTGCCGGAGCCGGGCGAATTCGATGAGGAGGACCGGCGGCTTTTAGAGAAGGTGGAAGCCGGCTTTCAGACCGTGGGGGAATTGTACAGCAGCTGCAAGTTCCGCGCTGCCCTGGGAGAGGCGATGGCTCTGGCCCGCGAGGCCAACATCTACCTGGACCGCAAAGCGCCCTGGTTCCAGATCAAGGAGGACCGGCAGGCGGCGGCGACAACGGTGTATGTCATCCTGCGCGTCGTGGACAACCTGAAGACGATCCTGGCTCCTATCCTGCCCCACACCGCCCAGCGGCTGCACAGTTACCTGGGCTATGACGGGCAGCTTTTCGGGCAGCAGCAGGTGGTTGAGTACCGGGAGGAGGGGCGCAGCCACCGGGCCTTGACCTATGACCCCAGCGGCGCGGTCGGCACCTGGGCACCGGGCCGACTCCCACCCGGCCAGGCGCTGCGGGAGCCGGCGCCGCTCTTCAAAAAGCTGGACGAGAAGGTGGTGGAAGAGGAGACGGCGCGGCTGGAGGGGTGAATTAGATGCTCTGTGTTGTTGAGTCCCGATGCTCCGCTTCCTGACCGCCGGTGAATCCCACGGGCCGGCGTTGCTGGCGATTTTGGAGGGGCTGCCGGCCGGATTGATTCTGTCGGAGGAGGAGATCGATCTCGAGCTGCGCCGGCGGCAGCAGGGGTTGGGCAGCAGCGCCCGGATGCAGATGGAGCGCGACAGGGTGCAGATTGTGGGTGGCCTGGCCAACGGCCTGACCACCGGCGCGCCCCTTGGCCTGCTCATCGAAAATCGGGATGTGCGCCCGCTGTCCGGCGAAGCGGTGACGGTGCCGCGCCCCGGCCACGCCGACCTGGCAGCGACGCTCAAGTATGGCTACAGCGACATGCGTCTGGCCGCCGAACGGGCCAGCGCCCGTGAGACGGCGGCCCGGGTGGCGGTCGGCGCCGCCTGCAAACGGCTCCTGGCCGAACTGGGGGTGACCGTCGGCGGCTATGTGACCCAGATCGGCCCGATCGTTGCTCCCCTGCCGGAGGCGGTGGACCACCTCCCCTTCGTTGTCCGCTTCATCCGGGCAGAGGCCAGCCCGGTCCGCTGCCCCGACGGAGAAGCCGGCGCAGCCATGGCCGGGGCCATCGCCGGGGCCGAAGCCGAGGGGGACACCCTGGGCGGTGTCTTTGAGATCATCGCTCTGGGCCTGCCGCCGGGGCTGGGCAGCCACGTCCACTGGGACCGGCGGCTGGACGTCCGGCTGGCAGCGGCGCTGCTGAGCATCCCCGCCGTCAAAGGGGTCGAGTGCGGTCCGGCCTTTCAGCTTGCCGGGCAGCGGGGCAGCCGGGTGCATGACCCCATCCTGGTCGAAAAGGGCACGTGGCGGCGGGTGACCAACCACGCCGGTGGGCTGGAGGGGGGCCTCAGCAACGGCCTGCCGCTCCACCTGCGGGCGGCGATGAAGCCGCTGCCCACCGTGCAGCCGCCGCTGCCGTCGGTGGACCTGGCCACCGGCCAACCGGCGACCGCGCCCCCCATCCGCTCCGACTGCTGCGCCGTGCCCCGTGCCGTCGTCGTCGGCGAAGCGATGGTCGCCTTTGTGCTGGCCCAGGCCGCGCTGGAAAGGGTGGGGGGCGACACCCTGGACCAGGTGCGCTGCCGCTGGCAGGCATTGGCCGCTCCGCCCGGCCCCGCGATCCGGACGGAGAGCAACCAACAGCCCCTGATCCTGACCGGTTTCATGGGCACCGGCAAGACTGCCGTGGGGCGGATGCTGGCCTGGCGTTTGGGCTGGACTTTCGTGGACATGGACGCAACCATCGAGGCCCAGTTTGGGCTGACGGTCGGCCAGATTTTCGCCGCCTATGGCGAAGCAGCCTTCCGTCAGGCGGAGGCTGCTCTGTGCCGCGACCTGGCCGGGCAGCGCGGGCTGGTGATCGCCACCGGCGGGGGCACCCTCCTCTCGGCCGAAAACCGACGGGTGATGATCGCTTCCGGCCCGGTGATATGCCTCGCCGCCCGTCCGGAGGTCATTGCTGCCCGGCTGGCCGGCGTGTCCGACCGCCCGTTGCTCCAACCTGCCGTCGGACAGAGCCTCCAGGAGCGCATCGCAGACCTGCTGGCCCAACGCCGGGAAGCTTATGCCGCCCTGCCCCATCAGGTGGATACCTCCGACCTGGGTCTGGAGGAGGTGGCTGAAATGGTGTTGCGGATCTGGCATCAGAGCTGCGGGGGAAAGGTCAACCGATGAGGAGGATCCTGGCCCCTCCCTCGCTGGGCAGCTATCCGGTGTGGATCGGCCACCGCCTGCTGCCGCGCCTGGGCCATCTGCTCGCCGGGTGCCTGCCGCCTGGCCCTGTCGCCCTGGTGAGCGACGAAACGGTGGCAGACCTCTATGCCGGAGCTGCTTCCACAGCGTTGCGGTCGGCCGGTTTCCGCCCCTTTCTGTGTCTCCTGCCCGGTCCGCCCGGCGAGGGGGTCAAGACGCTGGCGACCGTAGCGGCGTTGTACGACCGCTTCCTGGACAGCGGGTTGGACCGGGGTGGTTGTGTTGTGGCCCTGGGCGGCGGGAGCGTCGGCGATCTGGTCGGATTTGCAGCGGCGACCTGGCTGCGCGGGCTGCCCCTGGTCCAGGTGCCGACCACACTGCTGGCCATGGCCGACGCCAGCATCGGCGGCAAGGTGGGGGTCAATCTGCCGCGCGGCAAGAACCTGGTTGGGGTCTTCAAGCAGCCGGCCCTGGTTGTTGCCGACCTGGAGACGCTGGCCACGTTGCCGGTGCGACAGGTACAGGCTGCCTGCGCCGAAATCGTCAAAACGGCGCTGGTGGGCGACGCGGCGCTGTTCGCCCACCTGGAACAGCATGGCCCGCAGCCGCTGGACGAGGTGGTGGCCCGCTGCGTCGAGATCAAGCTGGCCCTCGTCGCCCGCGATCCGGAGGACCAGGGGGAGCGCCAGCTACTGAATCTGGGACACACCTTTGCCCACGCTCTGGAGACCGCCTCGGAGCACCGCCTGAATCATGGCGAGGTGGTGGCGGTCGGACTGGCCATTGCCGCCAACCTTTCCTGCCGCCTGGGGCTGTGCCCGTCAGAAGTGGCAGAGCGGGTCCTCGCCCTGCTGGAACGGCTGGGGCTGCCGTCAACATTTGAGGGGGTGACGCCCGAAGCCCTTCTGTCGGCGATGGCCTGCGACAAAAAGCGCCGGGCCGGGGCGCTGCGGTTTGTGCTGCTCCGCGACGTGGCTGCCCCTTGCCTGATCCCGGCGGACCAGGTGCCGGAGACAACACTCCGGGCGGCATTCAGTCTCGACCTCTCGCCGGATTGGTGACTGCCTGATTTGGGGGAGTGAAGCATGAAGATTCTGGTGCTGCATGGCCCCAACCTGAACCTGTTGGGCGAGCGGGAGCCGGAGCTGTATGGCCGGCTGACCCTGGCCGAAGTTGACCGCCGGCTGGCCGACTATGCCGCCGAACAGGGCATTGAACTCAGGACTTTTCAGTCGAACCACGAGGGGGCGTTGATTGATGTCCTGCACGAACATCGGCAGTGGGCCGACGGCGTGCTCATCAACCCCGGCGCACTGGCTCACTACAGCTATGCCCTGCGTGATGCGCTGGCTGCCCTGCCCTGCCCGGCAGTGGAGGTCCACCTGAGCAACATCCACGCCCGCGAACCGTTCCGCCGCTGTTCGGTCATCGCCCCTGTCTGCCTGGGTCAGATCGCCGGCCTGGGCTGGCAGAGCTATCTGCTGGGCCTGCTGGCTCTGGCCGGGTATCTAAAAGGAGGGCCATGAACCTGGAGGAGTTGCGGCGGCAGATGGATGAGATCAACCTGGCGCTGTTGGAGCTGTTGAACAGGCGGGCGCAGGTGGCACAGGCCATCGGGCGACTCAAACGAGCACAGGGGCTGCCGCTGTACGATCCGGAGCGGGAGGAGGCGATGCTCGCTTCCCTGATCGCCTGCAATCGGGGGCCGCTGAGCGACGAGGCGGTCCGTGGCCTGTTCCGGGAGATCATCCGGGCGTCGCTGGCCCTGATGCAACAGGAAAAGATGGGGACGCTGCTGGTCTCGCGCCGTCCCGCTGTGGAACGAACTGTGGTCCAGGTGAGGCGGGTGACG
>Ga0129299_1001823_pt1 | contig 14258 bp, 12 predicted proteins | sample ConPoolayeCmetaG_FD_94477 | JGI IMG/M metagenome (GOLD analysis project Ga0129299, IMG submission 94477) | Hot spring microbial mat communities from California, USA to study Microbial Dark Matter (Phase II) - Cone Pool mat layer C metaG ... | reverse complement strand
TCGTTTTAGTGCCCGTGAGGGCATGAGCAGTATTCCGATGCTCCCAAAGTACTAGAGAAGAGCCGTTTTGTCAAGCATTTCGTTGTGATCTGGCGGCGCGCTGCTGCAAAAATTTATGCTGTCACAGCGCTGCCGCAACACTTCGGCCTACAAATGGGCCAAAGCGCCGTTTTTTGACCGAGCACCCTCTTAGTAAACTGGCTTACGACAGAGACTTGCTAAGAGGGGTGCTCGGTTATTCGCCGCGCATAATATCACACGATGAGCGCGCCGGGCGGCCGCGGCGCGCTGCCCAGGCCGCGAACGATGACGGCTGCCTGGCAGGCGCTGCACAAGCGGTACACGCGCACACTGTCCTCTTCTGGCTGCAGCAGCGCATCCAGCCGGCCCAGCAGCTCGGCCAGCGCGCGCTTGTCCAACCACACCTCAAACACGCTCAACTGCACCCGCTGGCCGTAATCTTCCAGCAGGCTGGCGATCTTCGTCCGGCGGCCGTGCGCCGGCACGTCGTAGGAAATCAGGTAAAAGTCCATCAGTCCACCTGGAACGGTTGGTAGTTCGGCTGGCCGTCGCGCAGGCAGCGCGCCAGCAGCCGGGTTTGAATTTCGAACGCGCGGCGGTAACTCATCCTTTCGCCAGTGTGCGGATGCCTGATCTGGGTGGCGACACGTTCTTCGTAAGCCTGGATGAAGCGGCGGCAGCCCGCCTCGCTCAGCACGACCGGTCGTTGGGCATCGCCAGGGGAAAAATCGGCCGGCAGGATCAAGTCATTGTTGAGGCAGCGCAGCACCACTGAATCGACCACGATGGCGCGAAATTCCTCCATTAGGTCCAGCGCCAGCGACGGCCGCCCGTATTCAATGCTGTGCAGAATGCCGATGTACGGGTCCAGCCCAACCAGCGCGACGCTGGCTTCTATGTCGCGGGTGAGCAGCGTGTAACCGAAGCTCAGCAGCACGTTCACCGGGTCGGGCGGCGGCTGGCGCAGGCGCTGGCTGAAGGGCCAGTCGCGTTTGAACAGGCGGCGCAGCACGCTGAAGTAAGCGGCGCTGGCGCTGCCCTCCACGCCCAACAGCGCGCTCAGCTGCGTGGTGCGCAGCGCGCGGTCGGCCAGCCAGGCCAGCCGCTCAATGACAGCGGCCAGCGCTGGGTCGTGTCGGCTGCGGTGATAGCGCAGCAGCAGCAGGCGCATGTTCAGGCACTTGCCGCGCACGATGCGCTGCGCCAGCGCCAGGTTAAACGGCTTGTCGTGCACACGGGTATACTGCTGCTGGCGCAGCAGGCCGAACTTGCTCAGCGGCCCCACCAGCCGGCCTTCGTACGCGCCGTGATACGACAGAAACAGCACATCTACACCGGCCTGCATCAGCCGCTTCATGGCCGGCGTGGTAATGGATACATTGCCGAAAATCACCACCGCCGAGGTGTGAGCCAGCGGCGCTTTGAGAATCAGCGTCTCGTCTTTGTGCACCAGCAGCCGCCGCTGTTCGATGCTCAGCCGCGCGCCCTGTTCAACGATGTAGAGGGGGGGCATACCTGTTCCTCGGTTGAGTTGTTAAGCTGCGCGGTGGGGCGCGGCCCGCCCAGCGCTTGGCCTAAACGCGGCGCGCCTGGCCGAAGCCGGTCGTCGCCTGCCGGCCAACCCCAGCGTACAGGGCGAAGTCGGCCAGCAGCGCCAGCACGCCCATCCAGTAACGGTCGTAGTGGGTGGCTGTGTAGCCCGCTTCGCCCACTGCCCCGATCTGCAAGCCGCCGTTCTTCACCGGTATGGCCCGCGAGCGCAGGCGGAAGCCGTTGAGGGCTACGCTGCTGGCGCAGAAGGCGCGCACTTCCGGGCTGACTGCAATCGGGCTGAAGGCGTTCCAGCGGTCCAGCAGGCTGCCGAACACCAAGTCGGGCAGCGGCAGCGGCATGTTCAGGCCGCGCTGGTGAAAGGTGACCGGCGCGGCGAAGCGCAGCCGCAGGCGGCGCGGGGGCTGCTGGCGGGCCAGCAGGTAAGGCGCGGCCAGGTTCTCGAAGCTGGCGCTGCCCGCCCAGGGGTGAGCGGCGGAGTCAGCCGTCATGCCGGTCACCCTGAGGATTGCGCCGTCCAGGTTAACCGCCTGCGGCGGCTGCTGGGCGCGCGCGGCCAGCGCGGCGCTTACTTCCGGTTCGAAGGCCGTCAGCCGGAACCAGTAATCGCGCTCTGGTTCAAGCAGGCGGGCGTTGGGGCCGGCGCGCTTGGCGCCCAGCAGCGTCGAGCAGGTGAACGGTTTGAGGCCGTCGGCCTCGTGCCAGCGCCGGGCCAGGGCCGCGTCGTGGTCGTCCAGCCAGCGCAGCAGCAGCGCATGCACCGCGCGCCCCAGGTGCGCGGGCACCGTCGCCGGTTCAGCCGCGCGCACCGTTACAATCAGCGAGAGGAGCGTCATGGGGTGATCAGCTCCCGAATCAGTTCGTTTACACGATCATATGGACTGGCAGACAGCTCAACTTCAAACACAGCAGTATACGCCTGCTGCATGTCGTGGACGATGCTGTCCGCTGGCCTGCCGTAAGCCGTTTCCAGATCGTCCAAACTGATGCCGTCGAACCCATGCCCGGAGATGCCCTTGTTGCGCAGCTCAACCACTGCTGACATCTTAAAAGCCAGTTCAGCAGGGGCGCGCCAGTGCGCCCAGGCGTCGTCTTGCAGATAGAAATCCACAATCGCGCCCAGGCTGTAGCGGTTCAGCGAACGCTTCAAATCTACGGGGTTGATTTGTCCGGTGGCTGTGCGCGAATAGGTTCGCAGATAATCGACCAGCGCCGGCTGGTTTTTTGCCCAGGTTTCGCTGGCGTATTCGTCGCTTTTCCCGTATTCCAGGCCCATCCGTTCGGCCATGCAGCGGAAGAGGGCTTCCTGAAAGCGGAACAGCCGCTGGGTGAAATCAGCGTAATCGCCCAGCTTCAGTTTGATACGGGCGCTGTGAATCAGCTCGGCCAGTTGGGTGCTTGACTGCGGCTGGTTCAGTTCGCGCATCCAGAATTTCACCTGCGCCTGAAGCTGGCCCGTTGCCAGCGCATAGGCGCTCTCAAGTTCGCTGCGAGCGCGTTTGAAATCAAAGGCCAGACGTCGGTCAGCGTAGCGGAGCAGGCAGCGCAGCAGCTCGCGGTTATTTTCGTCGGGCGCCAGCAGCCTGCCGCTCTGGTCTACAGTTTGAAAGGCAGCGTTGTAGGCATACAGGCTGATCTGTTCGTTCAACGTTTCGCGGGTCTTGCGCGTGAACAGCGCCTGTGCGACAGCAATTTTGTAAGGCTGTTGGCTGTCACGATCCATGTAGAGCGTGACCACATCCTGGCCGAACGTTTCCGCCCCCATGACAATCAGCATGGAGGTCATGGCCGGTGTGCCGCCGGAGACTTCCATATAAACCCGGCACTCGCCGGTGCGCTCACGAATTCCCGGCAGCGTTTCCTGATAAAAGCGCAGCGTATTGGCGTAGTCTGCCGGACTGCCGTCAATGCGGTGAATCTGCACGGCGCTTTTCTTCATCTCCCAGTGATAATTAAAATAATCGCGGATGACTTCCGCCAGCGGGGCTGTGTCCTTGAGCCATTCACTCTCACTGGTTAGCGCCCGATCCTGGTCAGAGGCGAAGAGGTGCACAGTCAGATCACTCTTGATGTCAACGGCCTCGTGGTCTTTCAACCAGCGCATCGTCGGCATCAGCAGTGGCAGTTTAATGCTGTCGCGATAGCGCTTGAAATCGTCGCGGATAGCTTCGCCTAGGCGGCGCGGCTGCCACCAGCGCGCGTCGTCGTTCTTCTCCGGCAGCAGCGAGAGATCCAGCAGCAGGTCGTGATTGCCAACATTCGCCAGCAGCAGCACTTTCATTCAGCTTTCTCCATCTTTACGCGAATCCAGCCGAGCGGACGTACCGGCGTGCCGCCGCTGTCAACCACCAGGCGGCGGCTTCTGGGGAACGCTTCGCCTCGCTTGTACTGACCTTTGCGTTTCAGCTTGTAGCGATCAACCACCTGCTTGAAGGCAGCGGCGTTTTCTGTCAGCACCGCCCCGAACGTCTTGCTGTCCCAGCCGCCGCCCCATCCTAACTGGAGAATGAACTCGTCCTCGCCGACTGCCTTAATCTGACGCGCCAGGTCTGCATAGAACGAACGGATCATGCCGAAGGCGTCGCCGCGCCAGCGTTTGTGTTCGTCCTCAATGCGGGTTTCGGTGAATTTATTTACAACACGCGGCATATGGCTGAGCCACTTAAGCTGATCCTCTTTCCAGCCAAGCGCGCTGGCGTATTTCGGTTTGCGCAAAAAACCGTCCAGCACAAGCTGTGCCGTGAATACCGTCTCCGAGGGAATGGTTTCCAATTCCACCGGCGAGGCAGGCTTGTCGCCGGTGAACACCTGGACATTGCTCAGGTTCAGCTGCTGCTGTTCGTTGGCGGCGCTGTCGCTCACCTGGAGCGCGCGCAGCAGATCGTGGTTCGGGGCGCGCCACGGCGAAATACCATCCTTGTTCAGCACCCGGCGCTCCATCGGCAGCGCCGCAAATTCACGGCGTCCGTCGGTCAGTTGGGATGGCTCGAATTTCAGTCTGCGCTGCGCCCACCCGACAAGTGCCAGCGCCGTTCGCAGCGCCCCCTTGAGCGATGAGCCGGGGATGTAGGGGCGATCCCAGGGGTCCTTGATCTGCTCCTGAATTTCCGAGCCAGATGCCTTTGCACGCGGTTCACCGCACATCACATAGCGGAAGATCGGCCTTGCGGGATCGTAGTCCGCATCGCGCAGTAGATCGCTGGCTTTCGCGCCGGCGGCCATCCGGTCGAAGCCGCTGCCGCCTGCGTCGTACAGCATCTCCGCCAGCGCGCCCTGGTCAATCACCCAGGTTTTGCCGCCATGCACGACGAAATCGTAGTCGCGCAGCAGGCGGTTGCCAGTGCCGATGTGCAGCGGCGAAAGCGTAGTGATGGTCAGGCGATATACATCATGGAGTTTGCTCATTGGCACTCACTCCTATTGGCAAAGCGAATCCGCTGCGATACACAGGATGCGATGGCGCGCCGGGCTGATCGTACGTCGGGACAACGTCCACCAGCTGGCCCACCACCCCCTTATTCTCCAGCACGCTGCCAGCCTCGATCATACGGACTTGACGGCGGCGCTGCGCCGGGCCATTTGGCGAGGCCAGCCAGCCCCCCACGCGTACCAGCTCATAGGCGGCCCTCTCTCCAAGAACGCCTGCAGCCAGTTCATCGCGATGCGGATGGTAGCGCGAAAGCGTCATCACACGCGCTGCGTCGTCATCTGGCAGAGGGAGATCAGGCAGCGGCAGCGGACTGCCGACGCTGAACGCACCATAGCCGGCGCTGCGTTCGCCGCCGATGCCACGCATGCTCAGCTCCGTCACCAAATCATCCAGCAGTTCGTGCCAGTCCCAGATAGCAGCTAGAAACCACAGGCCGCAGCCGCTGGCGAAAACCGTGCGCCCCGCCTGGTAGATCGTGCTGCTGTTCGAGGCGCGATCGATGGTTACGCGCGGCACGACGCTGTTCTTCCAGATACTCTTTTCGAACAACAGGTTCTCCGGCAGCTCCTGCCACTCATCTGGCAGCAGCGCCCTCTCATCGGGGTGCAGCCACACCGCACCGCCTTGCAGTCCAAAACGCGGCCCTAGCTGTTTGCCAGGCGCATCTTGTTTCCACTGGTCATCCATATATTGGCCGGCGAGCAACGCCGTCAGAATAAGCGGCGAAACATAGCGCAGCCCTTTCAGGCGCTTGCGCATACCCGGGTCACCATCACTGCGGAATTCCACGCGCAGGCGGGGCATCGGCAGCAGTGGAATATCCCCTACATATGGAAACACCGAGGACAGGATAAACGGCGGCTGGCGCTCCAGCCAGGGCTGGACGAAGTTTGCTGGGTCACCGTAGGTGGTGGCGTAGACTGCAATCAGCGCTGCAGTTAGCGAGTCAGACGAAAAAGACTCGGCGCTGGTTTCCAGTTCCCGCCCTTCGCGGCCAAAGTGAAATCCGCCTCCTTCCCGCGGGACGAGGCGATAAGCATATTGGATCATTTTCGGTTTCCGAAAATCTCAGTGCTCAGCCTATCCTTCAACGCTAACAGATTACCTGTCAGATCAGCCAACGTCTCGTAGGTCTGAAAGGGCACGTAGGAACTGTACTGCTGCGCGCTCTTGTAGCCAGCTTCGAGATTGATGAAGGCGACCTTGCCGCTCCCGCGTGAGCCGTGCCCGCCCAGGTAGTCATCTTCCAGCAGCGTCAAGCCATCCATCAGCGTGTCCAGAAACGCAATGTCACGGGTATTGTAGAAGCTGAAGATCATCTCCAGTGGGCCGAATACCGCCCCTGCCGGCACGCGCTCGATCGACCGGGGATTAGCCTGCGATGTCACGCGGTCAATCGAAACCTCTGTCTTGACCTCTGTGTACGGCAATTCAGTCTTTGCCAGCCGCAGTTGCGCTGCCGATTCAGGGCGCAGATGGACGTCGCGCACGATCAAACGTGCGGGCAGGTTGAAATCAGAAGCGGCTACACCGTAAGTGTTGCAGATGGGACACTCGCTGTATTCGTTCTTGTTTTTGCACGTGTGTATCTCGCCCTGATTGATCCGTTGCCCGGTCACCTTCCCCAGGTACTTCTCGGTGAGGGAGCGCATCTTGCCGCGAATGGACGACCCAGGGATGTACGGCTGGCCAGTCAGTGGGTCGCTGATGACAGGTTTGTCCATGGCGCCAATCGAGAAGGCGCCACCCGAACCGCCGATGTGCAGGCCGGTATGAACTTTGATATCAGCGTATATGAACAGGCGTCCATGCAGTGTAAGTGACTGGTTCATTCCGATCCTCCCTCGGCTTTGTGATAAGCCAGAATGGCTTCAAAGAAATCGACAAAACGCTGAAAATTCACCCGGCTGTCGCCTACCTGGTCAATACAGCGCCCGATCAGCTCAGCCAGCGGCTGGACCGCCTTGACACGCTGTACCTGGTATGCCAGCTTGGGCTTCAGCAGGGTCAGATCACGCAGCGCCTGTTTGGAAAACTGCGGATCGACTTCATTCAGTGGCCAGTTCATCTCAAGCTGCCTGACATGGCTGAAGATGCCGCGTATCTGGGCAGCTTTCAAATCAGTGTCTTTGAGATAACGCCCGTAGGCCTGGGCTTTCTCGACAGTCAACTTGGCACTCTTTACTGGATCGCCACAGATAATCTCCCGCAAATCGCTGTCACTAATGGTCGGAGCCGCCGGCGTATTTCCATGAGGTCTGTTCATAAAATCCTTACTCCCTGTTTGCATCCGATGTACGACGTGTTTCCGCTTCCACCCAGCGCGCCGCGAAACCAAGCAGCGCGATGTTGGTGAATTGGGTTTTCTGAATCTCATCGAGCAGGTCACTGATGACCTCGCGCCCCGCTTTGGCGCGCTCCGCCTGACGTGTAAGCTGGTAAGCGCCGCGCCACATATAAGGCCCCCAGATGACCTGCGGCTTCCCGTTCTGAGTCTGCGCAGCTTTTCCTGCAACAAAGTTCTCTGCAATAGTGTCTTGCTGCTGCCGATAAAGCTCCATCAGCAGTTGCAGAATGCTGCGGTTCTGTGCATCGGTGACGATGCGCCGGAGTGTTTCACGGTACTGCCGGGCCTGTTCAAAATCTGTCCACTTCAGCGCGCTGCCAAACATCGAAATAGATGCTTTGCCCTTAACGTCTTTTGCGCTCTCCAGCGCCTCGTGTGCAGCTTCCGCTGCCTGATAGAGTGGTTCCTTGCCGCCATGCAGTGTCAACCCTGCGCTGATATGGATGTTCGGATTGCCCGACGCATACCGGCCCAACTCTGCGCTGATGAGGCGCGCCAGCTCCGGCAGATGATTCCATGTGCCCACGATAAAGAGATCGTCTCCGCCAGAGTAGATGGAGTAGATTGCCCCAGACCTGCCGTCCTGCATGAGGCTGAGATTCCTGTCCCGGCAGAGCTTGCCCACCCAACCCTCAAAGAAGCGGCTGAGTGCGGCGCTCAGGCTGGCGACACGGGCAAGCGTGGCGCCATTTGCATCCTTGGTTTGAAATCCCCGGGCAAAGATGCTGCCAAGATTGTCAACATCCATACGCAGGACGCCAAGCCGCTTGAGTCCTTCCGCTTCTTTCTGCAGATCCTCGAATGTCGCACGCTTCCCACTGACCAGACGCGGCGTGACGTTGACCATGAAACGCAGTCCGCGCGCCGTGGGGCAGTGTAGGTGTGTCTGAAGCGCCCGGCGGTCCTCGTGTGTGGGGAAGTCATCCAGCCCAAGCAGAGTAGCGTGCGTTCCTGTGCTGCTGCCACGCCCCCACCTATCGGCATCGCGAATCAGTACGGCCAGACCTAACCGCGCCAGGATCGCTTGCCATGTTCGTTCAGCAGTGCGCTGCTGAGGCACGTGGACGAAAGCAATCTGCTGGGCATCGCGCAGATCGCGCCCCAGGTCTTCAAGCGAAGCGCACAAGGCGCATTTGTATACTGGCGCGGTGTCGTCTTCATCTTTCTGGTGGATGCGAACATCATCCCCTTCATAATGGCATACCTGGCATTCCTTTTCCTGATTGCCACCATGACCACGCGGCTCGAAAACCACATCAGCCAGAATGTTGGGAGACATGTCGCCAAAACGTCGGCGTTTGGCCGCGCTAACGCGCTGACTGGCCTCCCGCCACTTAGCGTGAAAAGCATTAGCCTGCAAGTCTGCACAGGTCAGCGCGGCGTGGCCGAGAGCAACGTATAACTCGCCATTGTGCGCTTCGAGCAGAATGGTATCCAGTTCGCGTCGTATGCCAGCCAATTCGTCTTTAGCATTGGCGGGCACCAACATATAAAAGTGACCACCGCCAGCGTAGATCAGGTTAGAAATGGGCAGGGTCAGTCTATTAAGCACAAAATGCGCCACAGCCTCCGTCAGCATTTGCAGATAGAAGGAGCGCCCGCGCAAAGCGGACGTGGCACCGCGTGCTGTGATGGTGTAAATGAAGTTTTGTACACCTGAAATGTCGCCTTCCAGGAGGTTGGCCACGGACAACTGTTTGTCTGCATCGCCAACGCTGGCTGAGTCTAATAAGGCAGTGATCGTCGCATCGTCCAAAGTAGCCAGACAAGCCGCAATGGCTGCCGTTACACGGCTGTGATCGAAGAGCGATATGTCACGGGCGCTAGGGTAATAGGTTGTTGGGATGCTCCACGTGTAGCGCTCCAGCAAGTAAAAGATTTCTGTGAGCAACGTATCCATATCGGTGATATTTGCCAGGTGCGCCGAGTCTGCCTCGAACGATTGCCACAGCGCCGCGTAGTCCTTGCGCCGATTACGACGCATCTCATCGAAATCTGCTGGCTGGGCGAAGATGCTTTCGAGCTGGAGGGGTTTCAGCGGCAGATATGATTCGGTATCCATCTCGAAAACCTGCGAAAACACCGAGCGCAGGTACCGAGGGTGCTTTTCACAAGTAGCACGATCTTCTCCCGCCGCCAGCCGATCTGCTAGCGCCAGCAGACGCGCGCTGGGTGATCGGGGCTGGTGGTGATCGAGCACGGTACTTAGGTCGCCGTACAGATTGACCGGCACGAAGCGTTTAAGGTAGATGGCGCTCCATACCGCGTGTGCGCTGTCTGCGTCATGATCGCCCGCGCTAATCGCACCTTCGAAGCCTGGTGGGAATGTGCGCTTGTATTCGCCCTCTGCGCGCTGCCAGAATTTGCCGATGTCATGCAGCAGTCCAGCCAATGTGGCTTGTTTTGGATCCATGTATTCGCTCCTTGCTGTTTCTTAATAATATGGCCTGATCGTGTGCACAGGCATAGGGGATACTCTTAACTTTGCAGCTCTACTGACCCTACCCCGCTTCAACGGACGGTGAGAATGTCAGAGGCGGGCACGCACCTCAAATGCGGCAGGGCTGAGATAACTCAAAGCGAGTGCCGCCGCTGACGGTTGTAGCAGAGTTCGAAGTACGCGCAGATGGCGGCGAAGGCGCGCAGGTTAGTAAGGGCGGTGTTATGAGGGGGGTAGCGTTTTGAGAGGCGGGAAATAGGCGCTGAGAAGGGCGATCATGGCGGTTGGGCTGAGCGACCATTGCTGGAGCGTCCATGAGTTGATGACCTTCAAGGTCGCGCCCGCTCCCTATGTCGCCCCCAAACGGCCAGGTCGCAAACCTAAATCGGTATCTCAGGGGGCATTCGCGCGACCACGCTATCTTGTGGTGCTACCAGGTAGGTTAAAGCGCCGATCAACTTTTCTTAAAATCCGTTCGCTAAGGTCTCTGTTAGTATCAGCACACTTCTCCCACTAATCAAGCTGACAGGAGCCTTGGCGCAATGTGTCAAAAACACTACCGACGTCTCATGTCTCTCATCGCAATCGTCCTGGCCGTTTTGAGTTTAGCTGTCACAGCAAGCGCGCAGGATGAAACCGTCATCATCGGCGCGCCCACCACAACTGCGTTCCGTAACAACCCGCTGTGGGCCACCAGCACCGCCGATTTCTACGTGTTTCCCCTCATCCTGCCCGGCCTGACCTGGTTTGACGACCAGATGAAGCCAGTCCTGGCGCTGGCCGAGGATGTGACCATCAGCGACGACGGCCTGACTTATACCTTCACGCTGCCCGAGAACGCTTCTTGGAGCGACGGCGAGCCGATCACCGCTGCCGATGTTAAATTCACATGGGAGTTGAAATCGCACCCTGCCCTGCTCGCTCTGCCACAACCCCCCGCTGGTCGCGGCGATATTACGCTGGTGGCCGGCGTCGAGGCCTACAGCAAGGGCGAGGCCGACGAGATCACTGGCATTCAGGTGCTCGATGAGCGCACTGTGGCTTTTACGCTGAATTCACCCAACTTCCTCTTCTTGGGCAACGCGACGCTCGGCATTCTGCCGCAGCACATTCTGGGCGAGGTTGACCCAGCGGTGATCGCCGATCACCCTTATTTCGAGTTCCCCAACGTCACCAGCGGCCCCTATCTTCTGACGGAATATGTGCGCGATAGTTTCTGGCGGCTGGCTGCTCGCGAAGATTACTGGGGCAAACCGGCGTCAATCCCCAATGTGATCATCCGCGTTTTTGCCGAGCTTGAGGCTCAGCTGGCAGCTATGGAAGCCGGCGAAATTGACGTGACAGCGATCCCCGCTGCGGAAGTCAGCCGCTTTGAGGCGCTGGAGGGCGTCAACGTGGTCTCGCGCAGTGGACTGGGCTACTATGTGGTGCACTTCAACATGAGCGAACCGCGCGTCACCGAAGGCTGCACGGCCCAAGCAGTAGCGGAAGCCTACACCGGCCGCCCTCCGCTAGATGATGTGCGCGTACGCCAAGCGCTCTCGTTCGCAATCGACCGCGATGAGATCATTGACGTGATCGCCGACGGACAAGGCACGCGGATTTTTAGCTCGATCTTCGGCCCCGACTGGCTCGATAACAGCGGTTTAGAGCCGTATGACTATAACCCAGAGCGAGCGCTGGAACTGCTGGCCGAAGCTGGCTGGACGCTCAACGCGGCTGGCAATCGGCTGGTCAACGCTGATGGTCAGGAGTTTCGGCAGTTGATTTACGTCTCGCAGCCTGGCGAAGAAGGTTTCCGCCTCGGCATCCTGCTGCAGGACTACCTGGGCGCGATCGGCATTCCCGTTGAGATTCGTTTGACTACCTCGGCCAATTTCCTGCCTACGATTTTCGGCGAAGAGTGGGACCTGGCGCGCAACGCAGGCGGCTCCCTCGGGCGTGACCCCAGCGAGAGCGCCCGCTTCTACCGCACCTGTGCTGGCTGGGCGAACGCGCTCGGCTACAGCAACGTTGAATGGGACGCGCTGATGGATGCTGGCGCGGCCACCACTGACCTTGCAAAACGCGCCGAGATTTACAACCAGGCCTCGCGCATCCTCAACACCGAGCTGCCCAGCCTGTTCCTGATGACGCAGAACAACGTGTGGGCCGTGCGCGACCGCATTCAGGGGTTCACCGGTTCAGCCGGCAACTACATCACGTGGAACCTGACTGACTGGACGATCCGGTAACTGCAGCTGTTCGCAGCCGTTCGCTAATGCTGGGGGGAGCGGGCCGCGCGACCCGCTCCCCAGGGTGATCCATGTTCATCTATTTGCTGCGCCGACTCCTCATCGCCATCCCGGTGCTGCTCGGCATCACTGTTGGCACTTTCCTGCTCATCAGCGCTGCGCCCGGCGACCCGCTGCTTGCCTACGCCAGCCTCGACGGGTTGGACGACGCTCAACTGGAACGGGCGCGAGCAAACCTCGGACTCGATCAGCCGCTGCCGGTGCAGTACGCCCGCTGGTTGGAAAACATCTTGCAGGGCAATTTCGGGCGCTCGCTGGTAACCCAGCGCAGCGTCGCCGGCGAGATCGCCACAAGTTTCAGCGTTACAGTTCGTTTGACGCTGGCGGCGCTGGTGTTGAGCAGCCTTGTCGGCATCGGCGTTGGCGTGCTGTCCGCCGTGCGGCAGTACTCGCTGCTGGATTATGCGTTTACGTTTCTCTCTCTGCTGGGGTTGAGCGTGCCGGGATTCTTTCTGGCGCTGGTGCTGGTCGCGGTGTTTTCGCTTCAGCTAGAATTTTTCCCAACGTCGGGCATGCAAACGCTTACCCTGCCTGCGGATGCCTCAGTCTGGGATCGTTTTTGGGACAGCGTTCGCCATATGGTTCTGCCGGTGATCACCCTAAGCGCAGCTAACGCTGCCTCGCTCGCCCGCTTCACCCGCTCCAGTGTGCTGGAGGTGTTAAACCAGACTTACCGCTCAACAGCCCGAGCAAAAGGCCTGCGCGAACGGCGCGTGCTGTGGCGGCACATGGTGCCCAACGCTATGCTGCCGATCATCACCATTATCGCGCTGCGCCTGCCAGGTTTGTTCGGCGGTTCAGTGATTGTTGAGACGATCTTCAATTTTCCTGGTATGGGACTGCTGAGCGTGCGGGCAGCGACGGACAAGGATTACCCGATGATCATGGGAATAACGCTGATTTTTGCCGTGCTGTTGTTGGCCGCTAATTTCGCCGCCGACATCCTGTACGCGGTCTTCGACCCACGAGTGCGCTATGACTAGCCTGCGCTCGCATCCGCAGCCGGTGGCTTTGCTGCCAGCCAAAACGGACATGCTCCCGAGACGGCTCACCAACCGCACGCTGCGCCGCTTCTTGCGCCACCGCCTTGCGCTGGTGGGGGCGGTCATTCTGCTGCTGATGCTGTTTGTGGCAGTGTTTGCAGACCCGCTTACCGCGTTTAATTACGACCAGCGCAGCCGTGATTACCGTGATGGGCCGCCGAACCAGGTGCATCTGCTTGGCACGGATCGAGTGGGGTTAGACGTGTGGAGCAACCTCGTTTATGCCACGCGCGTGTCGCTGGCCGTAGGCGTCCTCACTGGCCTGCTCACCGTCGCTATCGGGACGCTGGTCGGTCTGGTCTCAGGCTATGCCGGCGGCTGGGTGGACGGCCTGCTGATGCGGCTGGTTGACGTGATCATCGCCTTCCCAACGCTGGTAATTGTACTTGCGGCGGTCTCGCTGCTGGGACAGGGGTTGGGCAACATCATTTTGGTGATCAGCCTGATTACGTGGACTGGCACAGCCAGAGTCGTGCGCTCTCAGGTGCTGTCTTTAAAAAACTGGGACTTTGTGATCGCAGCGCGGGCGCTGGGAGCCTCCAACAAGCGGATTATCACTCGCCATATCCTGCCGAATACGCTCTCCTCGGTTCTCGTCGCGGCCACGCTGGCCATCGCCGGGGCCATTCTCATTGAAGCCAACCTCAGCTTCCTGGGCCTTGGAGACCTGACACAACCGAGCTGGGGACGCATGTTGAACGCCGCCCAGTCGCACACGATTCTGCGGACGCGCTGGTGGTTGTGGATTCCGCCGGGGTTGGCAATCGCCCTGTGCACGCTCAGCTTCAATTTTCTTGGCGATGGTCTGCGCGATGCGCTCGACCCATACACGAAAGACTGACGTCGCAGCGTGTGCGTCTCCAAGCAAATTGGGTGAGTGCTTTTAACGCGCGCAGGATGGACTTTCTTGGAGGCTCAACTATTAGGGATTGACCCTACCCCGCTTCAACGGACGGTGAGAATGTCAGAGGCGGGCACACACCTCGAATGCGGCAGGGCTGAGATAACTCAAAGCGAGTGCCGCCGCTGACAGTTGTAGCAGAGTTCGAAGTACGCGCAGATGGCGGCGGCTGGCGCGCGGGTTAGTAAGGGCGGTGTTATGAGTGGGGTAGCGTTTTGAGAGGCGGGAAAT
>Ga0129299_1001822_pt1 | contig 14261 bp, 8 predicted proteins | sample ConPoolayeCmetaG_FD_94477 | JGI IMG/M metagenome (GOLD analysis project Ga0129299, IMG submission 94477) | Hot spring microbial mat communities from California, USA to study Microbial Dark Matter (Phase II) - Cone Pool mat layer C metaG ... | reverse complement strand
GTTGCGGCGCGGCGGTCAGCGGCGACGCCGCCGCGCGGGGCGGGCCCGCGGCCCGGCTGGTCGGCCCGGGGGCGAAGATCGCCGGCCCGCGTGCCCGCCCTGCGCGCCGCAGTCGTCGCTGACCGCCGCGACGAAACAGGCCTTGCCGCCGGACTCGGACCCGAGCACGACCACGCCGCTGCCCAGCCGGCGGCGCAATTCGTCGGCCGCCTTGCGCAGCGGCTCCATCTCCATGGAGCCGAGGTCCGCCGCGACCAGCGGCATGCCGGCCACGGTCTGCGCCCGTTCCGACAATTCCGCCACCTTCGCCAGCGCCGAGGCCTCCGCCTGCCGGCGCAGTTCGCGCTCCAACTGGCGATGCTGCTCGATCAGCGCGTCAATCCGCGCCGCCAGTTCCTCCGGCGCCGCGCTGAACCGACGGCAGAGGTCGCGCACCAGCTCGTGCTCGGAGCGCGTCCAACGCCACGCGGCGAGGCCGCAGACGGCCTCGATGCGCCGGACGCCCGCCGCGACCGAGGTCTCCGCGACGATGCGGAACGAGCCGATTTCGCCCGTGGCCCGCGCGTGCGTGCCGCCGCACAGCTCGCGGCTGACGCCCTCGACCTCGACGACGCGCACCGTGTCGCCGTATTTCTCGTCGAAAATCGCCACGATGCCCGATCCCGGCACGTCCTTGAACGGCATCCACCGCGTGGTCACGGGGCGGTTCTCGACGATCCACGCGTTGACGCGCTCCTCGACGAGCGCGAGGGTTTCGGGCGCCGGCGCCTCGAACCAGGTGTAGTCGAACCGCAGCCGGTCGGGCGCGACGAGCGAACCGGCCTGCCGGACGGACGGGGCGACGAACTCGCGCAGCGCGGCGTTGAGCAGGTGCGTGGCCGTGTGGTGCGCCCGCAGCACGGCGCGGCGCGGCGCGTCCACGGCGGCCTCGACCTCCGCGCCGACGCGCAGCGCGCCGCGCTCCAGTTCGACGCGGTGCAGCAGCAGACCGTCGGCCGGCTTGCGCGTGTCGAACACGCGCGCCTCGCCGCCCTCGAACCGCAGCCGGCCGATGTCGCCGACCTGTCCGCCGGACTCCGCGTAGAACGGCGTCCGGGCCAGCAGAACTTCGCCCTTTTCGCCGGCGGCCAGCGCCTCGACCGGCCGGCCGTCCCGCACGAGCGCGAGGACCGGCGCGCGGTCGTCGAGCCGCTCGTATCCGACGAACTCGGACCGCAAGCCGCGGGCGACCAGCGCGGCGACGACGTCGGCGGACTCGTCGACGCTGTCGTCGCGGCGCGCCCGGCGGGCGCGTTCGCGCTGCCCGGTCATGCACCGTTCGAACGCTGCTTCGTCGGCAGCCAGCCCCTTTTCGGACGCCATCAGGCGCGTGAGGTCAATCGGGAAGCCGTACGTGTCGTACAGTTTGAAGGCCTGGTCGCCGGGGAAGACCTTCTCGCCGCGGGCGAGGGTCTCGGCGGCCACCGTCTCGAAGAGCGCGATGCCGCGGTCGAGCGTGGCCGCGAAGCTCTCCTCCTCGCCCTTCAGCGCGCGCAGGATCGTGTCGCGGTTCCGGGTCAGCTCCGGAAACGTGTCGCCCAGCGTCTCTTCGAGGACGGGGAAGACGTCGCCGAGGAAGGCGCGGCGAAGGTCCAGCTTGCGCCCGAAGCGGGCGGCGCGGCGGAGCAGCCGGCGCAGCACGTAGCCGCGGCCCTCGTTCGAGGGCAGCACGCCGTCGGCGATCGCGAAGCTCAACGCGCGGAGGTGGTCGCTGATGACGCGCATGGCGACGGCGTACTCCCCCTCGTAGGGCTTCCGGGAGAGGGCCTGCAGCCGCTCGATCATCGGCATGAACAGGTCGGTGTCGTAGTTGGAAGGCTTCCCCTGCAGCACCGCGACGATGCGCTCGAAGCCCATGCCGGTGTCCACGTGTTTCGCGGGCAGGTCCTCGAGGCTCCCGTCGGACCGGCGGTTGTGCTGCATGAAGACGAGGTTCCAGATCTCCATGACCTCGGGCAGGCCGGCGTTGACCTGTTCCGGCCGGCAGCCGCGGGGGGTGCGGTCCACGTGGATTTCGGTGCAGGGGCCGCAGGGGCCGGTTTCGCCCATCTCCCAGAAATTTTCCTTCTCTCCGAACCGCAGGATGTGGTCGCGCGGGATATCGGTGACTTCCTTCCACAGGCGTTCGGCCTCGTCGTCGGTCCGATAGACCGTGGCCCAGAGCCGGTGTTTGGGGAGGCCCCAGACGCCGGTCAGCAGTTCCCAGGCCCAGCCGATGGCCTCGCGTTTGTAGTAATCGCCGAACGACCAGTTGCCGAGCATCTCGAAGAAGGTGTGGTGGTAGGTGTCGCGGCCGACCTCTTCGAGATCGTTGTGCTTGCCGCTGACGCGGATGCACTTCTGGGTGTCGGCGACGCGGCGGGCGGCGCTCTCGCGCGCGCCGAGGAAGATTTCCTTGAACTGGTTCATGCCCGCATTGGCGAACAGCAGCGTCGGGTCGGAGGGCAGCACCACGGGCGAGCTGGGCACGATCTCGTGTCCGCGCGCCCGGAAGAAGTCCAGGAACGACCGCCGGATTTCCTTCGATGTCGGCATAATGCGCTTCCTCCGCGCCCCCGCGGGGCGCGCAAAGCGCGGCAGTATAGCAGCCGGGGGGGTTCGGGCGTAGAAAAAACGCCGCGCGGCAGTATGGGTCGGGGACCGAGGGGCGGCGAGGCCGGAATCTACTGCCGCGGGCTGCAAACAATCGGACATCCGACATCAGACATCCGACATCCCGCCCCTCTTTGCCTCTTCCGCCCGGCCGCTCCCTTTCGTCCGGGCGAGCTCCTGAAGTCCCCGCCATACGCGTTCCGCCGTCAGCGGCGGCTCGAAGAAGCGCACGCCGGTGGCGTCCGTCACCGCCTCGGCGATCGCCGCCGCCACCGAGATCGCGCCGCTCTCGCCGACGCCCTTCGCGCCGAACGGGCCCGGACCGTCGCCGTTCTCGATCAGGAACGACTGCACGCGCCGGGGGATGTCCATCGCGGTCGGAATCCGGTAATCGAGCGCGCCGAGGTTGCGCGGAATGCCCTTCGCGTCCAGCACCAGGTGCTCCATCATCGCCTGCCCGACGCTCATCATCGCGCCGCCTTCGTCCTGCCCCTCCACCAGCCGCGGGTTGATCGCCTTCCCGACGTCCGCGCACGTCGCCAGGTCGGCGACCTCGTACTGGCCGGTTTCCGGGTCCACCTCGACCTCCGCCGCCAGGAAGATGATCTCGTAGAAGATCGCCGGCCCGCCCAACGGGTGTTGCGGATCGCGCGGCTGCCGGAACTCGCCGAGGCCGACGACCTGGCCCTCGCCCGCGCCGTAGTAGGCGCCGACGACCTGCGCGTAACTGCGCGCGACGCCGCGCGCCGTCACGACGCCGTCCCCCACGGTCACCGCCTCCGGCGGCGCGCCCTCCGTTTCCGCGGCCATCGCGGCGAGCTTGCGCCGCACGTCCGCGCAGGCGGCGAGCACGGCGTTGCCCATGCAGACGGTGGAGCGGCTGGAGGCGGTGATCGCGTCGAACGGCGCGGCGTCCGTGTCGCCGTTGACGATCCGGATCCGTTCGCGCGGCAGGCCGAGCCCGTGCGCCGCGAGCTGCAGCAGCACGGTCTGGGCGCCCTGGCCCATTTCCGTGGTGCCGGCCAGCACCGAGGCGCTGCCGTCGGGATGGAGCCGGACGATCGCCTGCGCGGTGGCGCCCGGACGCGGGGTCTTGATGCCGATGGCCAGGCCGCGCCCGCGGCCCGGTTTCTTCGGGGTCCCCCAGCCGATCGCCTCGGCCGCCCGCCGCAATCCGGCCCGCCAGTCGCCGTCCACCGGCGTGTCGCCCGGCACGAGCACGGCGCCCTTTTCCGGGAGGTTGCGCAGCCGGATTTCGAGCGCGTCGAGGCCCAGCCGGCGCGCCGCCTCGTTCAACTGCGACTCGACGGCCCACAGGTATTGCGGCGCGCCGAAGCCGCGGTAGGCGGTCGCGGGCGGGGTGTGCGAGAAGACCGCGCGCGCCGTGACGTCGGCGTGCGGCACCGCGTAGGCGCCGCCGGCGAGATAGCCGGTCTTGCTGACGAACCGCGCCGAGATGTCGGCGAACGGGCCGATCAGGTAATCGGCCGTCGCGCGCTGGAAGACCAGGCGTCCGTCGCGCTCGAAACCGCTGACGATCCGGACGCGGCAGGCGGCGCGGCGTCCGGCCAGAAACGACTCCTCCAGCGATAACCGCAGCCGCACGGGCCGCCCCGCGCGCAGCGCGAGCCAGGCGACCAGCGGCTCGAATTTCGGATAGCCCTTGCCGCCGAAGGCGCCGCCCATCTCCGTGCCGACCACGCGGATTTTCGACAGCGGCAGCCCCAGCGCCTCGTGCAGGCAGCGCTGCAGCGGGTAGGGATGCTGGACCGTGCTCCAGACCGACACGCCGCCCGCGTCGCCCGGCGCGGCGACGAACACGTGGGGCTCGATCGCGAAATGCGCCTGCATCGGGAAGCGGTACGTGCCCTCGATCTCCAGCGGGGCGCTCGCGGCCGCCGCGTCGCCCCAGCCGAAGCGCCATTCGCCGTAGATGTTGGTGTCGCGCCACGGGTTGTCGCCGCGGATCGCGGGGGCCTGCACGAGCGGCGCGCCGGGCGCGAGCGCGTCCTCGATCGTATAGACGCCCGGCAGCTCCTCGTACTCCACGCGCACCGACGCGGCGGCCTCGGCGGCCTCCGCTTCGCTTTCGGCGGCGACAATGGCGACCGGGTCGCCGAAATAGAGGGTCTCGTCCGCCGCCAGCACCGGCCGGTCCGGCACGACCGGGCCGTAGCGCGGGATCGGGCGCGGCAGGTCGGCGCCGGTCAGGACCGCGCGCACGCCGGGCCGGCGCAGCGCGGCGCCCGCGTCCACCGCGCGAATCCGCGCATGGGCGCAGGGCAGGGTGACGAGCCGGGCATGCAGCAGCCCCGGAAACGCGAGGTCGGCCGCGAACTTCAGTCGGCCCGTGACCCGTTCGACGACGCCGTGGCGGCGGGCGGAAGGGTCGGTGTGAGCGCCGGCGGTCATGTTGAAAACCGCCGGTCAGCTTACGGTCCGCCCGCGGCCAGGTCAAATCCGGCTTGCCGGGCCGGGCGCGACCGCCTATGAAACCCGCTTTCACGGAGCACGCACATGACCGCATCCGCCTTGCCGCGCCGGGAGTTTCTGAAACGCGCCGCCGCCGCCGCGGCCTCCGCCGCCGCGCTGCGCGCGCTGGGCGACGGACCCGGCGCGGACGCGGCGCCCGCCCCCGCGCCGCCGGCCGGCCCGCGCGCGCGCCGCCCGAACATCGTCTTTGTCTTCAGCGACGAACATCGCTGGTGCAGCCTGCCGTTCACCGAGATGCCGGAGCTGCGCGCGCCGAACCTGGAGCGCCTCGCGCGCGAGGGCATCCGGTTTGATCATTGCATCAGCAATAATCCGATCTGCACCCCGATGCGCGGAATGCTCCTCACCGGTCTCTGGCCGCACCGCAGCACCTGCCTCAGCAACGACTGGTTCGGCGACCTCGAGATCGTCGGCGTCAAATCGCCCACCCTCGCCCACACCTTCAAGGCCGCCGGCTACACCACCGGTTACATCGGCAAGTGGCATCTCGGCGAGGACAACGTCCGAAACACGGGTTTCGACTTCTTCCGGCACTGGCTGTACGGCGACGACCACTGGGAGACGAAGACCCGCGACGTCCCCTCGGGCGAGGACTACCGGATCGCGAAGGGCTACAACGCCACGCTGATGACCGACGAGGCCCTCGATTTCATCGGCGCGCACGCGGCGGACGAAAAGCCCTTCCTGTTGATGCTCTCGATCAACCCGCCGCACTGGCGCTGGGACGACGCGCCCGACGAGTTTCTGGACCTCTATCCGGAGGGCCGGCTCCCGTTCCGCCCGAACGTCGCGGAGGAGCGCTACCGGCGCGACAAGGACCTCCTCTATTACCGGCATTACCACGCCCACATCTCGGCCGTGGACCGCGAGCTCGGCCGCGTGATCGAGGCGCTCGACCGGCACGGAATCGCCGGCGACACCGTGCTGATCTACACCTCCGATCACGGCAGCTCGTTCGGTTCCAACGGCGTCGCCAACAAGGCCAATCCCTTCGACGAGGCGATCCGCGTGCCGTTTCTCGCCCGCTGTCCCGGCCGCATCCCCGCGGGCCGCGTTTCCGACCGGTTGTTGGGGGCGATCGACCTGCACCCGACGCTGTGCGGACTGGCCGGCATCCCGAAGCCGGTGTATTGCGACGGACTGGACTTCTCCGACACCGTGCTCGGCCGCGGCGGACCCGATCCCGCGACGCAACTGATCCACGTGATCAATTTCCAGCGGAACTACTACCGCAGCGTGCTCGACCCGGAAATGCCCAACATCTTCCATCCGTTCCGCGGCGTGCGGAGCAAACGCTATACGTTCACAGTCGGCGTCCGCGGCGACTGGCAGTTGTTCGACAACCGCGAGGATCCCTTCCAGCAGCGGAACCGGGTGGATGACCCGGCGCTCGCCGGGGTCCGGGAGGAGTTGCGCCGCGAGCTCGAACGCTGGCTGGCCGTGTCCGAGGACCCGTTCATTCCGCCGGAGTGGCGCGCCCTGCCGCTGCCGGAACGGATCGCGCTGCAGAACCGCCACTACTCGCTGCGGCCGTTCCTCGGCGAGTGGGAGCGCTACAAGGCGAACGCGCTGGCGCCGCGGCTCGCGGCGGCGCCGCCGGAACGGCACGCGGCCCTGCGCGCCGCGGCGGATCGGGTCTTCGACGAGGATTTCTTCGGCCGCTACAAGGCGCTCGCCGTGGAAATCGAGGGAAAGCGGCCGCAAACCAAGATTCCCGCGGAAACGCTGAAGGAACGCCTCGTCCGCCTGGAGGAGGCCGCCGCCGCGCGCTTCGCGGCGGAATGCGCGCGGGCGCTGTCCGGCGCGTGACGCCCGCTCAGCGCGCGTCCAGCGCTTTTTCGATCGCCGCGGTCACCTCGGCCGCGTCCGGCGCGACCCGGGAGCGAAATCGCGCGATGGGGACGCCATCGCGTCCGATCAGGAACTTCTCGAAGTTCCATTTCACCGGGCCGCGATCCGCGAACGGCGCGTCGGCCGCGGTCAGCCGCCGGAACAACGGGTGCGCGTTATCGCCGTTGACGTCCACCTTCGAGAACATCGGGAAGGTCACGCCGAACTTCGTCTCGCAGAAGGTCTTGATGTCCGCCTCCGTGCCGGGCTCCTGCCCGCCGAACTGGTTGCAGGGAAAGCCGAGGATGACCAGGCCCCGCTCGCCGTATTTCTCGTGCAGCGCCTGCAACTCCCGGTATTGCCGGGTGAATCCGCAACGGCTGGCCACGTTGACCACGAGCACGACCTTGCCGGCATAGTCCTCCAGCTTGACGGCCCTCCCGTCAATCGTGGTGGCCGCGCCGCTCAGCACCCGCTCGGCCGCGCCCGCGGCGACGACCGCCGCCGCCAGCGCACAACCGGAAATCGCCAGGGTCGTGAAGTTCATTCGAACACCTCTTTCCCGTTGGAACGTTCGATCGAGGACGTGTAGCCGCTCGCCGTTCCGTTACCATCCGCCGCCGGGCGGCGCTTGTCAAACGGCCCCATCGGAAGCTGATTGCGCAGCCGAAAACGGCGCGGCGGGCCGCCGCGCGGCCGCTGTCGTCGCCCGCCTCCGCCGGGCTCGTTTGCCGCGTCGCAGCGCGCCGCCCGACGGCGAGCGCCGGCGGGGCCGCGAAAAAAACCTGCGCGACCCCGTAGCGGGTGAATATCCCTTGGAGCCGCCTCGTCTCTTATGTTGTGTGAAGGCGACAGGCGCCAGAAGGCGGTGATGCCATGAAAGCGATTCGGAGTGCGGTCCAGGCGGGCGGAGTCGGGCTGGCGCTGCTGCTGACGGGCAGCGGTTGCGAATTCGGCGCGGCCGTCAGCAGCTCCGAGGGGGCGGCGGTCGTGGTGTACGACGAGGGCGCGGTCGGGCCGGTCGAGCAGCGCTACATCTATGACGTGCTCGTGGTGGACGCCTACAACCGCCCCGTGCCCGGCGCGCAGGTGACGCTGTGGCTGGAGGACGCCGGCACGGTAGGCCGAACCGTTACCGGCATGGAAGGCGTCGTGTCGTTCGACTTCGTCGCCCTTCCCGGAACGGCCTTCTATATCGGCGCGCAATCGGGCCGGTACCTGCCGGCCGCCGTCACGGACCGCGCCGGCGATGTGTCGTATCGCACGTACATCCTGACGATGTCCGATCCCTGATGCCCCGTTCGGGCGCGCCCCGTCCCTTCCCCTTGCGGACGCCAGGGCGGCGCGGGACCGCGACGCCGGTCTCGGCGCGCGTTCGGGGTGCGGCGGTCGGTCGGTTCACGCCGCCGCGGCCAGCTCGCGGAAGGAGCTCAACCGGATGCCGAGCCGCCGGAGCAGCGGCGGCCATTCCGGGTCCAAAACGAGTTCCAGGTCCATCGCGCGGATTTCTTCCGTCCAGACACGGCTCGGCCAGTCGGGCGAACACATCGAACGCAACTCGTCCGAGGGCTCGGCGAGGTGGCCGCAGAAAAAATGCCAGCCGTCGCCCAGCCCCTCGAGCCAGGCCCGGAATCGGGCGCGCCGCTCCGCCGGCGGCTGCGCGCCGAACGAGAGCCGCGACACGATCGGAAAGACGACATCGCGGTTCCGTTCTCCCAGATCGCGGCGCGTCTTCAGCCCGGTGCGGCGGCACACGTCGGCCACCAGATCCTCGGGAATCGGCCCCATGTGGGAGTCCAGATGCGTCGGTTCGATGCCGCAATCGCGCACCCGCTGCACCTGGGCGAACCATTCGTTCCGCCATTCGTCGCGATCGGCGCGCGCCGCCGTCTCGCGCGGGTCGCGCAGAAACGTGCCGTCCGGTCCGACCAGCGACGGCGCGCGCGTCAGCGGACGCCACGCGTAGCGATCCCAGTCGCAGTTCGAGGTGAGGTGGACGCCGACCGGGAGATCGAATTCGCGGGCCAGCGCGACGGCCTCGTCGAACCATGGCGCGGGCGCCATCAGCGTGGACTGCGTCAGAATTCCCTCCCGAAACCCCCGCACGATGCCGGCATTGACGCTGTGGCATAGGCCGAAATCGTCGCTCTGCACCACGAGTATCTTCATGCAAAGGGAATCTCCATCCGCCCCATCATCCGCGGCGCGGCAACGCGTGTCAACGGCGGCGCGTATCCCGTCCGCGACATCGGGACAGCGCTCGTATCGAACATCAGACATCGTACATCAGATATCACACATCCCCCTTGCGGCCCGCCTTCCGCGGCGGCGCCCGGCGCGGTATGCTGGCGCGCATGGACCGCCGCTCGCTGCCCATTTACGCCGTCGAGGAGCCGCTCGTCGCCGCCGCGCAGACGCACGGGCGTTTCATCGTGCAGGCGCCGACCGGTTCCGGCAAGTCCACGCAGGCCCCGCAGATGCTGCTCGACCGCGGCGCGGTCGGCGGCGGCCGGATCGTCGTGCTCCAGCCGCGCCGGATCGCGGCGCGGCTGCTGGCCGCGCGCGTCGCGCGCGAGCGCGGCGTCGCGCTCGGCGGCGAGGTCGGCTACCAGGTCCGATTCGAGGGCGCGGTCTCCGCGGCGACGCGGATTCTCTACGTGACCGAGGGCGTTTTGTTGCGGCGGCTGCTGGACGATCCGGACCTGACCGGCATCGCCGCGGTGCTGTTCGACGAGTTCCACGAGCGGCACCTCTACGGCGACATCACGCTGGCGCGCGTGGCGGCGCTCCAGCGGGAACGGCGGCCGGACCTGCGGATCGGGGTCATGTCCGCCACGCTCGACCTCGCCCCGCTGGAGGCCTGGCTGGCGCCGTGCGCGACGATCCGGTCCGAGGGCCGGCAGTTCCCGGTGTCCATCGAATACCTCCCCAAGGCGGAGCCGGACACGCCGGAATGGGAGCTGGCCGCGCGCGCCTTCGAGCGGCTGGCGGCCGACGGCCTGGACGGCGACGTGCTGGTGTTCATGCCGGGCGCCTACGAGATCGCGCGGACGATGGATGCGATCCGCGCGACGGCGGCCGGCCGCGGGCGGCTGGTGCTGCCGCTGCACGGCGAGCTGCCGCCGGACCAGCAGGACGCCGCGGTCGCGCCGGCCGCCCAGCCGAAGGTCATCGTCGCCACCAACGTCGCGGAAACCTCGCTGACGATCGAGGGCGTGCGCGCGGTGATTGACGGCGGGACGGCGCGGATTCCGCGCTTCGATCCGCGGCGCGGGATCAACACGCTGCTGATCGAGCCGATCAGCCGCGCCGCCGCCGATCAGCGCGCGGGGCGCGCGGGGCGGACGGCGCCGGGCCGCTGCGTGCGGCTGTGGACCGAGCGCGAGCACCAGACGCGCCCGGCGGCGGAACTCCCGGAAATCCGGCGCGTGGACCTTTCCGAGGTCGCGCTGGGACTGAAGGCGTCCGGCGTGGCGGACCTGGCGGCGTTCCGCTGGTTCGAGCCGCCGCTGCCGCGCGCGCTGGAGCGGGCGGAGGAATTGCTGCGCGACCTCGGCGCGACGGACGCGGGCGGCGCGATCACGCCGCTGGGCCGGCGCATGGCGGAGTTTCCGCTGCACCCGCGCTATGCCCGGATGCTGATCGAGGCCGGCGCGCGCAACTGCGTCCGCACCGTCGCGCTGATCGCGGCGCTGACGCAGGGCCGCGGGCTGCTGCGGCGGCGGAGCGACCGCGACACGCGCGCGGAGCGGGAGGAACGGCTGGGCCCGGCGACCTCGGACTTCTTCCTGCTGGCGCGCGCGTGGAGCTACGCGCGGCAATGCCGGTTCGATCCGGCGCGGTGCGAGCGGCTCGGCATCCACGCGAACGCCTGCCGGCAGGTCGGCCCGCTGTTCGATCTGTTTCTGCGGCAGGCGGAGCGCGCGGGACTGCCGGTCGGGGCGGAGGCGGGCGCGGACGAGGACGTTCGCCGGTGCGTGCTGGCCGGGTTCGCCGACCATGTGGCGCGGCGGCTCGACGGCGGCACGCTGCGCTGCGCGCTGACGCGCGGGCGGCGCGGCCGGCTGGACCGCGCCAGCGCCGTGCAGGACGCCCCGCTGATCGTCGCGTCCGAAGTCAACGAAATCGAGGGACGCGACGTGGAGGTCGTGCTCTCGCTGGCGACGGCGATCCGGGAGGAATGGCTGGACGAGCTGTTTCCGGGCGAGCGGCGGGAGGAGATCGCGGTCGCGTTCGACCGCGCGGCGCGGCGCGTCGTGGCGCTGCGGCGGCGGGTGTTCCGGGGGCTGGTGCTCGACGAGCGACCCGGCGGCGATCCGCCCCCGGAGGCCGCCGCCGCGCTGCTGTCGGAGGAGGCGCTGGCGGGCGCCGTGCAACTGGCGCATTGGAACGAGGCGGTCGAGCACTGGATCGCGCGGGTGAACTACGTCGCGCGCGCCGCGCCGGAAAGCGGGGCGCCGGCGATCGGCCCGGCGGAACGAAGGACGATGCTCGAGCGCATCTGCCGGGGCGGGTTCTCGCAGAAGGACGTCCGCGACCGGCCGGTGTTGCCGACGGTGCGGGGCTGGCTGGATCCGGCGCGGCAGGCGCTGGTGGAACGGCTGGCCCCGGAGCACATCGCGCTGCCGGGCGGACGGCGCGCACGGGTGATGTATCCGGAAACCGGCGAGCCGTTCATCGCGGCGCGGATTCAGGATCTGTACGGACTGGAGGCGACGCCGTGCATTCTCGGCGGGCGGCAGCCGCTGACGGTGCAGATCCTGGGCCCGAATTTCCGGCCCGTGCAGATCACGCGCGACCTCGCCGGCTTCTGGCGCGACACCTATCCGAAGGTCCGCCAGGAACTGCGCCGGAAATATCCGAAGCACGAGTGGCGGTAGGGACGGCGCGGCGCCGGCGCGGCCGGCGAGGGCTCTCCATCGCCGATTCGGACTCGGCAGGGCGAACCGTCGCCGGCAAGAATCGAGCGCCGGACGTGCCGCCCGGCCCTTTCCAAACGCCGTCCAACGGGCCGACGCGCGCCGGGCGTCGCCCGGACCTTGGAAACGCCGCGAAACGCGCCGGGGCGCCCCGCGCGTCAGGCGCGGGCGTGGTGGTACACGGACCAGCCCAGATAGTTCTCGAACGCCTCGCGGACGGCGTCGGCCACGGCGGCGCGCGTCGCGGCGACGTGGTGCTCGAAGCCCTCGCGGCAGATGTGCGCCAGCAGCCGTTGGAAGTCCGGGATGCGGATGACGCCGTAACCGCCGAAGGTCCGCAGCGCGTCGTCGGTGAATTCGCCCTCGCCGACGTACGCGGCGATCCGGCCGCGGAGGTCGTCGGTCGAAACGCGGCAGTACGTGAACGGGCCGGGCCGGATGCGGCCGACGATCGTGCCGAACGTGTTCGCCTTGCCGACCGTGCCGGCGATGATCGCCTGGTAGTCCATCGCGTGCGCCGCGAAGAAGTCCCTCGGCAGGTTGGAGCAGTGGAACACGACGCCCCGGTCGGGGTCGTTGCCGTAGTTGTTGTTCCAGTCGAGCAGCGCGGCGGAACGCTCCGAAGCCGCCTGCAGCGCGAGCATGCCGACCAGGCCGGCGATGTCGGTCTCGCACGCGCTGGGGCGCCGGGCGTGCGACATCATGCTCATCAGCGTGCAGGGAACCACGCCGTAAAACTCCTCCATCGCCGTCCAGCACTGGATAGCGCTGCCGACGAGGTCGTGCTCGTCCATCCAGCGCTCGATGACCAGCCCGAGCTTGGCCATCCGCAGGAGGCTCTTGCCGGGGACGGGCTTCGTGTCGGTATAGCGGGCGATCTCCGCGAGCTTGCGGCGCACGGCGGGATCGCGGTCCTTCAGCCGCAGCGCCCGCCCGTTGATTTCGGAAAGGTCCACGGTTTCGACGCTGATCCCGGCGGCCTCGAGGAGTTTCTCGCTGAACCGGACGGTGTTGAACGCCGCCGGCCGCGCGCCGATCAGCCCCAGCCGCGCGCCGCGCAGCGTGCGGACGACGCGGCAGACGGCGGCGAAGCGGCGCAGGTCCTCGCCGAAGGAGGGATCCGCCGGATCCACCGCATGGCGGGCGGTCAGCGAGTAGCGGATGCCGTACTGGCGGAGGTTGTTGCAGACGGACATTTTGCCGCAGAAGCTGTCGCGGCGGTGCCGGACGGTCATGCGGGAGTCGTCGTCCGCGAACGCATGCACGAGCACGGGGACGCGCAGGTCACCGAACCGGAGCGTGTCGGCGACCGCGCGCTCGTCGCCGAAGTTCGGCAGGGTGACAAGCACGCCGTCGATCTCCTCGCGGCGCGCGCGGAAAAGCTCGCCGCAGCGGCGCGCGTCGGCCAGCGACTCGACGGCGCCGTAGGGCGTGGCCTTTTCCGGCAGGATGACCGCGCGGATTCCGGCGGACGTCAGGGCCTCGAGCACGGCCCGGCGGCCGTTGACGCACAGCTGCGCGGGGAAAAACCCCCGGTTGCCGACGATGACGCCCAGCGTGACGCTCTTCATGGCATATCCCTTCTTCGATGCGGCCGCGAAGCCGCTCCCAACGTACCCTGCCGCCGATTTCGCGGCAAGGGGGACCGCGCTTTGCGGAGCGGCGGCGTGACAACCGCGGCGGCCATGGGCTACGATGGGGCCGTCCATTGGTCTTCCGCTCGAAAACAGCACGGGAGGGTGTGGCTTTGAAGACCGTCTACGTTCAGTGCCGCGACCACCATGATCCGGTGTGGAACAAGGCGTTCGAGGAGCAGGGGGTGCGGCCCTCCGGCGCGGTGACGCGCTCCTACAGCGAGCGCGAGGCGCTGCAGTTCGACCGCTGGCTGGAGCTGCTGGCGGAGCACTCGGAGCTCCGGTACGAGATCGAGCAGACCTGCACGATCCGCCAATACCTGCGTACCCATCCCGACCTCCTGCCGGTCGTGCGCGCGCTGGTCGCCGAGGGGCGCATCGAGTTCCTCGCGGGCGGCGAAAGCGTGATCGACACCAACCTCGTACACGGCGAGACGATCTACCGCAACCTGCTCTACGGCCTGCGTTGGCTGCAGGATAACCTCGGCGCGCGGCCCCGCGTGCCGGGCTGTCCGGACACTTTCGGACTGTCGGCGCAACTGCCCCAGATTCTCCGCCAGTTCGGCTTCACCTGGCTGGGCATCTACTCCCGCGTCTTCGGGGCGGAGACGAAGGGCATCGAGACCGAGCGCTTCGCGGGACAACCGCCGCGGGCCTTCTGGCGGGGCGTGGACGGCTCGCTGCTTTGCATCGTCTGCAACTTTCGGGATCGCGGCGCGATCGGCGGCAGCGGACAGCGGATCTACCACTATGG
>Ga0129299_1001821_pt1 | contig 14262 bp, 7 predicted proteins | sample ConPoolayeCmetaG_FD_94477 | JGI IMG/M metagenome (GOLD analysis project Ga0129299, IMG submission 94477) | Hot spring microbial mat communities from California, USA to study Microbial Dark Matter (Phase II) - Cone Pool mat layer C metaG ... | reverse complement strand
TCGCGCGGCATCGAGATCGACCACGTCGAGTCGCAGGTCGAGGGAGATCTTGACCTGCACGGCTTCCTTGGGCTCGACCCCAAGGTGCGCAGCGGCTACCAGGAAATCCGCGTCAAGTTGCGCGTGAAGAGCGACGCCGACGTCGAGCTGCTGAAGAAGCTGGCCCAGAAGTCGCCGGTCTACGACACCATAAGCAATCCCGTGAGGATCGTCGTGGACGTGGAGAAGATGTAACGCGGCCATCCCGGCCGGCGCTGCGCGTCCAGACGATGCATCGCGCATCGTCCCGCGGCGCCGGCCGGGAGCTGCATCCGACGCAGAATCTGTCACGCGTCCAGGACGCTGGTGCGAGGGCAAACCGCGATGTGCGGCGGTGCCGCACCTACGTGGCTACGGGGCTCATTTCCGCATTCAGATACGGCGCCTGCCGATGGTCCGATATTCCGGTTCTTCGTTGCAACAGCGGGCAGTTGTGCTATGATAGATTATCAGCCGTGGTCCCATGAATGGAGGCGCAGCGCCTGTCTGGACGGGCGCATGGGCACGAGTGGGGCTTTCGCGGAAAGCTCCGGCTGAAGTGGTGCTTCGGAACCGGCCTGGGCCGGCCCGAAAGGGGCACGCAATGTGGTTTCGAACTGTCCTCTGTACAGGCGTCACGGTCGCGGCGGTTGGTCTGATTGCGCGAGGTGATCTGGCCGACTGGCAGCAGCCGGCGGGCGGCATTTTTCAGGTGCCGCAGAACTGGACTCCCGGCGGCGTTCCCGGCTCCCAGGACATCGCCCGCTTCAACATCGGCGGGGCCTACACCGTCACCCTGGCCGGCAACCGCGCCAACCAGCGGATGCTCATCGGCGACGACAAGCTGGTTTTCGATCTCAACGGCTATCGTTACCGGCTGCTGTCCACGGGCCTGCCGTCGCTGACTCTGGGGCTGAGCAGTCGGCCGGGTGAGCCGCCACATGTTGCCCGCGTCACGTTCCGCAATGGCATTGTCGAGAGCGTGGAGGCGGAGATCGGCTCCGCGCCGGGCAGTTCCGGCAGCGTGATCGTCTCCACCGACGCTCGCTGGAACAACTCCGCTCTGATTCACGTCGGCGCCGGCGGCACGGGCAACGTGACCATCACCCGCGGCGCCAAGGTCACCAGCAACAGCGGCAAGATCGGTCTGGCTGCCGGTACCACCGGCACGGTCACCATCAGCAGCAACAGCTCGAGCTGGTCGATCAACAACAATCTCTTCGTTGGCGGCAGGACCACCGGCAACGGCACGCTCACCATCCGCAGGGGGGCTGCTCTGTTCAACGGCAAGAACTTGGAAATCCGCGAGGGTGGCATCGTCAACATCGACGGCGGCACGCTCGACACGGGCTCCATCACCCGCGCCGGCAAACTCAATTTCAACGCCGGACTGCTCCACATCAGCCTCCAGGACCTGATGGTCAGGCCCGACGGCCCGCTCACCGACAAGTTCAAGCTCACAGCCGATCACGAGCTGGTGCTCGATCAGGACGCCTTCATCGACCCCGGCTCGCTCGTATGGATTCAGGACGGTAAGTACACGGCCATCAACACGTTCAACTCCGGCGAAATCCGCCTCGACGGCGAAGAGTCGAGCCTGGTCAGCACTACCCTCGTGAACAGCGGCCAGGGCCTGATTCAGGGGACCGGTTTCATCATGGGCGCCGTGGAGAACAACGGCCAGATGCGCGTCAACAGCGGCCAGAGCATGACCATTCGCGGCGCACTTACCAACAACGGGCTGATGGAGTTCAATGACGGCGTCTTCGACCTGGTCACCGGCGGGGGGCTGATCAACTCGCCCCTGGCCACCATTCGCGGGCACGGCCAGCTCCTGAGTTTCCCCAGCGTGATCAACACCGGGCTGATGGACTTTACCTACGGTCCAACACTGCTGAGCGGTGATATCTTCAACGAGGCCTCCGGTCGCATTCTCATTGGCGGCACCGGCGCGCTCTTCGGCGGCGCCGTTGCCCACAACGGCGACGAGTTCAGCATTCTTCCGGGTGTTCAGGCCACATTCGACGGTCCGGTCAGCGGCGAGGGAAGCTTCACCGGCGGCGGCGACATGCTCGTCAACTTCATGCTCAGCCCCGGCAACGCCGCGGGGGCCATGTCGATTCAGGGCAACCTGACATTCGGTCCCGGCGCCGTCTTTCACGTGGATCTGGGTCCGGGAACCGACGTTGACCAGCTTGACGTCGAGGGCTTCGTCACCCTGGAGGAGGTCGAGTTCGCCTTCGATCCGTTTTTCAGCCCGGCTGTCGGTGACAGCTTCGTGCTCATCAGGGCCAATTCGATCACCTACAATCGGCCCATCTCCGCGCCATCATTCAAGGATTTCGAATTTGTGGTCATGGCCGATCCCGATGCCCTTATTCTCTCAATCGTTCCCGAGCCCTCCGGGACCGCAGCGCTGTTGCTGGCCGCCGCCCTGGCTGTGCGCCCCCGACGCCGGACGCCGGCGCGCATCTGAGCGTGTGGCATCAACGGCAACAACCTGATAGAAGTAATAGCTCCATCGGTGCAGCAGAAGAAGCTGAAGCGGTTCGTGCGTGTCGCTGTGCTTCGAGCTGATGTGAGCGGGAGGCGCCGCGTACCTTCAACGAATCTTCACACACGCCGTAAATGGCATAAGGGGCCGTGTCAAGGCGAGTGGGCCTCGTCGGCCGCTCTGATACGGTCCAGCCAGGGCGCCTCGTACGGGAGGCCGGATGAAGTACGACGTTTACCTGGTCCGCAGGTGCGGTGTGAGGGCGATGCTCTGCGCACTGATGATCGCGGGGCTCAGCGGGCCGGCGCAGACTCAGGAGCTCAGCGCCGACGAGCGGGCGGCCATGCTGCTGAACAGCGCCCGCGCCGCCTTCAACGACGGCAACTACTCAGTGGCCGCCGAGCGGTTCAACACATTCCTGCGCGAGTTTCGTACGCACAAGGACCTCTCTTCCGCCCGCTATGGGCTGGGCATCACGCTTCTGCAAAGCGACGGCAACTACGCGGCGGCGGCCACGCTGCTGCGGTCGGCGGCGGCCGACGCCAATCTTCCCGAGCGCGCCGAGGCGCTGTACTACTATGGCGTTGCGCTCCGCGGCCAGGGCATTGAGGCGGCCCGGCAGGCGGCGGCCATTGCGGCGACCCAGCCGACCGCCCTGCCGCCCAGATCCCCCACGCCCGCCGCGCGGCTGTTCATGCAGGCGGCCGAACAGTTCAAGGCGGCCGCAGCTGCGTTTGATGCGCGGTCGAAGCGCTCGGCGGGCGAGTCGGATTCCGACAACCCCGACATGCGGTGGGCCATGCGGGCGCGGACCGACCAGGCCGACATGCTCGTGCGTGGCGGGCAGTACAAGGATGCCCTGACGGTGCTGGATCCGCTGCTGGCGCAGTCGGGTGCCGCCCTGGGACCGCAAAGGCCCCAGGCGCTGTATCTGAAGGGCGTGGCCAGTTTCTACACCGGAGATCTGTTTGCGGCGGCGCGGTCGCTGGCGCTGCTGGCGCCGTTTGCGGATGCCAACGGACCACACGCGCGCTATCTGCTGGCGCGGATTCACGAGAGTTGGGATGAGTGGCCCGAGGCCGCGCTTCAATACGAAGCCGTTGTGACCGGCTTCGAGGCGCGGCGAGGGGAGGCGGCCGAGGCGCTGAAGAAGCCGGAGGCGATTGCGCCCCAGCAGCGCGAGGCGCTGGAGCGGGTGGCGCGCGAACCAGCCCCGGACTACGTGCAGCGGGCGCTGTTCTACTGGGGATTGCTATTGCGCAATCAGGGGGAGCTGTCGGAGGCGGCGGCGCGGCTGGGAAGCTTTGCGCGCCTCTATCCGCAGTCGCCGCTGGCGCCGGAGGCGCAGCTTCAGCACGGCCATACGCTGGTGCTGATGGAGCGGTATGCCGACGCCGTCAAGGCCCTGGCGCCGATCGCCGAGCATCCGTCGCTGGCTGAGCAGGGGCTGCTGTGGCTGGCGCGGGCGCAGGTGGGGGCGGCGCGCGCCGGGGGGCCGGCGACATTGCTGGCGGCTGCGCTCGAATCGCTGCAAAAGGCCCTGGAACGCGTGCAGACAGCGCCGCCCGCCTCGCCGTCGCGGGCGGCCCTGGGTGACGTCCTGCTGGAACTGGGCGACACGCAGCAACTGGCCGGTCAGTACAAGGCCGCCGCGGCTACCTATCAGCAGGTGCTGGAGCGGCGCAACCTCAGCGGTCACCACGAGGTCGCGATGCAGCGGCGTGCGGCGGCGCTTCAGCTTGCGGGACTGTATGGCGAGTCGCAGGAGCTGTGCCTGACCTTTGAGAAGAACTACCCCAACAGCCCCCTGCTGGCGGAGGTGCTGTTCCGCCAGGGCGAGAACGTACTGCTGCCGGCGCTGGCTCAGGGCGGCGAGCTGACGCCTCAACGTCGGGAGATGCTGAAGGAGGCCATCAAACGCTACAACGTGGTCATCGAGCGCTTCCCCGCCAGCCGCGAGGCCAACCTCGCCCGCTATTCGGCGGGCATCGCCACCTATCAGCTCGGCGACTACCAGGGCGCCATGCGGCTGCTGTCGGCCGTTCCGGAAGCCGAACGCTCGGGCGAACTGGCCGGCGTGTCATACCTGCTTGCCGACTGTATGATCCGCCTGCTGCCGGAGGATGCCGGCGATGCCCTGTCGACAGCGCGACTGCTGGAGCAGGCGCGGACGATCATCGGCATCCTGGGGAGCTTCACCAACACGCAGGAGAACGACCCCAACTGGGCCGACGGGATGCTCAAGCTGGGGTATTGCCACCAGCGCGTGGCGGATGTGCTGGCCGATCCCCTGGAGCAGCGGCAGTCGCTGGCCAACGCCCGACTGGTGTACGTGCGGCTGATTCAACGATCGGACCATCCGCTGCTGGGGGCGGCCACCTATGAGAACGCGCGCGTGCTGGCCCGGCTGGGGAACGTGGGCAGCGCGCTGACGCTGCTGCGGGCGTTTCAGGACGGGGCGCTGAAGGACGATCCTATTTCGCCGCTGGCGCTGATCTTTACCGCCGAGTGCCTGCGCGGGCAGGGCCGAGCGGCCGACGCGGCGACGCTTCTGGCGCAGGCGCGCGAGCGGCACGAGCCGGCGCTGGAGAAGGACCCCTCGCGACAGGCATGGCTGGCGGCCCTGTGGCTGGGCCACGGCATCGCCCTGAGGGAATCGGGCAAGGTGGACGAGGCGCTGGCGCTGTTCGAGAGCGTGCAGAAGCGATTCAAGGATTCGCCCGAAGCAGCGCAGGCGCGCTGGCAGACGCTGCTGGCGGACAAAGACCGGACGATGGCCGCCTTTGAGGCGTCGCGACGCGCGGTGGTGGCGGCGGCGAACCGGCCGCAGAGCCTCCCGGCGGCCCAGGAGGCCCTGCGCGGCGCGGCCGCCAAACTTGCTCAGGTGGCCGAGGCGCTGGTGACCGAGGCCCGGCGATACGAGGAGGAGGATGAGGCCTCGGAGCAGCGGCTGCGGGCGCTGTATGAGGCGGCCTGGTGTTACCGTCGGCTGGCCGAGGCGGAGGTGGACGCAGCGCGGCAGAAAGATGCGACCAGCGTCCCCCCGCAACCTGCCGAGAAGAAGGCCAGGGAACTGTACATGGCGATCATCGAGGCGGCTCCGCACGTCGAGATCGCCAACGATGCGCGCTTCGAGCTGGCCGAGATGCTGGCCGACCGCGGCGAGCACGATGCGGCCATTGGGCTTCTGGCCGAGGCGATGCAGCAGCAGCCGCCGCTGGACATGCTCGAGCGGCTGCGGCTGCGGCTGGGGACATCGCTGCTGGCCAGGGGCGACGTGCCCCGCGCCATCGCCCAGTTCAATGCCATCATGCAGAATCAGCGCAGCGTGTGGACGGCGCACGCGGCCGCGGGACTGGGCGAGTGCTACGTGGCGCAAAAGGACTGGCCCAAAGCGATCGAGGTGCTGCGGCGGTTCGCCGACCGCAATGCTCCGCGGCTGCCGCCGGGCATGGGCGAGCGGGCATTGCTGAGGTTCGGGCAGGCCGCCGTCGCCAGCTCGCAGTGGGCGTTGGCCCAGCCGGCTATGGAGGTCTTCGTGCAGCGCTTTGCGCGCAGCCCGCTGGTCCATGAGGCCCGGTTCATCCTGGGACTGGCGCTTCAGAACCTCAAGCAATACGACGCCGCGGCGACTGCCTTCACCGAGGCGACCCGCGGCACGGCCAGCGAGATCGGCGCCCGCGCTCAGCTCCATCTGGGTCTGTGCCGCCTCGAACAGAAGCGCTATGCCGAGGCGGTGGATGCGCTGCTGGCCGTTGAATATACGTACGCATACCCCGACGTGACCGCCGCCGCCCGATATGAGGCGGCACGCGGCCTGGTGGCGCTGAACCGGCAGGACGATGCCCGCAAGCTCCTGGGCAAGATCACTCAGGAGCGGCCGGGAACACAGTGGGACCAGCTCGCCCGCAAGCGGCTGGCGGAGATCAAGTAGTGCGCGGCCGGACGGATGCGGCCCGTTGTGCCGTGAATTCGATGAAGGTCGAGGTGGTTATGAAGACACGAGATCGCCGGATGTACGCGTTGGCTTGTGGGCTGGCAGCCTGGGCGCTGTGGGCGAGCGCGGCGCAGGCCTACATTGAAGCGCCCTACGCGCTGGGGCGGATTGTGGCCGAGTCAACCAACATCCTGCTCATCAGGATCGACAAGGTGGATACCGACCGGAATCTGATCATTTACAGCAAGGTCAAGGACCTCAAGGGCCAGCACCCCGGTGATGTGCTGCGCCACAACATCGGCCAGCCGCGCGGCAGCTTCCACCCCCGGGAGTGGGAGTACGTCATGGAATGGGCCAGGCCCGGGAGGCAGGCGCTGATGTTCTACGCCCAGGGGAAGGCGGAAATCTGCATCGACTCCTACTGGTATCAGACCTACCTGCGCGGCGAGTGGTGGGAGATGATCCATGGCGAACCGTATCTGCTGCGAACCTTCTGCGGGCGCCCTGAGAGACTGGCCACCGCGGTGACGGCCATGCTCGCCGGCAAGGAGGTGATCGTCACCTGCATGGCGGACGGCGACAAGAACGCCATCCAACTGCGCGCCGGGCGCATCCAGCGGATGCGCGCCAGCCTCAAGCTTCAGGATTACAACCCGCAGCGCGATTTCGTCGGCTGGGGCAACGACGAGTTCCAGCGGCTCGACGGCATGCCCGGCTTCAGCCACCTGGGTGCGCTGCCCCCGCTGGGGGCGCGCGGGCGGGGCGTGGTCGCCGCCGACTTCAACGGCGACGGCCAGCAGGACCTGTGTCTCTACGGCGAGGACCGCGTGATCGTGCTCCAGAGCGCCGGCCTGGCGATGGAGGAAATCGGCCTGCCTTATTCCGGCGGCGCCCGCGCCGCTGCCTGGGGCGACTGGAACGGCGACGGCCAAATCGACCTGCTGCTGGCGACGCCCGCCGGCATCGTCCTGCTGAGCAATCAGCGGGGCACGTTCAAGAATGATTCGGACTTGATCCCGCGCGAGTCGTACTACAACGTCACGGCGGCCGCCTGGATCGACTTCGACGGCGACGGGCGTCAGGATATTCTGCTGGCGAACGGTTTCATGGGCCTGCGGCTGTACCGCAACGTGGCTGCTGAGGGCTCACAGCCGGCTCGCTTCGTCGATGTCTCCGAGCGCGTGGGGCTGGGCATGAACGGGGCGGCCGGGCATGTGAAGGGCGATCGCCTCCTGGTCGCCGACGTCAACGGCGATGGCCGGCCCGATTTCCTCTACAGCGCCGGCGAGGGCGTGCTGGTGCTCAATACGCCGCGCGGGTTTGTGGAGTCGAAGGACTCCGGCATCGCGTTCAAGGCCGGCGGAATCACTCCCGTCTTCGGCGATGTGACCGGCGACGGGGCGGTTGATCTGTTCGTGCCGCAGGCCGGCGGCTCAAAGCTCTTCCGCAACGACGGCCGCGGCCGCTTCACCGACATCACCGCCGCCAGCGGCGATCTGGCCAGGCTCGACGGCGGCGCCACCTCGGCGGTGCTGGTCGACCTCGGCGGGCGAGGCCGCAAGGACCTGCTGGTCGGATGCCTCAATGGACCCAACCGCATCTTCCGCAACAACGGCAACGGCGTGTTCGCCGACGTGACCGCCGTCGTCGGTCTGCACCAGCGCACCTTCGGCAGCATGGCGGTGTGCGTGGCCGACGTCAACAAGGACGGCGTGCCTGATTTCATCTGGAACAGCGGCGCCGACGAGGTGAGCGTGCTGCTTGGCGCCAGCGCCCTGGCCGGCCTGGTCAGCGGCCAGTGAGGCGAGCTTCGGGCAGTCGATGGAGAATGCGATTCATGCGATGTCGTTCGTGGTATGCTGGATTGACGGTGTGTGTGGCGATGGGAGCGGCGCTGGCCTGCGGCGGCGAGGTTTCCTGGCCCACGCACCGCGGCAACGTCCAGCGCACGGGCAGCATCGACGGCCGGCCGGGCCCGCGCCAGCCCAAGGTCCTGTGGGTTTACGAGTCGCGAGACCATTTCGTGGCCGCGCCTGTGGTTGCCGGCGATGCCCTGCTGGTGTCGGGGCTGGGTCCGTTCAACTCGGCGGCGCTGTACAAGCTGTCGCTGGCCGACGATCCGCCGCAGCGCGTGCTCTGGGAACAGCACGCCCCGCTGCTGCCGCAGCCGATCGTCAGCCCGCCCTGCGTTGTCGATGGCATGATCGTCTTCGGCGATGGCATGCACCAGACTGATGGCGGCTCGCTGCACTGTCTGTCGCTGGCCGATGGCAGCGGCCTGTGGCAACTGCCGCTGCCCGGCACGCTGATCCATCTGGAAGGCTCGCCGACGGTTGCCGAGGGGCGGGTTTACATCGGCGCCGGCAACGCCGGGGTCGTATGCGCCCTGATGACGCGCGTCGTTATGGATGGCGTGGAACAGGATCTGGCCGCCACCGTCGCCGCGCGCCAGGCGCGATGGAAGGAACTCCAGGCGATTTACGAGAAGGAGAAGAAGGAAGACCCGGATTTCGCCATCCCGCCCTCGCCGGCCTCGCTGCCCCAGGTCGCCCCCAAGGTGGTGTGGCAGGCCGGGCGCGACATCTGGCACGTGGACGCATCGGTGGCGGTGGCCGGCGATCGCGTGCTGGTCGGCTCGGCGTTCCTCGACGTCGAGGGCGTGGGCCATCGGGCGCTGCTGTGCCTCGACGCTGCCGATGGCCAGGTGAAATGGGAGCTGCCCCTGGACATGAACCCCTGGTCGGGTCCCACCGTCAGCGGCAACACCGTGCTTATCGGTTGCAGCAGCATCCGACTCGATCCGGCCGAGCTTCGGCGCGGCCGTGGCTCTGTGGGCGCCTGCCGGCTGGATGATGGAAAGCTGCTCTGGAGCAAAGCCGTGCCCGGCGGGGTTGTATCGCCCATTGCCGTCGTCGGGGACGTCGCAATCTTCACCGCCACCGACGGCCGCGTCCGCGCCTGGAACGTGTCCGACGGCGCCGAGCGCTGGAGCCACGACATGGGCGCGGCGATGTTCTCCGGGCCGGCCGTGGCCGGCGATGTGGTCTACGTGGCCGACCTCAAAGGCGTTGTGGCGGCGCTGTCGCTGGCTGATGGTCGGCCGCTGTGGAAGATGGAGTTGGCAACCGAGCCTGCGGTAAAGGCGCCGGGCATGGTCTATGCCTCGCCGGTTGTTCACGGCGGACGGTTGTACGTTGCCACCACCGCCCTCGGCGGGCCGCTCGATCAGCAGAAAACCGTGGTCGTCTGCATTGGAGACAAATGAACGCCATGAAACAGTCAACGTTGTTCGTCTGCCTGATGATGGCAGTGTGGTGTGCCCCCGCGGCCGCCCAGACGAGCTGGCCGGCTGGTTTGAGCGTGGATGCGGAAAAGAAGACCATCACCATCGACTGCAAGGTCGCCCCGCGCAAGCTGCCGAATCTCGCCGAGATATACCCCATCGAGGTCATCGCCTGCTGGGGCGCCCCCAAAGGCGAGAAAGCCCACGAGACCGTGGTTACCTTCGAGATCAAGCCCAGTGATGTCCATCGGGCGCTGGAGTCGCTGGGGCTGAAGCCCGGCCGCCCCGCTCAGGATGAGAACAGCGCCGGCGAAGGGCCGGAGCTGGCCATCTTCATCGAGGTGCCTTCGGCCATCGGCGACCCGCGGCGGGTGCCGATCGAGCGCACGCTGGTCGACCGCAAGACCGGCCGGCCCATGCCGCGGCTGCGCTGGTTCTTCACGGGCTCGGATATGCTCCAGCCCAGCCCCGACAAGCCCGACAAGGTCTACGGCGCCGACATCAGCGGCACGCTCATCACGGTCTTTCCCGTGAGCAACCACACCGTCATCCAGAGCAATCTGACGATGAAGGATGAACCGCTTCTGAAGATGGAGACCGATAAGAAGCTGCTTCCGGCCGAGGGCACGCCCGTCAAGCTTATCATCGAGGTCAAGTAGCGAGGCGATGCGAATGGCGATGAGTCTGTTCACGACGATGAGACTCTGCGCGGCGACGCTGTGGGGCACAATGATGGTTTCCGCCATCGCCGCCCAGCCGACAGGGCCGACCACCGCGCCGGCGCCTGCGGCGCCGCGCCCGGCCACCCGGCCGGCGGTTGCTCCTCCCGCCACCAGTCCCGCGCCCGCGCTGCCGCAGGAACTGAGCGTTCCGCGCGAGTTCACCGGGGCGCTGCAGTCGCGGGCAGTCGATGTGCTCATGCCATCGTCTCCGTGGTCGCTGAATCTGGCAACCGCGCCGCGGCCGGCGCCGGTTGCCGTCGCACCGACCCGCTGGATTCTGCCGGCGATGCAGCCCCGTCACCGGGCGCTGCTGCCGCTGCTGGAGCGCCAGACGCCTCCTCCGCGGGTCAGCGCCGATTCCCATGCACTGCCGCCGGCTGCCGCCGTGCCGCCGCCACCCCCGCGGCTGGCCGCCACAGCGCCGTTGAGTGTTCCCACCAGGGCGCTGCCGGTTGGCATCGAGTTGCCACTGTTGGCGCGCCAGCGGCCACTTCCGGTGCATCGTCCTGTGTTACCGCTTGCCGATCGGTCGGGCCTGAGCGAGACGCCGCCGCTGCCGCCGTTGCGCACCTCGCCGGTGCCGGTGGATGCCGAGCGGCTTCAGCGCAACCCCCGCGCCCTGCCCGCGCCGCACGTGCAGCGCCTCGATGCCGACTGAGGCGGGAAGCCCGCTGACTTGCGCCGGCGTCGAGGCAGGTCGCAATGAAACCACCGACGCCCGCCCCCTCCCACTGTTTGACCGGAGTTCTCCCATCCGTGTCGTCGGGCGTCCTCCGCTTTGCCATCAGCGCCTTCTGTTACGGATCAGCGCCAGCCCGCCAAGCGCCAGCAAGCTCAGCGCCGCCGGCTCGGGAATGACGATGAGATTCACTCGACCGTGCTCGCTCACATCAATCTCGTAGCCGTAGCCGGGCGGCATGAATCCGAGTCTCAACCCCCGATCGTCCAGGCCGCCCTCGTAGGTGAACAGGGTGTAGGTGCCCATCGCGAAGCCGGGCATTGCCTGGACATGGAGCATCCCATCGAGGGTCAGGTCGCCCCGCACGGCGATCAGGTCGTTGATGTTCTGGCCGATAATGCCCGGCCGATCCAGCTCGAAGACCAGCGCGGAGTCATCGCTCAGAACCAAACTGCCCACTGTCAGCGTGCCGACGGATTTGCCCGGCAGGAGGAGCGAAGCGTCATGGACCAGCACCGTTCCGGCGATGGAACCCTCGCCGCCCAGTGACCCGCCTATGCCCGCGCCACCCGGACCTCCGACGACGACCGAGCCACTACCGGTGCCAGACCCGCTGGTGTTGTTGACCAGCAGCGTGCCACCGGCCACGTGGGTCCCGCCCGTATAGCGATTATCTCCCGTCAGCTCGATCACGCCACCGCCGATCGCCTTGAGGCTCGAGGTGGACGATTCGCTGAAGCTGCCGCCGAAACGAACTCTGCCGCCGGGCGCGGCATGCAGACTCAGGTCGGCGGCATCCAGGCGGACGTCGGCGGCAAAGACAACCTCCCCGGAGGTATTGAGTCCGCCGATAGTGGCCCCACTGCCGATTGCCGTGAGATTGTTGGCGATGGTCAGTGGGCTGCCGGCCAACAAGGTCGGCCCCATGCCGATCAAGGACCCGACGGTCACCGGACCGCTGCCCAGGGCGTTGGCATGCTGAGCCACGAGCGCGCCGGCGGCGATAGTTGTTGCGCCGCTGTAGGTGTTGTCGCCGGCCAGGACAAGCCGGCCACTGCCGGTCTTGGTCAGTCCGCCGTTGGCGATTCTGGCGCTCACGACCAGGTCATCCGCGGCAACACCGTCGTTGACCTGGAAGATGCGCGTCGTGCCGCCCAGATCGAGGTTGCCGCTGATAGTGGCTGCGTTGGTGGCGCCGGTGTAGGCCACGTTCCCGCCGAGGGTCAACGTGCCGACGCCGGTGCTCACGCTCCCGCCGGTCATGGTCAGGCTGGCGATTGTGTTGTTGTTGCCGTTGAGCTCAAGCGAACCGAGGTAGTTGACGGTGACCGCCGATGAGCTGGCAATCTGGTGGGAGGCATCGAGGCGGACGCCCGCACTGCTCGTACCGTCGCTGATAAGCAGCGGGCCGGGCACGGCCGCACCGGCGGACTTGTTCAGAACCAGCGTCCCCTGGTTGACCGTCGTTTGGCCGTGGGAGTTGGCGGATGAACCGCCGAGGATCAGCGTGCCGGGCCCGGTCTTGGTCAGGGTGTGGTTGCCGTCGATGGCCCCGGTCAGGGTGAGGCTTCCGGAGGCAACGCCGATGCTGCTGCCGCTTCCCAGGGTGATCGGCCCTGCAAAGCTGTTATCGCCGCTCATGTTGGCGATGGCCCCGGCGCCGCCTGCGCCGCTGCCGTTAATGGTCAGAGGCTCGGGCGTGCTGTAGGCCACTGCGCCCTGGAAACCCAGGGTCGCGCCGCTGTTGACCGTGGTGCCGCTGCTGGAGGCGCCCAGGGCACCGTTGGCGGTGACGATGAGGCTGCCGGCGTTGAGCGTGGTGCTGCCGGTGTAGCTGTTGGCCGTGCCCATCGTGACGGTGCCGGTGCCGCCCTTGGTGATCCCCGTCGATCCGCCTATGGCCCCGCTGCTGAACGCATAGCTCTTGTTCGTATTGTCAAAGGTAACGGAGGCGGGCTGGACCGTGCCGGCGATTGCAATGCTGGCGCTTGTTCCTCCGCCGATGTCCGTGAAGCGGACCATGTCCCCCTCGACATACTGGGTGGGCCCGCCTTCCCATGTCCAGTTGGTGGAGGTCGTGTTCCACGTGCCGTTGGTCGTGTTCCAGGTGATGGGCTTGATGGTGTAGTCGATGAAAAGCTGCGGCCCCCAGGCGGTGCCGTAGTTGACGTCATAGAAGCTGACGCCCTCGTGTTCGCCGGGTTCCTTGTCGGTAATCCGCACCAGCCACCCGCGATTGGTCGCCGCCCCGCGATGCCAGTCCCACACCGTCGAGGTCAGGTTCGCGTGGCTCCATTCGTAGCGCACGCCGAGGGGAAAGTTGCCTGAAAAGCGCACGGTGGCGTCGGCCGTGCCGCTGCGGTCGAAAGGCACCCACTCGCAGCCGGGCGTGCTCCAATAGGTGCCGGTCTTGAAGACGTTCCACGTTGCCTGGCTGGCCACCCAGTCGCGGGTCCCGTTGACCGCGAACAGGCTGATGTCCGCCCAGTCGCCGCTTTCCCAGTCTTCGCGGCTTCGCGCCAGCAGCGAGACCCTGGCCGAGTTGATGTAGGCGTGTTTGTGCAGCGAACTCAAATCAAACTGGATTAAAGCGCTTTTGCGCGGCACAACCTGGGGGTTCTGCACGGTGTTGTACGCCGTTACATACAGGAACTGGTTCAGGCCATCGTAGTTCGTGTTCGGATTGTAGTAGTCGATGTAGGTATCCTGCTGGCAGTTGATCGTGGTCTGTGCTGCTTGAATCGCTGTGGTGGTGGGGATGATGTACACAATCGCCGCCACCGCGCGGCACACATGGGTTAGCCGCGATCGTTTGCCTCGCATGTCGACTGCTCCTCCTCAGACTTGATACTGCACGCGCGCGGCGCCTTTTCTGTGTTCAGCGCCGACAGACATGCTATTATACCATGCGGGGCTTTTAGATGCAAAAGCCTACCCTTGCTACGGAACGGCAACGGCAGAGTCGAGAGGTGGCGCGGTGGTTCAGGATCGGCCTAATCCGTTGTCCGGCCCTTTCGGTTGCCGGTGCCTCAATAGCCTTACCCTGCTCCGTTTCCACCTCCCGCTCATCGAACCGGACTTGCGGATTTGCCGCATGGGCGCGTGACCGTTTCTGCGGCCGGCGGTCCG
>Ga0129299_1001819_pt1 | contig 14263 bp, 13 predicted proteins | sample ConPoolayeCmetaG_FD_94477 | JGI IMG/M metagenome (GOLD analysis project Ga0129299, IMG submission 94477) | Hot spring microbial mat communities from California, USA to study Microbial Dark Matter (Phase II) - Cone Pool mat layer C metaG ... | reverse complement strand
TATTCATTTTACGATAATTTTACGATAGCATGTTACATTACGCGTGGATTAACGTTCGACGTTTCCAGCCGTTTTCGGCAATTGTACACACGTGCGTCAACCGATCAACACACAACGTAGAGCCAACACGGAAAGGAGCACAAAATGCACCGGTCAATCTTACGTTACGGAGTGTGTGTAACCCTGTTAGGATTGTTGCTCTTGACGACGATGGGATGTGGTGTCACGCAGAATCTGTTTGCCACGCCAACGCCGACGCCAACACAGACCACCACACCCACTCTGACACCGACCCCTACCTCCACGCCAACCACAACTCCAACCGCTACGCCAACACACACCCCGACCCCGACGCGTACGCCGACCATCACACCCACGCGCACGCCAACACTCACACCAACGTCAACTCCCCTGCCCCCACCGACACCTACACCACGATTCCCCCCGATTCCTGCTGGTATGGGAGGGTTGATCGTTATCAACTGGTACGGGCGCGAGATTAACTATACCATTGGGGGACAGTTGTACAAGATTCCACCCAGCGGCGGTCAGGTTATTATTTACTTGCCTCCGGGCAGGCATAGTTATTCTGCGAACATCGCTGCTTATGGCAGCGCCAGCGGCACAGTGACAATTGTGGAGGGTACTTATTTCACCCAATCTTGGGCGGATCGTTGACTGGGTGCGGCAAAGGAGTATGCACTGTTGAATAGGTGGGGGATACATTCTAACGTAAAAATCTTTTTCGCCTCGCTCACATCCTTCGCACTAGTGCTGGTCACTTTTACGACTCTGCCGGCGCAAGGTCCAAGCCCATCGTACACAGTGGAACAGGTTGTTGTGGGCGAGACGATGGAATACCGCTTCAAGTTGAACCATCGTCACTTTGGCTCTTTGATTGACCAGGGTGGTACTTTTGCTTTTCGCCCCCATCCCGGTTGTGATGTCAACGGTTGGGGTTCTACGTGGTATGCTCAGCCCTTTCTTCCCGGTGCCACGCTGAAACATACCACCTTCAATCGCATCGAAGCACTCTCAACAGGCATTGCGGTAGATGCGCGCGGGCACGTATCGCGCAATGTTTCTGAAACTTATGGCGATTGGGGTATCGTCTTGCATTTTACATACGATGCACGGAGACAAATCGTTAGCGCGACGGGGCAATACACCATTACGCTACCCGCACCCTTGAATCAAACCACCGGCGATTTGAATCTGTACAAGATTGCCAGCAACTATCTGGACGATGTGCCACTCTTGTCCGGAGGTATCGGTGACACGGGCGATATGAAGCACGCTATCGTGATGCGAGAGCCAAATGTCGTATGGTTCATCTGGATACCGCCGCACCAACCTGCCCACTATCCTACCGATACCAGCCGTTTTCTCTCGATTGACGCCGTAGGACAGTTCAACAACGTGGATACGGCAAGACAAGGGTATGCCCCGATCGCGCCTGCCTTCAAACCAGGCCTCAAAGTGATTCTGACTTCCCCAAGACCAGAGATAATGTTTGGAGGTGCCTATGACCTGAACGCGAGTCAACTCTTTTGGGCAGACAATGTGGGCATTACGCCGCTTGTTTCCAGAGTTTCGCCCGAGACCATCTTCCAGTTTGATGTGTCCCTAGAGTCGGTTGCTCTGGAGACGTGTGTGTATTTACCGTTGGTGATGAGACGTTGATTGCTTTAGCGAAAACGGCGGCGATTCATTTTACGATAATTTTACGATGGTGTGTTACGCTAAAGCCGAATGGGGGAGTATAGACGAGATTCATCGTCGTTATGGTACCCCTTCACAAGAAATTGCAAGAATCAGTGCCTGGTAAAATCATTGCGTCCGCCCTACACTTCACCTGACGTCGCTTCGCTTCGTGCGGCTTATGCGCGTGCCGTTGGGCGGATGAGAGCCGCGAAAGGAGATCAAGATGAAAAAGAACGTGTTTTTGATGGCTGGCATCTTGTTGCTTTTGCCAGTTACAGGATGTAACAGCATCCAGAATTTGTTTGCTACACCTACTCCAACTCTCACTAACACGCCAACGGTTACACCAACGTCAACCCCGACTAACACGCCAACGGTTACACCAACGTCAACCCCGACTAACACGCCAACCGTTACGCCAACGCCCAATCCATTTTCAAGAGGATTTTATTTTAGAGTCAAAGATATTCGTTATACTTTTGTTATATTCGCAATAGAGAAAAGCAACAAATACGAAAGCCCCACTTTTGCCCCAAAAAAAACTTCTGGATGGTTGGTGGAGACCTGCTGAAGGAGACACATTCGTAATTGTTACATCGAAGACGAAGGAAAATATTGAGGGAGGAAAAATAAGTTATGACTTTCCGTTTGGGCCGATAGAGCCTTTTCTCTTAAACAGAGACAAGCCTGTATTACACATATTGTATCTAGAGAATGAACAAGAGTACGTATTTTGTGGATTAGTACAATCGCTTGATTACTTTGGTAGTCGCCAGGTAGGGATGGGGGTACAGTTGTGTGGCAATGTTGGAACTTTCTACCGAGCCGTATATGTTGCAGTATTTGCTGTTAGAGAGGCCATTAATGATTTTGTTCTGTCCTTTGAGGGAATGGACTTTGATGTCAGTAAATCTGTGATAAGCAGGTAGAAGAATGCGATGCCCAGAAATAGGTCTTGTGTCGAACGACAAGTTTAGTTGAGGTCAAAGTGTTGCCCAACCCGTGCATTCACCTGACGCCGCTCCACTGCGTTGCGCGGCGCAAGTGAAGCGCGGGCCGTTGGGCGACATAGTTGTGCAGTGAACAGCAGATCCGATAGGAGGTTAAGATGAAGACTAAACAGTTCTTTGCATTTCTTATCTTGGGGTTAACAGTTGCGTTGGCAACCTTGCTGGGAGCCATTCTTGACCCGGTTCAAGCGTACCCCAACCTCAATGTCACTCCTACCCCTGGAATCCTCAGTGCGACTGTCAAGACTGAACGCCTGCTTCAGTCCCGCTCAGAAACCGTTTCTCTCTCGTCGACTTCGGGCATAGTTAATGGAGATTTTGAGAGCGGACGCACAGGATGGAATGAGTATTCACGGTACGGATGGTCCATCATCCTGCATAGGGACTCTTTACCCGTGAGTCCTCAGAGTGGCAATTGGGCTGCTTGGCTGGGAGGAAGTTACGATGAAATCTCTTATATCTCGCAGACAATAACTATCCCAACGGGGAGTATTACCCTGACCTACTGGGAATGGATTGCATCTCAGGATACTTGTGGGCGCGACTTTGCATGGGTCAGAATCAATAACACCAATGTGCAAACTATTAATCTCTGTGGGAGCAATAACACCAATGGCTGGATTCAGAGGACGGTTAATTTAAGCGCGTATGCTGGGCAAACAGTTTCTTTGCAAATCCGTGTTGAGACGAATAGTTCACTCAACAGCAACTACTTTGTTGACAACGTAGTGCTAAGTGGAATAACGGGCGAACGCTACGTTTATCTGCCTGTGGTGATGAGAGATTTCTGGGCTGGGTACTTTGATGACTTTAGCAATCCCAATAGCGGTTGGGCAGTTGGGGAAAACGAGAATGTGATTTACCGGTATCTCAATGGCGAATACCAGATTTATCTGAAACGAAAGGATGGGGTGCTTGGAATTACACCGGATTTGGTTCTGCCAAGTGATTACCGAATTGAAGTAGATGCCCGAAAGGTCTCCCCTGGTGTCTGCTCGTACGGTTTGATTTTTGGGGTTCGTCGGACAGCTCCTAGCTCTTGGGAAACCTATCAGGTTATTGTCTGGCCAACTGGTGGGCAATTCTATATAAACAAACGAGCGTTGGACGGCACTTGGAGTGTAATCCAAGACTGGACCTACTCCTCAGCAATCAATCTGAACTATGGGACTAACCGCATTAGAGTAGACCGGATTGGTACGGCAATCAGGATCTACATAAATGGTACGATGGTCGCCAACATCACCGACAGTAGCTTTACAGGTCCTGGACGCGATGCGGGGATTCGGGCATATAGTTATTCGGACGCGCCTGTAGATGTTCGGTTTGACAATTTTAGGGCATCGAAACCATAAGGTCATGCTACAGTGTATTGTCAAAAACGTGGTTGGGCTGCAACTTGTTGACACTACGGTGATCTGTGTTTACGGAGTAGACGACCCAACGTTTGGATCAGATTGAGATTCCGCAGCAATTCCTCAGTGACCTATCCTGAGGGTGCTTATGTGGACAATATCGTTTTGCGCAAATGTCCCTCTGGCGCGACCTGTCCACCGGGAGGTTCGTCCGCTCTACCAGCGGGTAGTCGGATGATCGAATTTCCCTTCAGCGAAGGTCCAAAAAAGTAATTCTCAGGCATCGGCTCATAGGCGATTACACTATTCACGTTAACACAGCGCGCTTTTCCTGACAGCAAAAACCAAAGACGAAGGACGAATTCGTCGTTCGTCCTTCGTCTTTGGTCGCTTTGTCCGTGTGCAGTATGCATCGTCCTATCCATAAGCCATCGCCTCTTCGTCATTGGAGCACACCATGCCTCACCTCTATCTATTGAGTTGGTACCATCACGGCACAGAAGTCGATGCGCGCAACTTTTTTCAGAAATTGCGTGAGGGTCGTCAAAAAGGAATCCCGTTCCCTTTCGATTGTCCCTACCAAGTTGGCCTGGTGCATTGCACTGCGCGCGGCGAGGAACATTGGTGCGTGGGTGTTCTGGTGATGTGTAGGACAACAGACGATGACAGCATCGAACAGAACGCAAGACTCGAGCAATGGTTCACGCGGTGTGGGGCTGATTTTTCCATTGCCGAAAAGCGTGACGAACCCGCGATCTGCCCATCCGTAGAGGAAACCCTTCAACGAATCTACGGCGATCATTACAAATGTGTAGAAATCTTTGGCACGCTGGGATAAGCAAAGACCTGTCGGGCACCGTGCTCCGACAGGTCTTGTTGTCTATGCCGCTCCCCGCACCTCCGCGCCGATCTCGCGCTGGAGCCGCGCGACGATTTTCTCGCGCACCTTGCTTGCATCCGCATCCGAAAGCGTGCGATCCATCGCCTGGAATGTGAGCGCGTACGCCAGCGATTTTTTGCCGCGCGGAATTTGATCGCCGCGATACACATCGAACAGCACCGCGCGTTGCAACAGCGCGCCGCCGGTCTGCACGATGAGCGCGTGCACGCGCTCCGCCGGCACATCCTCGTCCACAACCAGCGCAAGGTCCTGCGCGACGCCGGGATAGCGCGAGAGCGCGCGGGTCTTGTACGTCAGCGGCACACGCGCCAACAGCGCGTCCAGATCGAATTCGGCAACAAGCACGGCTTGCGCGGGCAAATCGAATTTTTCGCGCACGAGCGGATGCAACTCGCCCAATTCCCCAATCACCCCATCACCCAATTTCACTTGCGCGCCGCGCCCCGGATGAAACATCGGATTCGACGAGGGGACGAATGACGCGTTCGTCAGATGCAAGCCAGCAAGCAGCGCTTCAATCACACCCTTGAGATCGTAAAAATCCATCGGTGCAGTGTCCGCACCTTGCCACGCCATTTCCTCGCGCGCACCCGTCATCACAATGCCCAGCCGACGCCGTTCGAGCGGCAGACGCAAGCCCTTGTCCTCCGGCAACTCGCTCACGATCTCGCGCGGCAAGAGCACATCGTCCGCGCCGCGATGCCAAAAGACCGGACCGATTTCGAACACTGCAACGCGCGGACGATAGCGTAGATTCGCGGCAGTCACATCCAGGAGATTGGAGATTAGAGATTGGCGCAGGACGGAACGATCCTCGCTGATCGCGTTTTCGATACGCACGTACCCGCGCGCGGGCAGCGCCGCGCGCGCGGCGCCCGGCGGCGTGAGCAACGCCTCGCGTTCCGGCGTCGTAAAACGATACGTGACCACATCCTGCAAGCCCGCGTCAATCAACACATCGCGCGCGCGCTCTTCCAGTTCCACATCGAGATTCTCGCGCTGCGGCGGCAGTTCATCGTTCATCCGCGAAATCGGAATGTTCTCGTAACCATACATCCGCGCGATTTCCTCGACGAGATCATCCGTGCCATCCACATCGAGGCGATGGTCGGGGACGGTGACGCGGAGAATCGTGGACGAAGGACGAACGACGAATGACGAACGACGCCCCGATTTTCTTTCGTCTTTCGTCTTTCGTCTTTCGTCTGATTCAACTTTGAACTCGAGACTGGTCAGCATCCGCGCGATCTCTGGCGCGGGAATTTCCACGCCAAGTTGGCGTTTCACTTCCGCGATTGGCAGATTGATGACGATTTTCTTCGGCTTGTTTGGGTACGCGTCAATCAGCCCGCGCGCGATTTCACCGCCAGCGAGTTGACGCATCATCTCGATAGCGCGGCGCAGTCCAATGATTGCCTGCGCGGGATGCACGCCACGACTGAAACGATAACCGGCTTCAGACGAAAGTTTTTGCGCTGCCATCGTCCGACGAATGTTGATGTAATCCCACGCCGCGGCTTCGAGCAACACATTTCTCGTGTTCGCATCCACTTCACTCTCCGCGCCGCCCATCACACCCCCAATCGAAAGCGCGCCGCGCGTATCGCACACCAGAATCGTGAACGGATCGAGTTTGCGTTTGACACCATCAAGCGTTTCGAGTTCTTCGCCGGGTTCGGCGAGGCGTGTGATGATCGTCGGCGATTTGCCGCCCGCGCGCGCGACGAGTTTGTCGTAATCGAACGCGTGCAGCGGTTCGCCGGTTTCCAGCATCACATAGTTCGTCACGTCCACGATGTTGTTGATGGGACGCATCCCCGCCATTTGCAAACGACGTTGCATCCAGAACGGCGAGGGTTTGATTGCGATGCCGCGAATCAGCGCGGCAGTGAAACGCGGATTGAGTTCTGGATTCTGGATGACGACCTTGACCTGTCCTTCGATGGGCGCGCCTTTTGCCACGATTTTTTGCGGCACCGCTTTGAGTTTCGCTCCGGTCAGCGCGGCGATTTCGCGCGCCACGCCAATCACCGACGCGCAGCGCGCCATATTCGGATTGATTTTGATGTCGAACACCACATCGCCGAGATAATCCGCGAGCGGTATTCCGACTGGCGCATCGTCCGGCAAAAGGATGATGCCTTCGTGTTCGTCGCTGATACCCAGTTCTTTTTCGGAGCAGACCATCGCGCCGGACTCGACGCCGCGAATTTTCGATTTTTTGAGTGTGGCGATTTCCCAGCCCGGCTTGTGCCCATCGAACAAGCGCGCGCCTTCGAGCGCGAGCGCGACCTTGTAACCGCGCTCACCGATTTTGATGTTCGGCGCGCCGGTCACCATCTCGATCGGTTCGCGCGCGCCGTACGCCACGCGCACAATCGTCAAGCGATCCGCGTTTGGATGCGGTTTCACCTCCAGAATCTCGCCGACGAAAATTTTATCGCGATCCCACGCCAGTTCCGGACGTTCGCCGCTCGCGCGCGAACCTGCCGGTCGCGCCAAGCCGATGTACTCCATCTGCTCGACTTCGAGTCCGGCAAAAGTGAGTTTCAGCGCCAGTTCTTCCGGCGAAATGTTGATGTCAACGTACTCGCGTATCCAGGACAAGGGGAGTTTCATCAATGCCTCCAATCAGAATCAATGAGCCAATTGCCCAATGTGCCAATGAGCCAAAAGCAATGAGCCAATTATCCAATGTGCCAATGAGCCAAAAGCATTTGCTCATTTGTCATTTGTCATTCGTCGTTCGTCGTTCGTCATTCGTCCATTTGGCTCATTGGTTCATTGACACATTGGCTCATTGTCTTCAGAACTGTTCCAGGAACCTGAGATCATTTCCCCAAAAGTACCGAATGTCCTCGATGCCGTAACGCAAGATGGCGATGCGTTCAGGACCCAGTCCGAAGGCAAAGCCGCTCCACTTGTTCGGATCGTAACCGCCGTTTTTGAGCACGACAGGATGCACCATCCCCGCGCCCAGAATTTCGAGAAAGCCGGTGTACTTGCACATCGCGCACCCCTTGCCATCACAGATGATGCACTGCACATCCATCTGCGCGCTCGGCTCGGTGAAGGGAAAATGATCGGCGTAGAAACGCACCGGGCGTTCGCCGAACGCGCGCCGCGCAAATTCGATGAGCGTGCCTTTCAAATCGGCGAACGTGATGTTGCGTCCAATCGCCAGTCCTTCGACCTGATTGAATTGAATTTCGTAGCGCGCGCTCACCTGCTCGTAGCGATAGCACATCCCCGGCAAAATCACGCGCAGCGGTTGCGTGCCATTCGCGCCCAGTTCGCGCATCGCGCGAATTTGACCGGGCGAGGTGTGCGTGCGCAGCAGAACACGCTGATCGGTCTCGGCGATGTAGAACGTGCTCCACGCATCGCGCGCGGGATGATGCGGCGGGATGTTGAGCAGTTGAAAGTTCGTCTCGTCCGATTCGACTTCGCGCGAGCGAAAGATCTGAAAGCCCATATCGCGCCAGATGCGATAAATCTCGCGCAAGTTGGCATTCGCCGGGTGCAGACGCCCGCGCTGCACCGGACGCCCGGGAAGCGTCACATCGAGCGGCGCGCTTGCCAGTGATTCGCTGAGCGCGCGTTGTTTGATCGCGCCGATTTTCGCTTCGAACGCGGATTCGAGCGCGGCTTTGACTTCGTTGGCGAGTTTGCCAGCAGCGGGGCGCTCCTCTTTCGGCAGCGTGCCCAATTTTTCCATCAACGTCGCCAGCGCGCCTTTGCGTCCCAAAAATGTGATGCGCCATTGTTCCAGCGCGTCATTGTCCCAGATGGGTTCCAGTTGCTCCAGTGCATTCGTGCGAAGTTGGTTGAGTTCGTCGAGCATAGAATCTCCTTCAACAAAAAACTCCCGCCCCCACAGGGACGAGAGCGTGTCTCGCGGTACCACCCTGGTTAGTCGAATAGTCGCGTGGTCGGTTTAGTCACCCAGTCGCTTGATCAACGACGACACGACTATTCGACCCCGAGACTATTGACTCACTCATCGCCGACCATCATCGGCTGCCTCGATAACGCGAGAGACGCGGCGCGCGCTAATCTCGCAACGCGATTTCGCACGCGCAGCTCGGGAGCGAACTTTACCGTCTTTCCCCGAAAGGACTTGCAGCCCGCCGCCTCTTTCTGTAGCGGCGTGTCCTTCTCTCTGGCGGTTCCAGTACGGTTACTCTTCTCCGTCATCGCCTTTGGTCTGCATTATCACCAGAAAGTTCGAATTTGTCAATTTGAGAAAAATAAAGTCAAATTGACATCCTGCAATATCTCTGTTATATTTACTGTAGGGGTCTTTGTCTCATTCCTGCGTGCGATGAACACGCAGCAGCCAGACAGGCAAAAGCACCCCGTCGTAAAGCATTGAGCGAACCAAGGGATACCGTGTGCCAACAATTGCCCAGCCATCCTTCAGGGCACCAACGAAGCAGAGGACAGAGAATTGCGCGGCGGACTGTCCCTTCCCCTGCAAGACACATTGGCGCCTGGTCCTCACCCGTAAGCAGAGGTTTCACCTATGCCCCAGCCAGTCATACTACCCGAATCGTATATAGAGCGCATCGAACAGGTGTTGGACGAACTACGCGCCAGGACGCGTGCAAGTTACGTCTTTCTGGCAGACATTAGCGGTCAACTGATTCAGGCGCGTGGAATCACTCGCTCGCTGAACATTACCGCGCTGGCAGCACTCACTGCGAGCAATATGGCGGCAACCGCAGAAATGGCGCGCCAGATTGGCGAAGAGCAACCTTTCCGCTTGATGTTCCACGAGGGGAGCAAACGCAACATCTATCTTTCTCAGGTAGGGGAAAGTTTTTTGCTGGCAGTCGTCTTCGATGTCGAAGTCCAAATTGGTCTAGTGCGTCTGTTCAGCAAGCGTGCCGTTGAAGAACTGCTGACGCTGACAGCCGATTATGAAAAGATCGTGCAACAGACGCCGGCGATGATGGAAGCAGGTTTTGACACCGCGCTGGACGATGCGCTGGATGCCTTGTTACCACAAGATCAGCGGCGGTCAACTAACCGCTGACTAGCGAGTACGTATGTTCATCAACTGGAAGCAAAAGGAAATCAAACTCAAGATTGTCTATTACGGCGCATCGCTCTGTGGCAAAACTACCAATCTGGAATTTTTACATGCGAATATCCCGGCGCATGCCCGCAGCGAGATGGTCTCACTCAAGACGCGCGAAGACCGCACCATCTTTTTTGATTTCCTCGAAATTCAACTCGGTGAAATCAAAGGACTCAAACCCAAATTCTCGCTCTACACCGTGCCGGGGCAAGTCTATTACGTCGCCAGTCGCAAACTGGTGTTGCAGGGCGCGGATGGAGTCGTGTTCGTCGTAGATTCGGCGCCCGAACGGCGCGAGGCAAATGTAGAGGCGTGGAACAATCTGCACACCAATTTACGCGAGTTTGGCATCGTCCCCGAAAATTTTCCCATTGTCGTTCAATTCAACAAACGCGATCTACCCAACGCACTCCCACTGGACGAACTACGCGCGCTCATCCCCTGTAACGGTTATCCACAATTTGAAGCGATTGCCATTCAGGGCATTGGGGTCTTTGAATCACTACGTCCCGCCATCAAAGCCGTGATGCTTCAGGCGCAAAAGCATCTCTAACACAACCCTTTGTCCAGACCCGGCAAAAAATGAGTGCACTATGCCTGCACACGACTTGACCACTAGTCTCACCCAGCTACTCCACACGCTGCAAGCCACCACACCAGGAATCCTCGGGGCGAGTATCATCAGCAACGACGGTTTTGCCATCGTGTCCGAGTTGCCCGATGAAATTGAAGAACGTCGGGTGGCAGCAATGTCCGCCGCAATGCTCGCGCTGGGCGAGCAAACTACGCATGAATTCGAGCAAGGACAACTAGAACGTGTCTTTATCGAAGGAACACATGGCTATACGATTATTGTCAGCGCGGGACCCGAAGCCGTCTTGAGCGTCGTTGCGCGCAAAGACGCCAAACTCGGTCTGGTCTTTTTGCAAATGGAGCGCGCGGCGGAAAACATTCGCCAGGCCATTGGCTAGCCGACGCAATGCTTCGGGGGCACCACAAGAATCCATCCGCACCAGGTAGAGTGCTATGACAACGACCACGGAACTATCCATATTCGAAACGATTTTGCACGAAATGAATACCGAAGGCGCGTTTACCGCCTCCGTCCTGGCAAGCGAAGATGGCTTGCCGATTGCGTCGGCGCCGACGCCGTCACCCTACGATGCCGAGGCAATCGCCGCAATGGTCGCACTGGTCAAGGATTTCATCATCCAGGCGCAGACACGTATCGGCTTGGCAGAAGTGGACGAGGTCTCGATCGTCGTGAACGATCGTTCGCGTCTCGTGTGTCGCTACTTTCAGGTAGGGACGCAATCCTTCGTCTTGACCGTGCTCGCACCGCCTCAGCAAAGTTATCGGCGGCTGATGACGCGCGCCGTGCGCCAGATCAAGAGCGAGTGGGATTCCAAACACTAAAAAAAGACTTTCAGGTTTTACAGCCTGAAAGTCTTTTTTTGTTCTACACGAGTTCCATCCCACGCCGTAACGCTTGCTTGTTCAGTGGTAACTTGTCTCGATGACGTGCGCTGATGTGCTCTTCCAGAACTTGATCGAGGGTCTCCGGTTTGAGCATCCCCGTCGCGGCAATCAGGACTCCCACCATCACCACGTTGGCTAACTGCACCACCCCCAGTTCCGCCGCAATGTCATTCGCGGGAACATACTCGACGCGAATATCCTCGCGCTGGGATCTGGTGGTGACTAGCGAAGAGTTGACGATCAGAATCCCTCCTTTTTTCACCAGCGGCTCAAAACGATTAAACGAAGGTAAATTCAGCACCAACGCGGCGGTGGGATGCCGCGTGAGCGGCGAACCGATTTCCTCGTCGGAGATGATGACGGTACAATTCGCCGTGCCCCCACGCATTTCGGGACCATACGACGGAATCCACGTCACATAGCGACCTTCTGCCAGCGCGCCGTACGCGAGCAATTGCCCCGCAAAGAGCGCACCCTGTCCACCAAAACCAGAGATGATGATTTCGTGATGCATTGTATCCTCTACAATGAGCCAATTGTCCAATGAGCCAATTGCCCAATGTGCCAATGAGCCAGACATTTGCCAAAAGGGTCATTTGGCTCATTGGCTCATTGGTTCATTGGTTTATTGGACGATTGTTTTCACCGCCTCCGCCACCTTGTAATCGCCGAGGGGATAGTACGGAATCATCCGCTCTTTGACAAATTGCAGCGCGGCTTCCGGTGTCAGTCCCCAGTTCGTGGGGCACGATGACAGGATCTCGACGAGTGAAAAGCCGGCGTGATGCAGTTGCACCTGAAAGGCGGTCTTGATGGCCTTTTTCGTTTTGTTGATGTTACCGGGATCGTGCACCGAGCGTCGAACAATGTACGACGCGCCGGGCAACTGTGCCAGCACCTCCGCCACGCGAATGGGATACCCCTGCACTTCAACATCGCGCCCCGAAGGTGAGGAAGTGGTCTGCATACCTGGCAAGGTTGTCGGCGCCATCTGACCGCCCGTCATTCCATAGATGGCATTGTTCACAAAAATCGTGGTGATGTTTTCACCGCGCGCGGCGGCGTGCATAATTTCGGCTGTGCCAATCGCGGCAAGATCGCCATCCCCCTGATAGGTGAACACGATCCGATCGGGCAAGACCCGTTTGATGCCGGTCGCCATCGCCGGGGCGCGCCCGTGCGCGGCTTCGGCAAAATCGGTGTCAAAGTAATTGTAGATGAACACGGCACATCCCACCGGTGCCACACCGATGGTCCGCTCCCGAATCCCCAACTCGTCAATCACCTCGGCAATCAAACGATGAATGATGCCGTGCGTACAGCCCGGACAATACGTCATCGTCGCATCGGTGAGTGAATCGGGATAATCGAAAACCACCTGCATATGTTCGTTTATCATATACTTTTCTCCAATTCGCGTACCTCTGCCAGCACCTCTTCCGGAAAAGGCACCAAACCGCCCATCCGACCGAAGAATCGCACCGGCACGCGCTCGGCGACCGCCAGACGGACATCTTCGATCATTTGCCCGGCGTTCATTTCGACCACGAGCATCGCGCGCACGCGACGCGAGATTTCGGCCAGACGCGCATAGGGATAAGGATACAAACTGATCGGTCGGAACAAGCCGACGCGGATACCATCCTGACGCGCGAGGCGCACCGCCGATTGCGCCGCGCGCGCAGAGGAACCGAACGCGACGATCACATAGTCCGCATCCTGCAACATAAACTCGCTGTAGCGCACTTCGTTCTTTTCAATCTCGCGATGCTTGGCTTGCAGGTGCACATTAAAATTGTGCAGAACCTGAGGATCGAGATAGATCGAGGAGATGATGCGGCGGGGTCTGCCTCGAGCGCCGGTGAGTTCCCATCCCCGATCACGCTTTTCGATGGGACGTGGCGGAGGCAGTTCGACCGGCTCCATCATTTGACCGATGTTACCATCCGCCGCAATACCGACAATGTGCCGGTATTTTTCTGCGAGATCAAATGCCAGAAAGGTCAACTGGGCGGCTTCCTGCACCGACGCCGGCGCTAACACAATCGGACGATAGTCGCCATGACCTCCCCCTTTGGTCATCTGGAAATAATCGCCTTGCGATGGCGCGATATTTCCCAAACCGGGTCCACCGCGCATCACATTCACAAAAACCACCGGCACTTCGGAACCAGCGATGTACGACAACCCTTCTTGCATCAAGGAAATCCCGGGGCTACTCGAGGAGGTCATCACGCGCGCGCCGGCGCACGCCGCGCCATACACCATATTGATTGCGGCTACCTCGCTTTCGGCCTGCACAAACGCGCGCTTGAGCAGGGGCATCTTTTGCGACAAGTACTCGAGCAGTTCGTTCTGCGGGGTAATGGGATAGCCAAAAAACGCTTCCAAGCCCGCACGTAACGCGGCTTCAGCGATGGCCTCATTGCCTTTCCACAATTCTTTCATTTTTTCTTCTGCCTCATTGCAAGTTCTGTTAACTGCTCCGCCCTCTCTTATCCGCGATTACGCGAACCTTCGTCAAGGGCTTTTTTATTCGCGGTAACTCCTCAGCCACGGACATCACTCGCTGTCGGTTAGAAACTGACGGCTCACGCAAGCCGATGGCTGAGCCTGAATTTCACCGTTGTTGTACGGGTGGAAAATCTTTTGCCTTTACGGGAACAACCCCTCTCATCCCCCTGCCCCCTGCTCTCCCCGCAAAGCGGGGAGAGCAGGGGAGGGAGAGGGT
>Ga0129299_1001818_pt1 | contig 14270 bp, 6 predicted proteins | sample ConPoolayeCmetaG_FD_94477 | JGI IMG/M metagenome (GOLD analysis project Ga0129299, IMG submission 94477) | Hot spring microbial mat communities from California, USA to study Microbial Dark Matter (Phase II) - Cone Pool mat layer C metaG ... | reverse complement strand
AAAAAAGTGGCCGACGACCGGAAGAGCAATCTTCCGGTCGTCGGCTTTCGTCAAGTCTCATCTATTGCCTAAGTCTGTTCGTTGGTTTCTCTGAGCACCCCGGCCGCCGGTTTGATTGGGTGCATCCGAAATTTAAGGGAGCAGATGCTTACGCCGTTTTCGATAGCCGCCGAATCGGGCTGGCCGTCATTCTGAGCGAAGCGAAGAATCTCGTTGTGCATCGTGAAATGAGATGCTTCGCTGCGCTCAGCATGACGCGATTGAGGCTTCTGCTAACTCGCCTAAAATTCTGGATACACCCCGGCCGCCGGTTGATTCGCCGGTTTGGCTGGTCTGTGCTATAATGTTGGCTGACATCCATGAGCGAGTAAAGATTAGCGGGAGTGAATTATGGAACCTGCCGAGAGTGTGTCCGTGCGTGTTTCCTTGTCCGGCTGGCTATCCAGCTATTTCGAGGCGCAGACGATGACCATGACGTTGACACCGCGATTGCAAGACGCACTGCCTGAACTGCTGGAACAAATTCACCTTCGGGCCAAATCCCCTCTGCCCAACGGGGGGATGCACATCCTGGTCAACGGCGTACAGGCCCGCAAGCTGGTGCAGGAGAATTACGTGCTGCGCGCGGGCGACCAGATTACACTGGTGCCCGTGGTGGCTGGCGGCGCGGCCGGGGTAATTACTGTGTAAGTCAGGAGCAAAACATGGCGAAGAGACGCCCCACACAGTCTAGAAGCCTCTCTCAAATCGTGGTGTGGATTATCAGCATTTTGGTGGTTATCAGCATGGCGGTTGGTTTTCTGTTGACAGTCATGCCGGAGCCTGAACCGCCTACGCCGCTCCTCCCAACCGTCGTGATTACGCCGGACGGTTAGACGCTTCAGAGCACCACCGTCATTCCCTCTTGAGCCATAAAAGCATTGGGGAATTCCTGCTGGGCCATCTTCTCGATCTTCAAAAGCTGCTCGTCAGAATGAAGCGGGTCGTGGTGGAAAAAAGCCAGCCGTTTGACGTTCGCCTGTCTGCTTGCAGCCAGGGCCATGCTGTGCGTGCTGTGCCCCCATCCCTCTTTGGTCCAGGATGTCAGCACATATTCGTCGTCGGTGTATTGTGCGTCGTGAATCAGCAGGTCAGCGGAACGGGCGAAGGCCACAAGCCGCGAGTCGCCGCCTGGGCGGCTCTCCGTGTCTGTAGCGTAGATTAGTTTCTTGCCGCGCCAGGAGATGCGATAGATGTTCACCCCGCTTGGGTGGTCGTGGCTTCTCAGCATGTGGATCTGAACAGCATGGTCAGGGATATTGAGGCCAATGCGATGGACGTTCTCCAGCCGGCATTCATGGTCCTGATCCATGATAACGACCTGAGATTCGTCTGTGAAGTTGCTGATCAGACGCAGAGACTTCAGATCACTCAGGGCAACCGGGAACGTGGGCGTCAGCATCGCTCTGGCGATTGATTCTTCCAAAGAGTCTCCGAAATCGCGCGGCCCGAACATGTACAACACGGCATTTTCCCGGTCCGCCGGAGCAAAAAACGGAAAGCCCTGGGTATGGTCGTGATGGGTATGTGAGAACAGTATCGTAGCGCTGGTGGCCTCGTTTTTTCGGACTAACTCCCGCCCTAAGCCGATAATGCCCGTTCCGGCATCCAGGATGATCAGGTGGCCGCCTGCCCGAACCTCGACGCAGGCCGTGTTGCCCCCAAACAGCAGAGAAGAAAAACCAGGGACGGGATAACTCCCCCTCACGCCCCAGAATTTTACAGTAAATAGACTGTTATCCATCAAGTCATTTCTCCAGCCTGCTTATACTCCATACATTCTGACCAGCCAAGCCAGTGGGCTGTGATGGGCACAGGCACATGAAGCTAAGCAATCAGCATGTAAAAGGCTGTTCGCCATCCATAATTATAGCATAACTTCTTCAAATTTTGTAAAGATGTCTGTATCACACTCTCGGCCAAAGTGACAGCGCTACGGCTCAACAGGAGGATGCGATGCGTTAGCAGCGTCAATCAGCACTTCGCGCGATCGTCCGCCGCCGGGGTCGGGGCCGACAATGTTGCGTTCTTCCAGCATATCAATCAGGCGCGCGGCGCGTGTATATCCTACACGCAGCTTCCTCTGGAGAAGAGAAGTGGACGCCCGCTCGTGTTGCCGCACGATTTCAATGGCCTGATTAAGGAGTGGATCTTCGCCAGCGGCGCTTTTCTCCTGGGCGATAAGGTCTGGCCAGAGCGGCTGTTGCAATGGCTCATGTGCCTCGTCATCTCGCAGCGGCTCAGGCTGACCCAGCGTCCGAGCCCGTTTCCAATAGCGAACCAGCCGGTTGATTTCGGCATCGGAAACGAAGCAGCCTTGCAGGCGGGCCAGCTTGCTCGAGTCGGGCCTCATGAACAGCATGTCTCCACGGCCCAACAATCTCTCCGCGCCGGCTGTGTCTAAGATGACCCGCGAATCAACCTGGGATGACACGGCAAAGGAAATGCGTGCTGGAAAGTTGGCCTTGATCAGGCCGGTGATAACGTCGACACTGGGACGTTGGGTCGCGATGACCAGGTGAATGCCGGTTGCCCTGGCCATCTGGGCGATACGGCAAATGTGGCGTTCCACCTCTTCAGGAGCAATCATCATTAAGTCTGCCAGCTCGTCAATGATCACCACGATCGTGGGCAAAACAGACTCGCCCCGGGCGGGAGCACTGGCGTTGTACGACTCCAGGTTGCGTGCGCCGGCTTTGGAGAACAGGCGGTAACGGCGGTCCATCTCTTGGGTCGTCCATTTCAACACCTCTACCACCCGTTCGAGCTCGACGACAACCCGATCGTAAAGATGAGGGATGCCGTTGTACCCACTCAATTCCACCATTTTGGGGTCAATCATGATCAGCCGCAGGTCGTCCGGAGTGTTGCGGCACAGCAGACAGGCCACAATGGCGTTGATGCACACGCTTTTGCCGGAGCCTGTCGCGCCGGCGATCAGCAGATGGGGCATGGCCGCCAGATCGGCCACAGCTGGTTGGCCGGACACATCCTGTCCCAGGGCAAGAGCCAGGTTCGACTTAATGTTTTGAAAGGCCTCGGTCTCCATGACCGAACGCAGTGTGACCAACGAAGTCTCCATGTTGGGCACTTCGATGCCCACGATGCCACGCCCTGGCACCGGCGCCTCAATCCGCACGGGTGAAGCAGCCAACGCCAACGCCAGGTCATTGGCCAGTGCGCTGATCTTGCTCACCTTGACTTTGGAACGTTTCACTTTGCCGGAGCTGAGCTTCTGCTCGACAAAGCCCGGTTCGACGCCAAATTGGGTGACCGCCGGCCCCTGGTTGACCTCGACCACCCGTGCGGGCACCCCAAAGCTGGCTAAAGTGTCCTCGATGATCCTGACGCGGGTACGGATTTCGGTCTGGCTGATCTCTCGTTCGGTGGAAATCTCGAATATCTCTTCCAGCCGCGGCAGTTCCCACGGTTGACCAACTCGTTCGCCGCCGATGATGCGCGGCAAGAGGGCAACCTTGCCAGGCGCAGCCGGCGCAGTCGGGCCTTTGGCCGGAGGTACTTCAGCGATGGGGGGAGGTGGCGCCGGTACAATTTTCAGGTCAGCAGGCGGGGCGGGTGACGGCGGCGTTGATCGCTGAGCCGGAGCAGGTTCGGGCGAGGAATAGGACGCTCCGTTGTTCGCTGCTAGGCGAAACCGGATACGATACCAATCCATAACTGCCCGCCAACTTTTCGCGGCAGCAGCGGCTATCTCGGTTGGCGAGAGCTCCATCAGAACGGTGATGCAGACCAGTGCCAGCATGAAAATCAAAACATAGGCTCCCACTGCGCCCATGCCAGCCACCAGGATTGACCTGAGCAGGTCGCCCACGTAGCCGCCCGCTCCTGGTCTTACATATTCCCAGGTTGAACCAGAGGTCATGTGGTTGGCTGTGGAAAGCAAGCTGAGCAGTGCCAAAAACAACAAGAACAGGATGCCCAGAGCACTCAATTTGCCAAACTGAATTTCCAGGTCAGCGCCGAATGCTTCCAATATCAAGGCGATGCCTATGGCGCCCAGGATGAACGGAACGAGGTATAACCCCCAGCCGACACTGACCCGCAGAAACGACATCCACTGTGCCGTCAACGCGCCATGGTCGGTGGGCAAGATGCTCAATATGGTCACAGCCGCCAAGGCCAGCAAGCCGATGCCTGTGACTTCTCGCCAGTAGGTAAAACGAAGCGGTTGTTTCTTTGACCTGGGTGAAGCACGCCGTCTGGTCACGCCGTTCTCTTCTCTCCGCCTTTTAGAACATTTGTGCTCATATTATAGCACACTTTTGCCCGGTTGAAAACCCCGAATCAACGATGGTCGCCGTCTCGCGAAAATGCGCCGATCTTGACCGCATAGCTCAATGCCCGGTGTACATCAACGACCCACGGCCCCTCGGCGGAGAGCCGCACTTCGGCCGCATCGGCCGCGCCAAGCGGCACTTCACGTTCGCCATCCAGTGCCAGGATACCCGGGCCAGTGCCGACCGATACCACCTCGCCGATTTTAAGCTGCTGGGCCTTTTCGATGCCCACCGTGACGATGACGCCGGGAGCCAAAGGCGCAGTGACCTGCAAGTCAGCGGCCGGGTTCAGCCAAACAGACATGCCTTCCGGCGCCTGGTGTGAGACCGGCCGGTAGAAGCCGACCAAGGCAGACATGCCGGTCGTTTCGGGTTGGGCGCGCGTGACCACAACCTGGCGCAGCATCTCAGGTTCCCAAACCGCTCTGGCGCCGACATTGGTCGTCCCGTGCACGACAGCCACATCAACCAGCGCCGCATCTACCAGCTCGCCATTCTTGTATACGTCGAGGCGTTTGCTCCGATAGGCCACTTGCTGTTTCGCTTCAGGGTGTACGGCGACAAAGCCGGCGGCCAGGCCGGCAATGGTGCCTTCCATCATGTAAGGCAACACGTTGTTCGTGCCGGTCGAGACAGGGACGATAGGCACTTCGCCGGAGCCTTTGGCTACCACGCGATTGGTCCCATCTCCCCCCAGCGTGACAAAACATGACACGCCCAGCTCGCGCATCATCGTCGCCGCTCTCGTAGAGTCGGCGGCTTCATTGTCAATGCGCATCTCCAAAATGGTCACCCGGTCGGCAATGTGTTTATTGGCGCGGCCCAGGCCATCCACCGCGTGCCAGGCGATGCCAAACACATCGGGCATGAAGTAGATATGGTCTACGCCACAGCGGTCCAGGCCGACAAGAATGCGCCTGACGATGTTTACCTTTTCCTGATTGCCAAAAACAGAGCCCAAGGCCACCAGACGACGGATGTCTTTGCCTGATGCTGGGTTGGCGATAATTCCCACAGAACTCATGGTATTGTCTATGCCTCCACAACCACTGGAATAATCATCGGATGGCGTTTGATTTCATCGCGGAAGAACCTGGCCAGGGTGCTCTCGACCATGGCGGCTGCCTGCTCACGAGACAGGCCACCATCGGCCCGTATGGCCTGCCCGAGTTCGTCCGCCAGGTGCTGGCAGGCTGTCTGGAGAAGCTCCTCAGCGGCTTTGCAGTACACAAAACCGCGCGAGATCAGCTCTGGTTCCTCGACGATTTCGCCGGTTTTCAGGTTGGCGCGTACCACCGCGACCACAAATCCATCGCGCGCCAGTGCATCGCGGTCTCGCAATACAGCCGGGCCGATGTCGCCTACCCCGGCGCCGTCAACGAAGACGTATCCGCCGGGTATTCGTTCGCCGACACGTCCGACGCCGTTTTCAAATTCGATGACTTGCCCGTTCTCCACCACGAAAATACGCTCGGCCGGAATGCCCATCTCACGGGCCAGGCGCGCATGTTGGTGCAACTGGCGCAGCTCGCCGTGAATTGGAATGAAATACCGCGGCTTGATCAGGTCCAACAGCAATTTCTGTTCCTCCTGACTGGCATGCCCCGAGACATGAACCCTGGCGATCTCACTATACACCACGTTTGCCCCCCGTTGGAACAGCCGGTTGATGATGCGGTTGACCAGCTCCTCATTGCCAGGGATGGGGTCAGAGGAGATAATGACCGTATCGCCCGGTATGATTTGTATGCTCTTGCCGCCGATGCTCTCGCCACGCGACATACGGGCCAAAGCCGAGCTGGGTTCTCCCTGGCTGCCGGTCGCCAGGATCGCGATCTCGTGGGGTTTATATCTTTCCAATTCTCCGACTTTAATGATGGTACCAGCCGGAATATTCATGTAGCCCAGGTCCTGGGCGATGCGCACATTGTCCTGCATACTGCGACCGACAACAGCCACACGACGCTGGTGGCGAACCGCACAGTTGATGACTTGCTGGATGCGCGAGATCAGCGAGGCGAAAGTGGCGACGATAACCCGCCCCGGCGCCTCGTCGAACACTTCGTCGAAAGCCTTCTCGATCACTTTCTCCGACGGTGTAAAACCGGGCGATTCGGTGTTCGTGCTGTCGGCCAACAGGGCCAGCACGCCCTCGCCGCCCAGCCGGGCCAGCCTGGAAAAGTCGGTCGTGACTCCGCTGACCGGCGCGTGGTCAAACTTGAAATCGCCAGAGTGGACGATCAGGCCAGCCGGCGTGCGAACGGAAAGCCCCAGGCCATCCGGGATGCTGTGGTTGACCTGAAAGAATTCCACCGCAAAAGGGCCAATATCAACCTGATCGCCAGCCTGAATCGTGTGAAACTCGGTCCCGTCCAGAAGTTTGCTTCGTTTGAGTTTGACCTCGATCAGGCCACGGGTCAAGCGGCTGGCGTAGATGGGCGCTTTCACGTCCTTCAACAGGTAGGGCAAAGCGCCCGTGTGGTCTTCGTGGCCGTGGGTGATGACTATCCCGCGAACCCAGTCCCTTTTGTCCAGCAGGTAACCGAAGTCCGGAATGACCAGGTCAATACCCAGCATGTCGTTTTCGGGAAACATCACCCCGGCGTCGATTACCAAAATATTCTTGCCATACTCAATGGCCATCATGTTCTTGCCTATTTCCCCCAGACCGCCCAGGGGAATAATCTTCAGCGCATTGGCCATATTTTTCATATTCCTCCTAACAAAGACCCCGGCGAAGCGAATCCACCGGGGTTTGTAATCCATTTAGAACTCAACTTATTACATGTATTACTTTTAAAAGTAATACATGTAATAAGTTGAGTTCTAAATGGATTACAAACCCCGGTGGATTCGCTTCGCCGGGGTCTTTGTTAGGAGGAATATGAAAAATATGGCCAATGCGCTGAAGATTATTCCCCTGGGCGGTCTGGGGGAAATAGGCAAGAACATGATGGCCATTGAGTATGGCAAGAATATTTTGGTAATCGACGCCGGGGTGATGTTTCCCGAAAACGACATGCTGGGTATTGACCTGGTCATTCCGGACTTCGGTTACCTGCTGGACAAAAGGGACTGGGTTCGCGGGATAGTCATCACCCACGGCCACGAAGACCACACGGGCGCTTTGCCCTACCTGTTGAAGGACGTGAAAGCGCCCATCTACGCCAGCCGCTTGACCCGTGGCCTGATCGAGGTCAAACTCAAACGAAGCAAACTTCTGGACGGGACCGAGTTTCACACGATTCAGGCTGGCGATCAGGTTGATATTGGCCCTTTTGCGGTGGAATTCTTTCAGGTCAACCACAGCATCCCGGATGGCCTGGGGCTTTCCGTTCGCACGCCGGCTGGCCTGATCGTCCACTCTGGCGATTTCAAGTTTGACCACGCGCCGGTCAGCGGAGTCACGACCGACTTTTCCAGGCTGGCCCGGCTGGGCGGCGAGGGCGTGCTGGCCCTGTTGGCCGACAGCACGAACACCGAATCGCCCGGTTTTACACCGTCGGAGAAAGTGATCGAGAAGGCTTTCGACGAAGTGTTCGACGAGGCGCCGGGGCGGGTTATCGTCGCCACTTTCGCCTCGCTGATCTCGCGCATCCAGCAAGTCATCAACTGTGCGGTTCGCCACCAGCGTCGTGTGGCTGTTGTCGGTCGCAGTATGCAGGACAATGTGCGCATCGCCCAGGACCTGGGCTACATGAATATTCCGGCTGGTACCATCATTAAAGTCGGAGAATTGGAAAGATATAAACCCCACGAGATCGCGATCCTGGCGACCGGCAGCCAGGGAGAACCCAGCTCGGCTTTGGCCCGTATGTCGCGTGGCGAGAGCATCGGCGGCAAGAGCATACAAATCATACCGGGCGATACGGTCATTATCTCCTCTGACCCCATCCCTGGCAATGAGGAGCTGGTCAACCGCATCATCAACCGGCTGTTCCAACGGGGGGCAAACGTGGTGTATAGTGAGATCGCCAGGGTTCATGTCTCGGGGCATGCCAGTCAGGAGGAACAGAAATTGCTGTTGGACCTGATCAAGCCGCGGTATTTCATTCCAATTCACGGCGAGCTGCGCCAGTTGCACCAACATGCGCGCCTGGCCCGTGAGATGGGCATTCCGGCCGAGCGTATTTTCGTGGTGGAGAACGGGCAAGTCATCGAATTTGAAAACGGCGTCGGACGTGTCGGCGAACGAATACCCGGCGGATACGTCTTCGTTGACGGCGCCGGGGTAGGCGACATCGGCCCGGCTGTATTGCGAGACCGCGATGCACTGGCGCGCGATGGATTTGTGGTCGCGGTGGTACGCGCCAACCTGAAAACCGGCGAAATCGTCGAGGAACCAGAGCTGATCTCGCGCGGTTTTGTGTACTGCAAAGCCGCTGAGGAGCTTCTCCAGACAGCCTGCCAGCACCTGGCGGACGAACTCGGGCAGGCCATACGGGCCGATGGTGGCCTGTCTCGTGAGCAGGCAGCCGCCATGGTCGAGAGCACCCTGGCCAGGTTCTTCCGCGATGAAATCAAACGCCATCCGATGATTATTCCAGTGGTTGTGGAGGCATAGACAATACCATGAGTTCTGTGGGAATTATCGCCAACCCAGCATCAGGCAAAGACATCCGTCGTCTGGTGGCCTTGGGCTCTGTTTTTGGCAATCAGGAAAAGGTAAACATCGTCAGGCGCATTCTTGTCGGCCTGGACCGCTGTGGCGTAGACCATATCTACTTCATGCCCGATGTGTTTGGCATCGCCTGGCACGCGGTGGATGGCCTGGGCCGCGCCAATAAACACATTGCCGACCGGGTGACCATTTTGGAGATGCGCATTGACAATGAAGCCGCCGACTCTACGAGAGCGGCGACGATGATGCGCGAGCTGGGCGTGTCATGTTTTGTCACGCTGGGGGGAGATGGGACCAATCGCGTGGTAGCCAAAGGCTCCGGCGAAGTGCCTATCGTCCCTGTCTCGACCGGCACGAACAACGTGTTGCCTTACATGATGGAAGGCACCATTGCCGGCCTGGCCGCCGGCTTTGTCGCCGTACACCCTGAAGCGAAACAGCAAGTGGCCTATCGGAGCAAACGCCTCGACGTATACAAGAATGGCGAGCTGGTAGATGCGGCGCTGGTTGATGTGGCTGTCGTGCACGGGACGACCAATGTCGGCGCCAGAGCGGTTTGGGAACCTGAGATGCTGCGCCAGGTTGTGGTCACGCGCGCCCAACCCGAAACGACCGGCATGTCTGCCTTGGTCGGCTTCTACCGGCCGGTCTCACACCAGGCGCCGGAAGGCATGTCTGTTTGGCTGAACCCGGCCGCTGACTTGCAGGTCACTGCGCCTTTGGCTCCCGGCGTCATCGTCACGGTGGGCATCGAAAAGGCCCAGCAGCTTAAAATCGGCGAGGTGGTATCGGTCGGCACTGGCCCGGGTATCCTGGCACTGGATGGCGAACGTGAAGTGCCGCTTGGCGCGGCCGATGCGGCCGAAGTGCGGCTCTCCGCCGAGGGGCCGTGGGTCGTTGATGTACACCGGGCATTGAGCTATGCGGTCAAGATCGGCGCATTTTCGCGAGACGGCGACCATCGTTGATTCGGGGTTTTCAACCGGGCAAAAGTGTGCTATAATATGAGCACAAATGTTCTAAAAGGCGGAGAGAAGAGAACGGCGTGACCAGACGGCGTGCTTCACCCAGGTCAAAGAAACAACCGCTTCGTTTTACCTACTGGCGAGAAGTCACAGGCATCGGCTTGCTGGCCTTGGCGGCTGTGACCATATTGAGCATCTTGCCCACCGACCATGGCGCGTTGACGGCACAGTGGATGTCGTTTCTGCGGGTCAGTGTCGGCTGGGGGTTATACCTCGTTCCGTTCATCCTGGGCGCCATAGGCATCGCCTTGATATTGGAAGCATTCGGCGCTGACCTGGAAATTCAGTTTGGCAAATTGAGTGCTCTGGGCATCCTGTTCTTGTTGTTTTTGGCACTGCTCAGCTTGCTTTCCACAGCCAACCACATGACCTCTGGTTCAACCTGGGAATATGTAAGACCAGGAGCGGGCGGCTACGTGGGCGACCTGCTCAGGTCAATCCTGGTGGCTGGCATGGGCGCAGTGGGAGCCTATGTTTTGATTTTCATGCTGGCACTGGTCTGCATCACCGTTCTGATGGAGCTCTCGCCAACCGAGATAGCCGCTGCTGCCGCGAAAAGTTGGCGGGCAGTTATGGATTGGTATCGTATCCGGTTTCGCCTAGCAGCGAACAACGGAGCGTCCTATTCCTCGCCCGAACCTGCTCCGGCTCAGCGATCAACGCCGCCGTCACCCGCCCCGCCTGCTGACCTGAAAATTGTACCGGCGCCACCTCCCCCCATCGCTGAAGTACCTCCGGCCAAAGGCCCGACTGCGCCGGCTGCGCCTGGCAAGGTTGCCCTCTTGCCGCGCATCATCGGCGGCGAACGAGTTGGTCAACCGTGGGAACTGCCGCGGCTGGAAGAGATATTCGAGATTTCCACCGAACGAGAGATCAGCCAGACCGAAATCCGTACCCGCGTCAGGATCATCGAGGACACTTTAGCCAGCTTTGGGGTGCCCGCACGGGTGGTCGAGGTCAACCAGGGGCCGGCGGTCACCCAATTTGGCGTCGAACCGGGCTTTGTCGAGCAGAAGCTCAGCTCCGGCAAAGTGAAACGTTCCAAAGTCAAGGTGAGCAAGATCAGCGCACTGGCCAATGACCTGGCGTTGGCGTTGGCTGCTTCACCCGTGCGGATTGAGGCGCCGGTGCCAGGGCGTGGCATCGTGGGCATCGAAGTGCCCAACATGGAGACTTCGTTGGTCACACTGCGTTCGGTCATGGAGACCGAGGCCTTTCAAAACATTAAGTCGAACCTGGCTCTTGCCCTGGGACAGGATGTGTCCGGCCAACCAGCTGTGGCCGATCTGGCGGCCATGCCCCATCTGCTGATCGCCGGCGCGACAGGCTCCGGCAAAAGCGTGTGCATCAACGCCATTGTGGCCTGTCTGCTGTGCCGCAACACTCCGGACGACCTGCGGCTGATCATGATTGACCCCAAAATGGTGGAATTGAGTGGGTACAACGGCATCCCTCATCTTTACGATCGGGTTGTCGTCGAGCTCGAACGGGTGGTAGAGGTGTTGAAATGGACGACCCAAGAGATGGACCGCCGTTACCGCCTGTTCTCCAAAGCCGGCGCACGCAACCTGGAGTCGTACAACGCCAGTGCTCCCGCCCGGGGCGAGTCTGTTTTGCCCACGATCGTGGTGATCATTGACGAGCTGGCAGACTTAATGATGATTGCTCCTGAAGAGGTGGAACGCCACATTTGCCGTATCGCCCAGATGGCCAGGGCAACCGGCATTCACCTGGTCATCGCGACCCAACGTCCCAGTGTCGACGTTATCACCGGCCTGATCAAGGCCAACTTTCCAGCACGCATTTCCTTTGCCGTGTCATCCCAGGTTGATTCGCGGGTCATCTTAGACACAGCCGGCGCGGAGAGATTGTTGGGCCGTGGAGACATGCTGTTCATGAGGCCCGACTCGAGCAAGCTGGCCCGCCTGCAAGGCTGCTTCGTTTCCGATGCCGAAATCAACCGGCTGGTTCGCTATTGGAAACGGGCTCGGACGCTGGGTCAGCCTGAGCCGCTGCGAGATGACGAGGCACATGAGCCATTGCAACAGCCGCTCTGGCCAGACCTTATCGCCCAGGAGAAAAGCGCCGCTGGCGAAGATCCACTCCTTAATCAGGCCATTGAAATCGTGCGGCAACACGAGCGGGCGTCCACTTCTCTTCTCCAGAGGAAGCTGCGTGTAGGATATACACGCGCCGCGCGCCTGATTGATATGCTGGAAGAACGCAACATTGTCGGCCCCGACCCCGGCGGCGGACGATCGCGCGAAGTGCTGATTGACGCTGCTAACGCATCGCATCCTCCTGTTGAGCCGTAGCGCTGTCACTTTGGCCGAGAGTGTGATACAGACATCTTTACAAAATTTGAAGAAGTTATGCTATAATTATGGATGGCGAACAGCCTTTTACATGCTGATTGCTTAGCTTCATGTGCCTGTGCCCATCACAGCCCACTGGCTTGGCTGGTCAGAATGTATGGAGTATAAGCAGGCTGGAGAAATGACTTGATGGATAACAGTCTATTTACTGTAAAATTCTGGGGCGTGAGGGGGAGTTATCCCGTCCCTGGTTTTTCTTCTCTGCTGTTTGGGGGCAACACGGCCTGCGTCGAGGTTCGGGCAGGCGGCCACCTGATCATCCTGGATGCCGGAACGGGCATTATCGGCTTAGGGCGGGAGTTAGTCCGAAAAAACGAGGCCACCAGCGCTACGATACTGTTCTCACATACCCATCACGACCATACCCAGGGCTTTCCGTTTTTTGCTCCGGCGGACCGGGAAAATGCCGTGTTGTACATGTTCGGGCCGCGCGATTTCGGAGACTCTTTGGAAGAATCAATCGCCAGAGCGATGCTGACGCCCACGTTCCCGGTTGCCCTGAGTGATCTGAAGTCTCTGCGTCTGATCAGCAACTTCACAGACGAATCTCAGGTCGTTATCATGGATCAGGACCATGAATGCCGGCTGGAGAACGTCCATCGCATTGGCCTCAATATCCCTGACCATGCTGTTCAGATCCACATGCTGAGAAGCCACGACCACCCAAGCGGGGTGAACATCTATCGCATCTCCTGGCGCGGCAAGAAACTAATCTACGCTACAGACACGGAGAGCCGCCCAGGCGGCGACTCGCGGCTTGTGGCCTTCGCCCGTTCCGCTGACCTGCTGATTCACGACGCACAATACACCGACGACGAATATGTGCTGACATCCTGGACCAAAGAGGGATGGGGGCACAGCACGCACAGCATGGCCCTGGCTGCAAGCAGACAGGCGAACGTCAAACGGCTGGCTTTTTTCCACCACGACCCGCTTCATTCTGACGAGCAGCTTTTGAAGATCGAGAAGATGGCCCAGCAGGAATTCCCCAATGCTTTTATGGCTCAAGAGGGAATGACGGTGGTGCTCTGAAGCGTCTAACCGTCCGGCGTAATCACGACGGTTGGGAGGAGCGGCGTAGGCGGTTCAGGCTCCGGCATGACTGTCAACAGAAAACCAACCGCCATGCTGATAACCACCAAAATGCTGATAATCCACACCACGATTTGAGAGAGGCTTCTAGACTGTGTGGGGCGTCTCTTCGCCATGTTTTGCTCCTGACTTACACAGTAATTACCCCGGCCGCGCCGCCAGCCACCACGGGCACCAGTGTAATCTGGTCGCCCGCGCGCAGCACGTAATTCTCCTGCACCAGCTTGCGGGCCTGTACGCCGTTGACCAGGATGTGCATCCCCCCGTTGGGCAGAGGGGATTTGGCCCGAAGGTGAATTTGTTCCAGCAGTTCAGGCAGTGCGTCTTGCAATCGCGGTGTCAACGTCATGGTCATCGTCTGCGCCTCGAAATAGCTGGATAGCCAGCCGGACAAGGAAACACGCACGGACACACTCTCGGCAGGTTCCATAATTCACTCCCGCTAATCTTTACTCGCTCATGGATGTCAGCCAACATTATAGCACAGACCAGCCAAACCGGCGAATCAACCGGCGGCCGGGGTGTATCCAGAATTTTAGGCGAGTTAGCAGAAGCCTCAATCGCGTCATGCTGAGCGCAGCGAAGCATCTCATTTCACGATGCACAACGAGATTCTTCGCTTCGCTCAGAATGACGGCCAGCCCGATTCGGCGGCTATCGAAAACGGCGTAAGCATCTGCTCCCTTAAATTTCGGATGCACCCAATCAAACCGGCGGCCGGGGTGCTCAGAGAAACCAACGAACAGACTTAGGCAATAGATGAGACTTGACGAAAGCCGACGACCGGAAGATTGCTCTTCCGGTCGTCGGCCACTTTTTT
>Ga0129299_1001817_pt1 | contig 14277 bp, 10 predicted proteins | sample ConPoolayeCmetaG_FD_94477 | JGI IMG/M metagenome (GOLD analysis project Ga0129299, IMG submission 94477) | Hot spring microbial mat communities from California, USA to study Microbial Dark Matter (Phase II) - Cone Pool mat layer C metaG ... | reverse complement strand
ATTATGTGCAGCGCAACGGCACCCTTCCCAAGTACGAACCGTCAGCAACCTGATTCTGCTCAGCCGGCCAGCAGCTTTTCCTTGAGTTCTCGGTAGCGCATGGTGTAGCGCGGCTTCATGATGGATTCCCGCTTATCAAATCCGAACGCACGCCTCTTTACGGCCAGGACCGGCGGCGCCTGGATGCGCTTGGCCACGGCCATGCCCTGGTACAGATTCCACCACCTTTCGAGATCGGCGATGAAAGCCGCGGGCGTGGGGAGGATATCTGCGATCCTTCCGCGGTACCCGAGTTGTTTTTCCAATGAACCGTCCGCGTACCACTCAAGTATCTCCTCGGCGCCAATTCTATCCCATGATTCCACCCAAGCCCTGAACATGAGATCGTGATAGGGATAGATTATGGGGTCGCCCTTGCCCTCGTCGACGTTCTGTGCGTCGCTGAGTTCCGCCGACGGAGTGACCGTGAAGCAGCCTTCCGGTATGACGGGCCTGTCGTAAACCGCGCTGTTGAGATGCCGTCCCAGTTCGTACACCTCCATCTTCCACAGGTCGGCGATGTTCGCCAGATATCCGCCAAGATCGCCGTAGAGCGTGGCATAGCCGACCGTCATCTCGGATTTGTTGCCGTTGCAGGTGAAAACGCCTCCGAATGCCGAGGCCACGGCCGCCAGCACACGCGCCCCACGGTCGCGCGCCTGGATGTTTTCCTTTGCGAGGCCGGAGAGAGAGAGCTTCTCCTGAAGCCTGCCGTCGAGGCTTCTGCAGCAAAGCCCGTCGAGCTGCGAGATGGTAAGGCGGGCGCTGTCCTCTATGGGTATCTCGGCGTAGAGGCACCCGAGCCTCTCGGCCAGGTCGCGGGCGAGGGTGCGGGTTGTCGGGGAATTGTAGCGGCTCGGCATGTTCACAACCAGCAGGTTTTCCGGCGCCAGTATCCGGCGGTACAGCGCCGCCACGACTGACGAATCAATGCCTCCGGATATTCCCACGCATACCCGGCTGACTCCGCACAGCTTCATGAAGCGTTCCGTGCCGAAGAGGATGGCGGCGCACGCAGATTCAATGCCATCCTTGGGCACAGGAAGCTGACTTTCGCATGCCGCGGGTTGAGCCTGCGGGATCTCAACCGACAATACCGCTTCCTCAAAGGCGGGGCACACGGCGACGCGGCGTCCGAGGGCGTCATACACGCATGAGGATCCGTCAAAGGTGAAAACCGTCTTGCCGTTGTTCTGGATGCCGATGTTGTTCACGTACACCAGAGGCCTTCCGTACCGCGCCGCGTGAGCTGAATATACCCGCATGCGTTTAGCGTTTTTCCCTAACGTGAAGGGAGAGGAACTGCAGTTGATCAGCAATTCCGCGCCGCGTTTGAGGAGTTCCGCAGCCGGCGAAACGGCGTAATCCTCGTCCCATGCGTCCTCGCACAGAAACGCTCCGAGCAGACCCAGGCGCGAAGGTACTGGTTCGAGAAAGTCCGCAACCGGTCGTCTCTCCTCCTGGGCCAGTTTGCGCAGATCGTGGAAGTAACGGCTCTCGTCAAACTCGCGATAGTTTGGGGCGAGGGTCTTGATCACAAATGGATAAAGTCCGCGCCGGGGGCCGATGAAATCTCCATTTTCGGCGACAAACAATGCATTGTATTTCCTGACCCGTCCGTCTTCATTTTTTCGCGAGCGGTCCACCGCCACGCTTCCGAATACAATCGTGATGCCTGTTGACGCCTGCCTCACCAGTTCGTTGCAGCGTTCGCATTCCCTCAGAAACGACGCGTATTCCCATTCGTCTCCTATCAGATAACCGGGGATGGCCATCTCCGGGAAAACGATCATGTCCATCCCGTCCGCTGCGGCCGCTCGCGCAAGCTTCGCAATGTGCCTGGCATTGTCATGAGGACGGCCCGGCAATACTTCGATCTGCGCCAGTCGGCATCGTATGGATCCTGCCTTGTTCATGCCTGATCTTGCGTTCGAGAAATGGCCGGATTGCATGACCTCTAGGAAAAATCCAGGTTCATTTCCGCGCGCTGCTCCAGAATTCGTCTTCGATGCGCCTAAGCCGGCGCAGGAAGATGATAAGTATGGCCGTCATGACTGCCGCGACAGCCAGCGAGACCGCGAACATGAAGAGAAGCTTCAGCACGGCCCACTCATAGCAGATTCTGTGGTTGTCCTCAATAGCGTTGTTTCGGGCGGCCTTGAGAAAAGAGCGTTGTTTTTCGCGCGATCGAAGGTATGCTGAGAAAACAAGAAGGAGGAGCCCGTTCATGAAGATAAGGGAGATTCCCGCAGACCAACTGGACACAGGCGCATTCATCAGAAACAAGACCGGGGAACTTGCCGAAACCGTGGGAGATGGGGTGGCAATCAACGCCCTTTCCGGAGGTGTTGACTCTTCCACTGTCACGATGCTGGCGCACAAGGCTCTCGGCAAGCGGCTGAAGACATATTTCATAGACAACGGAATCATGCGCGACGGCGAGCCTGAGTGGGTTGTCTCTCTTTTCCGCAAGCTGGGGGTGCCGGTTGAGCTTGTTGACGCCAGGCGCGATTTCTTTGCCGCCCTCAGGGGCAAGACTGATCCCGAGGAAAAAAGGCAGGCGATAACGGACGTTTTCTACAGGAAGGTTTTCGGACGTCTTGTGAAAAAAAGCGGCGCTCGGTTTCTGATTCACGGCACCATTTATACGGATGTCGAGGAAACGGTTGCGGGGATAAAACGCCAGCACAACATTCTCGCGCAACTCGGTATAGACCCGGAAAAAGCCTATGGTTACTCGGTGCTGGAGCCGCTCATCGAGTTACGGAAGCCGGCAGTCCGCAAGCTTGCGAAGGCGCTCGGCCTGCCCCGCGATATATATGAAAGGCCGCCGTTTCCCGGCCCGGCTCTTACTGCGCGCGTCATCGGAGAGGCCACGCCCGAGCGCATCGAGCTTGTGAGGAAAGCCACGCGGATCACCGAGGAGATGCTTTACCGGGTCAAGGCCTTCCAGTGCATGGCTATTCTCCACGAGGACAGGGTCACCGGCATACGAGCTGGGCGGCGGGAATTCGGCCTGCAGATTGAAGTTCGCTGCTGGAACAGCAAGGACGCTGTGACTGCCACGCCGACGAGGGTGCCCTTCCACCTTCTTGAGAAACTGGCAGCCAGGCTGACCGGTGAGGTGCCCGGTGTCGTGAGCGTTACTTACAACATAACCGGCAAACCTCCATCCACCATAGAGGCGGTGTAGGGCGCTCCCGGCTGGATCCGGCGGCTCTCGCGGACAGGCCGGGGCGCAGGCCGGAAGACCTTGGAAGAGGTGGACGCTTGACACGGGAATCCGCAAAGGTGTCGCTGGCTGCGTGCTCCGGATACGATGACAGCCTTGAGGCCGCGATCGTAAAGGCGCTTGATCCGCTTGGTGGAATGAGTTCTTTCGTCAGACGCGGACAGAAGGTTCTCATCAAGCCGAATCTCCTGACCGCAAGGCTGCCTGAGCAGGCCGTGACAACGCATCCGGAGGTTGTTCGCGCTGTCATACGGATGGTGCGGGCGGCCGGAGGCGAGCCCATGGTGGGTGACAGTCCGGCCAATGTTGTGGCGGTCGAAAAGGTATGGGAAAAGACAGGCATCGGCCGGGTGTGCGAGGAGGAGAAAACGCCGCTGCTAAATTTCGAGAAAGGCGGGGCGACGCGCGTCCAGGTTGCCGGCATTTCCTTTGCCGTGGCCCGCCCTGTCATGGATGCAGACATCGTGATCAACCTGCCGAAGGTGAAAACTCACATGTTGACCATCCTTACCGCTGCAGTGAAAAACCTTTACGGCACATTGCCCGGTTATCAGAAGACGCTTCTTCACAGGGATTATCCATCGCCCGGCCAATTCGGATCGCTTCTTGCGGCCATTTACATGTCAATTCGTCCCGCTCTGAACATTGCGGATGCGGTGGTGGGGATGGAAGGAGACGGGCCGACCTCTGGCACGCCGGCCCGCCTGGGTTTCATAGCCGCGTCCGCCGATGCGGCTGCGCTTGATGCGGCTCTTTGCGCGATTCTGGGAATCAGAACGAAGCATGTGGCCTGTCTTGAAAGCATTTTTGCGGCGGACGAAAGGCCGCCGGATCGCTCATTTCAGTTTGCCGGAGAGAGCGCCGGAAGAGTGCGACCCGTGTCGTTCCGAAAGCCCGGCGTCTGGCGCGCGAACATGATTCCCAGCGGCCTTGTCAGGATGCTGGGCCGTTTTTTCTGGGTGAGGCCGTCCTTTTCGAACAAGTGCGTTTTCTGCGGCCAATGCGTGCGTGCCTGCCCCGCCGGGGCGATTTCTCCTGTGCCCGGCCGGCCGCCGGTTGTTGACGGACGCCTTTGCATTGGCTGCTGTTGTTGCAACGAAGTGTGCCCCGAGAGCGCCATCAGCATGAGGGGCAGTCCGCTTTTCCGTATTGCAGGAAGAGGTGTCCCGAAGTGACAATTCCCGATTCTGGTTTCGGGGAATTGTCTGATTGGAAGACATGCGCGAAGGCGTGACCAACAAAGCCGGAGTCGGGCCGGAGACGAAATGTGAGATGAAGGCGCGACATGTCGCTGAATATCTGGCCTTACGGACCGTGGCGGCTGTGTTTCGGATGCTGCCCTATCGCGCGGCCCTGGCCGTGGCCTGGTGCCTGGCATGGGTCGGGCATCATGTGGTGCGATACAGGGTTGAAACGGCTCGCCTGAGAATCAGGAGCGTGTTCGGAGATTCGCTCGACACGCGCGGCGTCCGCCGGGTCGCCTGGCTGTCGTGGCGCAATTTCGTTTTCGGGGCGGTTGATCTTGCCAGGGTTGCAGCGGCCGACCGCGCCTGGATCGAGGCCGCAGTCGAGAACACCGGTCCATTTGAGGAAACCGCAAATGCGCTTAAAGAGACTGGCAAAGGCGCCATCCTCGCTTCTCCTCATATGGGCGCGTGGGACCTGGCAGGCGTTGTGCTGCAGCGGTTGGGCGTCCCGATCTTCTTCATCGCCGCGCCGCAGAAGAATCCGCTTGTTGACAGGTTTCTGGGCGAACTGAGAGGAGCGACGGGCGTGGCTCTGATTGCCCGCGGGAGCGCGGCCATGCGCACTGCGATCGAGAGATTGCGCGGCGGCCAGTGGATGGCCATGCTTCCTGACGTGAGGGCGCCGGCCGAAGGGGTCTCGGTCAGGTTCCTGGGCGGCGCGGCCAATGTTTACAGGGGCATGGCTGTGGCCGCAAGGCGCGCCGATGTGCCGATTGTGGTCGGCATCGCCGTCAGGCGAGGCTGGGCCCGGCATGCGTGGCGTCTGGCGCGGGTCGTCAGGCCGGATCACTCGGCGCCGCTGGAAGAAGACATCAGGAGGATGACGCAGGAGGTTTTCGACGAAATCGAGAAAGGCATTCGCGATGCGCCGGAGCAGTGGTTCTGGTACAACAAGCGATGGATACTGGATCCTCTGCCGTCAGCCACATCGGGAGCAAATGGATAGTCAACATGGATCATGGCCAGGATTCCGCTGAGGCGCCGGCAGCAGGGCTGCAGAGCTGCGCTTCTGAGGGCAAGAACATCTGCAGACTCGAGCGGGGCGCAAATCCGGGTTCGAAGGATGTCTTCAGCCCGGCTCCCTGCGCAAAAGGCCGGGGCTCACCAGCCTGCAGATTTTTCGATCTCCTCGCGCGCGATGCGGACCCACCGTGCAAGACGATCGCGCTGCCGGTTCAGCGTGTGAACGTCTTTCATGATGATTTCCAGGCGGCAGCCGCGCGCCACATCGAGCGTGCGGCGCAGGTCCGCCCGGATGAGGGCTTCGTCGAAACGTTCTGTGCTGATCAGGGATGGATTCGGCTTGCGCGAATACACGTAGCGTCTTCCGATGCGTCCGGAGATGAATTCCTCGTCGGCCCACGGCGAAACCGATATTCTTGCCAGATTGGGTAGCTTCTCAAGGACGTGCAGCCTGGTGTGAACCGGCTCGCAGCAGCCGTAGTAGATTTTTCCGAAGAGCAGTCCGATATCCCGCTGGTAGGGGAAGATGAATTCCTCGAATTGATCCGGGCCCACTCCGACGGTTTCCTGAGATTCCAGCAGGAGCCAGAGGTCATCAAGCATTACACGTCGGCCTGCTCCCGGGCGGGATTTCGGAAGGTCTCTTGTGTAGCCCATGCTTCCGGATCCAATGTAATCGTTTTCGTTGTTAAGGCTCAGGAGATTTTCCTGTTCCAGCCATCTGGCGAACGCGATGTGATCGTCGCGGAGAAAAGCCATGAGCCTGTGAAGGCCAGCCGGATTGTCGAACATGGCCATCATGAGAGGCTCCAGTCCGATGAAATCTATGGCGGTGATCGTCATGCCGCGCGTCCACCAGAATTGCCCCCGGATGCGCGTCTTGAGTATGCCTCCGAAAATGTGTTCAAGGCGGTCTTTTTCGGCAAGCGTCGCCTCCCTGTCCACCGAGAAGGTCTGGGTCCTGAGCATTGAGAAATCCCTGTCAAGGTCTCTAATCGGCGGATCCCATCGGCGCGCGCCGAGTCTTCCGTCATTGTCGGGCCGGTGTTGAACCGGCGCCACACCGTAGCCGGAGCACGTTACCTTCCAGTTGACGTTCGCATAAGGCTCGATCACGTGATCGTCCTGGAGTTCCTCGAACTGGTAAATCTCGACGCGCAGCCACCGTTCCAGGTTCCGGGCGTATGGGTCGCTGCACTGAAGGATGGTGTCCGGCAGGACTTCCTCCATCACTCCTCCCACCTCCGCCAGCACCATGGGCCTGTCGTTCCTGCCGGCGTCGAGGGCATGCCAGGCGTCTCTTCGCTCCCTGTTGGCGGCTGACTCCGCCGCAGCTGCTACGCGTTCCGCCAGACGGCGGAGCAGATCAATATCGCGGGTGTTCAGACAAGTGGATTTGTTCATGGTTTCTCCTTTGGCGGATCTATCACGAAAGAGCCCGGGCCACCGCCTCGGAAAGCGAAGCCATGGCGCAGGGTTTCTGGAGGAACCCCTTTGCGCCGTCGTTAAGAGCCTGTTGGGCTTCGCCCGCGAGGCTGTATCCGGAAACCAATATGGCCCGAACATCCGGGTTGACCGCTTTCATGGCTCTGAACATGTCGGCTCCGCCCATGCGCGGCATGACCATGTCAAGAAGCACGAGTTGTATCTCACGCCACGAGGAGCGGTACAGCTCCATAGCTTCCTCCCCGTCCGCGCAGGCCACGACCTTGCATCCGAGCCGTTCCAGCATAACCTTCAGAGTTGTCCGAACTATGTCTTCGTCGTCCACGACCATCACGGTCGCCGGAGGAATCGCTGCAGGTTTCAGCGCCTCGGGGCGCCGCTCGGCTGCTGTTTCATCCGCGAGGGGCAGCCAAATGGTGAATTTGGTGCCGTAGCCGATTTCGCTCGTGAATGTGATGCCCCCGTCGTGATTCTTGACGGCGCCGTACACGGCGGCGAGGCCCATGCCGGTTCCCTCGCCCTCCTTCTTGGTCGTGAAAAACGGCTCAAATATGTGTTTTTTCGTCTCCTCGTCCATTCCCGAGCCTGTGTCCGTAACGCTGACGGCAATGTATCTGCCGGGTTTCACGTCCAGACCCGGCCTTCTGCTGGCTTTCTCGTCAATTATGGCGGCCTCGGTGCTGATGACGATTTCACCTTCATGTCCTATTGCGTCGCGGGCGTTTATGCAGAGGTTGAGGAGGGCGCTCTGGAGCTGCGCCGGATCTCCGCGGACTACGGAAGATCCGGCGTTGAGGTGCTGAACGATCTTTATGCGCTTGTCTATGCTGCGTTCGAGGAGCGCGACGACTTCCCTGACGATCGAGTGCATGTCAACGGAAACCGACTGATAACGGCCGCGCCTTGCGAAGGCAAGCAGCTTGCCCGTCAGGTCCGCGGCTCTCCTGCATGCCGTGACGATGGTCTCGGCGTGGCGGGCCGCCTCGGATGAGCCGGCGGTTTCGCGGATGAGTTCTGCCGACCCCATTATGGCTGCAAGCTGGTTGTTGAAATCATGGGCCACGCCCCCGGCCAGATGGCCTATGGCCTTCATCTTTTCACTGTGCCTGAGATGTTCCTCCAGTTCGCGGCGGCGGAGTTCCTCCTCCCTTCGTTTTGTGTCGTCGAGTCCAACGCCTATGATGCCCGCCAGGCGGCCCTGGCTGTCTCTCAGCGGCAGTTTTGTCGTGAGAATCCATAAAGTCCGGCCATCCGGAAGACGCGCCGGCTCGTCTTTCTGGATAAGCGGATCGCCCGACGCCATGATGCGCTCTTCGTCGGCTCTGAATTCCCTTGCCGCGGTCTCGGGATAGAAATCGAAATCGGTCTTTCCGATCAGTTCGTCCGGGGATTTGGCGCCCATTATGATGGCCGTGAGCCGGTTGGCTATCAGGAACCTGCCCTGAGCGTCCTTCACGTAAATGGCGTGGGGTATGTTGTCAATCAGCTTGCGCAGAAGATTGCGTTCCTCCCGAAGCTGTCTTTCGGCCTTGCGGCGTTCGGTGACGTCCTCGCAGACGCCCAGGACCCCCATGACTTTTCCGCTTGCGTCGTGGAGCGGCACCTTGGTCGTGTCGAGCCATCGGAACGATCCGTCGGGCGAGACCTGCGTTTCGAGAAAGTGGCATTCGGCCCTGTCAGTCTCCATGACGCGGCGGTCAACTGCCCGATAGGCTTCAGCCTCCGAGCGGGTCGAGGCAAGGTCGAAGTCCGTCCTGCCGACGACATCCTCCGGAGAATCCAGGCCGCGGGCCTTCGCAAAACTCGCATTGCAGCCCAGATACACGGAGGTGCGGTCCTTCCAGAAAACGCGCACGGTAATGCTGTTGAGCACGGAACGCAGCATTTCGTTGGATGCCCTTATGGCCTCCTGCTGGCGGCACCTTTCCGTGACCTCCTCGTTGAAGCCGAGAATGCCGATTATATTTCCGCTGCTGTCCCGGAGCGGCAGTTTGGAGATTTCGAGTATGACTTCCTCGCCCTCGGCCGTTTTGTATGCGTCTCTGCGGCCTATTACGGGCAGACCGGTTGCCAGAATTGCCGCCTCCTCCTCGGCGTACTGCCTGGCGCTTTCCGGCGAGGTGAAATCAAAATCCGTTTTCCCGATCAATTCGTCCGGCGACTTGAGAAGCATCCGCTCAGCGCAACGCCTGTTCGCCAGTATGAAGCGGCTCTTCGTGTCCTTCAGATAGATCCACTGGGGCAGGGCGTCTATCAGCGTCCTGAGCATGTTCCGCTCCTCGCGAACAGCGAGTTCGGCGCAAACTCTGTCCGTGATATCCATGCTCATGCCGACAAGGCCGGTTATTCTGCCGTCTCTGTCGCGCAGCGGTATCTTGTTGGTGAGCATGTGACGGACCGAGCCGTCCGGATATACGCACTTTTCCACAAGATTCAGGATCGGCCTGCCGGTTCGCATCATTTCCTGTTCCGACTCAAAGAACGATCGGGCGATTTCCGGCGGGAACAGGTCGAAGTCGGTCTTGCCGAGCACTCCGGAGGGGTCGGCAAGACCAAGCAGTCTCAGATGCGCGGCGTTCGTGGCCATGAACCGGCTCTGGCGGTCCTTGATGAAAATATGACAGGAGGGCAGATGATCCATGATGGCGCTGAGGCGTGAATGCTCCGCGTGCCAGTGTTCCTCCGCGCGGCGCCGCTGTTCATTCTCCCTTTTCAATTTGTCGTTTGCGGCCTCAAGCTCAGCGGTCTTGGCCGCGACGATTTCCTCGAGATGTTCCTTGTGCCGGCGCAGTTCGTCCTCCGTCATCTTGCGACCCCTGCCGGCCTCCGTCTTTTTCTTCAGAACACGATGTGGCATTCAGGCAGAGCCTTTCTCAGCCTGGCCTTTTCAGCTTCGGGAATCTTGTTTCCATCCAGGCGGAGCGTCCTGAGATGCTTGAGCTTCCCGATGTCCTGGGGAAGAGCGACCAGAGCGTTGTCCTCCAGGTCGAGATTGCGAAGCGCAGACATGTCCGAAATCCAGTCAGGGAGTTCGGTGAACTGGTTGCCGCCGAGCGCAAGGTCCGTCAGCATGGAAAGGTTGAGGAGCTCGGCAGGGAGTTCGGTGAGTTTGTTGTTTTGCGCGTAAATCCTTTCAAGAGACGCCGCGGTTCCGATTTCAGGCGGCAGCGAGGAAAGCTGGTTGTCGTTCACGCGCAGCCATCGCAGGGAGGAAAGTTTTCCGATCCAGGAGGGGAGCGCGGTCAGGTTGTTGCGGTCCAGATTCAGGTACTCAAGCGATCGGAGCGACGCCATTCCTTCGGGAAGGGAGGAGAGTCTGTTCACGTTCAAGTGAAGCCACTTCAGCGAGGAAAGGCGGCCTATTTCATCCGGGAGCGACTCTATGCCCGCTTCACCGGCGTCGAGGCGGACCAGATTGCGCAACTCGCCTATTTCCGGCGGCACTGCGCCGAGATTGTTCTTTCGCAGGCTCAATATCTGCAGGTTGGGAAAACGGGCCAGTTCCCTAGGAAATTCGTTGAGCCCCGAGTTGAGCGAGATGTTGCGAACCTCTTCCGGTTTCCTGATCGCTTCCTCAATTGACGTGTAACGCGGCAGGCGTTCCGGACTTCGCCATGGCACGCAGCCCGATGCGGCGAGCAGGAGGATGGAAAAGATCAAATGGCGGCATTCTGACTTCTTTGTTCTCACGGACCGGGAGAGTAGCAGCCTGTCCTGTAAAATTCAAACACGTTCAGCCCGGATTTTGCGCACCCTTAGCCCCGGCAGGTCTGCGGGTTCGATTTTTAGCAGAATAATCGCTTGCGCTGGAGTCGGAGGGTTAGTACCATGCCGGCATGAAAACATTAATTCGTAACGGGTCTGCGGCCATTTTCGCGGTTATCCTGTGCGGGACCGCGCACGCGCTTCCGCGCGGCTATGCCACAACAGGCGAGAAATATCTTGAGAACTCCACGGATTTGAGCAGGTGGAGTTTCGGCATATATGCCGACCTGCGCGAAAGGGATGTGGATGTGGAGACTCCGATTTCAGGAGTCTTTCAGAAATACAGGATGAAATCCGACGAGTACATGGGCTACCTCGGTTATGATGCGCTGCGGTGGCTGACTGTCTATGCAACCGCCGGCGGCGGCGAGGTCGAATTGAAGACCGCCGGCGACTCCTCCAGCTCGCAGGCGGGCGTGGGCCTGAAGATCAATCTGGTGGATCACGAAATTATGGACCCGACTCTGCTTGAGGACAGGATCCGGCTGAATGCCGCTGTCCAGTATTCATTCTTTACCGTTGATGCGTGGCCGGCCGAGGACGCGGACGTTCAGGAGCTTTCAGCGTCGCTGACGTTGAGCCTCGTGAACGACATTGTCGGCAACAAGTTGTTCCTGCCCAATGGTATTGGCATATTCGGCGGAGGGCTTTATTCCGATCTGCTCGGCGGAGACGTTGATGAGGACAGCAAGTTCGGCTATACGGCCGGCGTTGAAGTTTTCTACACCGACCGCGTGACCCTCGAGTTCAGTATTCAGGGCTTTGACGATATCACGTACTGCGGCGGGATTCATCTTCGTCTGTAGTTTGACCCGACTTCTGCGATTGGTCCGAGCGCGGCAGATTCGCTCCGGCGCTCCGATGCATGCCCATGCTTCAAGCGCTTTGCAACAGGGCAGATGCCGCGCTGAAGGCCATTATCCTGGTTTTCCATTATCCGTTTCGTTTTTTTTGTTTATTCGTTCAAACTACGTTGCGGTTGAACGCCATTTGTTCCGACATCATCGGATCCGGCCGTTTCTCAAACGTGGAATCTGAGGTTCATGCCGCTCAGGATCCGGGCGTGAATGGCGGGTCCGGGTCTGGCGACCACATTTTGCGCTGCCATCTCTCTCTCCTTTCCGCAAGCCTTTTGCGTGGGCGCACGCAAAACCGGCGCAGTTTGGCGTTGTGCGGAGCGGGCGTTTAGTCTAATGTTCCGCGTCTGCAAATGAAGAAATCGCTCAGATACAGAGAGGCGTTGCGCGACGCAAGGCGCATAGTTGTGAAGATCGGCACGCGTGTCCTGGCGCAGAAGAGCGGCAGGCCGGACACGCGTCGGATGGCTGGCTTGGCGCGGCAGGTGGCCCAGCTTCAGCGCGATGGGCGCGAGGTGCTCATCGTAACATCCGGGGCAATAGGCGCCGGCATGGAGGCTCTGCGCATGAAGGAAAGGCCGACCGCTCTGCCGGATCTTCAGATGGCCGCCGCGGTGGGGCAGAGCCGGCTCATGGCCCGCTATGACAAGCTGTTCTCGGGACTTGGGTGCATTGTGGGCCAGGTCCTTCTGACCCATGGCGATTTCAGGCACAAAATCAGGCTTACGAACGCAAGACGGACGCTCGAAAACCTGCTCAGGCACAAGGTGATTCCCATTATAAACGAGAATGACGTGGTTGCGGATGAGGAAATCAGGGCAGACTTGTCTCTCGGCGACAACGACTATCTCGCCGCGCTGGTGGTAAAGGTTGTGAGGGCGGATTTGCTGGTCCTTCTGACGACGGTGGACGGTGTTCGGGAGCCTGGGCCGAACGGATCAACAAGGCGCATACGTTATCTGGAGGCCATTACTCCGTCGGTTTTCAAGCTTGTGAGGGACAGCGAGAGCAGGCTTTCCAAGGGAGGCATGGCGTCGAAGCTTTCTTCTGTATTGGTCGCGACAAAAGCCGGATGCGCTGCCGTGATCGCCAGCGGTCTGGAACAGGGGATCCTTCAGCGGGTGATAAGGGGCGAAGATGTTGGCACGATAATCCTTCCCGAAGCGATTTGACGGGGAATCGGGCTTAGCCCGGAAAGGCGCAGATCAGAGTGAACATCTCCTGCGGTTTGAGGAACGGCCTTTTTCTCACGTTTTGCGCAGTCACTTTCTTGTGTTTGGTCCTTCAAGGGGCGTCCTGTCTGAACGCCATGCTTTTCCGATAGGTCATGCAGTCCGGCTCAAAAACGGAATCCGGCATTTCTCCTGCCGAGAAACGCATTCTCCGCGAACTGGGGCGCAGGGTTGCCGAAATCGGCAACAGGCCGGAGCAGCGCAAAAAGGCCGAAATGTGGCGGCGCCACAACGACCTTAAACCCGAAAGGCCGCTTGTTCTCATATTCCCGGAAGGGGCCTGGCGTGAGTTGCTTCCCGAGAGCGAGCTCAAGACGACCGATCCGCTTGCGCGGGGTCTGGAATGGGACCTCCGAACCAGGATTTATTACGATGAACATCTGCCGGACGACAACGTCATCGAGCCGGTGATCGCGTGCTGGGCGACGGTGCGCAGTTCCGGATGGGGCGTTGACGCAATGCGGGTGGCGCCGGCCGATCCCACAGGAGCGGTGCATTTCGAGCCGGTCATTGTGGAAGAGCGCGACCTGGAAAAGATCAGGATACCAGAAGTGGAAGTGGATAAAGAGGCCACCGAGAGGCAGTACGCCCTCATGTGTGAGATTTTTGACGGCATACTCCAGGTCGAAAAAAGGGCGCGCGCGTTCAACGGGTTTGCAATAATGGACCAGTTTGCGACATGGAGGGGGCTGGATCAGCTTTTCATTGATCTTGTTGACAGGCCCCAGTGGGTGCACCAGGCCATGGAGATTCTGTACAGGGGCATGGTGGCGTGCCATGAGGCGATGATGGCTTCGGGAATGGTTACTCTCAACAACAGAAACCATTACACCGGCTCCGGAGGCACGGGCTACACGAGCCAGCTTCCCGCCGATGGCTTTGACGGCGTGCATGTGCGCTCGCGGGATCTCTGGGGGATGGCCACAACGCAGATTTTTTCGGAGGTTTCGCCCGAGATGCACGAAGAGTTCGCGCTTTCATACGAGCGGCGTTATCTGGAGCGTTTCGGGTTGAACTGCTACGGATGCTGTGAACCTCTGCACAACAAGCTCGATCTTGTGGCCTCCATACCGAGATTGAGGCGCATCTCCATAAGCCCCTGGGCCGACGTGATGAAGAGCGCTGCATTTCTCGGCGACAGATACATATTTTCGTGGAAACCCAATCCGGCGATCGTGGCGGGCGATGCCTGGGATCCGGCCTATGTGAGGCGCTATATCAGGGAGACGATCACTGCCACGAAGGGATGCGTGCTCGAAATGATCCTGAAGGACACGCATACCTGCCGCAACGATCCCAGACGGCTTTGGGAGTGGGTTCGGATCGCCCGTGCCGAGGCCGAAGCTGCGGTTTGAGCGCCGGAGGCGCCGGTCGCATTAGACCAAGGAGGGTACATGGTAACCCCCTGGAGGGGAAGTGGAGAGTGTGGGGACGAGTGGTTTTGGGAGGAGGGATTCGAGGAAGACGGGTTGGAGCATGCCCACGACGGGGTTTAT
>Ga0129299_1001815_pt1 | contig 14277 bp, 12 predicted proteins | sample ConPoolayeCmetaG_FD_94477 | JGI IMG/M metagenome (GOLD analysis project Ga0129299, IMG submission 94477) | Hot spring microbial mat communities from California, USA to study Microbial Dark Matter (Phase II) - Cone Pool mat layer C metaG ... | reverse complement strand
GGATTCTGCGGCCCAAAGGGCCGAAAGAGAATCGCCGGGGGCGGAGCGAAGCGCAGCCCCCGGTAAGCAAACGCCTTACCACCCCAACGCCCTGAAGGGGCGACATCAGGGCGCCACGCGCGGAGCGCACGCCGGGTGCGTCATCACGCCCTTTCAGGGCTTGGGAGGTTTGGGGGCGTCGGACTACCGGGGCCGTTGGCCCCGGCGATTCTCTCGTGCCCCTTCGGGGCGGAACATAACCCGCCAAAACTGTCACGCACCCACCCGCCTCCGGGTACAGGTCCCGGAGCGACTGGACCCGGTTGCCGCCCGGCCTATAATTCCCGCATGCGCGGAAGGCACGTCGAGGAGATCACGATGTGACCCCCAGGCCGACCCTCGTGTATCTGCTCACCCGAGAGATGTTCACTGCGTGTTTCCGGCCGATCGACGTGCGGCGCCTTGAGGCCGCGGTCGAACCGATCGGCGGCCCGATGGCAACCCCCCAAGACATTCCCCCGCCGGAGGTGCTCGGTCGGGCGGACATCATCCTGACCTGCTGGGGCTCGCCACCGATCAAGGGCAGCCTGCTGGCGACCTCGCGTCGGCTGAAGTTCGTCATGCACGCGGCCGGTTCGGTACGGCACCTGGTCGACGAGGAACTGTGGCGGTGCGGCGTCCGCCTGTCGAGCTGCAATCACGCCCTAGCGATCGGTGTAGCGGAGATGATCCTGGGTTTCCTCATCGTGGCCGGCAAACGGGGCTGGACACTCCCGCGGCTTGTCCGCGACGGGCATTGGAGCCGCAACACGCCGGAGCTGGAGGTCGAGCGCCGCGAGCGCATCATCGAAATGTTCGACATCACGGTGGGGGTTATTTCCGCCAGTCGGGTCGGCCGACACCTCTGCAACCTGCTGAGGAACTTTGAGGTGCGGACGCTTCTGTACGACCCGTATGTCACCGAGGACGAGGCCCGCGAACTGGGGGCCGACCGGGCGGACCTGGATGACCTGCTCCGGCGAAGCGACATGGTGAGTCTGTGTGCGCCGGCGTTACCCGAAACGCGGCACCTGCTGGGGGCACGGCACTTCAGCCTGATGAAGGACGGGGCGATCTTCGTCAACACCTCCCGTGGACAGAACGTGGACGAGTCGGCCTTGGTCGACGAACTTCAAAAAGGCCGGTTGTTTGCCGTCATCGACGTGACCGATCCCGAACCCCCGCCGGAGAACCACCCGTTCCTGCGGCTGCCGAACGTCGTGGTGACGCCCCACATCGCCGGGCACGCCGCCAATGGGCGGTTTCGACAGGGCAAGTATGCGGTGGACGAGATCCTCCGGTTCGTTCGAGGAGAAAAGCTGGTCAACGAGATCACGCCCCACCGTCTGGCCACGATGGCTTGAGCGGGGTCGATCAAGTCGATCAGCGTAAGCCACACGAAGAGGTGCATGATTCCATGCAGGGCTTCATCGACGCGATCATCCTCCTGGTGGTGTGGTTTTGCCTTCTGCCGTTGCGCACCCGAATGGCCGGGGGCGATTGGGTCTCCTTGTGGTCCAACCACCTGCTGTGGGCCGTGCTCCTGTTGGGCATGTGGGCCGTCCTGACCCGCCTCGACCCGTGGTTGAGGTCTCGACCCGCTCGGGGCGTCGGCGCGACGATCGGCAGGCTCGTCGGCCCGGTCCTGATCATGGTCCTGTTTCCGCAGTTGGCCTACGGGGTGGGATTTCAAGAGACGGTTCCCGCCGCTCTGACGGTGCTCTGGGGCCTTGCCGTAATGGTTCTGATGACGACGAGCCGGGTCGTCACGGCGGAGGCAACTCGCCCCCCGGACGCACGGCGTTCGCCCCAGGCCAAGCTGGGACTGTGGTCGGCCGGGCTCGGGCTGGTGGTACTGGCGTGCGTGCCGCTCTTTCCGGACATCCGCAAGATCTACACGCTCCGGTCGACGGACTTCCTCGTCTCGTTCCTTCGAGGCGTGGTGCAGTTCGTCGGTGCGACGGGCTTGGCGACGGCGGTGGGTCTCGCCTTAACCGGACCCCTGCTTCGGCTTCAACGACTCCTGCGGACCGCAGGCCCGCGCCGACTCTTGGCGGTCTTGGCGGGAGTCAGCCTGGTCGCGCTGCTGGCCTTCGCGTACTTCGTGCTGGATCACATGCCGCACGTTCAGGACGAGATCGCGATCGTCTTCCAGGCCAAGAACCTCGCCGCCGGCCGTCTCTATGCGAAGGTCCCGCCGATGATCGAGGCCTTCGACGCCGAGTTCGTCGCACCGGACGGCGACCGATGGTACAGCATCTTCTTGCCCGGTCCGTCGTTTCTCATGGTCCCCGGCGTGTGGCTGGGGGCAACCTGGCTGATCAACCCGTTGCTTTCATTGGCGGCGGTGCCCCTGTTGTACCTCCTGGCGAAGCCGTTGTTCGGCGAGCGGATTGCTCGGTGGACGGTCCTGTTGGCCGTCCTTTCCCCCTTCTGGTTTCTGACGTTCGTGTCTCAGATGTCGCACCCGGGTTGCCTGACGGCGATGTTGGTCTTTGCGATCTGCCTGGTAAAGGCGACCCGACCCACCGGGCGATGGTATCACGCCGCGGGGGCGGGCCTGGCGATGGCCGGTGCCCTGTGGTTTCGACCCTACACGCCGCTGGCGCTGGCGGTTCCTTGGCTCGGCTACGGTCTAGTGAAGAGTCTCCGTCGTCGCGCCTCGCCGCGGATGATCCCCTGGTTTGCCGCGACCGTCCTGGTGGGGATTGCCCCCCTGTTCGCCTACAACAAGGCCCTGACGGGCGATCCTCTCAAGATCCCGCAGAACTTTGACCCGAAGAACACCCTGGGGTTCGGACCCGACCTGGGCATGGACTACTTCCGACCCGACCGTCGCGGCCACACGCCCGCCAAGGGGTTGTTCAACATGGGACTTCTGTTGGACATTCTCGGCAACGAGTTGATGGCTTGGCCCCGAGGGGTGTTGTTGTTGGGTCTGATCGGTGGACTGACGGCGGTGCGCCGATCCAACGGGTGGTTGATGTTGGGCGTCGGCGCGTCCCTGCCGATTGCGTACATCTTCTACTGGTTCTGCGGGGCGTGCTATGGGGCACGGTTTTACAGTGAAGCCCTGCCGGCGTACCTGATGCTCGTGGCGCTGGGATTGGCCTGGTTGCGGCGCGTCTTCCGGCGGGTGGCGACGGTTTGGAGGCTGCCCGCACCGATGCGTTCCGCCACGGCGGTGGTGTGGGCGGTGGTCATCGTCCTGTCTGCGGGCGGCTTGAGTGCGATGATCCCGCGCACGCTGGAGGAGTACGGCACGGGCTTTTGGGCGACGGACCCCGGCGTTCGCAATGCGGTTCGGCGGGACCGTCCGCACCAGGCGATCGTGTTTGTGCAATCGACGCACTACCGCTCGACCAAGGGGGGGCAGTTCATTCCGGACTACTACGGGTCGGCGTTCTGGATGAACTCCCCCACGCTCGATGACGAGGTCATCTTCGCCCGCGATCTGGACCGGGACCTGGACCGCAAGTTCCCCGCAGGAAGCAACCATCGCGTGCTGGCGCACTTCCCGGGTCGGCGGGGATTTCGTTTCGTCCAAGACGGGGCCGAAACGGGGCACTTGGAGCCCCTCGAACCCGCGCCGACGTCCACGTCCGCTACCGCTCCGGCGCGTTGAACTCATCGAAGCACTTGCAAAGCCGCTTACCCCCCGGTATTCAGAGGCCCGGCGTACGCGACGGCTTGCGAAATCGGGCGGAGTGCGACTCGGTAGAACATGATCTCATCCGCACCGTCGTCCGCGGATGTCATGAAACCGGCTGATCCGTTTCCGGTGGGAGGTCTGCGTTGTCCGGGGTAAAGACGCGTCGGGTATTTCTTCAGCAATCCATAGCGGGTGCCGTTGCGGCAGCGACGGCGGGTCGGCCCGGCAGGGCGCAAACACGGTCCGCCAATGAGAAGCTGGGCATCGCGATCATCGGTGTGGCGGGACAGGGAGAGTACAACCTCAACAACGTTTTTGCGAGCGAGACCATCGTCGCCCTTTGCGACGTGGACGAAAACCGCGCCGCCGCCGCACGGAACCGTTTTCCGAAAGCGACGTTCCACACCGATTTTCGCCGCCTGTTCGATCAGAAGGACATTGATGCCGTCGTCATCTCGACCCCGGATCATACGCACGCCCCCGCGACGGTGATGGCGCTGAAGGCCGGCAAACACGTCTACTGTGAGAAGCCGCTCACGCACTCGGTCTACGAGGCTCGGGTGGTGGCCGAAACGGCCGTCAAGATGAAACGGGCTACCCAAATGGGCACCCAAATCCACGCCGGACCCAACTACCGTCGCGTGGTCGAGTTGATCAAGAGCGGTGCGATCGGTCCGGTCCGCGAGGCGCACTGCTGGGTCGGCGGCGCGTGGGTCGGCGCCGACCGCCCTCAGGACACCCCGCCGATCCCCGCGGGGCTCCACTACGACCTGTGGCTCGGACCCGCACCGTACCGTCCGTATCACCCGACCTACATGCCGGCCAACTGGCGCGGATGGTGGGACTTCGGCGGCGGCACGCTGGGCGATATGGGGTGCCATCACATGGACCTGGCGTATTGGGCGCTGGACCTGACCCACCCGCTGACCGTCGAGGCCGAAGGGCCGCCCGTGCATCCCGAGAGCGCCCCGCCCTGGCTCCGCGTCCGCTACGAGTACCCGGCCCGGGGGAGTCAGCCGCCGGTGAGGCTGACCTGGTGGCACGGCGAGAAGAACCGCCCGCCACAGTTCGCCGAGGGCAAGCTGCCGGAATGGGGCAACGGCACGCTGTTCGTCGGCGAGAAGGGGATGCTGCTGGCCGACTACGACAAGCACGTGCTGCTGCCGCAGAAGGACTTCGAGGGGTTCAAGCGCCCCGATCCGTTCATCCCCAACTCGATCGGCCACCACAACGAGTGGATTCGGGCCTGCAAGACGGGCTCGCCGACGACGTGCAATTTTACCTATTCCGGCGCGCTGACCGAGGCCGTCCTGTTGGGCAACGTGGCCTATCGCAGCGGCAAGAAACTCCAGTGGGACCCCAAGCACCTCAAGATCACCAACGCGCCCGACGCCGAGCGCTTCCTGCGGCGAGAGTACCGTGAGGGATGGGCCCTGTAGAGGCGGACGTGATCATCGTGGGGGGTGGTGCGGCGGGGTTGGCAACGGCCATCGTCACCGCCCGTCGAAACCCGCGCGGGTCCGTCGTCGTGGTGGACGCCGGCAGGCGCCCGGGTGCCAAGATCCTCCTGAGCGGCGGCGGACGCTGCAACGTGACCAACGCCGTCGTGACCCCGGCGGATTACCGCGGCGGGAGTCCGAACGTGATCCGTCGGGTCCTCCGCGCCTTTCCGGTCGACCGGACGGTCGAGTTCTTTCGGCAGATCGGCGTGACGTTGCACGAAGAAACCGGTGGGAAGCTCTTCCCCGATACGCACCGCGCCGACACGGTGCTCGACGCCCTGCTCGGTGAGGTGAAGCGCCTGGGCGTCCGCCTCTTGAGCAACGCTCGCGTGATCCACCTGGAACGACGGGCGGATCGTTTCGCCGTGAGCACATCGACGGGGCATCTGTTCGCTCCCAAGGTGGTCCTGGCCACGGGCGGTCTGTCGGCGCCCGAGACAGGGTGCGACGGAAGCGGGTATCGCCTTGCCAAGCAGTTGGGACACGCCATTGTGCCGACGACCCCCGCCCTGGTTCCCCTGGTGCTCGACGGGGATTTCCACAAGCCCCTCTCCGGAATTGCGCACGATGCGGAATGGACGGTCCGAATCGAAGGCACCAAGCCGATCCGCCTCCGCGGGTCCATGTTGTGGACTCACTTCGGGGTGAGCGGACCGGTGGTTCTGGACGCCTCGCGGTTCTGGCACCGCGCGCGTCTGGAGCAACGGGCGGTTACGATCTCCGTCAACTTTCTGGGCGGCGCCGACTTCGGGACGGCTCAAGGACGCCTGATCGATCTGGCCTGCACGCGCCCGAAGGTCCTCCTGAGGAACGCCCTTTCGTCGTTGGTGCCGTCGCGCATCGGGCAGGCCGTCCTCCGGGCGCTGGGCATCGATCCGGCCGGACCCGTGGGGCAATTGACGCGCGGGGATCGAAGCCGGCTGGCCCACGCGCTGATCGAGTGGTCGTTGCCGGTCCGCGACAGCCGCGGGTACGCCCACGCCGAAGTGACCGCCGGCGGCGTTTCGCTGAGCGAGATCAACCCGGCGACGATGGCGTCACGCAAATGCCCCGGCTTGTATTTGGTGGGCGAGGTCCTCGACGTGGATGGCCGCGTCGGAGGATTCAACCTCCAGTGGGCCTGGTCGAGCGCGTGGGTGGCGGGCGTGGCGACGGCGCCGCCTTCTTGATCCGCCATCCTGACGGGCCGGATCAGACCAGCCCCCGGCGCTTCCGAATGATCCATTCTGCCAGCAGCAGACCGCAGAAGAGCGCCCACAACCGCCAGCGTCCCTCGTGACTGAGCTGGTGCGTGAGGGTCTCCTCGTGTCGCCGCCGGTAGTCGTCCGTGCCGAGCATCCGGAGCAACTCGCTCATGCCGTCGAGCGGGACGAATCGCCCCCCCGCCGCTTCGGTCCGCGAGGCCATGGACCGCAGCAGATCGAAGTCGGCCAATTGCCGGATCATCTCCAGATCGGGTGATTCGACGATGAACCGCCCTTCGGCCGCGCCGATTTCGCGGTCCCCGGATCGGGCGGTCAGTTCGAGCTTGTACGTCCCGTCCGCCTTGGGTTCGACGTGGGCAGTGTACTGCTCACCGTCCGGAACCATAACCAGCGGGATGCCTTGCCCGTCCGGTTGGATCATTTTGGCTTCGAGCCTTGCCCCTTCGATGGCTTGTCCCGCGATGGGATGATCCCATCCGGCGCGGATCTCGACGCGCTGCTGCCCGGCGGCCAACAACGGGCGTTGGTACCGCGGTCGTTCCGCGGCGATCCAGACAGTCGGTCGTCGGTTTGCCAACCACAGGACGACCTCCCGCCAGAAGCGCTTGTGATACGTTTTCCCCTCGTCCCGAAGCATGCACCATTGCCAGGTGGAATCGAACCCGATCAGAAGGACCCGCCCGGCCCCGAAGGCGTGGGCGACGATGATCGGTTGGCCCTCCGGGCTTGTGGCCAGGACTTGCGCGGCGGGCTTCAAACCCGTCAACCGACACACCCCGCGAACCGGGGGAAGCGACCGCCACCGCGCGGGGACGTCCTGCGGGACCTCGTCGATCCGGCAGAGGGGGTGGTTGAGCCCCGCTTCGGTCGGAATGACAGAAACGGCCTGATCGACCCATCCGGTGTCGGCCCCGACCGGAAGAAGATCCGCCAGAGGGGTCCCCGCCAAGCCCCCCGTTCCGACAAGCCCTCGACCGGCCAGGATGGCCAATCCGCATCCGGCGTCCCCAACGTGCTGTTGAAGGAGCACCATCTGAGCGTAGGTGAGTTGACCGGGACTCATGTCGCCCAGGAGAATCACGTGGTATTGTCGCCATTCACCGGCCGGTCCGCCCGGGACGGTGCGGAGGTTCTCGTCCCCCGGCGGGGCGAGCAGGGTCTTGTGCAGGCGGATCTGCTGACTTCCAGCCAGGGCGCGGACCAGGAACGAGCCTTCGTAGCGCGGTTTCCCCTCGATGTAGAGCACACGAATCGCCTCGTCCGCGACGTGCAGGAACTGGCTGATCTCGGCGGGGGGACCGTCGAGCTTGAATCGCTCGGGTGCCGCGCGAACGGTGACCTTGTGGAGCCCCCCCACCTGCGGGGCGAACAGGAACCGCACCTGACGCGTCTCGTGCGCGCTCGCGCACGCGAGCCGCTGACGGTCCACCACGTCGTCGTCCAAGAGGAGCTCGACCCGCACCGGCTCGCCCTGCAGGCCCACGAAACCGAATTCCGCGGTGATGGGCATTTCGTTCATCGCCGCGACGCGTCCGGCCATGAGCAGGTTCCGCGGGATCACGGTCCGCGTCTGGCCGCTGGGTGTCTCGCTCCCGATGCCGACGGCCCAAAGCGGGACGTGACCTGCCGCCAAGGCCGATGCGACAACCTGGGGCTCCGCGGCGACCGACAAATTGCTCGCCCCGTCGGAAAAGATCAGGACCCCCGCCACGGGGCGCCCCGTCTGGAGGGCGCTTTCGTACACCTGTTGAATCGCATCGCCGATGGCTGTGTAGTTGCCCTGAGCGCGAACCGACATCTGCTCGGCGGCGACCGCCTGATCCGCGAATCGATAGGCAAGGATGTCCATCTTTTGGCCGATCCGCTCGAGCTCATACCGGTGGGCGGTCAGGGCGGTGTTCAACGCCCCGGCCCGGCTGATCGGTTGGGTCGGGTCGCTCTGCACCACATCTCGGATGGTCATCGACCGGGAATCATCCAGCAGGACGAGCAGACAGGCGCGGTCGTACCGGACCTGTGTGTGCCGCACCACCGGATTCAGGAGGATGACGGCGAGCAGGGTAACGGCCATCACGCGAAGCACCGGGCCAAGTCGCTGGGGTACTCCGGGGACCCCGAGCGGTGGTCGATAAAACCGCCGGCTCCACAACCCGGTGAGGATCACAATCGCCAAGAGGGCGCCGACCAGCAGCCCTTTGCCCGCCGGATCGGAGGATCGACCCAACATCACCAAGCTGATGCCGAGTCCGAACGCACATCCGATCGCGCCGACCCAACAGGCCACGAGGCGCTGCGATCGGAGGGCCCACCAGCAGACTTCACGGGCAGCCACCCCCCAAAGCAGGATCACCGTCCACGCGGGGTACCACCAGGTCGTTCCGGGCAAGGCCCGCGACCCCATCCACAACAGGACCGCACCCAGACCGGTCAGGAGCAAACCCGCCTTCCATGCGGGACGAACCGGCACCGTGCCGAACCCCCCCCAACCGGGGCGCAGTGCCGACAGATCGAGGACGAGTAGCGCGAGCAAAAAGAAGGGAATCGCCGCCCACAGTTGCTCATTCGGCTCGAGGAATACGTCGGCCACGATCATGGCAGGTTCCCCTGAATGATAACCGCGGCATCTTCCAGCATGAATCTCACACTCCGGGCAGGGTGGCGCGATTCGGGTTGCAGAGCGTGCGCGGATCTTCGGGGACAATTCCCTCAAGGTAAACGGTTCTGTAAAATGGGGACACCGGTTCGGCGGGGAGTCGGGCGAAGGAGTAAACCGTGATGCAGGACCTGGAGGACCTGCTGGGGTGCAAGGTGGATGTCGTCGAAGCCCAAGCCCTCCATTGGTCCATTCGGGACCGCGTGCTTCAGGGGGCGACCGTTCTGTGAAGGACGAACGGTTGTAGGTGATCCACATCGCCGAACGCCTTCGGCGGATCGAATCCTACGCGCAAGGTGGACGTGAGGAATTCATGCGGTCCGTGATGGTTCAGGATGCCGTCATCCGGAACTTCGAGATCATCGGAGAAGCCGCCAAGCGGATTTCCCCGGCGTTCCGAGACAAGCACCCCCACGTGCCGTGGCGTCGGCTTGCGGGATTACGAGACGTGCTTATCCACGCTTACGATCGAGTGCGCGTCGATGAAGTATGGGGCTTCATCGAACGCGACCCGCCCGACCTGAAGGACCACATCCAGAGAGTGCCGGACGCCCTTCAAGAGACGCAATGAACAACCCGGATGGCCCCCTTGACGCAACCGTCCGGAAGGTGCGGGCCGGACTCATGCCCGAGGGCGACGACCTGCAAGAACCCGGGGCGTCTTACCCCCGCCGAAGCACGGCAGGGTTCCCGGTGGTCTGGATGCATCCCTAGGAGATGGCCCAGGAATTCAAGTTGCAAAGCGTTCGGGGGGCAACTACTCTATGGGGTGGTGCTCGGTGTGTTGTGCCGAGTGCGGATCGAGCGCCAAGGGAGATCGGTTCATGCCCAAGCAGATTGTCGGCGAGTTGGCGGCCAAGGGAATGCGGTTCGCCCTGGTGGCCAGTCGCTTCAACGAGTTCATCACCGGCAAGCTGGTTTCGGCCGCCATTGACGCCATCGTCCGGCACGGCGGCGACGCGGACCAGATCACCGAGGTCTGGGTGCCGGGGTCCTTCGAGATTCCCATGACGGCTAAGAAGTTGGCCATGAGCGGAAGGTTCGACGCGGTGATTTGCCTGGGGTGCGTGATTCGGGGGGATACGCCGCACTTTGACTACATTGCCGCCGAGGCGAGCAAGGGTGTCGCCCAGGTCGGGCTGGAAAGCGGCGTGCCGACGATCTTCGGCATCCTGACGACCGACAGTATCGAGCAGGCCATCGAACGGGCCGGTACCAAGGCCGGCAACAAGGGGGCGGATGCGGCGACCGCTGCGATCGAGATGGTCAACCTGTTCGCCAAACTGAAGGGTCTTGAAGGCAAGAAGTAGCCCGCCGTGAAGACCAAACGACGAGAGGCCCGTATTCTGGCGATGCAGGCCCTGTTCCAGTTGGACGCCCAAGGCGACGACTTCCTGAACCAGCTCGGCGGGTTCCTCTCCGACTCGAGTGATGATCCCGAGGTCGTTGACTACGCCGAGCGGTTGGCACGGGGGGCGTGGGAACGCCGGGACCGGATTGACGAGTGGATCCGTCAGGTGAGCCAACACTGGTCGATCGACCGGATGCCCGGTGTGGACCGAAGTATCCTGCGGTTGGCGGTGTTCGAGATGATGGAGGCGGCGGACGCCCCGGCGCCCGTGGTGATCAACGAGGCGATCGAGTTGGGCAAGGCCTTCGGCGAGGCCGAAACGCCCCCGTTCATCAACGGCGTGCTGGACGCCGTCCGGCTGCTTCGGGAACGTGAAGGCGGTTCCTCCGGGGGGTAGGAGGCCTGGTTCTGCCCATGGGACTCTTTGACCGGCTCCGACAGGGCTTGGCCAAGACGCGGCAGAAGATCCGCAGCGGGTTCCAGACCCTGCTCCGCGGCCGAATTTCCGAAGAGCTCCTGAATCAGCTCGAAGAGACCATGTTGGCCGACGACATGGGCCCGCAGACGACCACGCGGTTCGTCGGGGAGGTCCGCCAGGCGTGGCGCGAGGGTCGCATCACCCAGGCCGAACAGATCGTTCCTTTCCTGAAGGAGAGAATCCTCTCCTGCTGGCCGGAGGGCGAGCGGCAATTGAACTTCGCACCGACCGGACCAACGGTCATCCTGATGACCGGTATCAACGGGTCGGGCAAGACCACGGGGGTGGCCAAGCTGGCCTATTGGTTGAAACAGGAGGGCAAGACCGTTATCGTGGCGGCGTGTGACACCTTTCGAGCGGCCGCCGTGGAGCAGCTTACCATTTGGGCCGACCGGATCGGCGTGCCGATCGTCAAACATCAACAGGGTTCGGATCCCGGTGCGGTCGCCTACGATGCCTGTGAAGCGGCGATGGCGCGAGAGACGGATGTTCTCCTGGTGGATACAGCCGGTCGTCTCCATACACAGGACCACCTCATGCGGGAACTCGGCAAGATCCAGCGGGTGGTCGAGAAACGGATCCCCGGGGCACCGCACGAGGTCCTCCTGGTGCTCGACAGTACGATCGGGCAGAACGCCGTCAACCAAGCCAGGGTCTTCGGTCAGCACACCAAGGTGACGGGAATCTACCTGGCCAAGCTGGACGGGTCCGCCAAGGGGGGGATCGTCGTCGGCATCTGGGAGGAGTTGAACATCCCGGTCAAGTTCGTCGGTTTGGGGGAGAAGCCCGAGGACATCGCCCCGTTCGATCCCAAGGTGTTCGTCGAGGCCCTGTTCGGGGAGTGAGGCAAGACGTCGGAAGTGGACATAGGAGGGTGGGGCAGTTCAACCCTCCCGATTCTGACTCCCGGATTTTCGGCGGGGATGGGCCCGCCCCCATTCGACGAGGCATACCATGTCCGACGATCAATCGAACAACGCGTGTCCCAAGGCCTGTTGCCCGGTTTTGCAGGGGAGCATGGAAGAGTTGCTCGCCCGCGAGTGGCTTCTGACCAACGGGTTGGGGGGATACGCCAGCGGGACGGTCATCGGCGTGAACACCCGCCGCTACCACGGATTGCTGGTGACGGCCAAACGCCCCCCCCTCGAGCGGGTCGTCCTGCTGTCCGCGATGCTCGAGCGAGTCGTCCTGCCGACCGGGCCGGTGGAGCTGGCCAACTTCGAGTTCAACCACGCCATCCACCCGAAGGGGTTCCAGTACCTGAAGGAATTCGACTATTCGATCGCCCCGCCCCGTCCGTGGGTTCAGTTCGTCTACCAGGTGGACGAGGTGGAACTGACCAAGCGGATCACGGTGTTCCGTGGGCACCCGTTCGCGTGCATCGAGTATCGCGTGGACGCGCCGACCGACCATCCGATCCAGGTGGACTTCCTTCCGCTGGTCGCCTGCCGCGATTTTCACTTCCTCCGGCGGAAGCGGGCGGGCGAGGTCTTCGAGTTGGACTCCGACCCGCGATGCGCCGTTTGGCTGACCGATACGCTGGACCGGGATCTGTCCGTCGCGCTGATCCCGCATGCGTACGAACCGTCGCAGGTGATCCGGTACGACCCGCAACCCGATTGGTGGTTCAACTTCCGCTATCGGGTCGAGGCCGAACGGGGTCAGCCCTGCGGTGAGGACCTGTTCAGCCCGGGGTGGTGGCGGACCCGCCTTCGCCCCGGAGGGAAGCTGATCTGGTCGGTCGTGGGCAACAGCACCGGTCTGGTGGATGCCTACAACCTGTTGGGCATGATCGACCCATCGCCCCGTTCGACACCGCCCCCGGCGGCCGATCTGGTGGTGCGCCAGTTGTCCTATGCCGCCGATCAATTCATCGTCCGCCGGGACCGGGCGGGGGGGAGGCAATCGACCACCATTTTGGCGGGATACCACTGGTTTGGAGATTGGGGACGGGACGCCTTCGTTACCTTGCCGGGTCTGATGCTGGCGACGGGTCGGCACGCGGAGGCGCGCGAGGTGTTGTGCACGTTCGCCGAGAAGCAACGGGACGGACTGATCCCCAATCGGTTCAGCGACTACGGGGATCAATGCGAGTACAACAGCGTGGATGCCAGCTTGTGGTTCATCCATGCGGCGGATCAGTACGTCCGGGCCGGTGGGGACGAAGAAACCTGGAGGACCACCCTCGCGCCCGCATGTGCGGGCGTCGTTCGCGCGTTCGAGCGGGGCACACTCTTCGACATCGCCGCGGATGAGGACGGTCTGATCCGCTGCGGAAATCCCACCACGCAGATCACCTGGATGGACGCCAAGCACGGGGACGTGGTCTTCACCCCCCGCCACGGCAAGCCCGTGGAGGTCAACGCCCTGTGGTACAACGCGGTGTGCATCCTGGCCCAGCGGCTTCGGGGAATCGATGACGAGTCGGCCGACCGGTGCGGCGCCCTGGCGGATCGCGTCCGCCGGTGGTTCGAACCCACGTTCTGGAACGAACGCGACGGCTGCCTGTTCGATTGCGTCCGGGGAAGCGAGATCGATGCGAGCATCCGACCGAACCAGATCTTTGCCGTCAGCCTGCCGCATTCCCCGCTCTCGCCCGACCGGCAACGCGCGGTGGTGGCGTGCGTGGAGAGGGAGCTCTTGACGCCGTACGGACTGCGGACCCTCTCGCCCAAGGACCCCCGTTACCGCGGACGGTGCGAGGGCGATGCGTTCCAGCGGGATTCGGCCTATCACCAGGGCACCGTCTGGGCGTGGCTGATCGGACCGTTCATCGAAGCGTACCTCCGCGTGAACGGCTTCTCAGACGAAGCCCGGCAACGGTCCCTGGTGATGCTCAAACCGCTCATCGACCACCTTGGCCAGGCCGGATTGGGCAGCATCAGCGAAATCTTCGATGGGGATCCGCCGCACACCCCCCGCGGATGCATCGCCCAGTCTTGGAGCGTCGGGGAGGTCCTCCGCGTCTACCAACTCCTTCAGCAGAAACCGTAGGCGGAACGGAGACCCCGAAGGGAGCCGAAACATGCGCACCGAATACCCCCCTCGGGCGTGGATCGGACGCGTGTCGATTCCCGTCGGGATCTACCTGCTCGCCCTGGTCGTGCGCCTGATCTTTCTCTTCCAGGCCCGGAACAACCCCCTCTATCAGTTTCTGGTCCTGGACGAACGAACCCAGCATGAAGTGGCGGTGGCGATTTCCAACGGCACGCTTCCGCCCAATGGGTACTTCAAGGCCCCCTTCTACGGGTACTTCCTCGGAGGTCTCTACAAGATCCTCGGACCCGATCCGCTCCGCGCCCGCTTCGTCCAGATCCTCATCGCGAGTCTGGCGCCCGTGCTGGTGTTCGGGATTGCCTCGTATCTGTTCGGTCGAATCGTCGGACTCCTTGCCGGCGGGCTCGCTGCCGTCTTCTGG
>Ga0129299_1001814_pt1 | contig 14278 bp, 6 predicted proteins | sample ConPoolayeCmetaG_FD_94477 | JGI IMG/M metagenome (GOLD analysis project Ga0129299, IMG submission 94477) | Hot spring microbial mat communities from California, USA to study Microbial Dark Matter (Phase II) - Cone Pool mat layer C metaG ... | reverse complement strand
TCCCTGGGCGGTGGCAGGCTGGGGCCAGCAGAAGCCCAGCGTGGCCAGGATCTCCAGCAGGGCGGCGCTCTTCTGCCTCAATACCTGCGGCTGCAGGTGGGTGTGGCCCTGGTGGGTCAACAGGTTGTGCTCGCGGATCAGTTCTTTGGCCAACTCAAAAGCGATGGCCAGCGCCCCAGAGGTGCCGAAGTCGTCGTCCATGGCCGTCCGGAAAGCCCTCACCGCCTCGGAATCGGGAGATCCCCTCTCCCCTTGGCAAAACTGCTGAGCGCAGCGGATCCCCTTTTGGAGAGTTTCCCAGCCGTGGCTGGCCGCCTCCATTGCTGCTTCGGTGAGATCAATGGGACTGCGGTAGTGGGTCTGCAGCAGGAACAGCCGCAGGGCCATGGGGTGATAGACGGCAAGAGCCTGTCGTAGAGTGGTAAAGTTGCCCAGGGATTTGGACATCTTCTGGCCGTTGATGTTGACAAAGCCGTTGTGCAGCCAGTACTTGGCCAGCGGCTTGCCGGTAATCGGCTCGGATTGGGCCAGCTCGTTCTCGTGGTGGGGAAAAATGAGATCCGCGCCGCCGGCGTGAATGTCGATGTGATCCCCTAGAGTCTCTCGCACCATGGCCGAACACTCGATGTGCCAGCCCGGACGTCCCCAACCCCAGGGGGACTCAAACCCCGGCTCGGAAGGAGGAGCAGCTTTCCAAAGGGCAAAGTCAAAGGGATCCCGCTTCTCTGCCCCTTCTTCTCCCACGCGGCCACTGGCCCCTGCCTCCAGCTCCTCCAGCTTGCGACCGGAGAGCTGGCCGTAATCCGGGAATTGACGGACGGCATAGTAGACATCGTAAGCAGGGGTCTCCGCCTGACGGGCAAGGGGATCCCGTACCCGGTAGGCAAAGCCCTTGAGCTCCAGTGATTGGATCAGCTCGAACATCGCCGGCAGCGATCGGGTTGCCCTGGGGTAGAGATCGGCCCGCTTGATGTTGAGGCGATCCATATCTCGGAAATACTCGGCGATGAAGCGTTCCGCCACCGCCTGCATCGATTCGCCCCGCTCTAAGGCCCGCTTGAGGATCTTATCGTCCACATCGGTAAAGTTCTGCACATACTTCACCCGGTAGCCGCGCCACTCCAGGTAACGACGCACCATATCCCACACCACATAGGTGCGCGCATGGCCGAGGTGGCAGAGATCGTAAACCGTGACGCCGCAGACATACATCCGCACCAGGGGCTTCTCCCCGGCAGCCCCCTCGCCGGATCCCTGAGAAGGATCGGCAGAAATGGGCCCAGATCCCCCTGCTGCCAGTGGCTGAAACACTTCCTTGCGGCGGGTTAATGTGTTGTAGACAACTAAGTCCATTGATATCCCTAGTTTGTAGTTTCAGCTACAGCAAGGTGGGCTCTATTTTCCAAGAAAGCAGGGTGGCACATTTTGTCTTAAATCGAATAAGGCTCGACAAAATCTCAATGGGTCAAGGGCTGAAATCATTGTGGGGCAAGCTTTTTGGCTGAAGTTACCTGCCAAGACTTGTCTAGATTTGTTAACTACGGTACTCTAACCTGAGTGCGAACCAACGTGTTCATTATCGAACTCCACTCCGGCTGCGCCGGCTTTGCTGGGGTTTGTTGCTGAAGGGCCGGTGGCCTCGATTTTGACATCTTCTCTTGCACTCTAGTGTCAGCCTGTTGGTGTGAGGATGCCTTTGAAACCCACTTTCCCAAGCCCCCAGAACGGGGAGCTGGATTTTCGTGGTGCTGCCGTGAGCACCCTTCCCCGATCAAAGAGTTTGGCAGGGATCCCTGCACAAGGATCTGGGACTCCTCTGGATTCATCTGCCGAGGAAGCTTATCTTCTGGAGTGGGCTCCAGCCACGTCTGTGCACTCAAGGCCCAGGTGGGCCGGTTTGGCCCTCTCTCTCAGCTTAACGGGCCTGGTGTGGCTCCTGAAGCTGGAGGCAGATCCCTGTGCAGAAGCTTTGGAAGGGCAGGCGGCGGATCTGCAGCCGGCCAGGTGCTCAACCGAGGCTAAGACAGCTCATCCAGAGTCTGGGGATTCTGCTCCGGCGCGGCGGGGCTATCCGGCTTGGGCCACCGGCCTTCTGCTAATGCTGGGCTTGGCCGGGGTCGCTACCCTACAGCAGCGACAACTGCATCGCCACTCTTGGGGATCCCAGGTGGCGGAGCCGATCCCACCTTCTGTACATACGCTATCTGGTGCTCTGCAGCAGAACTACGAGCAAAAAAAGGCCCAACTGCGCCAAGCCTTCGAGGCGGGCCAGATCCCGACCGGGGAAGGGCCCCGAGGCATTCTCGAGCATGAGGTGCAGCCGGGGGAAACCCTCTGGCATCTGACCCAGATGTACCAGCTCGATGCCGCCGCCATTACTGTCTCCAATGGCATGCAGGCCAGTACGCCACTGCAGCCGGGGCAGAAGTTGCTGATCCCCAGCCAGCCGGGATTGATCTACAGTGTCAAGCCGGGAGATACACTGGAGGACATTGCCAACCGCTACCAAGTTCCGCAGCAGCGGATCATCGAAGCAACCCCCCTGGATCGGCCCGAATATCTGCGCATCGGCCAGCGGCTACTCATCCCCGGCGATGTGGGCGAGCTGATCCGGCGCGAGAACGAGCGGATCGCCGCCCACCGCGAGGCAGAAGAACGCCGCCGCCAGGAAGAGGAAGCCCAGCGCCAAGCCGAGGAACAAGCTCGATTACAGGCCGAGCAGCAACGCCGGGCCCAGCAGCTGCAGCAAGAACGGCAGGCCCTCTTGGCCGGGGGATCCCTAGTCCACACGGTGGGAGCCGGCGACACCATCGAGCGGATCGCCGCTCGCTATGGGGTGACGCAGCGGTCAATTATCCAAGCAAACAACCTGCGCAATCCCCATTGGCTACACATTGGCCAACGCCTGACGATCCCGGCGCCTGGCACGCAGCCCCCCCCGCCGGCTACCGGGCGACGAGCCCGGCAACAGCCCCAAGCTCGGCCAGCGCCGGCAGCTCCTCCTCCAGCTCTTCCCCCCGCCCGCAGCAGTGGCTTCATCTGGCCGGTTGCGGGGCAAATCACCTCCGGCTTTGGCTACCGCCGGGGGCGCTTCCATGCTGGGGTCGATATTCCCGGCCCGGTGGGATCGCCCATTGTAGCCGTTCAGGAGGGGGTGGTGATCTTTGCCGGCAACGCCGGGGATGGCTACGGCAATCGTGTGGATATTCGCCATCCCAACGGGATCGTTACCCGCTACGCCCACGGCCACCAGATCTACGTATCCCAGGGCCAGTATGTGCAGCAGGGGCAGACGATCATGAGCCGGGGCAATACGGGCCGCAGCACAGGGCCGCACCTGCACTTTGAAGTCCGCCCTGGGGGGGGTGCACCTGTGGATCCCCGACCCTATCTGCCCTGATCCTATCCCCAAAGAACCTGGGTCGAACAACCAGTTCGGGCATAAATTGCTAGCCTAAAAGAGCAAACTCCAGACCGTAGGAACACGCCGATGCAGTGGGTGAACGCGCTCTCCCAGCTCCCCTCTCTGGAAGCGGCTCTGCGGCAGGTGGTGGAGGAAGCCAAGGCTAAGCTTCAGGCAGCCCAACTGAAAAGTGTCCTCAGTCGGCAGGTGCAGGCGGTGGGATCCGGCAGCTTGCCGGGGCTGCTCACCGGGTATGTCCCCTCTCAGCCCCTGCGGCCCAACTTGGGGGTTTTGTTTGTGTCGGCGGCCTTTGCCAGCGAGTACATTCGCGTGCTACCCCTGTTGTCGGAGCTGTTGGAGGTGGACGTTTTGATCGGCTGCTCCGGCGGCGGTATCGTGGGTGGGGGGCATGAAATTGAGGATGGGCCGGCCCTTTCCCTGTCTTTGGCGGTGCTGCCGGATGTAGCCTTGCGCCCTTTTTATTTGCAAGGGGAGCAATTGCCGGACTTGGATGCACCCCCTTCGGCCTGGATCGATCTGGTGGGAGTTGCGCCGCAGACCCAGCCGCACTTTTTGCTCTTGGCGGATGGGTTTTCCTCCCGCATCTCCGAGCTGCTGCAAGGGTTGGATTTTGCCTATCCAGGGGCGGTCAAGGTGGGGGGATTGGCCAGTGGCGGCCGCGGCCCTCGCGGCAATGCTCTGTTCTTGCTGGATGCGCGTACCCCTACGCCCCGGCGGGAGCTGTATCGAGTAGGCACAGTGGGGTTGGCCCTCTCCGGCAACGTAGTGCTGGAAGCAGTCGTGGCCCAGGGGTGTCGCCCCATCGGGGATCCCTTGCGCGTCACCGAGGCGGAGGGGAATGTGATCCTCGGCTTAGAGGGGCGTCCTCCTTTGGCGGTCTTACAGGATTTGGCCGAACGGCTCAGTCCATCGGATCAACGCTTGGCCCGCCAAGCTCTCTTTATCGGCCTGCTGATGGACGAGTTCAAATCCGAGCCGACGCCGGGAGATTTTCTCATTCGCGTGATCCTGGGCATCGATCCACGGGTGGGGGCAATGGCCATCGGGGATCGGGTGCGTCCCGGCCAAACGGTGCAATTTCATCTGCGCGATGCCCAGACTTCGGCGGAAGATCTGCAGTGGGCCCTCAGCCGCTATTGTGCCGAGCGCAACCTAAAGCAAAGCTACTCCTCAGAGGGCCCCTCGCAACCCAGGCCGGAGCCCTGTGGGGCGTTGATGTTCTCCTGTCTGGGACGAGGCAAGGGGCTGTACGGCACCCCCGACTTTGACTCGCAGCGATTTCGGGAATTGCTGGGGGAGCTACCCCTGGGGGGCTTCTTTTGCAACGGCGAGATCGGCCCAGTTGGGGGATCCACCTTTTTGCACGGCTACACCTCTTGCTTTGGGATCTTCCGGCCCGCCCACTAGACCCCCATCCCGGGAGCCGGTGAAATTGATAGACTGAGGATCTCTTGTGAACGGCGTAACCAAAGGGTTTCTCATGCAGCTTCATCTCAGCGAGCCGCCACTCACTCAAGGGGAATGTGCCCTGGTCTACTGCTTTGCGGCTTCTGGCGGAAATGGCCGCCTACCTCTGCCCCCTGAGATCGCCTCTTGGGATGAAAAGGTGTGGTCGGGTCTGGTGGCGGAAACAGTACAGGAGCAAGGGTTTCAGGGGAAGCCGAATAGCAGTGTTGCCCTGCGCCTGACCGGAGAGATCCGCAAACTGGTGCTGGTGGGGCTGGGGGATCCCGCTGCCCTGACGCTAGAAGCCCTACGACGGGCCACAGCCAACGGCCTGCGCCAGGCTCACGGCTTAAAAGCCAAGCGGGTGATGCTGTCTTTGCCGGAGACAGGGTTGGATCGGGTGCGTGTGGTTCAGGCGGTGGCCGAAGCCTGCCTATTGGTGGCGCACCGGGACAATCGATTTAAATCTTCAGCCAAACAGGAAGAGGAAAACAGCTTTTCTGTGCAGGAGGTAACCCTCTTGGTGCCGGGGTTGGCCCAGGCTCGCCCCGATTACGAAGCCGCGCTGCAGCGGGCCGCTGAAATGGCTGCAGGAACGATCTTGGCTCGGGAATTGGTGGCTGCCCCGGCCAACATTGTTACTCCCCTCGCTCTGGCCGATACTGCTCGCCAACTGGCTCAGGAATATGGTCTAGAGGCGGAGATCTTGGGGCAAGAAGAATGTGAAGCTCTGGGGATGGGGGCCTTTCTGGGTGTAGCCAAAGCCTCTGATCTGCCGCCCCAGTTCATCCACCTCACCTACAAGCCGACACAGGGGGATCCCGTCACCAAATTGGCACTGGTGGGCAAGGGGCTGACCTTCGATTCGGGTGGATTAAACATCAAAACCGACTCCCGCAGCATCGCCATGATGAAAACCGATATGGGAGGAGCAGCGGCGGTTTTGGGGGCTGCGCGGGCCCTGGCCGCCCTCAAGCCTCAAGCGGAGCTGCACTTCATTGTCGCCGCCACGGAAAACATGATCAGCGGCCATGCCATCCATCCGGGGGATATCCTCACCGCTTCCAACCAAAAGACCATCGAGGTTAACAACACCGATGCAGAAGGTCGCCTTACCCTGGCAGATGCCCTGGTGTTTGCAGAAAAGCTGGGCGTCGATGCCATTCTCGACCTGGCTACCCTGACCGGTGCCTGTGTGGTTGCCCTGGGGGAAGAAATTGCCGGATTGTTCACCCAAGATGAGACGCTGGCCCAGGAGCTGCAGCAGGCTGCCAACCTCTCAGGAGAAAAAATCTGGCGAATGCCGATGGAGGAGGGCTATTTCGAGGGCCTCAGCTCGATTGTGGCCGACATGAAAAACACCGGCCCCCGCTCAGGGGGATCCATCACCGCCGCCCTGTTCCTGAAGCAATTTGTGGAGAAAACTCCTTGGGCCCACCTGGATATAGCAGGCCCCGTTTGGACAGAGAAGGATGCAGGCTACAACAACAAAGGGGCCACCGGCTATGGGGTGCGCACGCTGGTGGAGTGGGTCTTGGCGCGCAGCTCATAACTCCGCTAGGTGAGATAGTAGAAGGGCAAGCAGCATTTCCGGCAGCCTATGAGCCTGCGCATCGTTCCCACAACTCCCTTCCCTGGCCAAAAACCCGGCACCTCTGGGCTGCGCAAGCCGGTGCCCGTGTTTCAGCAGCCCCATTACCTGGAAAACTTCCTCCAATCCATTTTTGATGTCCTGGAGGGATCCGCCGGCCAAACCCTGGTGGTGGGCGGAGATGGCCGCTACCACAACCGGGAGGCCATTCAGGTTCTGCTCAAGATGGCGGCGGCCAACGGCATTGGGCGGGTACTGGTGGGGCAGGGAGGGATCCTCTCCACGCCGGCGGTCTCCTGTCTCATCCGCAAATACGGGGCCTATGGGGGGATCATTCTCTCGGCCAGCCACAACCCCGGCGGCCCAGAAGGGGACTTCGGCATCAAGTACAACATCGGCAACGGCGGCCCTGCCCCGGAGAAGCTGACCGAGGCCATTTACACCCGTACCCAGCAGATCCGGGAGTACCGCATCCTGGAAGCTGCCGATGTCGATCTGGATTGCTTGGGCGAGCAACGGCTGGGATCCCTGGCGGTGTCCGTCATCGACCCGGTGGCCGATTACTTGGGTCTGATGCAGCGCCTGTTCGATTTCGACGCCATCCGCGACTACCTGGCCTCTGGGATCCGTATCGCCTTCGACGCCATGCACGCCGTCACCGGCCCCTATGCTCGCGCCATTTTGCAGGGATCTTTGGGAGCGCCAGAGGGCAGCGTGCTCAACGGGCAGCCCCTGCCGGATTTTGGCGGCGGACACCCGGATCCCAACCCGGTGCATGCCCGCTCATTGCTGGAGCTGCTGTTTCGGGAAGACGGGCCGGACTTCGGGGCTGCCTCCGATGGGGATGGGGATCGCAACCTGATCCTGGGCCGCCAATTCTACGTGACCCCCAGCGACAGCTTGGCCGTGCTGGCAGCCAATGCCCAGCTGGTGCCCGGCTACCGGGAGGGCTTGGTGGGAATTGCCCGCTCCATGCCCACCAGCCAAGCGGCGGATCGGGTGGCGGCCAAGTTGGGGATCCCTTGCTACGAAACCCCCACCGGCTGGAAATTCTTCGGCAACCTATTGGATGCCGGCAAAGTGACCCTCTGCGGGGAAGAGAGCTTCGGCACCGGATCCCACCACATCCGCGAAAAAGATGGGCTCTGGGCCGTCCTGTTTTGGCTGAACATTCTGGCCGTCCGACGGCAGCCGGTGCGGCAGATCGTGGAGGAACACTGGCACACCTACGGACGCAACGTCTACTCCCGCCACGACTACGAGGGCCTGCCGGTGGAAGTGGCCGAGGCGCTCATGGAAAACCTGCAGCGCTCCCTGCCCGGGTGGGTGGGCCAGCGTTTGGGATCCCACACGGTGACCTATGCCGACAATTTCAGCTATACCGATCCCGTGGACGGCAGCACCACCCGTAACCAAGGGATCCGCATCGGCTTTGAAGATGGATCCCGTATTATTTACCGTCTCTCGGGAACGGGCACCCAAGGGGCCACCCTGCGGGTGTACCTGGAGCGACTGGAGCTGGATCCCGCCCGGCATGGCTTGGATCCTCAGGTGGCTTTGGCCGAGCAGATTCAACTGGCCGATCACCTTGCCCAGATTCGCACCCGCACCGGTCGGCAACAGCCAGACGTTGTTACCTAAGAGAACTCCGGATCAGGGGGCCAGACTATCCAGGCTGAAAGCACCCACCGGAGAGGTCAGTTGAAACTCTCCCCGCTCCTGGGTCAGGCCCACCGGACGGCTGGGGAAGGCCACCAGGATCCCTTCCAGGCGCAGGGATTCTGCCAGCGGATCGTAGGCAAAGCGCAGCTCGAAATCCCGCAGGTCACGGCGCACTTCAATGCGGCGGATCCCTGCCTCCGTCAGGCCCAGGCGGAGCCGCCAGTGGTTTTGCCACTGCGTGCCGAGGGTGGCATCCAGGTCGAGGCCATAGGTGGAAATCTCCCCCGAGCGGGGATCGTAAACCGCCTGCAGCGCGTAGCTAATCCCCGGCTCATAGCTGTCCAGACCCGAGCGTTGATCTCGGTTGAAGGTGGTGCTGCTGCGTCCTCGATATTCCAGACGGATCGGTTGTAACTGCCCTTCGTTGAGGTCGTAGGAGGTTTGCACCTGGATGTTGAACAGCTCAGGGGTGGTGTTCCAGGTAAAGTTGGCGTTGAGGGTGTCCCACCTTTGGGCGACAAAGTCGTAGCCAAGCGTGGTGTCGAAGCGCAACAGGTTTTTGACTTCCGCCTGCAGCTCCTGCAAGTTGCGGGAGGCAATCGCTTCCAAGTCCTCCGGCGTGTCGTCGGGAAAAGTCAGGGCTATGGGCAGCTCGCCGGGCAGGTCATCTTCAAAGGCGATGTAGCCGGGGGGCACGTTGGGCAGGAAGTCGCGCGGCGTAAAGAAGCTGATGCTGGCGTTGAGGCGATCGACATCCTTGGGGCTGACAGAAAGGGTTTGAAAGGGCACAGAGTTGTTGCCGTAGAAGGTGCGGCTGTAGCGCAGGTCGATGGTGTTCCAGTCGGCAGGCTTGAGGCTGAGGCGGGGGTTGAGGCTGACGGTGGATTCCTGGTCGGGGGTTGAGTACAGGACTTGGGTGTAGTCGATCGAGCCGGGCATGAAGGTGATCCAGGGAGCTGGTTGAATGTCGTTGAATTGAAGGCTGGAGCGCAGCTCGTAACGATTGAAAAAGTTAAGGCCGGATCCCACTTCTCGATCCGGCTGTTGCTCTTGGGTCAGGGTGAGGGCGCTGCTGAGGGAGATATCGGGAGTGATGCGGAGGAGATCGGGATTGAAGGCCAGTTCGAAGTTGCGGCGCGGCTCGTTGTCGCCGTTGGAGCTGCTGTAGGCGCGGTAGTTGAGGCGGTAGGTGCCGCCCCAGCCGGGTGGGGTGAGTTGGGCACCCAGCGTCAGCCGCGCATCGGCAAAATCCGGCCCATCTTTGACGCTTACCCGCTGGTTGTAGTCCAGGCGCAGATCCGATTGCAGCCAAGGCACGCCCCCATAGCGCTGGATGTGGCTGAGGGTAAGGGGAAAGCTATAGGTGCCGTTTTCCTGGGATCCACTGCGGCTGATGTTGAGGGTGGTGGTGGAGAGATCCCCCTGAAAGGTGGTGTTGAGGCGCAGGTCGGCGTTGTCGTTGCGCCCGCCGGCGGGGCGGTAGGTGTTGTCCAGGTTGAGGTTGAGCTGGCCCCGCAGTTGGCCCTCTTGGCCGAGGATGTTGGCAGCGTAGAAGTCGAAGTTGTGGTCAAGGCGAAAGCGGCTGGAGAAGCGCCGCTGGTCGGCCTCGGTTACCAGATAAAACTGGGCCCGCCCGTAGTTGACGCTGTCGGGGATGGGGAGGATGTAGTCGTGCAGGAAGCCGATGCCCACGCCTTTCTTCTGCAGGACATCCAGCCGCAGGCCGCCGAAGTTGTACTCGTCGAAGCGGTAGGCCCAACTGGACTTGACAAACACCCCTTCCGCCTCGCTGCGCCCCGGCAACACCCACTGGTGATCCCGCAGGCTGTAAATGAAAAGAGGCAAGTAGGCAATCTGCAGTCCCGCCCGCAGATCGCCCTCTTGGGTGAGCTCGCCACCGGCAAAGACGCGGGCGTCGTAAATGATGACCCGGTCATCGGGAAACACCTCCACCCGATCCCCTTGCACGTAGTGGGTAATAGGCGGCTCCGGCGAGGTGGTGACGGTGGCCTTCTCGAAAAAGATCTGATCCCCCAACAGGGCGGTGGTCTCTTGGCTGCGCACAAAAACCTTGGTGCCCGGCTCCTCCCCCGGCAGGATCACCAGCGAGTTTTCAAATTGGGCAGACCGCCTGGGGATGTCCAGATCCAGGTTGCGCCCTTCGATTTGCCGGATGCCGCGACCCTGGGGGCCAGGGGGCTGTTCCATCCGGAAGGGGCCGTCGCTGCGCAGGCGCCGTTCTCGCCGGTAAAACAACAGCCGCTCGCCGCTGATGCGGGTGCCATCGGCCAACTGGATCTGGGCGTTTCCCTCGGCAATGCCCAGGTCTTGCTCGGCGATGTAGCTGAGCACATCCCCACTGACATTGATCTGAGCCGGGTCGAGGGGGATCTGCCGTTGGCTGGTGGCGGTGGCTGCCAGCTGCTGGCGAATCTGGGATCCCTGGCTGGCAGGCGGAGCGGCTTCTGAGCCGGTGGCAGGATCGCCCAGATCTCGCAACAGGGGGAACCGCTCCAACAACTGGGGAGCCAGGGGGGATCCGGCAGTGGGGGTGAATACCTCCGTCCCGGTTTGAGCTGCCCTCTGAGTGCCGGTGGAAGAAGGGGCGCCGCCCAAATTCAAGCTCCCGCCGGCTTGCGAGATCAAGGTCGGGATTCGCTGCGCCGCCTCTTCCAAACCAGGCCTCTCTTGCCCTTGAGCAGTGGCCGGGCTCTCGACAGGGGATCCTGAGGTGGGAACAAGCAAGCGCATAGCTTCGTTGGGGCGACGCCCAGATCCCTCTTCTACCCGCAAGTCAGCAGCTTGAGAAGTTGCAGCCTGGGAGGAGCGAAGGGAGTCTAGAGTAGGAACAGCGGCGGCGGGTGTTGTCGATGAAGCAGGCGGGGAAGACGGTGTTGCCCGAGCTTGGGCCTGTTGCGCCTGCCGCCGGGCGTGGGCCGCTGCCCCCTCGGCCAAGAGCCGTTGCAGCCGCTGCCGGTTGAGCTCTTCTGGCGTGAGGGCCTTTTCAGGAGGGGTGCTGGGTGGCAGGGATCCAGGATCAGAAACCGAGGCCGCAGGAGCTCCAGTTGCCGTCGTCAAGGGTGCAGCAGGCGGGGAGGATTGGGCCTCGGCCAAGGTGATGGGATCCCCCAATAGGCTGGCGCCGGCGGGAGCAACCGGCTCTGAGCCAGGATCGCGGCTCCGCTGGGCCGCCCAAAAGCGCTGATAGCCCTCCAAATCAGTGGGCAGGGGATCCAACTGGGCAAAGACGGCCTCCCCCGTCCCCACCCACAGGGAGCTGCCCCAGCACAGGGCTAACCATTTTGCCCAAGGGCTGAAGCCATGCGGGAAGTTGCCAGATCTCACCGTAAAAACCGCCACAGTAGAGAGAAGCCCACCCCACCGAAAATCATATTCGGCAACCAGGCGGCCAGCCAGGGATCGATATGCTCGACTCGACCCATCGCGCGTCCCAGGCTCATCAGTACATAGTAAATAAACACCAGGACAATCGCCAGCGCCACACTACCATAGCGCCCGGTCTGCCGCACCGTTTGCAGGCCCAAGGGCGCAGCCACCAAGATGGCGAAAAAGCTGGCCAAAGGAATGGCGAACTTGAGGTGGTATTCCGTCAGGCAGCGGGCCACATCGGCAGAAGGACGTTGTTCCTGCCGATATCGCTGGCATTGTTCCCACAGCTCTGCCGCCCGTTGCTCCTGGGGCACCTTTTCGGCGTACACCAGGCCCACCAACTTGTTGACGATGTTGAGCTCCATCTCCGCCACCTGGCCCTCGTAGTAGGTGCGCCCCCGCTCGTCATAGCGACGGATCACCACGTCTTGCAGGTGCCAGGCTTGGCCCACCTGCTGCGCAGTTTGGGCCGAGATCACCTGCGGGTAGCGTAGGTGGCCGGTCTCGGCCTTGCGATCCAAAATCAGCAGATCGTGCATCAAGCCGGTCTTCGGGTCAATGGATCCCACATGAAACCAAAGGTCGTCGTCCACCCGCACAATTTCTTCCGAGTCAAACGGAAGGGCATCCTGAGCCAGGATGAGGTTGGTGTTCAGGGTTTTCACCTTTTGGTTGGTCTCCGGCACGATCACCTCGTTGGTAAACAGCGCCAGGCCGCTGATCAGCAGGCCAATGCAGAGCACCGGAATCAACACCTTGCGGTAGGGGATCCCGGCGGCCCGCAGAGCCGTGATCTCGCTGTCGGCCCCCATTTTGCCCAGGGTGAGCAGGGTGGCAAAGAGGCCGGCAATAGGGAAGGTGACCACCAAAATGGCGGGCAAGTTGAGGAGGAGAATGTGCAAAATCGTGAGGGGAGGGGCGCCTTTTTTCACCAGCAAATCGGCGTAGATAAAAAGCTGATTGCCCAGCATCATCACCGTGCCCCCGGCCACGCCCAAAAAGAAGGGGCGAATCATCTCTTTGCAGAGATAAAACTCCAAAAAAAAGCCCCCCAACTTCAGGGATCCCCAAAAGCTTCCCGTCTGAGCGGGAGCTCGGCGCCGTTGACCCTTGGCCAGTGGGGTGGTCATTTGGCTCTGTTACCTCAGGTGCACAAGCTCAGCCAGCTCTAGAGATCTAGACGAGCCCTAGCCACGACGGGATCCCGTCAGAGGGCATCGGTGATGCGAAATTGAAACATCCCCTGCTGCTGCTCGTCCCCCTCGACAGTGTACTCATCCTGTTCCATGTTCAGGGTGACCAGCCTGCCGCTGAGGCGGTTGGCGCCCCGGCACATCTGATCCAGAGCATCGCGACTGGGCAGCAGTGCGGTGCTCTCGCGGGGAATCGGATTGAGCTCGCCGCGATCGCAGAGGAGGACGGGAGCCTGGTCGGCGGTAATCCTGAAAATCTGCCCCTGGTCAGAGTAGTCGGCGCGATCCCCTTCGATGGCGCGGTTGGTCTGCACGATGACCACATTGCCGAAGAAGCGGGCATCGCCGCTGGCCTGGTCGATCTCCACCCGGTCGGCGTAGATCACCGTCGGCTGATCCACATCGGCCTGGGTCTGCGGGTTTTGCAGGCGCCGCGCCAGCCAGTCCCCCTCGATCTGCTCGATCACCACCTCTCCCCGCAGCTCCACTTTTTCAGGGGTGATGGTGGCCTGGTTGGCCTTGGCCCTACGCCCCCGCTGGATGAACTCGACGGCCTCGCTGAACTCCGAGGTGCCGGTGCGGGAGTTGTAAACCAGGCGGGCGGCCCGCACTTCCGTTTCGGCTTGGCGCAGCTCCTCCGTCAGGGATCCGCCGCCAGGAGCTGGGGTAGAGGCGGCCATCTGCCGGTAGAGGACGTTTTCTTCAAAAAAGAAGATCTTGTCGCGGTGGTTGCCCTCCAGGCGGGCTGAGGTGAGCACCCGCCCGGGCTCTCGCAGGGTGACCCCCCCCGTCAACAGGCTTTGGGATTCGCGGCGGCGGTAGGTGCCCTGGGCTGCCTGGATGGTGGTCTCCCCCTGTTGAATTTCCAGATTGCCTTCCCCGCGGGCAATTTGCGTGTTGCGGTCGTAGGTGAGGCGGTCGGCGATGATGGTGACCTCCTGATCCTGCTGGGCTGGAGTCGCCTGGGGATCAGCCTGGGCCAAGCGCAGATCCGCCAAGAGGGGATCCCGGCTGCCGACATCAGCCACCTCCTGCAACACGACGCCGCCGGAGAGAATGCTTTGGGCCTGTCGGCGCAGGTAGGTGCCCTGAGGGGCGCGAATCTCCAGGCCGCCTTCGCGAATACGCAGGTTCCCTTTCCCTTCGGCCACCTGGTTGGCCCGGTCGTAGGTGATCTGGTCAGCGGTGATGATGGTGGAAGTGGGATCCGCCCCAGCGCTGGTCGGGTCGGTCATTGGTGCGGCTGCTGGGCGAGAGGACTCCGAATCCAAGGGCAGCACAGTTAGCTTGCCCTGCTGAGCGTTGAGGAGGGCAAATTGGAAGTTAAACGAGCCGGAGCGGCCCTCTAGGATCATTTCTTGCCCTTTGAGGGTGAAGGCCTCCGGCACCTCGATGCGCTCTTCGGGGGTGATTCGCAGAGCGCGGGTCAGGAGCAGGCTGCCATCCTCGCTCCTCACCTCCACCCCCTCATCCAGATACAGCGCGTCGGCGGCGGCATCGTAGCGGGCACGCTTGGCCTGCCAAGTCATCTGCTCGCTGCTGGCAAAAAACGGATCCGGCACTCCTTCCGGC
>Ga0129299_1001811_pt1 | contig 14299 bp, 13 predicted proteins | sample ConPoolayeCmetaG_FD_94477 | JGI IMG/M metagenome (GOLD analysis project Ga0129299, IMG submission 94477) | Hot spring microbial mat communities from California, USA to study Microbial Dark Matter (Phase II) - Cone Pool mat layer C metaG ... | reverse complement strand
GTACATACGCGCTATCCAATCGGCTTACGCTGCTCTTCGGGAACTCAATCCCGTTCAATTGGCTGCGTAAGGTGAGTTATTAAGCCTTCTTGCGGAAGAAATCCTATCTCTCGTTACAGGATTTATAGATAAGCAACAGCTCACCGTTGGCGGATGAAAATGGGTAAACTCAGGGAGTTCCAGCACAGATGTCGGATGGTCGTCTGGTGCTACGAGTCTGAAAGGAGTTTGACAGGAGTGTCTGCAGGCACCTTAGACTGTTGCGCCCGAAAGGGAGAACACGCAAGGGAGATTCTTTGCATAACAGGCGCTCGAGCTGGAGCGAAACCAAGTCAAACCGGAGGTGAGCGATGGAAGTGAAATACGAACGCTGTTGTGGGGGCGATGTACACAAGAAGAGTGTATCAGCCTGTGTGATCGTACCTAGAGCAGATTGGCAGCCAGTCAAAGAGACGCGTAGGTTTGATACGATGACGGAGGATTTGGAGGCGCTAAGCCGCTGGTTGAGTGAAAGGGGGGTGACGCACGTGGCGATGGAAAGCACCGGGGTGTACTGGAAGCCGGTGTACAACCTGCTGGACGGGCGTTTTGAAGTGTTGGTGGTGAACCCCGAACATGTCAAGGCGCTGTCTGGGCGGAAGACGGATGCAGCCGATGCGGAGTGGATAGCTGATTTATTACGGCATGGGTTGCTGAAAGGCAGCTTCATTCCATTGGAGTTGCTGCGGGAGTTGCGAGACCTGACCCGTTATCGCACGAAGCTGGGAGATGAACGCAAGAGCGAAGTGAACCGCTTGCAGAAGGTGCTGGAAGACGCAAACATCAAGTTATCCAGCGTGGCGACGGATGTGATGGGCGTGAGTGGGCGAGCCATCCTGAATGAGTTAGTGCAAGGGAATACGGACCCGGCATTGCTGGCTGAACTGGCGAAAGGGCGCTTGCGGGAGAAGCAAGACCTGTTAGAGAAAGCCTTGCAAGGCACGCTGAAGCCCGATCATCGTTTCATGCTGGCCCAACACCTGAGCCATATTGATTTTCTGGATGAAGCGATTGAGCGCCTGGATACCCAGATTGGAGAGCAGATGCGCCCTTTTGAAGCTGCGATCCAACGCTGGGATTCGATCCCTGGCATCAACCGCCGGATTGCCGAAATCGTGGCAGCTGAGGTGGGGGCAGAATTCAAAGCCTTTGAAGATGCGGATCATCTGGCTTCTTGGGTCGGGATGTGCCCGGGCAATAACAAAAGCGTTGGAAAACGCTTTAGTGGCAAGACCCGCAAAGGCAGCAAGTGGTTATGCCGAGCCTTGATCGAAGCGGCGCATGGGGCAGCGCGCACGAAAGAAAAGTATTTTCAAGCCCAATACTGTCGCTTAGCCGCACGGCGGGGAAAGCAACGGGCAGCGGTGGCAGTCGGTCATAGTTTGCTAGTAACCGGCTATTGCCTGATCACGCGGCATGAAACCTATCAAGACCTGGGAGCCAACTATTTCGATGAGCGCGACCGCGAAGCTGTCAAACGCAGAGCGGTACGTCGCCTAGAGAAACTCGGTTTCCAGGTACAGTTGAAGCCTGTGGCGGCCATAGCCGTTTCATAGACTCATTTTCAAGGGAGGCTTGTATGCAATTTCAAAAGGTTCGTATTCAATTCAAATCTGTAGCTCTGTTGTTGCTGGCATTGTTGTTGGGTTTTGGCATCCAACCTGTGCAGGCTAAGTCCCCCCAGATGCACATCATGGAAGGCTTTCTGCCGCCAGCCTGGGCAGCCTTCTGGTTTGCCGTTGCGATCCCGTTCTGGGTGATCGGATTTATCCAGATCAAACGCCTGATGACCCAAAAGCCTGAGACGCGCCTGATGTTGGGTCTGGCAGGCGCGTTTACGTTTGTGTTGAGCGCCCTCAAGCTGCCCAGCGTGACTGGCTCTTGCAGTCACCCCACCGGAACAGGACTTGGTGCAATTTTGTTTGGGCCTTTTCCTATGTCAATATTGGGCAGCATCGTTTTGCTCTTCCAGGCGATCCTATTGGCCCACGGTGGTTTGACCACCCTGGGAGCGAACACTGTCAGCATGGCGATTTTGGGTCCATGGGTAGCCTGGGCAATCTGGAAGGGGTTGAAGGGGAAGATACCGGATGCCTGGGTGATTTTTCTGGCCGCCGCACTGGCTGATCTGCTCACCTATGTCACCACGTCCATCCAACTGGCGCTAGCCTACCCGGATCCGGTGGGAGGGTTTATCGCTTCCTTCTTCAAATTCGGTACCATCTTTGCCATCACCCAAATCCCACTGGCGATCAGTGAGGGCATTCTGACGGTACTAATTTTCAACGCTCTGCGCAACAATGCCAGTGCCGAATTGCAGTCTCTGGGCGTACAAGGAGCGTAAGGTGAAAAACTCGAACTGGATTCTCATTTTGTTGGTCATTGCCCTGGCGGTCATGCCGTTATTCCTAGTAAGCAGCGCAGAATTTGGCGGCGCCGATGGGGAGGCTGAAGCCGCCATCACAGAAATTCAGCCCGACTACCAACCGTGGTTCCAGCCCCTTTTCGAGCCACCCAGCGGCGAAATCGAGAGCCTGTTGTTTGCGCTTCAGGCAGCCCTTGGAGCAGGGTTTCTCGCTTATTTCTTTGGTTACAAGCAGGGTTTGTGTAAAGGCTCAAAAGGCTGAATGCGCTTGCTCGACCGCTACGCTTACTCGAACCGAATTCGGAGACTGCACCCTGCCTACAAAGCCGGGTGCAGTCTGATCGCCATGTTTTTATGCCTGGGAAGCAACCAGCTCTTCGTCAGCATACCAATTCTTGTTCTTATGCTTGGTCTGTCGATTGTATGGGCTGGAATACCTTGGCGCTTTATGCTGAAACTGAGCCTGGCGGAAGGTAGTTTTCTGCTCCTGAGTGTGTTGAGTGTAGCGGTAAGTGTGAGTGGTATTCCAGATTCAGGCGCGTTAGCGCTTGGACCGCTGTGGTTCAACCTCAGCTCCGAATCGGCTCTGCAGGCGATTAATTTGCTGGCGCGCGCACTCGGTTGCGTAGCAGCAATGAATTTTCTAGCATTGACCACGCCGATGGTGGATTTGATGGAATTGTTACGCCGGTTGCGTGTTCCAACGTTATTAATTGATTTGATGGGATTGATGTATCGTTTCATTTTCGTCTTGCTCGATTCGCTGGAACGCATGGTTCTCGCACAGCAAGTTCGATTGGGATTTTGGGGTTGGCGCAACATTCTGCACAGTGCCGCCCGGATCGGGGCAAATTTGTTTATCGAAGCCTTTCGGCGCAGTCTAAAACTTGAAACTGCCTTGCAAGGACGTGCCTGGAATGGAGACTTGCGGGTTTTGCCACACGAATTCGAACATCCATTTCGAACCCGACCGTATGGAAAAGGAAGCCGCCATCTTGATTAGCCTTGCCAGCCGGATGATGCGAAAGAGCATAATGTAAGCTTATGAAATTAACCTTCAGCGACGTTCATTTTGCCTATCCTGGGCTAGAAAACGTAGCACTGCGCGGTGTAAATTTGGACATTTCGACCGGAGAACGTGTTGCGTTAATCGGGCGCAACGGTAGCGGAAAATCCACCTTGATGTTGATAGCCAACGGGATATTACGCCCGCAACGGGGAGCGATCCTGCTGGATGGTCAAACAGTGACATATGACCGCCTTAGTCTGATTGGACTGCGCCGTAAGGTCGGCATCGTGTTTCAGAATCCGGAAGACCAATTATTTAGCGCCAGCGTTTACCAAGACCTTAGCTTGGGACCACTCAACCTAGGATTGAGCCCGGAGGAGGCGCGCCAGCGCGTGTTCGAAGTCGCCAAGTTCTGTGGTCTAGATGGTCTGCTTGAACGCCCAACCCATGCGTTAAGCGGCGGCGAAAAGGCTCTCGCTGCGTTGGCTGGCGTGCTGGCGATGTCGCCGCGTTTCCTGTTTGCCGATGAACTCACCAACAACCTCGATCCCTGGATGTGCCGGCAGGTGTTGCAAATCCTCGAGCGCCTGACTGATTCGGGCTGCGCTGTAATTTTGGCAACACATGACTGGTCGATGGCCCGTCAATGGGCGAAACGCATTATCTGGATGGAAGCCGGACAGGTCTACCGTCAGGGTCTACCTGAGCAAGTTTTCGCAGGACAAGAATATCTTATCGCAAATCTCAACGGAGCAGCATGAAACTTACTTAAGTCATTAAGCGCGATGGTTCCGTGTAATCCTTCTATCGCCAACAGATCGAGAATACTGTCTTTGCGGCTGCGAGCGGTGAACGCCGAGCTTGGGCGCTTGTGGGCAGAGATGATTTCTTATTCGGTGGTCGGGCTGCTGACGCATTGCTGCGGGGGTGAGAGAATCAATCCACCATCGGTTGAGCAAATCCAGGACGTGGTTGAAGAGGTCTTGATCAAAGCAGACCATTACAAAATCGCCAAAGCCTACATTCTCTACCATCAGCAGCGCCAGAAAGCGCGCGATGCGCAGCGCATGATGCTTGATAGCGAAAAGCTGATGGAAGATTATTTACAGGTGATGGACTGGCGGGTATCTGAAAACAGTAACCTGAATTACTCGTTGCAGGGTCTTAATTTTTATTTGGCTTTGGCGATTGCTTCGCAGTACTGGCTGAATAAAATTTACCCGCCCGAAGTTCGTGAAGCGCACACCAGCGGCGCTCTGCACCTGCACGACCAGGGCTCGCTGTCGATCTACTGTTGCGGCTGGGATTTGCTGGATCTGCTGTTGCAGGGTTTCTGCGGCGTGGCGGCAGAAGAGCACTCCGCCCAGGCATTTGCAAACTGCGTTGGGGCAGTTGGTGAACTTTTTTCTATGCATCGCGGGACGAATCAGCGGGGGCTGTGGTTGTTTCTAACTTTGACACGTTGCTGGCTGGCACCGTTCGTCCACTACGATCGCCTGAAGTATTCTCATGTGAAACAGGTCATTCAGGAGTTTGTGTTCAACATGAATGTACCGCCCTGGCTTGGTTTCCAGATGCCGTTTTCCAACATCACCCTCGACCTAGTTGTGCCGGACGTGTTCCACGACCAACCAGTGGTCATTGGCGGGGAATATCAAGAGAGCACCTACGGCAAATACCAGGAAGAAATGAACCTGATCAACCGAGCTTTCGTTGAGGTCCTGCTGGCCGGCGACGCCAAAGGACGAGAGTTCACTTTTCCCATCCTCGTCTACAATCTGGGACATGGCTTCGATTGGGAAAGCGATCTTCTTGAACCGATCTGGGCGATGGCGGGGAAATATGGCATTCCGTATTTCGCCAATTTTATCAACAGCGAAATGAACCACGATGACGCCCGCTTGATGTGCTGCTGCCTGTGCCTCGACAATCGCAAACTGCGCAAGCGCATGGGCTGCATATTCGCTTTCACAGCGCTGACCGGCTCGATCGGCGTGGTCACCCTTAACCTGCCGCACATCGCCTACGCTACCAGAGATGAAACGGACTTTCAGAAAGAACTGCCGCGCTTGATGGAAGTCAGCCGGGTCAGCCTAGAAATTAAGCGCAAATCGCTTGAGCAATTCATGAATCAGAAGCTGTATCCCTATTCCTCCCATTACCTGCATCCGGTCAAGATACGCACCGGCAGGTATTGGAGCAACCATTTCTCCACTATTAGCTTAATCGGCATGCACGAGGCTTGCCAGATGGTAATTGGGGCAGGGATCGCCGAACCGGAAGGGAAAACTTTTGCAGAACGCATGATGGATTTTATGCTACAAGAGCTGAACCGGTCCAGCTCGAAACAGGCAATTTGTGCAACCTCGAAGCAACGTCAGCCGAGGGAGCTTCTTACCGCCCAGCGTACACCGACCAGAAGAATTTTCGACAGATTGTTGCCTCTGGCAGCCCGAAAACACCTTACTACACCAATTCCGCTCAACTCCCGGTGGATTTTACTGATAATCTCTTTGCCGTTCTGGATCATCAAGATTCGCTCCAGACGCGCTATACCGGCGGAACGGTTGTGCACGTCTTTTGGGGAGAACAGATCGACGATTGGCGACAGGTGCGTCGCCTGGTGCGCAGCATCGCTGAAAACTACCGCCTGCCGTATTTTACGCTTTCCCCCGCCTTCAGCATTTGTCCGGTGCACGGGTACATTCCCGGCGAGCATTTCTACTGTCCGTACGAACACAGCCCAGAAGTGCTCGCCAAGCACAGCGTTACCGTTGAACTTTCGTAATATATCCAAGGGAGATTCGAATGGAAACTCAAGCCAAAACACAAACCTCGAAGCCTGTTCAAGCGGAAGTAAAAATCCCTTGCGAGGTCTATTCACGCATCGTTGGCTACCTGCGCTCTGTGCAGAACTGGAGTACCGGCAAAAAGGGGAATTCAAAAACCGGAAACCGTTTTTCGTCAATAAAACCGAACAGAGGCGACGATCAAAGGTTGGGTACGCACCACTCCGCTGGATTTCCCAGCGAAATTGCTTCGACCGTATTTTGGGGCGGTTGCTGCTTTTGCTGCCTGATGTGTCACAATGTGGAGCTGGTGTGGCGATTAAATATCTTCGCCGACATCCCCACACAGGAGGTATTGGATTATCTCTAACGGCGCAAGGGCAAAATCACCGGGTTGGTGGTCAGCGGCGGCGAGCAGTGTCTTTCGGCGGGGCTGCTCGAATTTTTGCGGCAGATGCGCGCTTTGGACGTCCGGATCACGCTGGACACCTGCTGGTATATGCCGGGGTGCTTACCGGGCTGCTGCACGAAAATCTAGTCGATTGGGTTGCGATGAATATCAAGGCTTTGCTAGCAAAGTATGATTGCTTGGCGGGAATGACAGTGGTAGATCTTGACTGTATCAACGCCAGTATTGCCTTGTTGAGCGGTAGCGGCTTGCCTCATGAATTTCGTACACCGTAGTGAGTAATTGGGTCACTTTGGAGAATATTGCCGCGATCGCCAACTGGCTGGAAGGCTCTCGCCTATACGGATTGCAACAATTTCGAGCGCAAGGTTGTCTCAATCCTGCTTTCAACCAAAAATCACCTTATCCGAGGCAGTTGCTGATCCAGATGCAAACCATCGCCAGCCAGAAGATCGAGCAAGCGTTGCCGCGCGGGATATAAAAAAGGAGGAAGTTCCATTGTCTCAAAAAGCTATCCTTGTCATCAGTTTTGGCACCAGTTATGCTGGTACACGCCGCAAAACGATCGAAGCCGCCGAGCAGGATCTGGCGAATGCCTTTCCCGGTTATGATTTGAAGCGGGCATTTACGTCGCATGTTGTTATCCATACGCTGTGCGAACGTGACGACTTGCAGATCGATAGCGTGGCGCAGGCTGCTGAGAAACTAGTCGCGGAAGGCTACACCGAAGTATTGGCGCAGCCGTTGCACATTCTCAACGGCATGGAGTACCACCAGGTGCTGATGGAACTGAAACCTTATGCGGCAAAGTTTGCTCACCTGTCCATTGGCAACCCGCTGCTGACCGACCTCGATGATTATCGCTTGGTGGTGGATGCCCTGCGCCCCGAACTCCCGGTTTGCAATTCCAGCGAGGCGGTGGTTCTGATGGGGCATGGCTCGCGTCACCCCGCTAACGCCGCCTACTGCCAGTTGGATATGGTTTTGAAAGAAGAGGGGATGCCGCACGTTCACCTCGCTACAGTGGAAGGTTATCCGCCGCTAGGAGTGGTAATCCGGCGGCTGGAGGCTGAGCGAATTCAAAAGGTCACGCTGCTACCCTTTATGGTCGTTGCCGGTGATCATGCGCTTAATGATATGGCCGGGGATGGACCAGACAGTTGGAAATCCATCCTGCAGAACAAAGGTTATGCGGTGGATACCCGGCTGACCGGATTGGGCGAAATTGCCAAGATCCGCCAGATATACGTAGCCCACGCCCGCGCTGCATTGGAAAAGGATCAGCGATGAAAACAGGAATGGTGACATTTATTGGCGCAGGCCCAGGTGATCCTGATCTGCTAACTCTCAAGGGGCAGAGGCTGCTGGCGCAGGCAGACGTGGTGCTGTATGCCGGTTCGCTGGTGGCGGAGGAGGTGCTAAAGTATGCTTCACCGCAAGCAGAACGGCACAATACTGCCGGGATGGAGCTATCCCAGCAGATTGGGATCATGATTGCCGCCGTGAATCAAGGCAAGCAGGTGGCGCGCTTGCACACTGGCGACCCGTCGGTCTTTGGTGCGCTGGCTGAGCAGACTTCCGCTCTTACAGCGGCGGGCGTGCCGTGGCAGGTCATCCCTGGGGTAAGCTCGGCCTTTGCCGCCGCCGCTGCCATGGGTATCGAATATACCCTGCCCGAAGTCACCCAAACCGTAATCCTATCGCGCATGGCCGGGCGCACGCCAGTGCCGGAGACTGAGAATTTGCGAGCGCTGGCAGCGCACCGCTCCAGCCTAGTTCTTTTCCTCAGCACAGGTCTGATCCGCGAAGTGGTGGACGAACTGCTGGCTGCCGGTTATGCCCCCGAAACGCCGGTTGCTCTGGTGTACCGTGCCAGTTGGCCTGACGAACGCATTGTGCGGGGGAAGCTGGCGGAGATTGCCGACCTGGCGGAAGCGGGCGAATTGACTCACCAGGGACTTATCATCGTCAGCCCGGCGCTTGCCGCGTACGGACACGTCTCGCACCTTTATAGCGGTTTCCAGCACACCCCGGCGCAACGCAAAGGCACCGCGATCCTGACCCTAACAGCCCCGGCTGTTCGACTGGGGCGCATACTGCTGGCGAATCTGCCCAGTTCTACGCTCTACCTGCCCAAACGACTGAGCGATCCGAGTGATGCGCAACAGGAAAGGGTGTGCCCATTCCAGGAATCGATCCGTCAGGTGCTGCAGAGCGCCTTCAGCAAACACGAAGCGCTGGTATGCATCATGGCCTCGGGGATCGTGGTGCGCGAGATCGCCCCGCTGCTAAAGAACAAACACAGCGACCCAGCGGTAGTGGTGCTGGATACAGAAGGGCGTTTTGCTGTCAGTCTGCTTAGCGGGCATGAGAGCGGAGCGAATGCTCTGGCTCGTCAAATTGCCGCGATCACAGGCGGACAGGCGGTCATCACCACTGCCAGCGACGTACAGGGTATTCCTGCTCTAGATGTTCTGGCAAAAGAACGCGGCTGGAAACTACACCCGAAAAGCCAGTTCGCCGCAGTCATGGCAGCGCTGGTCAATAGCGAGAAGGTGGGCTTGATGATCGAGCCGGGCTGCTACTTCCCGCCCCAATTTTCCAACCAGAACGAAATGCTTGTTGCGGACTTGCACGCTGCTAAGGAGCGTCGCCTCGCCGGCATGATTTTGCTCACCTACCGCCGTCCGCCCGCGCATATTTGGGAGGAATTTCCAAAGATGGTTGTGTATCATCCGCCGCAGTTGGTAGTTGGTGTTGGCTGTAATCGTAATACACTTGCCGTGGAAATAGAGCAGGCCATCCAGACCACCCTCGACGAAGCGGACCTGGCACTCGAGAGCGTGGCGTGTATCGCCACTGTTACAGCCAAAGCAGATGAAGACGGGCTGCGGCAGGTTGCTATTCGTTATGGCTGGTCGCTGGAGATTGTCAACCCAGAACAGATTGAGGCGGTCAAAAATATTCCCAATCCATCGTCTGCTGCGCAAAAAGCTTTGAGCCTGCCTGGCGTGGCTGAACCGGCGGCATTGTGGGTATCGAGAAGCAGCGATTTACTGGTAGAGAAACGCAAATTCACCAACGTTACTGTCGCCGTTGCGCTAAGGAAGGATACCGATGAGTGGAAGGATTGATGTTGTAGGCCTTGGACCCGGTTCGGTAGAATGGCTGGCCCCGGCTGTGCGCCAGACGATAGAAAGCGCCGATGTGATTCTGGGTTATCACTCCTACCTAGAACAAATCGAGTCCATTGCCCCGAATACCCCACGCGAAGCCAGTGGAATGCGCCACGAAGTCGAGCGTGCTCGCCGAGCCATTGATCTGGCGCAAAGGGGTAAGTGGGTGGTGGTGGTTTCGGGCGGCGATCCTGGCATCTATGGCATGGCTGGGTTAGTGCTGGAATTGTCGAATGAACAGGAGGCTGACATACCGGTGACGGTTATGCCGGGGATTTCTGCCCTCAATGCTGCTGCCGCCCTGCTGGGTGCTCCGCTGATGACCGATTTTGCTGCTGTCAACTTGAGCGATCACCTGACAGCGCTGGACGATATTCTGCTGCGCGTCGAAGCCGCAGCCCGCGCCGGGTTTGTGTTGTGCTTGTACAACCCTCGTAGCCATAAGCGCACAGAGCCGTTCGAACGCACCTGCCAGGTGCTGCTCCAATATTTGCCCGCACAGACTCCAGTGGGGGTGGTGCAGGCTGCGTTTCGTCCTAACCAATCGGTGCGATGTATCGTTCTGAAAGATCTGCCGGCGCTGACGGTGGGCATGGATACCATTTTGATCGTGGGTAACCCAACCACACGCATCCTGAACGCCAAGATGGTCACGCCGCGCGGCTATCAGAATAAGTACGACTTGAGGAGGTACCCGTCATGAGACCAGACGAAATCGAAGGCGAGAGTTTCCGAATCATCTTGCAAGAATTGGGACCGCATGCTTTTTCGGCACGTGAGCTACCCATCATCCAGCGTGTGATCCACGCTACCGCCGATTTCGAGTACGCCAGTCTGCTAGCCTTCTCGCCGACCGCCATCGTGGATGGAATCCGGGCGCTTCGTTCTGGCTGCCAGATTCTAACCGACGTGCAGATGACCGCAGTTGGCATCAGCCAATCCTACTTGCAGCGCTTTGGTGGTTCGGTGCGCTGCGTTGTGTCCGAACCTAAAACCGTTGCCCTGGCGCGTGCAGAGGGCATCACCCGCACGGCGGCAGCCATCCGTCGTTTGGTCGATAATCTGCCCGGTGCTGTTGTGGCGCTTGGCAACGCCCCTACCGCCCTGTTCGAGACGCTGCGCCTGGCGCAGGCAGGCTACCGCCCGGCGCTGGTGGTGGGCGTACCGGTGGGATTCGTCAACGCGGCGGAGTCGAAGGCTGCTTTACAGGAAAGCGACCTGCCGTATATCACTGTGCAGGGGCGCAAAGGCGGCTCGACGGTGGCGGCGGCTATCGTCAATGCCTTGTTGCGGTTGGCTGCGGAGGAATCCAATGCGTAATGGTTTTTCGACAAGCGCGTGCGCGGCTGCTGCGGCATCGGCGGGAATTCAGAGCCTGCTGACGGGCAAAACAATGACGGAAGTGACCATCAATTTGCCAGCGAAACGCGGCGTGTGGTTTGCGTTGGCGCGTTGCGAGCGCCAGGGCGGTGGTGTGTTATGTGGCGTGATCAAGGATGCCGGTGATGATCCTGACGTGACCAACGGTCTCGAAATTCAAGCTCTGGTGGAAAACGCTCCTAATCCTGGCCTGACCCTGCTGGGCGGGCAGGGTGTGGGTGTTGTGACGCTGCCGGGTTTGCCGGTGGACGTGGGTGAGCCAGCCATCAATCCGGGTCCGCGCCGCCTGATCCGCAAAGTGGTTCAAGAAACGCTGGAAGACCTGGGCGCGGCTGCTGACCTAGGGTTGCGCGTCACCGTCATCGTGCCAGAAGGTGAGCGCGTGGCAGGGCAGACAATGAACCCGAAGCTGGGCATCATCGGCGGGATTTCGATCCTCGGCACAGACGGACTGGTGCGTCCCTATTCCGCCGCAGCCTTTCGCGCCAGTATCCACATGGAAATGAAAGTGGCACGTGAAGCCGGTTATACAACGATTGGACTGGCGACTGGCAAACGCAGCACAGCTTACCTGACCACCGCCCTGAACGACGAGCGCGGGCTGGGTGTGGTAGATGTGGGCGACGCATTGGACTATCCCTTGCAACAGGCCGTCAAACTCGGTTTTCAGCAGGTGGTGTTTGGTGGCATGATCGGCAAGTTTTCTAAGCTGGCGCAGGGGCGCTTCCAGACCCACGTGCAAGAGGGTGAGGTCAATTTCGAGTTCCTGGCAGAGTTGGCTGCATCACAGGGCGCGCCTGCGGAACTCTGCACCCGCATCCTGACGGCGCGCACAGCCCACCAGGTGCAAGGATGGCTCAAGGAGATCGGCATCCGGCTGGAGCCTGAACTAGCGCTGCGCTCGGCGCAAAAAGCAGCCCAGGCTGCCGGTGGAAAGCTCAGCGTGCGGGTGTTGATTTTCTCGCTGGACGGCGAGCTGCTTGGAGAAGCGACCCATGCGTGAACCCGTTATTGTGATTGGCGTCGGCGTAGAAGGTCTGGCGAGTCTGACTCCTCGTGCAAGGGAGTATATCGAAAGGGCAGACCAGCTTTTGGGCAGTGAGCGCCTGCTGAAACTTATACCGGAATTTGCGGGACGGCGTACGGTGCTTTCAAAGGACATCGATGTGGTGTTGGAGTCCCTCAAAGACCGTGGAGAAGGCGTAAAGGTTGTGGTACTGGCTTCTGGTGATCCGGGTTTCTTTGGTGTAGGCAGCAGTTTGCTGAATGTTTTGCTACCTGATGAAGTAATCTTGCTTCCACAGGTGACCAGCTTGCAAGCGGCATTTGCTCGTGCCCGGCTCTCGTGGCAGGACGCGCACTTCACCAGCGTCCATGCCCGCCCACTGGCGGAGGTGGTCGGTCTGGCGCGGCGCTTCCGCAAGCTGGGCATTCTGACCGACCCGCTCCACACCCCGGCGCTGATTGCCGAGAAACTACTGGCAGCCGGTATTCCCGACTGCCGAGCAGTGGTGTTCGAAAACCTAGGCGAGCCTGGCGAAACGCTGACGGATCTTCGCCTCAGTCAACTGCCCGAACGTACTTTCTCCAGCTTGAACGTGTTGATCCTGGTTCAGGATGACGACTGGCGACCGACCCCACTGCTGAATCCGCGTCCCAATGAAGCGTATGCGCACCGCAACGGACTGATCACCAAAACCGACGTCCGTGCCCTATGTTTGAGCCGTTTGGCGCTGCGCGAAACCGACCTGGTGTGGGATATTGGCGCGGGCAGCGGAGCGATGAGCATTGAGATGGCCGAATTGGCCTGGCGCGGTCAAGTATACTCGATTGAAAAAGACGCGGAGTGCCTGGGGTATATCCATGAAAACGTGGCCCGCTTTGGCGTATTGAATGTGGAAGTTGTTGCCGGAGAAGCACCGTCAGCGCTGCGCAACCTGCCGGCTCCCGACGCTGTGTTTCTTGGCGGGAGCAACGGACAACTTTGTGCAATTCTTGAACAGGTGAACCAGGCTGCGCGGCCCGGCTGCCGATTGGTGGCAACCTTTGCCATTCTGGAAAATATGCTTCAGGCCAACCACTGGCTGAAAGATGCCGGTTGGGAACCTGCCCTGGCGCAGGTACAAATGGCCTACAGCGCGCCGCTGGGCGAAGGCACACGCCTGGCGCCCGCGAACCCTATTTTTCTTGTGAACGGTAGGAAACCATGACCCACTTTGGAACGCTTTGGGGCGTCGGCGTTGGGCCAGGCGACCCGCAGTTGATCACCTTCAAGGCCGCGAGGATCGTGCAGCGCAGTGTTGTGGTCGCCTACGTCGTTGATGATAACGGCAACAGCTATGCGCGGCAGGCCGCGGCAGAACACATCCCGGCTTCTGCCTGTGAGGTGCCGCTGCATTTTTCCATGTCACCACGGCGCGAAGAACGCCTAGTTGCTCGCGCCAACGCTGCCCGGCAGGTCGAGGAAATTCTCTCCACCGGGCAAGACGTGACTTTTATTACCGAGGGCGACCCGCTTTTGTTCAGCACCTTTCAACATCTCTTGGCAACCCTACCACCCGCCGTGCCAGTGAAAGTCTGCCCCGGCGTCAGCGCATTGACAGCTTGCGCAGCGGATGCTTGTTTCTCGATGGCAGTGGAAGATGAACAGATGCTGGTGGCAACTGCTGGGGCGGCTACCCTCCAGCAGCTTTCAGACTGGCTCGAAATGTTTGATGTGGTTGTGCTGTTCAAGGTCCATCGTTACGCGGCAGCGTTGCGCGACGCCATGCAAGATAACCGCTTGCTTGACCGGGCCGTGCTGGTGCAGCGCGCTTCGCTTTCGGGGCAGGCGCAGGTTGTTGAATTGGCGGACTGGGATGGCTCGCCTCTGCCGTATTTCACCACGCTCTTGATCCGCGTTCGGAGACCCGTATGCGTCGAATTCCTCGCCTGATGTTCGCCGCCCCAGCCAGTGGCAGCGGGAAAAGCGTGATCGCCTCTGGTTTGATGGCTGCCTTCTCGAAACGTTTCCCGGTGCAGGGATTCAAAGTGGGACCGGACTACATCGACCCGATGTACCACACCGCGGCGACCGGGCTGCCCTCTCGCAACCTGGATACCTGGATGCTGCCGACGGAGACAGTGCAGCGC
>Ga0129299_1001810_pt1 | contig 14299 bp, 13 predicted proteins | sample ConPoolayeCmetaG_FD_94477 | JGI IMG/M metagenome (GOLD analysis project Ga0129299, IMG submission 94477) | Hot spring microbial mat communities from California, USA to study Microbial Dark Matter (Phase II) - Cone Pool mat layer C metaG ... | reverse complement strand
CCCTGGGACATCTCCTTGGGATTGCAGACCACGCCGCCCTTCCCGCCGCCCAGGGGTAGATCTGCCACGGCGGTCTTCCAGGTCATCCAGGCCGCCAGGGCGCGGACGGTGTCGATGGTCTCTTCGGGGTGGTAGCGCAGGCCGCCCTTCGTCGGGCCGCGGGCGTCGTTGTACTGGACGCGGAAGCCCTTGAAAACTTTGACCGTGCCGTCGTCCATGCGCACCGGCATGGTGACATGAAACTCGCGCATCGGCCAGCGCAGCAACTCGTGCGTCGCCGGGTCCAACTTCATCACCTTGGCGGCCTGATCGAGCTGTTTCTGGGCAATGGCAAAGGGGTTCAGTTCCTCTGACATGGAATATCTCCTTCAAAAAAGTGGTTAGAGATGGTTGCAGCAACACGCTGCTGCCACATTGGTTCGGTGCATAGCCTTTCCGAATTCGTCAATTCAAAATCCTATCCTCCTTCACCGCTTGCCACAGGCCTGCTGGCTTGACCGGGCAGGCCGGCTATTTGGTGGATTGCGCACCAGGCAGCCTGCCGGAGGGCTATCTCGGCAGGCCATCTGTAGAGTCTGCATTAGGGGAATCGCTTCTCTCCCTACCTATCGTAACACACGACGGACACAGATGCCAGTGACGAATAGCACACCGCGCGGATGACAGCCCTCCGCGCTACGTACGACGCGCCTCCAGCGCCCGGAGCAACAGTTCGCGCACCATTTGCGGGTTGGCCTGACCACGGGTGGCTTTCATCACCTGGCCCATCAGCCAGCCGGCCACCTGCTCCTTACCCGCCAGGTATTCCTGCACCGGGCCTGGATGGCCGTCGAGTGTTTGGGCAATGGCCTGGGCCAGGGCATCGTGGTCGGAGATCTGCGCCAGGCCCTGCGCGGCGATGATCTGCTGCGCCGATTGCCCGCTGGCGACCATGCGCTCGAGCACCTCCCGGCCGGTGTTCAAATTGACCACGCCCTGCTCAACCAGCGCGATCAACTCCACCAGCGCCGCTGGATCGACCGGTAGGCTGTCGATCTCCAGTCCGGTATCGTTCATCAGCCGGAACAGCGGCCCGGTGATCCAGTTGGCCACAGCCCTGGCGCCGACCCTTCCGACCGCCACCGCCGCCTCATAGTAGTCGGCCACGTTCTTGTCGGCCACCAGCAAACCCGCCTCCGTCTCGCCCAGCCCATGCTCGGCCACGAAACGCGCCCGGCGCGCCTCCGGCAAGTCGGGCAACTGTGCTCGCAGCGCCTCCACCCATTCATGGCTCACCTCCACGGGCGGCAGGTCGGGCTCAGGGAAATAGCGATAGTCGTGAGCATGTTCCTTGCCCCGCTGCACCACGGTCACGCCGCGCGCCTCGTCCCACCCCATCGTCTCCTGCACCACCCGGCCACCGTGCTCCAACACTCCGATCTGCCGGTCGATCTCGTACTCCACGGCGCGGGTGAGGGCGCGGAAGGAGTTGAGGTTCTTGACCTCGCTGCGGGTGCCCAACTCGTTGGAACCGACCGGGCGCACGCTGACGTTGGCCTCGAACCGCATGACGCCCTTCTCCATATCCCCGGAATTGACGCCCAAGTAGACCAGGATGTCTCGCAGCGCCGTGGCGTAGGCGCGCACCTCGGCAGCCGAGCGCATATCCGGCTCACTGACGATCTCCATCAGCGGCACCCCGGCCCGGTTGAGGTCGACTAGGCTGGCCCCGTCCACGTGGTAGAGCTTGCCCGTGTCTTCTTCCAAATGAACGCGGGTGATGCCGATGCGGCGCGGGCCGGCGCCAGCGTTGACCTCCAGATAACCGTTCACCGCCAGCGGCAGGGCGTATTGGGAGATCTGGTAACCTTTGGGCAGATCGGGGTAGAAGTAGGACTTGCGTGCGAAGCGGTTGAGAGGAGGGATCCGGCAGTGTAGGGCCAGGCCGGCCATAATGGTCAGCTCTACCGCGCGTCCGTTGATCACCGGCAGCGAGCCGGGCATGGCGGCGCAGACCGGGCAGATGTAGGTGTTCGGCGGCAGGTCGCCGGTATCCTCGACGACCGGGCAGCCACAGAACATCTTGGAGCGGGTGTGGATCTGGGCGTGGACCTCCAGACCGATGACGGCTTCGTACCCCATAGCCTATCCGTACCTGTCCACGAAACGACGCATGCGCTCCAGGGCCTGCTCGATTTTCTCCCTGGAAGTGGCGTAGGAGCAGCGGACGTGGCCCTGCCCGCTGGGGCCGAACACCCGGCCCGGCGCCACGACGACCCGCTCCTCGCGCAACAGTCGCTCGGCGAACTCCTCGTCGTCCATCCCGGTCACGGCGACGGAGGGGAAGGCGTAGAAAGCGCCCTGTGGCTCGGCGCAGGTCAGCCCCATCTCGCTGAGCCCGTCCACGATGAGCCGGCGGCGGCGGTCGTACTCGGCGCGCATCGCCGCCACGTGCGGCTCGCCCTCCTGCAACGCCGCCAGCGCGGCGTGCTGGGCTACAGTGGGGACGCACATGATGGCGTACTGGTGCACCTTGTGCATCATGCCCAGGATCTCCGCCGGGGCGGCGGCGTAGCCCAGCCGCCAACCGGTCATCGCGTAGGACTTGGAGAAGCCCTGCAGCAGGATGGTGCGGCTGCGCATCTCCGGCAGGACGGGAAAGCAGACGTGTTCCACGCCATAGACCAGCCGGTCGTACACCTCATCGGAGATGACCAGCAGGTCGTAGCGCCGGGCCAGGTCGGCGATCTGCTCCAGCCACTCGCGGCCCAGCACCGCTCCGGTCGGATTGCACGGGTGGTTCAGCAGGATGGCTTTGGTCCGCGCCGTGATCGCCGCCTCGATCTGCGCCGTGGTGGCCTGCCAGCCATGCTCGGCGGAGGTGGGCACGGTCACCGCGGTCCCACCGGCGAAGGTCACCACCGGAATGTACGAGAAGTAGCACGGTTCGGGGATGATGACCTCGTCGCCGGGGTCGAGGGTGGCCACACAGGCCACGTACAACGCCTCGGAGACGCCCACAGTGAGCAGGATCTCGCTGGCTGGATCGTAGGACACGCCATAGAGCCGCTCCAGGTGCCCGGCGATGGCCTGCCGCAAGACCATCAGCCCGGCGTTGGGCGTGTAGTGGGTTGCCCCGCCCTCCAGGGCGGCGATACCGGCGCGGAGGATCGGCGCCGGTGTGGCGAAGTCCGGCTCGCCAACCCCCAGGCTGATGACGTCCTCCATCGAGGCGACGAGATCGAACAGGCGGCGGATGCCGGACGAAGGGGCAGTGGCGATGCGCTCAGAAACGAACGTTCGTGATTGTGGCTTCATTGAGTGTCACCCGCGTGAGTGGATGGTTCGCCGACGATCTGAGTGCTGATCCAGACCTCGGCGCGCTCCTGATAGGCCAGGGTGAAGCGTCGCCCATCGACGACACGGACGCGGAAGGTGGGGCCGGAGGGGGTGCGCCAGCGCGCCTCGACCGCGGCCACCGCCAGCCAGTGCCCGGCCCACAGCAGGGCCCGCGGCCGCTCGGGATAGCTGGCTCCGGCGTAACAAGAGACGGTCACTCCTCCTCCTCCTCCTCCTCCTCCTCCTCCTCTAGCAATCCCAGGTAGTCTGTGCCCAGCGTAGACGAGCCGCCCACGTTGAGCCGCTGCGGCTGGCCGACGAGAGCGGCATCGTCGCCGATCAATGCCTGATCGAGCACCAGGTCGCGCGCACGCACACCGGCCTCGAGGATGCTGTCGCGGATGACGCAACGCTCGATGTGGCAGCCTTCGCCGATGGAGACGTAGGGGCCGATGACGGACTGGTCTACGGTGGCCGACGGCGCGATGTAGACTGGGGGGATGACGACCACGCCGGGGCGGACGGCCTCGGCGCTGTTGTCACAGCGGGTCTCCAGCAACCAGCGGTTGGCGTGCAGCGTTGTCTCCGGCTTGCCGCAATCCTCCCACACCGCTACCTCCTGGGCCACCAGTTTGGCGCCGGCCTGCACCATCAGCGTCAGTGCGTCGGCCAGATAGTACTCGCCCTTGGTCTGGATGCGGCGGTCCATCAGCTCCCCGCAGCGACGCATCAGCTCGGGGCCATCTTTGACATAGTAGAAGCCGATGACGACGTTGTTGTTCTCCAGCGAAGAGGGTTTCTCGATGAAACGGCTGATATAGCCCTGCTCATCCAACTCCACCACGCCAAAGCGGCGCGGGTCGGGCACCCGCTTGACCAGAGCCACGCCATCGGCCGGCAGCCTGTCTAGCCCGCTCAAGTCGGCCTCCATCAGCGTGTCTACGAACAAGATGGCCAGCGGGCCGGCCACGAACTCGCGGCACAGCCACAGCGCGTGGGCCTGGCCCAGCAGCTCAGTCTGCTGGATATAACGGACTTGCAAATGGGGATGTTGCTGGGTCACGTAGGCCTCGATCTGCTCGCCCAGCCAGCCGACGACGAAGATATACTCCTCGATGTTCAACCCGGCCACCATATCCAGCACGTGGTCGAGGGCCGGCTTGCCGGCAAGGCCGACGAGCGGTTTGGGCTTGGACCAGGTGTGGGGGCGCATGCGCTTGCCGAACCCGGCCATGAGTAGGATTAGTTTCATAGCTCGCTCCCGCTGCGATTATCCTCTCCGCGGCCCAACTCGATCGAGCGCTGGTAGGCAGCCCAGATCGCGCGGGAGAGGACGGTGCGCAGCATCCCTTTTTCCAACTGGTAGATCGCAGCAGCGGCGGTGCCGCCAGGGGAGGTGACCTGGTTGCGCAACGTGGCGAAGTGGCGATGGGAGCGGAAGGCGTATTCCACCGCGCCGCGCATGGTCTGCAGAACCAGCCGCTCGGCCACGTGACGGCTGAAACCCAGATGGACCCCGGCGTCTACCAGTGCCTCCAGGAACAGAAAGACGTAGGCCGGGCCGGTGCCGGAGAGGGCCGTGGCCCGGTCCAGGTCGCCTTCCTCGTCGGTGTAGACCTCATCGCCCAGCGCGGCCAGGATGGCGCGGGCCGTATCGCGCTGCGTGGCCGTCACCCCGGCCGTGGCCGTCCAGACGGTCATGCCCATACCGATCTGGGCCGGTGTGTTGGGCATAGCCCGCACCACCGCCCCCACACCCAGGCCATCGACGATGGTCTGCACGGAGATGCCGGCGGCAATGGAGAGCACCAGGGCCGTGGGTCGAATGGCTCCGCTCAGCTCGACCAGCACTTTATGCATCACCTGCGGTTTGACGGCCAGGACCACCACATCGGCTTCGGCCGCGGCCTGGCGGTTGTGGACGGAGGGGCGGATTTTGTATTGCGCGGCCAGTTCCTCGCCGCGCTCCGGACGCACATCGCTGGCAATGATCCGCTCAGGGGGCAACAATTCTTGGCTGAGCAACCCCTTGATCATCGCCTCGCCCATCACCCCGCTGCCGATAAAGGCCACGGTGAGCGTGTCGATACCGCTTTTGCTCTGATCAACCACATTTGGACTCCTGTGATCTGTCGTTCCCCAGCGGCGGCCTGCGCCGATGCCAGCTCGTTGCCTGCTCGTAGACATGAGCTACCCGCATAACGATCGGCTCCCCAAGGGTTGGACCAATCACCTGCAGGCCGATGGGCAGCCCGGCCGGATCGAATCCGCAGGGCAGGCTGATTCCACAGATGCCGGCCAGGTTGACCGAGAGGGTGAAGATGTCGGAGAGGTACATCTGCAGCGGATCGTCTACCCGCTCGCCGATGCGGAAGGCCGTGGTCGGGCTGGTTGGTGCAACGACGACGTCTACTTGCTCGAAAGCCCGGTCGAAGTCCTGTCGGATCAGCGTGCGCACCTTCTGCGCCTTGAGGTAGTAGGCATCGTAGTAGCCGGCGGAGAGAGCGTAGGTGCCGAGCATGATGCGCCGCTTGACCTCGGCGCCGAAGCCCTGGCCACGGGTGGCCTTGTAGGTCTCCTCCAGGGTCGGGCCGGGTACACGCAGCCCATAGCGCACGCCGTCGTAGCGGGCCAGGTTGGCGCTGGCCTCGGCGGGGGCGATGAGGTAGTAGACCGGCAGGGCGTAGTCGGTGTGGGGCAGGCTGAGCGGCACCAGCGTGGCCCCCAGGGCCTCCAATTGAGCCAGCGCAGCGCGCACGGCGGCCTCTACCTCCGACTGCATCCCAGGGATGAAGTATTCCTGCGGCACCCCAACGCGCACGCCACGGACGTCGCTATGGAGGAGCGCGGTTGTGTAGTCTGGCAGCGGGGTGTTCAGCGAGGTCGCGTCGAGCGGGTCGTGGCCGGCGATGACGGTCAGCAGGAGCGCTGCGTCGGCCACGTCCTTGGCCAGCACGCCGATCTGATCCAGCGACGAGGCGAAGGCGACCAGGCCATAGCGGCTGACCAGCCCGTAGGTGGGCTTGAGGCCGACGACGCCGCAGAAGGCAGCGGGCTGGCGCACGGAACCGCCCGTATCGGAGCCCAGCGCGCCCAGGCACTCGCCGGCGGAGACGGCGGCAGCGCTGCCGCCACTGGACCCTCCGGGAACGCGACTGAGATCCCAAGGGTTGTGGGTGGGGAAGAAGGCGGAGTTCTCGGTAGAGGAGCCCATGGCGAACTCATCGTTGTTGGTCTTGCCCAGCAGAATGGCCCCGGCGGCTTTCAGCCGGGCCACGGCGGTGGCGTCGTAGGGGGGCGCGAAGTGCTCCAGGATGCGCGAGCCGCAGGTGGTGGGGACGCCCTCGGTACAGATGACGTCCTTGACCGCCAGAGGAATGCCACGCAAGGGCGTGTTGGGAGACGGCGGGCTTTCGTCGGCGGCGCGGGCCTGGGCCAACGCCGTCTCAGGCGTCAGCGTCAGGTAGGCCTTGACGTCGTTGTCGACGGCCAGGATGCGCTCCAGCAGCGCGTCGGTCAGCTCCACCGCGCTGACCTCGCCAGCCTCCAGCAGGCGACGGGCCTGGTGGATGGACAGGTCCCACAGATCCACGGTCATCCCTCTGTGCCGGGGGTAGTGCTCCAGACCGCCGGCACGCGGAAGCAACCCTTGTCGGCGGCGGGGGCGTTGGCGAGCATGTCCTCTCGCGGGGCAGGTGAGCCGGGCTGGTCGGCGCGCAACACGTTGCGCAGGGGCAAGACGGTGGCAGTGGGGGAGATCGCCGCCGTGTCCAACTCCTCCAGACGGGCGGCGTGGGCCAGCACCGCGGAGAGCTGTTCGCGAAAGCGTTCTTTTTCCTCATCGGTAAGAGCCAGCCTGGCCAGGTCGGCGATGTGTTCCACTTCCTGCAAGGTCAGTGCCATGGACAGCCTCCGCTGGCAATTATAACATCATCGCCGGGGAGGGCAAGGCGAGAGCCCCACCCTTTCCCCCATTATCGCGCGATTGACCCCCACCCACGGCTGCGCTATACTACGGGTGCTTCCTGAACCCGCGGGAGGCCGAGCGGTTACAGACCGGCACACTGGACATGGAGATAGACGACATATGAATGACACGACCTACGGCAGTCAAAGCATGATCGCACCGCTGCGTCGGGTGTTGGTCAGGCGACCCGATGCGGCCTTCGCCGTGGCCGACCCGGCCAGGTGGCACTACACCGCCCGCCCCGACCTAGCAGTGGCTCAGCAGGAGCACGACGCGCTGGTGGCTATCCTGCAGCAAGCCGGGGCCGAGGTGATCTACCACGACGAGCCACAGCCGGAGCGGGCCGATGCCATCTTCGTCTACGACCCGGCCATCGTTACCGACCACGGCGCGGTGATGCTGAGTATGGGCAAGGATATGCGCCGGGGAGAGGAAGAGCCCATGGCCCGGTGCTTCGAGGCTCTGGGCATCCCCATACTGGCCCGACTGCACGGCGCGGCCCGCGCCGAGGGCGGGGACCTGCTGTGGTTGGATCACGACACATTGGCGGTGGGGCAGGGCTTCCGCACCAACGCGGCCGGCCTGGCTCAGTTGCGGGACGCGCTGGATGGGTTGGGGATTGCCGTCTTCCCCGTCGATCTGCCCTACTACAGCGGGCCGGAGGCCTGCTTGCACCTGCTATCGCTGATCAGCATCGTCGACTACGACCTGGCCGTGGTCTACCTGCCGCTGCTGCCCGTCTCCTTGTGGCAGATCCTGCAGCAGCGCGGCTTCCGGTTGATCGAGGTGCCGGCGGAGGAGTTCGACACTATGGGTACCAACGTCCTGGCCCTGGCACCCGGCCATTGTCTGATGCTGGAGGGGAACCCGGTCACCCGACGGCGACTCCAAGAGGCCGGCTGCAAAGTGGAAACCTACCGCGGCAACGAACTCTCGCTCAAGGCCGAGGGCGGCCCGACCTGCCTGACCCGACCCATCCTGAGAGCGCACTGATATGCGATCACTGGAACAGCGCGTTCTGGACGCTATCGATCGTGAAGGCCTGCTCCGTTACCTGTGCGGGCTGATTGCCGTCCCCAGCCTGAGCGGGCAGGAAACGGCGGCCCAGGAGCACGTCGCGGCGCAGATGGCGCGCTGTGGCCTGGCTGTGGATATGTGGGAGCTGGATTTTGCTGCCCTGGCCCGCCACCCGGCCTTCAGCGTCGAGGTCGAGCGCGAGCACGGCCTGGGGGTCGTGGGCGTGTTGGGCGAGGACGCCGGCGGGCGCAGCCTGATCCTCAACGGCCACGTCGACGTGGTGCCGGTCGGCGACGAAGCCAACTGGCAGTATCCGCCCTGGCAGGGGACTGTGGCCGAAGGACGGGTCTACGGGCGCGGCGCCGTGGATATGAAAGGCGGTCTGTGCTGCGCCCTCTTCGCCGCCAAGGCGCTGCACGACGCAGGGGTGCGGCTGAAGGGCCGGCTGATCGTGGAGAGCGTCATCGGCGAGGAGGATGGCGGCGTGGGCACGCTGGCAGCCGTTTTGCGCGGCTATCGCGCCGACGGCGCGGTGGTGATCGAGCCCACCGAACTGGCCGTCGCCCCGGCCCAGGCCGGCGCGCTGAACTTCCGGGTCACCGTGCCCGGCCACGCAGCCCACGGCTGTGTGCGCGAGGAGGGCGTCAGCGCGGTCGAGAAGTTCATCCCGCTCTATCAGGCGCTGATGGCTCTGGAGCAGGAGCGCAACCGCCGCGCTCACGACCCGCTCTTTGCCCGCTACCGGCTGCCCTATCCGCTCTGCGTGGGCACGCTGCAGGCCGGCGACTGGGCCTCCTCAGTGCCGGAGCGCCTGGTTTTCGAGGGGCGATACGGTGTGGCTGTGGGCGAGGAGGTCGCATCCGCCCGGTCGGCGTTCGAGGAAACGGTGGCCCGGGCCGCGCAGGCCGATCCCTGGCTGCGCGAGCACCCCCCTGTGGTCGAGTGGTGGGTTGGGCAGTTCGAGCCGACCAGCGTGCCACAGGACCACCCCATCGTGGCGGCGGTGTGCAGCGCCTACCGCGATGTCGAAGGATGCGCTGCCCGTGTGGAGGGGATGACCTACGGGGCGGACATGCGCCTGCTGGTCAACGAGGGGCGCACCCCCACCGTGCTCTTCGGTCCCGGCGATGTGCGCCGGGCCCATCAGCCGGACGAGTACGTGCCGGTGGCCGACTTGATCGTCGTCGTGCGTACTCTGGCTCTGACCACGCTGCGCTTCTGTGGCTGCGAGGAGGCCTAGCTATGCCCATCGTCGGTGTAGCCGGCAACGATCTTTTCTACACCGTGAGCCGGAGGGCAGGGCCGGCGGCGGTACTGATCCACGGCGCGGGCGGCAGCCGGCTGCTCTGGCCTGCTGCCTTGCGCCGCCTGTCCGGCCATACTGTCTATGCACTCGACCTGCCCGGCCATGGCCGCTCGACGGGCGCGGCCCGCGAACGGATCGAGGGCTACGCCGCCGATCTGCTGGGCTTCCTGGACGCGATGCGGCTGCACCAAGCGGTGCTGATCGGCCATTCGATGGGCGGTGCCATCGCCATGGCTACGGCCCTGGCCGCGGGGGAGCGGGTAACGGGGTTGGTGTTGGCCGGCACGGCCGCCCGCTTGCGGGTCGCGCCGGCCGTGCTGGAGGGGCTGGCTGGCGATTTCGAGTCCACGGCGCGGCTGATCGCTGAGTGGGCCTGGGGGAGCGGGGCGGATCCGGCCATCGTGGCGCGCGGGTCGAGCGAGATGCGGCAGGCCGGTCCACAGGTGCTGCTCAGCGACTTCCGGGCCTGCGACCGCTTCGACGTGCGCGATCGGGTGCCGGAGATCGCTGCACCGGCGCTGGTGATCAGCGGGTCGGATGACCGTCTGGTGCCGGCCCGCTTCGGCCAATGGCTGGCCGAGCAATTGCCGCGGGCGCGCTTTCTCCTCTTCGAAGGCGCCGGTCACATGGTCGTGATGGAGCGGCCGCTGGAGACGGCGCGCGCGATCCAGCAGTGGTCGGGCTCAGAGCGAATCCCGGTGTAGCGCGTCCAGGAACTCCCGGTTGGTCTTGGTGCGCACCAACCGTTGCAGCAGGGCCTCGACGGCGGCGGCGATGTCGTAACCGGCGCCGGAGGGCGGCGAGGCCACCATTTGGGAGTACATCCGCCGCATCAGCCACACCTTTTGGAGCACATCCTCTTCCAACAGCAACTCCTCGCGCCGCGTGCCGGAGCGCTCGATGTCGAAGGCGGGGAAGATGCGTCGCTCTTCCAGGCGGCGGCTGAGGTGCAGTTCCATGTTGCCGGTGCCCTTGAACTCTTCGTAGATCATGTCGTCCATACGGCTGCCGGTGTCCACCAGGCAGGTGGCGATGATGGTCAGGCTGCCGCCCTCTTCGATATTGCGGGCCGCGCCGAAGAATCGCTTGGGTGGGTAGAGAGCAGCAGGGTCGAGGCCGCCGGAGAGCGTGCGGCCACTGGGTTGGACGACCATATTGTAGGCGCGCGCTAAGCGGGTGATGCTATCCATCAGGATCACCACATCCCGTCCGCATTCCACCAGGCGCTTGGCCCGTTCCAAGGCCATCTCCGCTACCTTGGCGTGATGCTGCACCGGCTCGTCGAAGGTGGAGCTGATCACCTCCGCGTCCACCGAGCGATCCATATCGGTCACTTCCTCCGGCCGCTCGCCGATCAGCACGACCATCAGATGTGCTTCCAAGTGGTTAGCGGAAATGCCGTTGGCGATCTGTTTGAGCACGGTTGTTTTACCGGCCTTGGGCGGCGAGACGATGAGACCACGTTGTCCTTTACCGATGGGAGCGACCAGGCTCAGCAGGCGGGTGGTCAGGTTGCGGGGGTCTGTCTCGAGGATCAGCCGGTCTTGGGGGAAGATCGGCGTCAGCCGCTCGAAACGTGGGCGCAGTTTGGCCTGCTCTGGGTCGATGCCGTTCACCGCCTCCACACGCAGGAGGCCGAAATAGCGCTCGCTTTCCTTGGGCGGGCGCACCTGGCCCACGACCATATCGCCGCTGCGCAGCCCAAAGCGACGGATCTGCGATTGAGAGACGTAGATATCCTCGGGGCCAGGGAGGTAGTTCTCGGCGCGTAGGAAGCCCATGTTTTCATCTACGATGTCCAGCACCCCGCCCCCGAATATCAATCCCTCGCGCTCTGCTTTCGCCCGCAGCAGGCGCAAGATCAGATCCTCTTTTTTCAGTCGGCTGTAGCCAGAGATCTCCACATCGCGGGCCAACTCCCGCAAATCACCCAGCGTCTTGGCCTCCAGACCCGCGATATCCATGCCGTCCAATATGACATCCACAGCCTTCCTCCTCAAACAGGGTAAAACGTGCTGCTAACCATCATGGTGGGCGATGAACGCTTCCGCTTTCGCCACCAAGTCTCGATTGCCGATGAACAGGGCCGTTCGCTGGTGAAGGGCCTCGGGAACGATATCCAGGATGGGCTGCTGCCCATCGGAGGCGTACCCCCCGGCGCAGTGAGCGATGAAAGCGAGTGGAGCAGCCTCGTAGAGCAAACGCAGCTTGCCGTGCGGTTTCTTGGGGTCCTTGCGGTCGGCCGGGTAGTAGAAGACGCCGCCCTTGAGCAAATTGCGATGGAAGTCGGTCACCAGCGAGCCGACGTAGCGATCGGAGAGCGGCTTGCGGGGCTCCTCTTCGTCCATTCCTTTCAGCCAGCGCGTGAACCGGCGCACTCCCTCACTCCAGTACTGCTCGTTGCCCTGGTTGGCGCTGAAATACTTGGGGCTGTCTGGGATACGGATATTGGAGTGCGAGAGCAGAAACTCGCCCAGGGTCGGATCGAGGGTGAAGCCGTGCACCCCGTTGCCGGTGGTATAGACCATGATCGTGCTGGGGCCATAGATGACGTAGCCGGCAGCCAGCAGGTTCCGCCCTGGCTGCAGACAGTCGGCCAGCGTGCCCGGCCCGCCCGACGAAAGCCGTCGGTAGATGCCGAAGATGGTGCCCACGCTGACATTGACGTCGATGTTGGACGAGCCATCCAGCGGGTCGAAGACCAGGACGTAGGGGCCGGTGGGATAATCGTCGGGGATGGGGATGATGTCTGGCAGCTCCTCCGACGCCATCACCGCCAATCTTCCGGTGTAGCTATTGAGTTGGACCATTGCTTGATCGGCGAAGACATCCAGCTTCATCTGCTCCTCGCCCTGCACGTTGGTCCGGCCGGCGCGGCCCAGGATCTCCGCCAGGCCGGCCCGGCAGGTCTCGCGGTTGATGATTTTGGCCACCAGAGCGATGTCGTAGAGCAAATCGGTAAAGACCCCTGTTGCCTCGGGGTGGTCCCGCTGTTGGTCCAGGATATGACGCTCGATTGTGATAATTTCGTCTGTCATTGTGACCTCACTTTTTACTCGATCGCAGGGAACTGGCGCTCTAGACGCAGATCCAAGCGCCTGACTATGTCGTGCATTCATTGCTTATGTTCAAGAACGATCGGATAGCGAGCCCTACAAACAGGCACTGAGGGTTAGCCAGACGGGGCAGCGCGGGTCAGCGAGATCGTATCGATACGCATCCGGGTAGGAGCCGTTCACCCACCGTGCAGCCACAGGACAAAATAGTAGCCGATTACCGCCGCCCACAGCGAGCTATCGACCCGATCCAAGGCCCCGCCGTGGCCGGGAAATAGGGCGCCGGTGTCCTTGGCGCCCACTTGTCGTTTCATCATCGAAACGGCGAGGTCCCCCAGGGGAGCAATGGCAGACACCAGCAGCCCCAGGCCCAGCCCGGCCAATGGGCTGGGACCCAGCGGGCCGGCCCTCAGGCCCCACAGCGCGGCCAACCCGGCGGTGAGCGTTGCCCCTGTCGCCACCCCCCCGATGTATCCTTCCCAGGTCTTGCCAGGGCTGAGCGTGGGAGCGAGCTTGTGGCGGCCCCAGGCTCGCCCGATCAGATAGGCGCCGCTGTCGGCCAGCCAGACCGCTGGCAGAGCGGTCAGCACCCACCAAGCTCCTTCCGGCAGCCCCCGCAGCCGCAGCACGTGCGCGCCGCACCAGCCTACGTAGAGCGGCCCGGCCATAGCCAGCGCCCAGTCTGCCGTGGGAGCGCCCCGGCGATGGCCCAGTTGCCAGGTGAGCGACGCCAGCAGCACCAGCGCCAGGCCGGGCTCCAACAACCGTTGTCCCAGGAACGTCCAGTGGGGGAATTGGACATCCAGCAGCACCAGCCACAGCAGCGCCACGGCGAAAGCGGGCGCAGGGTGGAAGCGGTCCTGGCGCATCAGCGCGCAGAACTCGAGCACCGCCACAGTGAGAAGCGCGGCAACGATGGCGAACAGCCACAGCCCGCCCAGCCCCACCAGGGCGACGATCAAAGGCACCAGGACAACGGTCGTGAGAAGACGAATGCGGAACACGGCTTTCCGTGGCGATCTGCACCCGGTCACCCAGGCAACAGACCGTAGCGACGTTCGCGCTGGTTGAAAGAGACCAGCGCCCGGTATAGCTCGTCCTTGTCGAAGTCCGGCCAACAGGTGGGGGTCACGTAGTACTCGGCGTAAGCCCCCTGCCAGATCAAGAAGTTGCTCATCCGCATCTCCCCGCTGGTACGAATGATCAGGTCGGGATCGGGCAGCCCGGCGGTGTAGAGATAGCGGGCGAACAGATCCTCATCCAGCGCTTCGGGCGCGACCCGATCTTGCAACACACGTCGCACCGCGTCCACGATCTCCGCCCGCCCACCGTAGTTGAAGGCCACGTTCAGAACAATGCGTTGGTTATCGCGGGTCAGCTCGACGGCTTGACGGATTTTCTGCCTCAGGCGAGCGGATACCCGTTCCATGCGCCCGATGTGGCGAATCTGCACCCCTTCCTGGTGGAGCTCGGCGAGTTCCCGGTCGATCATTTGCTCCATCAGGGACATCAGGCCTTCGACCTCATCTGCTGGCCGTTTCCAGTTCTCTGTCGAGAAGGCATAAATGGTCAGGATACGGAGGTCAAACTCCACGGCTGCCCGCAACACGCGGCGTAGGTTGTCCGTCCCTGCTT
>Ga0129299_1001808_pt1 | contig 14302 bp, 13 predicted proteins | sample ConPoolayeCmetaG_FD_94477 | JGI IMG/M metagenome (GOLD analysis project Ga0129299, IMG submission 94477) | Hot spring microbial mat communities from California, USA to study Microbial Dark Matter (Phase II) - Cone Pool mat layer C metaG ... | reverse complement strand
TATCCCAATCCGTTCAATGAAGTGGTGACGATTCGGTATCGCAATTTGAGGGCTGGACCGGTGCGGTTGGTAGTATACAATCTTGCTGGTCAGGAAGTGGCGGCGCTTGTTGATGGATTCCGTTCTGTTGGAGAGGCTCGGGTTGTCTGGGAAGCCTATGGCTTTCCCTCCGGCATTTATTTTGTTTGTCTGACGACGTTATCTGGCTCGAGAACCGCGAGGATGGTGATGGTGAAATGAGCGGGGTGGGCTAAGTTTTCTTGCGGTGGGAACGTTACCATCGCAACCGCCCGAACAGGCAATGGGCCGGAATCCACGCCCCAATAATCTCGGCAGAGGCAATGCTCGCATTGCCCTGAACAAAATCGAGCCTGAAAAAAGACAGCTATAATTCGCCTCGCCCAAAGTTGCGGCTTAAATTATGGGAGGGGGTTTTTCCGCATAGGTGAATCCGGAAATGAGCAATCCAAACTGAACTTAGGTGTGGATTATCGGGGAAAGATTCAGCATCAATGATTCTAAGCCAATTGTTCGCATAACTCCAGGCTTAATAAAAAATGTCATTTTGAATCCTAATATGGCACAAACCTAGGGCCGCCTCATATGTGTGTTATGCTTTTCTCCGCGGCGTTGTCGTATGTCATAAATTGAAATGAGCTAAAATGGTAGCGCTACGGGGAATCGAACCCCGGTTTGATGGCTGAGAACCACCCGTCCTAGGCCACTAGACGATAGCGCCGTGCCGCCAATATAAAACCATGACAATATATGTCAAGCTCATTGTCATCGACCGCCGGTCTCGCCGACCGCATGCGAAACCTGGAGTGGCTTTGCGAAGTTATAAATCGAGAAAGTTTATCTTGGTGATGAATCGAAAAGGAAAAGGAGAAAGAGATGGAAACGAACACTCAAACTCAAACGACGGCCATGCCGCGAATCGGCGACCGCGCCCCGGCATTCAAGGCGGTAACGACCCAAGGTGAAATCAATTTCCCCGACCAATATGCCGGCAGTTGGGTCATTCTGTTCAGCCACCCGGCCGATTTCACGCCGGTATGCACTTCGGAATTTATGACTTTCGCCGCCATGGAGGAGGATTTCGCCAAGGCCAACTGCAAACTCGTCGGCCTTTCCGTCGATGGTCTTTACAGCCATATCGCTTGGCTGCGAACCATAAAGGAAAAAATCGAATTCAAAGGGATGAAAAACGTCGAGGTCAAGTTCCCATTGATCGAAGATATCACGATGGAGATCGCCCGCAAATACGGCATGATTCAGCCCGGTGAAAGTTCGACCAAGGCGGTGAGAGCGGTATTCGTGATCGATCCCAAGGGGATAATTCGGACGATTATTTATTATCCGCTCAGTTTAGGGCGGAATTTCGACGAGCTATATCGGGTGCTCATTGCGTTGCAGACTGCGGATGCCTTTTCGGTGGCCACTCCGGCCGACTGGCGCCCCGGCGACGATGTCATAGTGCCGCCGGCCGGATCCTGCGGCGTCGCCAAGGAGCGTATGGAAAATCCGAAAGATATCACCTGCCATGATTGGTTTTTCTGCACCAAGAAAATCGACAAAGAAACGGTGATGAAAACGATATTGAAAAAATAGCTTGTCTCAGATAGCGCTCGGGCACGGCCGGCGATTTGCCTGCCGTGCTTTTTTTCGCTCCGTTTCGAATTCGGCAAATTTGTCGACAGACCCGGTTGGCGATGGGCGATTGATAGAGAGCGGTAGACCGTGGAATATCCGCGACGATTCGATGTACTTCTATTTCTCCTACGTTTTTTCTTCGCCGCCGCTTTCCTGTTTCATGTCGTTGCCGTTTTCACCATTGCCGTTTCCGTCGCCGCTGTAATTCCCGTTTCCCCCATTCCCTTCCGGCTCCTCCTTCTCGGCGATACGGGCAACGTCGGTCAAGCGATCATCCTTGGTCAGCGTGATCAAACGGACCCCTTGAGTGCTGCGGCCTATGGTGCGGATCTGGCTCACGGAGATACGGTTGACAATGCCGTTTTGGGTAATCAAGAGCAGCTCGTCGTCATCGACGACCTCTTTGACGGCCACGACCGGGCCGTTGCGCTCGCTGGTCTTTATATTTATGACACCTTTTCCGCCCCTGTTAGTAACCCGATAATCGGCGATTTGGGAACGTTTGCCGTAGCCGTTTTCGGTAACGGTCAAAAGCGTTCCCTCGCGCTTTATCACCACCATACCGACGACATAGTCGTCCTTTTCGAGTGTTATTCCGCGCACTCCGTAAGCATTCCGACCCATCGGCCGCACTTTATCTTCGGGAAAACGGATCGCCTGCCCGAAACGGGTGGCCAGCACGATATCGCAGGTGCCCTCGGTGAGACCGACATCGACGACCTCATCATCATCGGGAATGGTCATGGCGATTATGCCGTCGCGTCTCGGATTCGAGAAGGCCGAAAGCTCCGTTTTCTTTATCTGGCCGTTGCGGGTGGCCATCATCACAAAAGCATTATCATCGAAGTTGCGCACGGGAACGAAAGCGGTGATTTTGTCGTCTTTGTCGATACCGATCATATTGACGATCGGTTTGCCTTTGGCCAGTTTGCCGCCCTGGGGCACCTCATGGACTTTCAACCAGTGGCATTTTCCCTTGCGCGTGAAAAAGAGGATATACTGATGGGTCGAGGCGACAAACATATGCTCGGCGAAATCTTCCTCTTTGGTTTCGATTCCGCGGGCGCCGCGCGTGCCTCTTGCCTGTTTGCGGTACGACGATATCGAGAGGCGTTTAATATAGCCGGCGTGGGATATGGTCACAACCATATCTTCTTCGGCTATCAGATCCTCGATCGCGAAATCCTCGGTGATGTCTTCCTCGAGGATGACCGTCCGCCTGTCGTCGCCGTATTTTTCTTTCAGCTCGAGGAGTTCGGTTTTGATTATGTGCATCCGCCGGGCTTTGCTTTCGAGTATTCCGCGCAGGTCGGCGATCAGCTTTATGATCGCCTCATACTCTTCCTCGATTTTCTTGCGTTCGAGGCCGGTCAATCGTTGCAGCCGCATATCGAGAATCGCCTGAGACTGGATTTCGGACAGGCCAAAATTGCTCATCAAACCTTCCTTGGCCTCCGCCGGCGTGGCCGATTTTCTTATCAGGCTGATTACGGCATCGATATTATCGAGCGCAATCTTGTAGCCTTCGAGAATATGGGCGCGGCGCTCGGCCTCCTCGAGCTCGAACCGGGTTCGCCGAATCACGACCTCATGGCGATGGTCTATGAACAATTGAAGCATCTGCTTCAAGTTGAGAACGCGCGGAACACCCTCGACAAGCGATAACATATTCACGCCGAACGCCACCTGCATCTGAGTCATTTTGAACAACTGATTGAGAACGACATCGGCTTGGGCATCGCGCTTCAGCTCGATTACGATCCGCATGCCGTCGCGATCCGATTCGTCCCGCAGGTCGGCGATACCGGCGATTTTCTTATCGCGAACCAGTTCGGCGATTTTTTCGAGGAGATTGGCCTTGTTGACCTGATAGGGAATCTCCGAAACGATAATATTTTCTTTTCCTGCTTTGGTCGTTTCGACATTGGCCTTGGCCCGGACGAAGAAACGGCCGTGGCCCGTAGCATATCCTTCGATCATGCCCTGCAATCCAAAAACGATGCCCCCGGTCGGGAAATCCGGGCCTTTAATGAATCGCAGCAGTTCGGAGATCTCGGCCTCGGGGTTATCGATAAGATAGGTGATCGCGTCGACCGCCTCGCGGAGATTGTGGGGGGCGATATTGGTGGCCATGCCGACGGCGATGCCCGCCGATCCGTTGCAGATAAGGTCGGGAAATTTCGACGGCAAGACGAGCGGCTCTTTGCGGGTGTCGTCGTAATTCGGAACGAAATCGACGGTGTTTTTATCGAGGTCGGCCAGCATTTCCATGGCGATCGGCGTCAGGCGGGCTTCCGTGTATCTCATGGCCGCCGGTGCATCGCCGTCGATGGAGCCGAAATTCCCCTGCCCATCGATAAGCGGATAACGCATATTGAAATCCTGGGCCATACGCACCAGCGTAGGATAGACCACCTGCTCGCCGTGGGGATGGTAATTACCGGAAGTATCGCCGCATATCTTGGCGCATTTGCGATGCGGCCGGCCCGGCGCAAGATTGAGATCGTTCATGGCCACCAGAATCCGGCGGTTCGATGGTTTCAAGCCGTCGCGGACATCGGGCAGTGCCCGGTTGGTGATCACCGACATCGAATAATCGATGTAGGAATTTTTCATTTCTTCTTCGATAAAAACCGATACTATTTTTTCTGAACCCAAAGGCATTAAAGACTACTCCTTACTCACCTGAAAAACGAATCAGCCGAATCTCAAGGCCCGACAAATTCCTTTTATTCGGACCATGGCCGCCGATGCTCGCTCAATTACTGGTGGCGCCGCCAATTATGCCGGCCGTCAAACGAACCCTCAAATATAGATTAAAGACCATTTTATTTCAAGACTTTATTAATCGTTTTTACCCATCAAACCCCTTGATTTATCGCATGTTACGACGCCGGAAAGTGATTGGCCGATCCGCGAGGCCATTTATCGGGGAAAAACGTCTTGGGTATTGTTTCGAATCCGTCGGGAAAATAGATCAATTGGAGGGGCATGACTCCCCGACTTCAATTAATGACGATATCTACCGATAACATATTAGATAGCATTTCGGGGAATGCATAATGGTCAAAACACCGGCCGGATTGACATCATCGGTTACGGCCGATGGCAAAAAGTACATATTGCAGACGGAATTTCTCACGGTTCCGGAGCCGAGGATAATCACCACGGTCGATTATCAAGGGCAGGTAATCCACAAAGTCGAAAAGTTTTTCCTGTTGCCGATTGATGATCCGGAAAGTTATTCGCAGGCGGAAAAGGCGATAAAGAGTCAGCATATCTCTGTCGCCAGGGTGATTGCGGCTCGGCCGCGCGATTTCGCCGCCCGCGGACTTGAGATAGAGGTCTCCACGGCGGATAAACTGCGGGTTATCCCGGGCGTCGCCGAGGTGCTCGAAGTCGATGCGGAACTGCTTGCCGGCAGCAAGGTGGCAGAAACGATTCCTCAACTCAAAGCTGCCGATTTGTCGGCTATCCGCAATCTTATTCTCAGCATCTGCAAAAATTCACGGCTGGGGCGCCTGCGCCGAGCCGCTGGCGTGTTGGACAGCCACAAGTTTCTGCTTACGGGCACTGCCGGCAAAACATTCTTGGTCTGCCTGAAATCGGACATCGATATTTCGCGGATGATGACCGAACTCGATGCGGTGGGGTTGTGATGGACAGAATAATGTCCAATATCAAGATGGTTCAGGGAGTGAGCGGCGTCATGGTGATCGATAAAGCGCGCGCCCTTACCTACCAGATGATGCCCGCCTCGATGTCTCCCGACAGCGTCAAGGAGCTGGCTATCGAGCTGCTCCACTTGGGGCGGACGATCGAGAAAAACCTGTCGCTGGATCTGTTTTTCGAAAGCGGTCTGGCCCGTCTTTATAACCGGCCGGAGCAGGTCGTGTTGATTCTGGGGCGTCCCGACATGAACTTCAACGCCTTAAGCGTCGTTTGCCGGGAAGCGATTCCGGCAATCAGCCGCAAGCTGTCCAAGGGACAACTTGGGATAAGCTCGCCCGGGGCAAAGGATCACAAAGAATCCGATCTCGAACTGCTGATCAGCGCGCTGAACATCATCTCGGCAAAATGCGTCGAAAAAATCGGCGCTTACATGGTCACCCGCAACTTGCGGCGGGCGAAAGATGAACTGGCGGGCAAATATCCAATAATCACGGCGATTATGGTCGATAATAACGGAATCGTTTCACTCATCAAAGGAATCCAGCCCGGGGTCGGTAAGGACAGCCTGAAAGCATTCGCTCATTGGGCGAATTTATTTCTTTCATATTGCGCCAATTCGACGAATAAGCTCAAGCCAGAGGATATCCTCGACCTCACTTTCGAGATAAAAGACCGCCTTGACCTTGCTGGGTTTTATCAAATCTATTCGGATGTGGCGGTATAGGCTGGCACCTTCTTCCCCATCGATTGAAGCATCAGTCTGTTATCGTTCATGAAGCTTTGTTCTTGGTGCATCGAGGAAAGAAAAGTCAATAGTGCCGCAAAAAGGGTTGTCTGAAACTCGATTTGCCGAGAACCGCCGGCAGATTCTCTCCGGCCGATAATTCGATAATTATAATCTTGAGGATATGCGCGCCTGGCTGATTGTTTCAGCGGACGGACTGTTTCGTCGCGCCGATTCCCTGTCTGAGACGAAGGATTTTTATTGTTTGGCGGATGCCGAAAGAATATCGCAGTCGGCCGCTGGTCGACGAGAGGAGTGCTTGGAAATTTATGGCCGTGAAAACGGTTCTTGGGCAATCCGCCTCAAATAAATCGATATCGTTAATTTGTCTTTAATCTACTCGCCATAGCTTTCTTCCGGCCCCGGGAAATTGCCGGCGCGGACGTCGGCACAAAAGGCCCCGACCGCCTTGCGAATATCGCCGGCCAAATCGGCGTAGCGCCGCACGAATTTCGGCCGGAATTCCTCGAACAAGCCGAGCATATCCGATACGACCAGCACTTGGCCGTCGCAATTCGGTCCGGCGCCGATTCCGATTGTCGGCACTTTCAGCGAAGCGGTGATTTCCGCCGCCACGTCCGGCACCACCGATTCGAGAACGACGGCGAATACGCCGGCATCCTGCAATGCGCGGGCCGATTCGAGCAGATAATCTTTCTGACGCGGCGTTTTCCCCATCACCCGGTAGCCACCGAATTTATTGATCGATTGCGGGGTAAGGCCGATATGACCCATCACCGGTATGCCAAGTGCGACCAGCCGGGCTATGGTTTTGGCCATCTCCGTTCCCCCTTCGAGCTTGACCGCTTTGGCCCCGCCCTCTTTAAGGAAACGCCCGGCGTTGTGAATCGCTTTCGCCGGCGAAACCTGATAGCTTAAAAACGGCATATCACCTATGACCAGGGCCCTTTTCACCCCCCTGCTCACGCCGGCGCACAGAAAAATCATCTGCTCCATGGTCACCGACAGAGTGTTTTCTTGGCCGAAAAAGACCGTACCCGCCGAGTCGCCGACAAGAATGCAGTCGACGCCGACCTCATCGAGGATCTTGGCCGTAGGGAAATCGTAAGCCGTGAGCGTAACTATTTTGCGCCCCTCTTTTTTGAATCTACGAAGGGTTTTTACGCTTACTTGAGGCGGCTCAGCCGAAAAGCTCTGCGGCATCGATTACTTTCTGCACTTTCTGCGGCGGTTTGATCTCCGCCAAATACTCGCCCAATTTTTTTCGGCTGACGGGATGAACCAAACCGCTGTCCAGTTCGAGCAGCGGGACAAGCACGAACGCCCTGACCGTGAGCCGTGAATGAGGGATGCGAAGATCAAGCGAGTCGAGCTCCAGGCCACCATAGAGTAAAATATCGATATCTATGGGGCGCGGCAGAAGATGAGTGCCGGGTTCCCGGCCGAGACTGGTTTCGATTTCTTTGATAATCCGCAATAGAGAATGCGGATCGTGGGTGGTTTTTATCTCCACCACACAATTATAAAATTCGGGCTGATAGGTAACGCCGATCGGCTCGGTGAGATATATCGAGGAATGACGAATCACGTCGATCCCATCCTGCTGCCCGAGGACGGTTATGGCGTTTATAATATTTTGCTTTTTGTCCCCCTTGTTTGTTCCCAGACCGATAAAACAACTGCGTCCGTGTTCGAACAAGGCTAACCGAACCTTTCTGTTTCGACCTCGAAGGCATCGATATTGCCGGGCACCGGCGGATTGCGCTTGCGCACCTTCAGTTTCAGCCGCTCGACGGCGAACGAACTGAATATTCTGTCGGCAATTTTCTCAGCCAATGTTTCAACGAGGTTATATCTGCTGTTTTCCAATAAATCTTCGATTATTCGGTAAACGTCGGTGTAATTTATCGTGTTTTCCAGCGAATCCGTGGCCACCGCCTTGTCGGCATCGAAAGTGATTTCGCAATCGACCTCGAATCTCCGACCAGTCTCTTTCTCGGCGGCCGAGGCGCCATGGAACCCATAAAAGGTCATGTTGAGCATGCGGATCGTGATCGATTTTTTGCCGGCTGCCATATCAGATACCCCGCGATTGCACCAAGTAGTTGGTGCCGCTTCTGGATTGCTCTATTTTTTCGAGCAGAAACTCGAATTGTTCAGGCTCGTTGGCGAAATTGACATTATCGGTGTTTATGACCAGAAGCGGCGTTAGGTTATAATGGAAAAAGTATTTGCTGTAAAGCTGGCAAAGTTCTTTCAAATAATCGATGTCGAAATTCCTTTCATAATTTCTGCCTCGCCGGCCTATTCTGCCGATCAGCGTTTCGGGGGAGGCGGTAAGGTAGATCACCAGATCGGGCAGAGGTATTTTCTTTTCCAGAAGCGATGCCACATGATCATAAAGAGCGAGCTCGTCGCTTTCCAGATTGAGACTTGCGAATATCCGGTCTTTTTGAAACAGGTAATCCGAGACCACGTGCGTGGCCAGAAGCTCGCCGGTGAAAAATTCCTGCTGCTGCTTGAACCGGGACAACAGAAAAAATAGTTGAGTCTGAAAAGCGTAACGCCGGCGGTCTTTGTAGAATTTGCCCAAGAATGGATTGTCGTCGTGGCGTTCCAAAACCAGCCGCCCGGAATATCGACCGCAAAGCATCTTGGCCAAGGTGGTCTTTCCCACCCCTATCGGACCCTCAACGGCTATATATTTGACCGGCAACCAACCTCCTTTCCGATGACGATGCGCTCACGACATACGCCGCTTTATTCCTCAGGCGATATTCCCCCACCGAATATGGATCAAACTCGTTTGCCCAGTCTCATCCCAGACGAATTCGTCAACGCTTTTACCGCCTTGCCGAATAAATCATCGGAAACAGTAAGCGATATTCTGATATAACCTTCGCCATGTTCGCCGAAGTCGCTGCCCGGTCTGACGCGCACGCCTGTCCGAACGAAAATTTTCCGGGCGAAACCGGTTGAGGTGGCGCGCGGCGGTATCTTTGCCCAGACAAAAGGGCCGTGTCGCGTTTGCCTGACACCCAAGCCGAGCTCACGCAGACAATCGATCATCGCCTTGCGGCGGCCGTCGATCCGCGACAGGTAAGCGGATTCGATCTCGGCATGATTCTGGAGCGCCAGATGCGCCGATTTCAACTGAAGCGAGGTTGGCCGGAGTCCAAAAAGGTGCACTATCTGGGCCAGGTTCGCTATGGCATCCTTATGGCCTATGGCGAATCCGAAATCGGGAATGCCGTAAGGAAAACCAAACGAGTGCAACTCGATTATTCGTTTCATGGAGCGCGGAATCTGCAGCGGCAAAACCGTCGGCGGTTCCGAAATCCCGCAATACGGACAATCGGCCACTATCAGAGCGTTGTTTCGTTTCAATACGTCCAGAAGTTCGTGGTAAAAATAAAGATCGGCTTCCACGCCTGTCGGATTGTGGGGGTAATTGACGATGACCAGCTTCAGCCTGCGGCTGTTGCTTTCGAAAAACGCCGGATTCGGCAAGTAGTCGTTTTTTTCAAGCAGCGGATAGGTCTTAATTTCGGCGCCTGCCGTCACGCCCGCCAATCGGTAAACCGCAAGCCCGGGATCGGGAACGGCGACGATATCGCCGGGATTGACAAGCGCCAAAAAGAGCAACGTCATCGTCATTTTCCCAGCAGGTATCAAAGCGATTTCCTTTTCCGGATGCAACGGTCTGTTGTAATAAAGCGAAAATCGCCGGGCAATCGCCTCTCTCAATTCGGCAACCGCTTCGGGCGGCGTTGTCTCACCGAACGATTCAACCAAATTCGGAAACATGTCATTCATGATCGATGGGTCGGCGGTCACCGAATCGAGGTATATGCAATCGATACCCCGTTTCTCGAGCAGTTTCTTGGCTATCCGCATCGGGCCGAGGTTCGGCCGGGGCGCCCTCTGGAATCTGTCGGCCTTATCGATCAGGGTTTTCATCTTGGTCTGCTTTTTGGCTGTCTCCGGTCGGCTTAACGGGAAACTCGATTGTCGAATCGGCGTAGCCCTGTTCTTCGAAATATTCAGCATCCCCTTCGTCGTCGAGAAATTCCGGCCCGACGAGCCCGAGGACGGTCAGCCATTTGCGACAATCGCGCTCGAGATTCTCGATTTTTATCAAACAATCCTCAAGGTCGTTTCCGCAGGCGAAAACGCCGTGGTTATAGAGAACAAAAAGATCATTCCTGGATATGGCATCTTGAACCTCCTTGACGAATTCCTCCGTCCCGATATCTGCATTATCCAGCACCGGAACGTGCGAAATCTCCAACCGTTGCGAAACCATATCGAGGCCCTCGATACCGCCGGAAAACGAAATTGTCGTGTAAATCGGATGGGCATGACAGACAGCCATGACATCGGTGCGCCGGGCGTATATTCCGATATGCGACCGGCTGTCGGAAGACGGTTCGCCGACGCCGTCAAGAATCTTGCCTGCGGGCGTGATCGTGATGATATCCCGAGGCTCAAGCAAACCTTTATGCCGGCCCGAAGGCGTGATCATGATATTACCGTTCGGCAGGCGCAAGGAAAGATTTCCCTGATTACCGGCGATCAAGTTCTTGTCGTAGAGCAACCTGCCGAATCGGCAGATCAGTTCGGCGGATTTGTCCGGGTCTCGCTCCACGCTCCTATTTTTCCTCTCCCAGCATAATGGCCGATGCGATAGCATGGTCATGCGTATGGGACATCGAAATGACGATACGTCTCGATCCGATTAAATTCTGGATTGATTTGCCTATCCTGACTGCCGGCTGTCCCTGCTGGTCGTTGACGATTTCGATCGAGGTCCATTTGACTCCGTTGTTGTAACCCGTGCCGATCGCTTTCAAAACCGCTTCTTTGGCCGCGAAACGGGCGGCGAAAGATTGTTCGGGGAACGATTTGCCCTGACAATAATTGATTTCCCAAGGAGTAAAAATCCTCTGAACGAACCGATCGCCCCACCTTTGGATCGCCTGGCGGATCCGATATACTTCGACGATATCTATTCCCATTGAATGGATCATAACCGTTTCGTTTAAGATTTCAAATATAGGCCAAAAAAAATCAAAGTCAAAGTCTAATTTGCCGATATCAAGAATATACTTGCGCTAATGGAAATACTGATTAAGTTGATGATGGCGGGATGAGGGGGAGATTGAAAACCTAACACCATTTCAATGAAGGCCGCACCCTGGCGATGCGCTTACGCCATGACCCCCGGGTTCCGGGGCGAGCGAACGCCAAAAGCGCCGGGTTGCAATAATACGCCTTTATCGTACCGAACGGTTGTGTTTTCGGTTCGATTCTTCCCATCTCGCCTTAAATTAAAAAAGCCGGATCAGTAAAGACCCGGCTTTTTTATTGCGAGGGCTTTACCCCATGTTTTCAAATATCCATATAAAAATGATTAATGCGATATCCGGATCGTCGAATCACGAGTGAGCGCCGGTCGATTCAACGCAACAACAGCATTCGCCGGGTTATCGCGTTGTCATCGGCCGTCAGCCGATAATAATACAACCCGGATGCGGCCGGACCGCCTGATTGGCTATCGCCGCGCCAGGTGAATCGGTGCCGACCGGCACCCAATTCGCTATCGATAAGCCGTCTCACCAACCGTCCCTGAATATCGAATATTTCCAGTTTCGCTCTTTGTGTATGCGGCAGCAAGATGGTAATGTCGGTGGAACTGTTGAATGGGTTTGGGGAGGCCTGGAACAGGTCGACGGTCTGGGGGATGAAATCCCCACCATGACCGCTTCTCAAAGCGCGCACTATTTCTTTCAGAGCGGTAACGAAATCCCTCATTTCGGCCATCGTGCCGCACGAAACCCTGATAAAGCTGTTCATTCCCCAGCCGGTTCTCACGTAAATGCCGCGATTTGCAAGCTGCGAGCGCACGTAATCTCCCTCGCCTACATCGACCATAAAAAAACTGGTCGTCGAATTGATACTCGGAATCCCAGCCTCTTCGAATTGGCGCAGGCAGTAATTTCTGGCGTTCCGGGCGTGAACCACCGAATCGACGACGTGTTGGCTGTCGCTTAAAGCCGCCCGAGCCGCCTCAAGGGAAAGACGGGATACGGTCGCCGATATCTGTTTGGCTCTGATCTGGTTGATTCTGGCGGCCGGACCTATGGCATAGCCGATCCGGGCGCCGGCCAGACCATGAACTTTGCTGAACGTCTTAACGACTACCACATCTTTGCCTTGGCGAACCATATTTATCGCCGAGGGGATTTGCGGATCGTCGATATATTCGAAATATGCCTCGTCTATAATCGTCAGAACGCCCGAGGGGAGGCTATTGACGAAATCAATAAGGGTCTGGCCGTTCAGGAATGTCCCTGTCGGATTGTTGGGGTTGGTGATGCAGACGCAGGTCGTATTGCTGTTCACCAGGCTGCGCGCGGCGGCCAGATCAACGATGTAGTTGCTGTCCAGACTGCTGTAGCGGACGATGGCTCCGAACAATTCGGCATCACCCATGAATTGCGTATAAGATGGGTAAGGCGCAACCACGTTTCGGCCGGGGACGGCGAAAGCCATGGCGCACAACCGCAGAATCTCCGTGGCTCCGCAACCGCAGGTTATCTGATTGGTGGAGACCTGATGATAACCGGCAAGGCTGGCGACGAGCGATTCCGCATACCAATCGCTATAGCGATGAGCCATCGGCGCCTGTCCGATAATCGCTTGGATTGCTGCGGGTGATGGACCGAGAGGATTCTCGTTGTAGCACAACCTCCCGTTGTAGTCGGTGGTGATTTCATGGCCGGGATTGCTGTCGGCCAAGGCCCGGCGTTCGGAAAATATCAATGCCAGAGCGGCGGCACCGGTCAGCGCCCCCATGAATTGACGCCGGCTCAAATCATCGTTATGAATTTTTGATTGCATGGGACCTCCGCCTTAGAGATAACCGCGAAATAGGATGTGGCGCCGATTTCAATCAAGCTTACGACTAAAAATATGCCCTTTGAGGACAAATGTCAATATATCAAAAGGCCAATAACGAGATGGCCTTGTCCGGTCGAGTTAAAGCAGGCTGAGACAGGCCATTGTCAAAACCGCGCTGGGGACCGGCAACCATTTTCGATTATTCCGACAGTTGCCCAAGCTATTCGATTTCGCCGGTCTCCACGTGATAAAGGGCGCCTTGCAGATGCGATCCGCCGCCGCTCGAACTATTCCTGATCACTCGGCTGCCGGCGATCATATTTTCGAGCGCCGTCCTGATGTTTTCGACAATTGCCTTGTCGATCAGTTTTTCCCGATCGAGCCGCGGATATGATTTTTTTGCCCGCCTGATCGCCGGTTTTATCTTTTCCAAAACGGCGGAAATCGCCTTTTCCCGACCGCCGCCTTGGCAAGCCGCCTTTACCGCACCGCAACGGGTGTGCCCGAGAACCACTACGAGCGGCACAGACAGTGCATCCACCGCAAATTCAAGCGAGCCGAGCTCGTCGTCGGAGCAGATGTTTCCGGCCACCCTGACAACAAAAAGATCGCCTATGCCGGCATCGAATATGTGCTCGACCGGTACCCGTGAGTCGGAGCAAGTCAGAACGGCCGCATACGGTTGCTGGCCTTTTCGGCAGGTTTCGGCGAGTCTGTGTTTCGAGAAGTTGGGGAAACTACGCTTTTGATTCAAAAATCTCTTGTGACCCGCCCGGAGCTTCCTCAAGGCCTTTGCCGCCTCGGCGGATATTGCCCCATTGTTTTTTTCATCTTTTCAAACACCTGATTGCGGTTGCGGATTCACGCCGGTTGAATGCCTGACGGCCTTTGCCCCGGCCGACGCACAAAAAAACAAAAACAAAACCGTCAATATTCGTCTTGGTGAAATCAAACGAATCTCCGGCTACCGGTGAAATTTCAGTGATTACCCAAAATTACATCTTCGGGAATTTTGTTTTCAGGGCGAATATAGGCGCCAAGTCTCGCTCGTCAAGTGATTAAAAATGCCCCCATGTCTGTTGGAGGCACTTGGATAACGGGGGTTTACCCACGAATGTTTTCAGAACCCGTAGGTCATCTCGAATGCGGCTGTCGTCGCCGACTTATAGGCCAAACCATCCTGCCCCAAAAAAACCCTCTGGTCAGATATATCGTACCTGAGCTCCAGCAGCGCGGTCAAACCATCGCCAAGCGAAAAAACCGGAGCGATCGTGTACGCCTGACGTCTCTCGGATATTCCGCTGCCCAGCCTGAGGGCGTCTTTGTCGT
>Ga0129299_1001806_pt1 | contig 14308 bp, 11 predicted proteins | sample ConPoolayeCmetaG_FD_94477 | JGI IMG/M metagenome (GOLD analysis project Ga0129299, IMG submission 94477) | Hot spring microbial mat communities from California, USA to study Microbial Dark Matter (Phase II) - Cone Pool mat layer C metaG ... | reverse complement strand
CGTGGGCATCCTGCCCGCAAGGATGTCAGGCGAGACAGGCGAGACGCCTGCGCTCCCAGAGACGCCTGCGCTCCCAGAGACGCCTGCGCTCCCAGAGACGCCTGCGCTCCCAGAGACGCCTGCGCTCCCAGAGACGCCTGCGCTCCCGGTTGCGCTCACAGAAACTTTGGGATACAGGTGTCCGATGCGTTTCTCGGCCTCGTCGCGCATCCACTGGCCGTAGAAGCGCACGTCGGCGGCCAGGCCGCGCGCGCCCGGCCACGAGCCGTCCTGCATGTTCCTGGCGCCGGCGGCCTGCTTGCGATAGGCCGGGTTGACCGGCGGCTGGCCGGCAAAACGCGGGGGGATTTCGATCAGGGCCTTCGTAATCAACACGGCCACCGGGTTGAGGTCGCTGGCGTAGGCTGTCAGGCCCAGCCGCTGCGCTTCGAGCGGGATCGAGCCGCCGCCGCAGAAGGGGTCGAGCACCGCCGGCGGGCGGCCGTTGGTGGACTTGAGGATTTCCGCACGGGCGGCGTCGAGCACCGCCTGGTTGTTGGTGTTCTCCCATTTCACCAGCTCTTCGATCAGCCGGAAGAGGCGCTGTCGCTCCCGGTCCTGCGCGGCCGCGGTGGGGAATCGCTCGGGCTGGCTGGAGGGGTCGTCCACCAGCGAGGCGAACAGCACGGCCCGGCAGGCCGCCAATGGCCGCCGCGCCCACCACAGGTGCAGGGTAGATGGGTGGCCGTGGCGGATGGACTTCTCGCGGGCCGATTCGCGGTTAATGGCCTCCAGCGGGAGGGCCACTTCGATGAGCTTTTTGCGATAGGTCATGGTCACTCCTTGTCATCCGGGTTCATCAAAAACTGATTTTGCCGCGCGCTCGACGAGTTCGTGGATGCGTTCGCAGCAACGGCGTAGACTGTCGGCACGGTGGACGGCTACCTCTGGACGCCACCAGTGGTTCACAAACTCAATCAAGCGGGAAGTGTAGGCCGGTCCAATCGGCCGCCCGCTGCCAGGCCTGGGGACCATATCTTGCCGAATGGCTTTACGGCGCGACTCTCGGGCCAGGTTGACCAGAACGACTTTGGGGTCATCCAACGACTCCGGACTCAAAGGTATCCGCGACATGGAGACACCCAAGAAATCGGCCATGCGCTCACGGTCGGCGAGCAACCAGGCTTCTACTTCTGGCACCGCTATCCGGAAACACATCCATTGCGCCGGGTTGGGCAGCCACTCGCTGCGCAGCGGTGGCGCGCAGTCTGCGTCCCGGTCGAGGTCTATCAAGACGACCCAAGGCGATGAACGGGCCGCCTGATTATAGCCGGGCAGATTCTTCCGAATGTTCGACTTGCCGCTTTTTCCGTAAACGCGCGCCAATGCCGCCCCCTTCTGGACGATTACCCGCTGTAGCACCGCCTCATCCACCAGGCCTTCTACAGCAGCAGACATCACAACCTGCCTGGTGTCAGCCATCATTTGTCACCAAACAACGGAAGTTGATGCGCGTTTTGCGGGCTGGTATGCGGCAGCACAGCCTCTGCCAGGCTCAGGCCGCCTTCCAACAGCTTGCGAATCTCTCCGAACTCAGCAGCCACGCGCACTGTCGTCCCCTCATGGCCGGGCTGCAGGAGAAGGACTTCGTCCAGGCCAATTCCCTCATCGCGCAACAAATCAGGTGAATGCGTGCTGACCAGAATCTGACGCCCGGACTTGCGCTGCACACGGGCAAACATCTGGGGGATGAACCGTATGACCTCGGGATGCAACGACAGTTCGGGTTCTTCCAGGAGCAAGGGCCCGCTCCCATCCAAGGTCGCCCACAAGAGTCCCACCAGTCGAAGCGTACCGTCTGAGAACTGTTCTTCCGTCTGCCATGCGCCTTGGGGACGCCAGTGTTCGTATTTGCCGCGCAAGTGGGGCGTTCCGCGAGAATCGCGCCACAATTCCACTTTTTCCAATTGGGGCACGGCAACTCGCAGCACGTCCGCGATACGTCGCAGCCGGGAGTTCTGTGTCCTATCCGGCGTGCGGGCAATCTGTTCCAGAAAATCGCCGCCATAAGGGTCGTTGATCCTGCCCACCGAACGGTCCGGCTCCCGGATCAATTGGGGGACGATGTGCAAATAGCGCACAGACAAGAAAAACTCGGCTACTTCACGAAAATCCTGATTCGCGTAGACTTGTTCCAGGTAAGTCTGCGTCAGCCTCTCAGGGTCCCCCTGGTCATTGGCATCGGGCCGGTCCAGGATGACTACGCCTGCCCTGGTCACCTTTTCTTTTTGCACAATCGGGCGCTGGCGGTTGTCTTGGGTGAACTGAAGCTCGTATTCCCAGAGTGGCGCCGGGGCCTTGTCCACAAGCGGCGAGGCTTCTTCCCCTATCTGCACACGAACCGTTACATTGGGGTATCGTCGGGCAGCCAGAGAGCGCAGTTTGGACACGCCACCGCGCCGTCGAACGGCCTCTTGAAAGCCGCCCCCTACCGCCACGATGTCATACAGGAAACGAAAGACATCCAACAGATTCGATTTCCCCGCGGCGTTGGGACCGACAATGAACACACGACGTTGTAGGCTGACCTCGATACGAGTAAAATTGCGCCAGTTTTCCAGGTATACTTGCGTGAAATGGTAGGGTTTTCGAGTTGCCTTTGTCATTTGGGCACCTCCGCTCGCAACAGAAGCTCATTCAAATCGTAGTTCACGCTCGTTACGCCGAAGTCTGGCTCCTTCAGGAATGGGCGGCGGATGTAACGCGGCTCACTGGCGACATCGCCGTCCACCGATACAATCGCCAGGATGAAGTCATCCGGCTTGTTCAGGGCGGTCAGGATCTGGGTTTTGGAGACCGTCACCGTGGTGGCGTCGGCGGCCTTGCCCTTGACTTCGATGAAGCGCAGGCGGCCGTTCGATGGCGAGCGCGATTCGATGTCATAGCCGGGGTGGTCGCGGGGCATTTCGCGCGGCTCGTAGCCAAGCCGTCGTTCCGCCGCCATGACTGCGGCCACGGCCAGCCGCTCGATGCGCTCACGTTCGGCCGGCGAGACGGCGCACACGTCGTCCTGCTGGCCCCTGAGCCTGTCAATGAGCCGCTGGGGCACGATCAGCGCGCCGCCGATGACGCGGGGTGGCAACGCCAAGAGGCTGAGCTCCTGCTCCAGCTCGGCCATGCGTCTCTGCAGCCGCGCTTCCAGCTCATCGGCCCGCTGCCGGGCTATGGCTGAGTTGATCTTGGCGTTGCGTTTGCCGGCCAGTTCCTGCGCCTTGAGCTCGTTGGCCCGATGGTCCCAGTAAGTGATTTCTTTGGTCAGCCGGTCTTTCACCGCGGCCATGGTCTTGCGCACCTGCTCCTCTTTGAGCCGCCTGACCTCGTCCAGGTGGGCCGGGACCAGATGATCAATGGCGAAACCAACCGCCCGGCTTTCCAGGTCGCCGCTGATCCAGTCGGCCTGCAGCGCGGTCTGGAGGAGGGCTGACTCATCATCGGTGATGGGCCGATAATCGAGATAGGGCGCGTAGCCGGCGTCGCGGACGTGGCCCTGGGCGTCAATTTCCACAAACTGCAACCGCTGCGACGCCACGCGGCGGTCATCGCCGACCGGCCGGGCGTCCTGGATGGCGTGTTCGAGATAGAACACGGCGCGCACCTGCTCCGTGCAATTGTCCGGGTCAACCAATATCGCCCCCCGTTTGAGCAGGTCACGGTGGCGTTCCAGGACGAGGTCAATGGTCGCGTCGAGCAGGGGATGGCCCGGACAAAGGAAGGCGGCCGTCGGCTTGCCCGACACGTTGGCGAGCTGCTTCTCGAATGTTACGCGCTCATAGCGGCTCAACACCGGCTCGCCGACGCCGATCAGGCGGTCGCGGCTGCGGATGATGGCGGGCACGTGGACGATCTCATAGCGGCCAGCCTCGCGTTCGTGCATCCGGCCGCCCAGCAATTGGAACGCCTCGCGGAAGAAAGAGGCGATGTAGTGGGGCTGCAATCGGCGCGCCGCGGCCCGCTCCATGTCCTCGCGGATGGTCTGCACCTGCTCCGGGCTGAGCATCTCATGGGTTAGAGCGCGCTCTTCGATGAGTGCCCGCAGGCGGTCATAGTCAAGCGTGTGGTCAATGACCTGTTCCAGCCGCGCCTTGACCTCCGGCTGATCGCCGTAGCGGATGGCCTCGATGACCAGCGAACGCAGGCTCGTCTCGGTGAAACAGCGGTCCAGCACGTCGAAGACGCTGCCGCCGAGGGCCCGGCGCTGCTGTTCCAGCTTCTCCAGCAAGCGCTGGAAGACATCGCCTTCGCGCGTTTCGATGGCGACCAGGTTCCACAGGTGGCAGACTTCGGTCTGGCCGATGCGGTGGATACGCCCGAAACGCTGCTCGATGCGATTGGGGTTCCACGGCAGGTCGTAGTTGACCATCAGGTGGGCGCGTTGCAGGTTGATGCCCTCACCGGCCGCATCGGTGGCTACCAGAATCTGGACATCTTTGTCCTGTGTGAACAGCTCTTGGGCCTTGCGTCGCTCCTCGCGGCCCATTCCGCCATGGATGGCGACGACGGCCTCGCGACGACCCAGCAGCGTGCGGATGCGCTCGGTCAGATAGTTGAGCGTGTCGCGGTGTTCGGTGAAGATGATGAGCTTGCGCCGGTGGCCGTTTGCATCGAACAGCTCATCGCCAGCCTCGGCCTGGCTGCGGCCTTGCAGCAATTCCGCCAGCTCTTCCCATTTCTTGTCCACGCCGCTGAGGCGAAGCTGATGGGCATGTCCTTCCAGTTTCTTGAGGGACGCGATTTCGGCCTGCAGCTCGGCGATGGTGCGGGCTGCCGAAGCGCTATCCACCAGTTGTTCTTCGATGGTCTCGACCTCTTCCGCCGGCGTTTCATCGTAGAAATCGTCAATCTCGCCGTTATCGGCGGCGAGGGCCGTCACGGTTTCGAGTTCCCATTCGGCCTCTGCACCCCGCTTGAGGAGCTGTTCCTCGCGCAGGCGGTTCTCCAGCCGTTGGCGACGGCGGTGCAGCGACTGATAGATGGCCTCCGGCGAGGAAGCCAACCGCCGCTGCAGGATGGTCAGAGCGAAGCCGACCATGTTGCCGCGCTTGCGCTGTCCTTCTTCGGCCAGGCGGTCGGCGCGGTTCATCTCCTCGCGCACGTAACTGGTAACCTCATGATAGAGACGGGCTTCAGCGTCAGAGAGCCTGTAGTTCACGGTGTAGGCGCGACGCTCCGGAAACAGCGGCCGGCCATCGAACTTGACCAGGTGTTCTTTGACCATACGGCGCATCAGGTCGGACGTATCCACCATGTGCACGCCGTCACGGAAGCGCCCCTCGAAGCGGTCGGCGTCCAGCAGGGCCATGAACAACTGAAAACTTTCCTCGATGCCGTTGTGGGGCGTGGCCGTCAGCAACAGGAAATGGCGGGTGATGCTGCCCAGCAATTGGCCCAGGCGATAGCGTTTGGTGGCTTTGACTTCGCCGCTGAAGAACGACGCGGACATCTTGTGCGCCTCATCGCACACGATGACATCCCAGTCGGTCTGTTTCAGCCTGGCCTGAATGTCTTCGTTGCGGCTCAACTGATCGAGGCGGCAGATGACCAGATTTTTCTCGGCGAAGACATTGCCGCTGCGCGCCGTCTCAATGGTCTCGCGGGTGATGATGTCAAACGGCAGGCTGAAGCGGCGGTACATCTCGTCCTGCCACTGCTCACAGAGGTTGCCCGGGCAGCAGATCAGACATCGCTGCAAATCGCCGCGCATGAGAAGCTCTTTCAGGAACAGGCCGGTCATGATGGTCTTGCCCGCACCGGGGTCGTCGGCCAGGAGATAGCGCAGCGGCTGGCGGGGCAACATCTCACCGTAAACGGCGGTGATCTGGTGCGGCAGCGGCTCGATATCCGAGGTGTGGATGGCAAGGTAGGGGTCGAACAGATGGGCCAGGCGGATGCGCTGCGCCTCAGAGACCAGTCGGAACAGCGCGCCGTCGGCGTCGAAGCTCCACGCACGGCCGGCGGCGACCACTTCGAGCGTCGGCTCGTGATCGCGGTATACGAGCTGTTGGCCGACGCGGCCGGCCGGGTCCTTGTAGGTCAGCGTAATCACATTGTTGCCATGCCAGGTCACATCCACGACGGTGACCGTCGCATCAGGTAAGACACCTTTGACATCGGCGTTCTTCTTGAGGTCTTCGAGTCTGGCCATAGACTGCTCCTTTGAAGCAAACGGAAGGCGCGCCAGGCCCAATCAGGCGGCGTCCCGTTCAGTATCAGGTCCAACAGCGGCAGAGCGTGGAACAGGCGTAACCGTATGTTACGCCAATTGTACTACATTGGTGCGGATTTGTCTAAATGGGAAGCTGTCGGTCGGCAAGGCGTGTGAGTTGGCCGGCATGTCGCTGTGGGGGTTTCGCCAGCTTCTGGCCTGGCGGCACATGAGCGTGTGTCGCTGCGTTGACACACACGGATAGCGGTGGTATACTGACCAGGTAGAGAGATTTGAAACCGGGTGACGCCGGGTGAAGGTTGTGTTGATCGTGTAGTCAAAATGTTATGGTGTTGAGAAGATTTATGACGTGCCCTGCTGCCATCAGGGCCATGAAGTTCCCTTGGGGGCACTGTATTCCGAACACCAGGTTTTCCTCTCAAAGTTGTGGTTTGGCGCATGGGTGTCAAGGTAATGGGCATCAGGGAAATCGAAAAGGCTATCGCTCAGCTTCCAGTTGAAGACCTGGACAGGCTGGCGAGTTGGCTCGAAGAGTACCGGGCGCGGATGTGGGACAAGCAGCTTCAAGAAGACCTCGAAGCCGGCCGCCTCGATGCTGTGCTGGCCGAAGTGGATGAGGAGTACAATGCAGGGCTGAGCCAGACGCTGTGAAGCACCTGACTGTCCCCCACTTCTGGGAGCATTACCGACAACTCCCAGAAGAAGTACAGGAGTCGGCAGACAAGGCCTTTGAGCTGCTCAAGTCCGATCCCCGTCATCCCTCACTACACTTCAAGAAGCTGGGTGGAGCAAAGCAGTTGTGGTCAGTGCGTGTGGGCGCCCACTACCGGGCCCTGGGTGTGCAGAAGCCAGAAGGCATTGTGTGGTTCTGGATCGGCAGCCACGCTGACTACGAGAGAATGTTGTCGCCATAGTTCGGCTACTCTCCGACTTTGCGGTGCTTAAGTGGAAGAGCTTCTTGAAAATGGTCTACTCCGCCATTGCGAGGAGTGCAGTAACGAAAAATCTCGCGCTTCCTGGTGGCCGAGGTCCCTCGCCGCGTTCAGGCTGACGTGCATGAATTTTCACCCGCAACCATGACGGACGCACTGGGTCAGCTTGATTCCCGCCGGTTTTGGTACAGCACCTTGTGATACGTCAATTTGCATTCCATACGAAATTGTGTAATAATTAAGATAGCTATTTGGTTGTAGCTGTGCGCTGTTAATAATACGTATTGCCCAGTTCCTACAATCCTGACTGAACTTACGATCGGATCGGCCAGAAGTCTAGATGTTTACGGATGTGCCAGTATACACAAGCACATCACCCTCAAGGAGTGAAGATGTCAGCAGGGCTGAAGGAGAACTACCCGTCTAACAGAAGTCATTCTGTTTGGTTTGTTCTTGTTACGGCAGTCTTCATCACTTGCCTGATCACGGCCAACATCACGGCAGTCAAACTGGTGAGCGTGTTGGGTCTTGTGCTCCCAGCCGCGATTATTATTTTCCCCCTCAGCTACATTTTTGGCGATGTTCTGACAGAAGTGTACGGCTACCACCGAGCGAGGCAGGTCATCTGGCTGGGTTTCCTATGTAATCTGATCGCCGTGGCCGCCGTATGGATAGGACAGGCATTACCACCAGCACCGTTCTGGGATGGCCAAATAGCCTACGAACGCATCTTAGGTTATGCTCCTCGGCTACTAATCGCTTCATTCCTCGCCTACTTGGTGGGTGAGTTTGCTAACTCCTTCGTGCTAGCGAAGATGAAGATCGCCACTCGCGGTCGCTGGCTTTGGACACGTACCATCGGTTCGACGTTAGTGGGACAAGGATTGGATTCTCTGGTATTCATCAGCGTAGCGTTTGGGGGTACCATCCCAATGACTGAACTTGCCTCAGCCATTGTGACTCAATGGCTGGCGAAGACGCTCTACGAGACGCTGGCTACTCCACTCACATACGGAGCAGTGAGTTTTCTGAAACGTCAAGAGGGTCTGGATGTCTATGATTGGGATACGCACTTTAGTCCATTTGTGATGATAGAAAAACCATGGATAGTCACATCTGATGACGGGTAGCTGAACATGTCTGAAATTGGAAACATTTATGCTCGGTATGGCGAAGCCCTGGAGTGGGGGATCGAGGATTTTGAGCGTTCTCGCAAACAGGCCTTGGATGCTATCCGCCAGCTGTATAGGCCTTTTCTAGAGGCTCTGGTCTGCAAGTGTAGCGAGTTTGGAGGGGATGAATCTTCACGACGCGCAGAGATTCTGCGCGTTTTTCGAGAGCAGTTCAATGATGGCCATCCGGATGTCAGTTTTGCAGCAATTGATGGCACATGCGGCAAAGAGCAGCTATCAGAGTTGATGGTGTTCTACGGCGCCTCCTACGCACAAAATGGTACGCTGAATGTAGGAGACAGGCTTGGTAGACTTGCCTATACGCGATGGACCCCTAGCGAAGACACCAGCTTTGTCGCCTATCTACCGATCCCGCTGAACGCTTTATCTGAGTTGCAGGACGAAGACTGGCTGTTCCGCGCTGACGATGAAGAGCGTTCGGCTGTTACGATGATCCATACTGGACTTATGCAACTGGCGGAGATCTTCCTCGCTTACAAGCGAGTTATGTCAGAGGACCGCCCTCCTCGCATTGTTCTGCTTGATCGCAGCCTCTCGAGCATATTCCTAAGCTCAGACGTGATGCACCTGGTGAGACAGCGACGCCCTGATCGCCAGACGTTGGGATGGATCGGGGCCTATATTCCACGTTGGGGACGGATTTTTGAACCAGCAGATGGATTGGTCGCACATGCTCACCCAATGAATGGAAGCCTACAGATACCAAGCCTTCGAGGAAATGCCCTTAATGAACGAATTGTCGCAGAAATGACAGACTTCTGGCAAGTCGGTATGACCGGCGAAAGGGAAGTAGGACGCAGTCTCCCAATTCATCAATTGAGCCTGCCTAATGTCAGTCAAGAGGAGCTGCGGGACCGCATACGACGGGCAGCCAACGATTACCAGGTCTTTGATCTGGAGGGGGACATGGTAAAACCCTCAGTAACCCAAGGCTGGCAAGGACATAGGCGCACCCTAAGACAACGTTGGTACGACTTAAGGCTGCTATTCGAGGACACCTGCGAGCGCCTCTTCCGTGAACGTCGGCTGGACGCCTTACAGCTCACCTATCCAGAAGGTGGGGGAACTCCTGGAACAAAGTGGATGGATGACAACGACATTCGATTCCTTGTGGGAGTTGGCCTGCGACTCTTGATCGAAGTGTGTTGGCAACGCCGAGTATTGTTGATCGGCATTGTGAAAGACAGCGCTTCTCGATTCCTTTTCAAGAATTATCTGTCTGTGTTGGATGCGTCAGGGCTGCTGTCTGTCCCACGGGCACCTAAGCTCGTGGGGACTGATCGAACGATTTGCGAAATGATTGCATTGGTTGACACAGAGTTGACTGCCCCGTGGAGCACAATCGAAATCGATGGCGTTTTCATGACACTGCGAGCCCTGATGGACCCTGACACCGGCAGCCCGCTGATACAGGGTGTGCGCGGCGACGTACTCGCTCCTGGAGATGGACTCTTCTTACGCAGCCTGGTACATCTGTTTCTGCAACGTCGCGGGAACAAAGCATCGCCCCTGATGGGCCATGTACTGTTTATGGATCGAATTGCTTATCCATACTTTGATGCCCAAAGGCGACTCCCCAATGCGATTGTGACACGATCAAGTTCGGTTCATCCCATCATGCACCTCAGCTGTAGAGATAAGAACGAAGGCCATGAGATCACGCTGGTCGTCACCGATTTTCTCACCCGGAACATCTTTCCAGAGGCAATTGGGCAACCTGATCCGCTACATCGAGCAGATCTAGGCGCTAAAGCCCTTGGTAAACAAATCCAGCACCTCGTAAATGCGAGCATAGAGCGCTTTCGGCAAAATCCGCTAGCCTGGAGTTTTCGAGATATCAGAGCAGGGAGGGCGAGATGAACCTACCATGGAGAGAAGAGCCTTGGAGCAAAGGCATATTGCTTGGACTTCGGCCTGATCCGAACTCCGGATATCGAGCAAGCGTATGGTTCGAATACACCCGATTTTTATTCAACGAGATTCGTGAAGGTAGTCTCATCGCTGTGCGCAATTTCAGCGATCGGAAACGTAACCCAGACGGAAGCCCGGCTGGGGGCCGAAACGCAAGCTACGAGGAGTATAGCATCCTACAGATCGACCAAGTACATCCCTGGCACTATGCGATCCAAGGAGGCGGCGAGCAAGGTTATCCAGGCTTCACTGTCGCGGCAGCCGAAAGTGCCCGAACCGACTGGACTGACATGGACTCTGAGAACCGTGATGATGTTTCTCGCATCAGGTGTGAAGCCATACCTCTTCGGTTGGCATTCCGGGCAAGCCGAGACTCTGATAAGCTGCCAGAGCCATTCTATGATCGGTCCATGCCAATGCCAGGATTCGAAGTCAGGCTGCTGTCCTCCGCCATGATGCAAGCCGTCTTGAACAAGGGAGTCAATGAAATCAGCGCATTCGAGCTGGGTAAGCATATCGTCCAATACGATGTGCCCATCAAGATGCTCCGTGGGGAGTTGGTCCGACTACATTTTGGGGTCTTTGGCTACACCGGAGCCGGAAAAAGCAACCTGGTCAGCACTCTTATTGACAACCTGCTGTCCAGCAATCATCAGCCACTAACCCAAGGTGAAAAAGCATTTAAAGTAGTCCTGATTGACTTGATGGACGAGTATACGGGTCTCTTGATCGACCACCTGTCACGTCATAACTATAGCCGCCTGGTAGTCTGCGGCCGTCATGCCTTGCCCGATCGCGTCATACAGGCCTGCGTGGCATCTGCGCAAGGAGAGAAAACTGCCACACAACTGGCTCATCAGGCCGCTGAAGATTGGAGCGAACGCCTGATTCTTCCATCGGAGCTCAAATCGGAAAGCCGCAAGTTTGTAGGGTCGTTGGCAGACCTGATCACACAGAGGAAGATCCTGTTCTATGAGCCAACACAACAACAAGGATTGGATTTCGATCTGGATGCTGAAGACTTATTAAATGAAATCGGACCGAAGGCTTATGGGACCAATCAAACAGATCGAGATAACCGTGTGAAATCACTGATCGAAAGAATCACCCCTCTCATTAAAAATGCACAAGCGGTCGAAGGGAAAGACAGAGATGTACAACTTACCAAAGTCATTGACCATTTGCGGGCTGAGCTCCAGAAAGTCAAAACATCTCAAGCCCAAAAGGGCATACGGGAATTTATAGGCCGAGTCGAGAACCAAATGCACACCCGTGGGAAACTGCCAGACAGCATTGCCACTGACCCTTGGAAGATTGCAAATTTGCTGAATTTCCAACCTCGGAATGAACGACACCACTTTTACCCCTCTCTGACGGTCGTGATCGGTGAGAGCGATGAGAGCATCGCCAATTTTATTCGGCAATTGGTCGACCGCTGCTTCGAGCAACGCAGGGTGGAGAGCATCCTTTATCCGTCCATCAGTTTCATTTTTGATGAAGCCGACGTGTTCATCGGTCAAGTAAGAGGGCAGACTCAGACGGGAGCGAGTCTCATTGAGCAAGCCACTACGTTGGCAAGGCGAGGTCGGAAATTCGGCCTCGGCATTGGGATCGCCACTCAACGCGTGCGTTTTCTCGATACGTCCATTATGGCACAGCCTCATACTTACTTCATCAGCAAGCTGCCACGGAAATCTGACCGTGAAGCGGTTGCCGAAGCATTTGCGCTCTCTGATGAGACTCTAGAGCAAACTTTCGGTTTCACTGTAGGACAGTGGTTGGTAACGAGCCACGACGCAACCGGACTGAAAGGGGTACCGTTCCCTGTCCAAGTACCCAACGCCAACACGCGGGTTCTCAGATGGCTCGAGTCTCATAACAGCAAATCACACGATTATCGGCAATAGGGCTTCTTCTGGCCAGGTGGTATCGTATCACTGTGGGGCTTGACCCAATGCAAGACACACACCATCACCTGCTGCTTATAGCTTGTTCTCAGCGCAAGCGCACTGACCAGAACCTCGTGCCGGCATTAGAACGGTATGATGGTAATACCTACCGCATGATTCGAAAGCTGCAACATGTGAAACAGTGGCCCTCGAATGTGGATATCTTAATCCTGTCCGCTGAGTTCGGTCTAATCGCTGCGGATCAACCTATCCCCTTCTATGAGAAGCGGATGGACCGAGCCCGCGCAATTGAATTGCGCCCTGCGGTGCTCACCGCTCTTCAGAATTGTTTGAAGGGTGATAAGCAGTATGCCAGCCTGTACATTGATCTCGGGAAAGACTATCTACCGGCGATTGAAGGATTTGAAATTCTGTACGGCAACATGCAGATTACGTGTGCTCAAGGTCGAATTGGTCAACGTCTGCACAATTTGAAATGCTGGCTTACGGAAAGATGGCTGCAGGCATGACCGTTCCCTTTTTTGTCGCTGATCGGCCTATGAGCCTGAGACTGCTTAAGGGACTACCATTGCAACAGTATCCCGGAGTCCGTATCGGCATTATGGCTCATGCCAATACGACAGCAAATTTCCAGGAGGCTTTCAGCAAATACCCCTGCGACGACCTGGAGTATTGCGATGCGATAGGAGGTCCTTGCAAGTACAGGGTTAACATGGAAGAATGCCCAAGCAGGCAGTATCTGTTGGAGCACACAATAAAAATGTGTGATTCAGGGATTTTTACTCGCGAGGGGGCTACGCTTACTTACCATGAGCTCTTTAAGGCTTATGCCCGAATGAACGTCGAGTATGGCATTATGATCGACGTGTTTCAAAATGTGCAGGCAACCCTAACTAGCGCCGAAAATGCATTGCAGCATTACGCCCCTTACCGAGACAGGTTCAAGCTAATTGGTGTAGCACAGGGCGACACACTTGAAGACTATCTTGAGTGTTACGCACGGTTGCAACAGATGGGTTTTGACCACATTGCTGTCGGTGGGCTCCTACGTCGCCGGGAGAACACAGTGCGGTTCCCTTACGTTCGCGATCAAGAGTTTATGTTTCGAGTGCTTGCAGAGTTGCGTCGACTGTACCCTACTGCTTGGCTATTTGCGCTAGGGTGCTTTCACCCTAGTCGCCTGGTTCGCTTTCAAGAACTGGGTGTCTGGGCCGATTACAAAGGATGGATATTTCAGTACAAGAACCCAAACGAATCCGTCCTCCCTCACCTTAAAACTTTCGCTTCGAATCACCTGGAGCATCTCGGGGACCAGATTGGCAGCGTACAAATCACAGCACTGCGACGGATAATAAGTCTTTTGCAGAGCATGACAGAAAGGCGGGCGAGACTGTCTCAAGAGCTTGTGAATGGACGGCGAACCCTAAGAGCGAGTTTGAGATTGTTGTATGTTGACTTGCAAGATAAATTGCCAGACCGAGCACCCCAGTTCAGAGATATCGTAACACATGGACTTCTTGACAAAACGGAGGAGCGGCGTGTCAAAGGGGCACTGCGCGACCTGGGCAAGAAATCCGATGACATCAACAAAATCCTAAAGAATATTCAGAGTAACCGTGAGTTGAAAAGACAGATAGAAGCCGCTGACAGCCGAATTCGCCAAGCAAACAGCCTGTTAGCAAGAATAATCGTTCGTCTTACGACAGGGAGTAAGCAATTACCAGAAGATACACGTAATGTGGTTAAAGAGATTGCGGACATCATCGGAAGAACTGAACGGGAACACCGCTTTGAACAAGTGCGACGGAGGATTGCGGGTAAGATTCTTGCACTACTGTGAGGTGATTCCGACCATACGCCAAGTGTCAGTCTGCCCCGGCAGAGATCGCCCCCGAAGAGGAACTCTCACGACGCCCGAGTCAACTCCGGCCACCTCCAGCTCCCGTGGGTTAAGGCCATGCCACCGAACAGTTGCCGATGATCCTGGCGGCCCACTCCGCGGGTATGGAGTGGACGCGTGCTCTTTGGGCAGCGATTTCTCCCCCTGCCGAATGCGGTAGCGGTTGCCGGTCTCCTGTATGCGGATGCGTCGCCGCGTCTTCATGTCGGTCCTCCTGTGGGAAAAAAGTGGGGGCCAGCCTCTCGACCGGCCCCCAGTGG
>Ga0129299_1001805_pt1 | contig 14320 bp, 12 predicted proteins | sample ConPoolayeCmetaG_FD_94477 | JGI IMG/M metagenome (GOLD analysis project Ga0129299, IMG submission 94477) | Hot spring microbial mat communities from California, USA to study Microbial Dark Matter (Phase II) - Cone Pool mat layer C metaG ... | reverse complement strand
GACAATATCCTTTGGGGCTCAGCTTTTTTCATCTGCAAACTCCGGAGTCATGCTCCTGCATTGGAGGCGCGTGTCATCGAGTAAAGGACCGCAACGGTGTTGAAAGCCGAGTGCATGACGATGGGCACCGCGAGGGAGCCTGTGTGCATGTAACCCCAGGAAAGCGCTATTGAGAGCACAAAGAGCGGCACCAGAGACGGGACGTGCATGTGAAGAATGGCGAAACAGAGCGACACAAAAAGGACCGCCACATGTCTGCTTGTGCGCTGGGCAAGGACCCGGAGCGCCACGGACCTGAACAATATCTCCTCTGCCACTGGCACCAGAGTCACAGCGGCGGCTGCCGCGACAATTTTTGCCGCGTACGGGAAATCAGGGTCCAGGAAAAGCTGGACGATATCCTGCACGTCGTCCGGGCCGACCGGGTAACCCCAGTCGGAGAGGAAGAAAGCGTAAACCCAGCCAGCCAGCAGCACCGCAGGCATTGCGGCCATGTAATACGCAATCCCGTGAGCGGCATGGCGAAGAACGTCCTTGCCGGCGATGCCGAAAAGATCAGCCAGTCTTTCGTTTTTGCGGCGGAGGATAACGGCGGCGTATATGAGGATGACTCCGTGAAACAGGCACAGATGTCCGACGAAGGCCACGATACTCATGCCATTATCGGTCAGCTCTCCGACCTTGCTTACGGTCACGAGAATCACGTAGAGGAGGGCATGACACACTGCCAGAGCGCCGAACAAGCCAAATGCCTCTCTCACGGTCCACGGGCATGCGCGGGCCTCGCTTGGGGGCGCAAGGTGGACTCGGCGCCGCGAACCGAGCCTGAACAGGAAGACCACGTTCAGCGCCAGCCCCACGCTGAGTATGACGCCGAAAACATACAACAGGCATGTTGGAAAATCCTCAGATGTCATATGATCTCAGCTTTTCGGATTGCCCGAGCCCGGCGGAGGCAAGGCGCCGGAGGCGCAGGGCCGGCAATTTCTCGGGCGTGAAATGAGGGTGGAACCCGGAATCGGGGCTCAATTCGATGGCTCCAGTATTTCCCGTATGACATACGGCGGTTTGTTCTGAGATTCGTGGTAGGTCCTTATCTGGATTTCAGCCAGAATGCCCATGCTTATGAACTGCATGCAGAAGAGTATCAGCATGAACGGCGTTATGACCCAGAATGGACGCTTGACAAGATTTGCGGCGAACGCGAAGGACTCCATGCCGCAGTTGTACAGCACATTGGTCAGGACCATGAAAGCCAGCATGAGGAATCCCGGCACGCCGAAAAGCATGCCTGTCTTCCCGAATATCTGGATGGGGTGGGCGCTGTACCTCAACAGGAATTTTACAGTCAGCAGATCGAGCACAACCCGTAGTGTCCTCGACAGCCCGTATTTGGACTTGCCCATGCGCCGCGGCCAGTGAGTCACTTCAACCTCGGCGATCTGAGCTCCGACCCAACTGGCCAGAGCTGGAATGAATCTGTGCATCTCGCCGTAGAGGCGCAGATTCTTTATCACCTCCTTGCGATAAGCCTTGAGGGTGCAGCCGTAGTCGTGGAGGCGCACGCCCGTGCTTCTGCTGATAAGGGCATTCGCGATGCGGGACGGCAGAAGCCTTGTAAGGAAAGGATCCTTCCTGTTCCTGCGCCAGCCGCTTACCACATCAGCCCCACTGTCCATCGCAGCGATCAGCCGCGGAATATCTGCCGGGTCGTTCTGCAGGTCTGCGTCGAGCGTAACGACAATATCACCCTGGGCTTCCGCAAAACCTGCGCTCATGGCGGCTGTCTGACCGAAATTTCGCCTGAACCTGATGAGCTTCAGGCATGGGTATTTTCTTCGCGCCTCAAGCAGGCGCTGCCATGTCGAATCGCTGCTGCCGTCGTCAACGAGCAGCACTTCATATGACTTGCCAATGCGCGAGAGGACGGCGTCCAGTTTTTCGCACAGAATGGGCACATTGTCTTCTTCGTTGAAAACCGGAACAACTACTGATAACAAGGGCATGGTTCCTTCTCCGTTCAGGTCGGTTGCGGTTTGTAACTCCAAACGTCGGCGCCGTCAAGGAAACCGTCCGCTCGGGCGAACGGCCAGGGACCGGAATCGAAATGAAGCGGATCCAGAAGCTTCGGATGCTTGAAAAGATAATCAGGAGCCTCGGCCCGATGGCCGTTGCATTCTCCGGAGGAGTGGATAGCGCCTTTCTGGCAGCCGTGGCCGGCAGAATCTGGGGCAGCAGAACCCTCCTCATCACCGTTGTATCGCCGATTCATCCACGGTCCGAGATCAGGTCAGCGAGGGTTGTTGCGCGGGAACTGGGGCTCCCTCTTGTTGTGATGCGGCTGGACGCACTCCGGATTCCAGGTTTTGCACTCAATCCTCCCAACAGATGCTATCTATGCAAGAAGGCTGTGTTTTCGAAGATTATCGCACTTGCGCGCAGAAGAGGATTCGAGACGGTGGCTGACGGAACCAATGCCGATGACGCATCCGATTACCGCCCGGGGAAGAAAGCGGCAGATGAATTAGGCATCGCCAGCCCGTTGCAACAGGCAGGATTGGGCAAGGAGGATATAAGGGCATTGTCCCGGGCCATGAAACTCCCCACGGCGGACAAGCCTTCAATGGCTTGCCTTGCGTCGCGCTTTCCTTACGGCGGCATGATCACGAGGAAGGCTCTCCGGGCTCTTGACGATGCAGAGGAGGCTTTGAGGCGGCTCGGATTCTCCCAAGTCAGGGTCAGGTTCCACGGCGAGGTCGCGAGGGTGGAGATTCCGCAGCAGGAGATGGATCGAATGGTTTCGCCTGGCATCAGGCGTCGGGCCTCGGCGGCTCTCCGAAAGGCCGGTTTTTCCTATGCTTCATTGGATCTCGATGGCTACAGGACCGGCAGCATGAACGCGCTGATCCGGCGATCGAGGCTTGTTCGCAGGAGTTGCGTTGCGCCTGGACGCCAGCGGAAAGGGTGAGACACCATGTCCGACATCATGAAGGCGTTCCACATTGACGGAAAGGTGGCCCTGGTGACTGGAGGGGCCCGGGGGCTGGGCTTCGAGATGGCAAGCGCGCTGGCGGGGGCTGGCGCCCATGTTGCTGTTACATCACGGAGCAAAGACAGTGCCGGCCATGCGGCAGCGAGTATAGGTTCTTCATTCGGCTGCGCCACGATTGGAATCCAAGCCGATATGGCAAATGCGTCTGATGTCGAGAGGATGGTCAGTACAGTTGCTGAACATTTCGGCAGGCTGGATATTCTTGTTAACAACGCGGGGATCAACATACGCGGTCCGATAGAGCGGCTCGAGCCGGAGGACTGGGACGCGGTTGTGGGTGTGAACCTCAGGGGAGCGTGGCTGGCCTGCCGGGCGGCAGTCCCAGTTATGAAATTGCAGAACTGGGGTCGGATCATAAACGTCTCGAGCATGATGGCGGAGGTTGCCATGCCGGCACGGACGCCCTACTGCGCGAGCAAAGGCGGCTTGTCGGCCATGACACGATCGCTGGCTCTTGAACTTGCTCCGCACAGTATCACTGTGAATGCGCTCTGTCCCGGTCCGTTTGCGACTGAAATCAACAGGCCTCTGCTTGATGATCCGGCTTCGAACTCGGCAATTGTGGCAAAAATTCCGCTGGGCAGATGGGGCCGTCCGGATGAAATAGGGCCGGTGATAGTCTTCATGGCTTCCCCGGCCTCGGATTTCATGACAGGGACGTGCCTGTTCTTCGATGGCGGTTATACTGCGGCCTGATCGCCCTGCAATCGGCCGTCGCGCCTCTTTGACGGTTGTTCGTGCTTTACCTTGGCGCGGACATCCGTTAGGGGAAGGATGAGTTCTTGCGGGAGCGCGATTGTTCATAAGTTGGAAAGCGGGGTGGCGATGAAACGTTGTTTCGCGGAAAGCGGGACTGGCAGGGCGATGTTCGTTGCGAACGGGCAGTTCAATACCTTGAGCAGGTTGGCAGCATTTGCAATAATGTGCTGCATGTTGGGATGCGGTTTCATCATGGCCGAGCCTGGACGGCCCGCGGTGCTTTTTCACGGCTATTCTCCTCACCCTGCCTATGCTGCAAGGCCGCTGAATGAGCTGGGTATTGAAATCGGACGTTGCGAGCGACGCGCTCTTTCAGCAACGCTCGGCAGCAACCTTTACAATGTAGTGGTTGTCTCCACGGCTACAGAAGACGAAAGAGCAGTGCTCGACGAGTTCATGGCGCGGGGCGGCGGAGTTCTGGTTTTCAATCCGGTTTGCCATCCAACGGAAAAGGATTTCGACGCCACCTGCAGATGGCTCGATTCCATGGGCGCCCGTCCCCGCTGGGAAATGCTTCAGGACAGGGACAGGTCCAACATCGTTTCGGTCACTCACGGACAGCTCAGCTGGACGGGGAAAGTGAGCCCGCCGGTGGCTGAGGGAGTGCGGGGACTTCTGACGGTAATCTCCCGCTCCACGACCGGGTGGGAACCTCCGATGTCGTACGACTTTTCGCAGGATTGGACCATAGTGGTCCGCGGCGCGGACAGCATGATGACGGTCACGGATCCTCGCAATGACCCCGTGCTCCAGCCCTGGCTGCCGAAGGAACCGGTCGCATCCAGTCCGGCCCTGATGGGCATCCGCCAGAGGGGAAAAGGACGGATTGCCGTCCTTCCCATGCGCGATTACTGGCTGGTCAGACCTCCGCCGAACTGTCCGCCGGCTGCGGCCATGCTCAAGTACGACGATGAAAAGCGTCCGAGTGACTGGCTGAGGCTGCTGGCGAACGCCATTCGCTGGCTGGCCGAGCCCGGCATCGGGGCCGGGCTTGGCGGCGCGACAACGGATCCGGATATACTTAATCCGCCGGTGAAACCCTGGGAAGAGCCGCCTGTCATTGACTGGACGAAGCATGTGAAGGCGATGGCCGATGAAGAAGACATGCCTCAGCATCCAGGACTCTGCGGAGCGAGGACGTCGCTTTCGACCGGCAAGGGGACCGTGGCCGAGCATGCGAAGGCTGCGCACGATGCCGGCATGCATTTTCTGGTGTTTCTGGAAGACAGCCTTGCCATGGACGCGGCCGGGTGGGAAAGACTTGTGCAGGAATGCGCATCTGCGTCGGATGACAACTTCGTGGCGGTGCCCGGATTGACGTATGAGGACGCCCAGAGCAATCACCTGTACGCGATCGGATTCAATGTCCTCTTTTTCAAGCCTGGCATGAGGCTGTCCGACAACCGGTTCGACACGGTCAGGCGCAACCGATGCGAGACGTACTTTCAGTATGTCAATGAAATGCTGGGCCAGAAGGATCTGACCGGGTTCTGGCGGCACAGGGAGAACTGGGTTCATTGGGAGGATTACAAGCTCTACAACTCGTTTCCGATAGTCTCATTCGACAACGGAGCGCAGGTTGACGATGCGTTGAATGAGTATCTTCACTGGCAGAGCATGGGCGGATGTCAGGCAGTAATGGCTCTTGAAATCATGAATGATCCGGCCATGGTCGCGGAACGCGCCAGGCGCGGGTGGCGCATTGTGTGGAATCGGAACCTGCGGGACCTGCGGGATGGCAAATGGCATCAGGGCGCATGGTCGTTCTGCGGCATGGGTGCTCAATACATAACAAGCGGACCTGAAATACTCGTGTGGCGGTCGCCCAACAACCTTGCCGCGCCGAACGGCCTTTGGTGGCGCCCAGACGTGTGGGAGTATCGAATCAGATTCAGGGCTGCGTCAGAGGCCGGTCTGAAGTCGGTTGTCCTGCATGACGGCGACCGGAGGGTCCTGAGGCGCTGGCTTCCCAAGGGGGAAAAACGATTCGAAGCAGATCTTGTCCTCGCGAATGCTCAGCAAATCGGTGCGACCCTGGTGGTGGAGGACAACAACGGCGGCAGGGCCGTGAGCACCGCGTATTGGAACAGGAATCTGAATATGGAGGAGTTTTTCTGCAGCGACCGCTGCAACATTCTCGGGAACGCGCGGCTGAGAATGAAATCGAACGGAGCGCAGTACTGGACTCCCGTAGGCTTTCAGGCGAACATGGGCTGCACTCCGTCGAAGGGCCGGATGAACATTTTTGTGCATCCAGCCGTCGGGCTCACGCCGAATTCTCCGACTATTCCGGTTGACGGCCAGCCGCCGGGGCTTCCGCCTGTCGCGGTTGATTTGAACCTTGGCGTGCCAGGCGAGCACTCGCAGCTTTTCACGAGTCCGACGACATGGATGGCCGGCCCTGAGATTACGGTCGGTGAGTACGGATTTCGGCTTGCCTACGATCCGGCCGAACAGGGCGCGGAGGTTTCTCCGCTTGGCCACAGGTACGAACAGCCGCAGGAGGGTTCGGGCAACTCATGGTCGAGCTGGCACAGGCTGATTCCGACAAGGAAAGTGGATGGATGGGCTCGAGTGTACGCATGCAACTGGCTCACCGAAGGGTTCAGGATAGGCTGGTTTCAGACGAGCGCCAGGCTGAAGGAGGCTGTCGCTGTTGACGGCAAAGGCATCCGAATAGGATACACACGCGGAACGGTGTGCAGGGACGGCAAAAGGGTAAGCGGCGAACCCAATGCTGTGTCAGAAGGCCCGTTCAGCAGAGGGGTGTACGCCTGCATGGAAAGCGAGGCCGGGGCGGTGATGGTGCTCGGCATGAGCGACAATGTCAGCTACCGGGCCAGGGGGGAGAATCTCGAGTTCTGGTACAAGGTCGGTCCGCAGGAATTGCCGGCCACAGAGACGATCGAATACACGCTTGCATTTGCGGGAGCAGCAGGAGGAACGACATTCGAGCAGATGATTGCAATGGCCAGAGCGTTCGGTGTGGACGTGCCCGGCAGGCCAGCTTACCAGGCCAAGATGAAAAGAGGCCGCCTGCTCGATACTTACCTTCTCCTCGACATGGAGGCGGACGGCGGGGCGGTGGAAGTCGGCATCCCGAGGACGGCGATGCCTGCATTCCTGACCGCGCGCGTGAGCAAACTCAACGACAGGTGGTCTGTGCACCTGCTCGACAGGAACAGGCGGGCTCCTAATCACAGGGCTTTGCCGGTGCGCGAAGGAACGACATTCGCGCAGCTCGACCTGAACGATGCTAATCTGGACCTCTTCATCGGGCATCCGGTTGTGGCCGATATGCCGGAGGTAGTGCTGAATGTTGCATGGCTGAGCGAGGGAAAATGGCGGGTGGAGGCGCACAACCCCTCCGACGCGGCGATCGAGGCGCATCTCAAGTCTTCTGCCGGATGGACTCTGTTCAATTTCGATCAGAAGGTCAGGCTGGAACCCGGCACAAGCATGGAATGGACAGTTGATGAGAGCGGATAATCCGGATTCAGCGGTCCTGCGCAATAAGGGCTTCTGCTATCTGGATGGCGTTCAGGGCTGCTCCTTTCCAGATGTTGTCGCCCGCGACAAACATGGCAAGACCGTTGGCTACGGTGTCGTCCGTTCTTATCCTTCCGGCAAGCACGTCGTACTGTCCGGAGGCCTGCAGCGGTGTGGGGTAGTCGGCCTTTCCGATGTCGTCAACCACTCTCACGCCCGGCGAGCGGGAAAGGATCGCTCTGGCTTCGTCCGGAGTTATGGGCCGTTCGAACTCTGCAAAGAGCGCTTCGCTGTGGCCGTTGAACACCGGAACCCTGACACATGTTGAAATGACCTTGATGGAAGGGTCGCCAAGTATTTTGTGGGTCTCACGCCGCATCTTGGCCTCTTCGGTTGTCTCCCCGGACGCATCTTTTACGCTTCCAATGTGGGGAAAGAGATTGAATGCTATCTGGTGGGGATAGACCTCGCGGGTTGCGGGTTCGCCGGCAACCCATTGCCTGGCCTGCTGCTCAAGCTCTCTCATGGCCTGGCTTCCCGTCCCCGAAACGGCCTGATACGTGGCTGCCACAAGCCGTTTCAGCCTGGCAACCCTGTGCAGGGGGGCAACGGCCATAAGCGCAATGATCGTGCTGCAGTTGGGATTGGAGATGAATCCCTGGTGGTTCTTCAATGCGTCGGCATTGATTTCAGGGATCACGAGCGGGACGCGCGGATCCATGCGGAAATCATCCCCGTTGTCTATGACAATGCAGCCCCGTTTGACGGCCTCCCAACCAAGAGTCTGGGATGCGCCCTTGGCGCCTTCGGTTCCTGCGAAAAAGGCAAAGTCCATGCCCTTGAATGCGTCCGGCGAGGCGGCTTTGACCTGATACTTGACCCCGTCTATTTCCTGAACCCTCTCGCTTCTCGCAAGAATTGTCAGAGAGGCCATGGGGAAATTTCTTTTCCTCAGAAGCCGGACCATTTCCGTTCCGACTGCTCCGATTCCGACAACAACGCAATCGAACCTGTTTTTTCCCTTCATGTTCATGCTCTGATCTCCTCTTCGCCCGACATGCAGTGATCGGCCCCTGCCTTGCGCGGGCCGGCCGCTCCTCGAATGCAGAATGGAGCCTCAGACCCGCTCCGCAACCATGTCGCCTACTTCCGTGGTCGAATACCCCATTTTGCCGGCGGCAAGGCTCTTCAGCTTGTTGGCTGTCAGGTCCATGACCGCCGCCTCGATCGCCGAAGCGGCTTTCGCCTCTCCGAGCGTGTCGAGCATCATGGCGCCCGCGCAGATTGCGGCGAGGGGGTTTATGACGTTCTGCCCCGTGTATTTCGGGGCCGATCCGCCGATCGGTTCGAACATGCTGACGCCCTCGGGATTTATGTTTCCTCCGGCTGCGATGCCCATGCCGCCCTGCGTTATGGCGCCCAGATCCGTGATGATATCGCCGAACATGTTGCCGGTTACGATGACGTCGAACCACTCCGGGTTCTTCACCATCCACATGCAGGTCGCGTCAACATGGTAGTATTCGCGTTTGATGTCTTTGTAATGGGCCTCGCCCATTTCATGGAAGGCCCGTTCCCACAGGTCATAGACATAGGTCAGCACGTTGGTCTTGCCGCACAGGGCAAGGGTTTTTTTTCTGTTTCGCCTGCGGGCCAGTTCGAAGGCATACTTCAGACATCGGTCCACCTGGAAGCGTGTGTAGATGCTCGTCTGGATCGCCACTTCCTGAGGAGTGCCCTTCATGGAGAACCCGCCGGCGCCGGTATAAAGGTCTCCCGTATTTTCACGCACCACGACATAGTCTATGTCCTGAGGTGTCTTGCCTTTCAGCGGGCAGTCAACACCGGGATACAGCCTGACCGGCCGAAGGTTGATGTATTGGTCGAGTTCAAATCGGAGTCGCAGCAGGATTCCCTTTTCCAGAATGCCCGGTTTCACTTTTGGGTGACCGATTGCGCCGAGATAGATTGCGTCGCAACGTCGCATTTCCTCGATGGCGGAATCAGGCAGGACTTCCCCCGTTCTGAGATACCGTTCTCCCCCGAAGTCAAAGAAAGTCAGATCAAGGCCGAAACCGTATTTGCCGGCGGCCGCCTTGAGCGTCTTCACGCCCTCCCGGATCACCTCGGGCCCCGTGCCGTCGCCCGGTATGACCGCAATCCTGTAAGTCTTTTTTTCTGTCGCCATAGGTTCGCTCCTCTTCGCCTTCCCTCTGGTGAGGGATGGAAAGCGGCGTACTCTACCGCGCCACGCCAGCATGCGCAAGTCAGGATGCTCATCAGCCAACAAGAGATTCGGACCCGGTCGGATCACGTGCTCGCGGCGCTTCACAGGCAGGGGCGGCTCTCGGGCCTGCTTCGCTGTTTCAGAGTCATAAGCGGCAAGTAATGAATTGCGGTCCGGCGAGCGTCATGTTAGGCTGAGAAAAGTGGTGGCTGCATGAACCCGGATTTTGCGATTGGCCTGACTGCGGGAGATGTAAGGCGCGAGATTTGCGGCTTTGCGCTCCTCCGCTGTCTGAGAAATGGCCTCTTTCCTGCAGGCTCCCCGTTCACTTTTTCGTGTCTGTTCGTTCAACCCACAACGTGTCTGAACGCCCTGTCTTTCCGATAGGTTATGCAATCCGGCCATTTCTCAAACGCAAAATCCGGGATGAAACTTTTGGGAAAGTGCGCATGGATGTCAGGAGCGATCATTGCCGCCTTTTTCATTTCCGTGGCAAAAGGAGATGAACCCATGAAAGAGATGCCGCGCAGGAATGTGTTCATGGCGCGTGGCGCCGGGCGATGGTATCCCGGCGGAAAGGCCGCACTGGAGAGCATGGTGTCCAATTTCATTGCGCAGGCCAGGCCTCCGGCCGTGGACGGCCGGCCTGTGGCAGGACTCTGCCCGCACGCAGGTTATCAGTATTCGGGCCGGGTCGCCGGATATGTGTTCAAGGCTCTGCAGGAAAGTTTTCGCAAAAGGGCTGCGCCGGAAGCATTCGTGATCCTCGGTTTCAGCCATGGCGGAGGATTCCGCGGCGTCGCATTGATGGACGCGGATGCTCTTGCCACGCCTGTCGGGCCGGTGCCGATAGACAGGGACCTGACCGCGGAGCTTGCCGGGTCAGGCGATTCAATCTTCTTCGACAACTCGCCGCATGAAGTTGAACACTCGGCGGAGAATCTGGTCCCGTTTGTTCAGGTTGCATTTCCGGGTATGCCGATTGTTGTGGCGATAATTGGCGATCACGACCTGAAGACCGTGAATGGATTGGCGGCGGCGCTGAATGAGGCAGCCGGCAGGAAAAGGCTCGTGGCGCTGGCCAGCACGGACATGCTTCATGACCCGGACTATGAACTTGTGGCAAAGACAGACAAGAATACTCTTGAAAAAGTCCGCAGCATGGATATTTCAGGATTGAGGGACAGTTGGTCGCCGCAACATCAGCTTTTCTGCGGCATAATGCCGGTTCTTACGGCCATGACTTTTGCGGGGAAGCAGGGGTGCAAGGCAGGATCGGTCCTGTTTTACCGGAATTCCGGCGACGACTATCCGGAAAGCAGGGGGCAGTGGGTGGTGGGTTACGGGGCTGTTCTTTTTGCGGCGCCGGACAAATGAAACTATCAGGGAAGGGCTTAAACGCGGGAAGGCATTCAAATGGCGGAAACAAGAGATGCATCTTCGCAGGTCAGGTACAGAAGAGTGCTGCTCAAACTGAGCGGCGAGGCATTGAGAAACAAGGCCAAGGGCCTGAGCATTGATCCGGAGATTGTGGCGGGCATAGCCAGGCAGGTGAAGGATGTACATGCTCTGGGAGTCGAGGTGGCGCTGGTTGTGGGCGGAGGGAACATTTTCCGAGGCACAACCGCTGCTCAGCGCGGCCTGGACAGGACATCTGGCGACTACATGGGGATGCTGGCCACGATCATCAACGGGCTTGCGCTGCAGAGCGGACTGGAAAAGGCCGGCCTTGAAACCAGGCTTCAGACCGCGATTGAAATGAGACAGATTGCGGAGCCTTTCATATTGAGGAGGGCGCTGCGGCATTTTGAGAAGAAGAGGATACTCATTTTTGCGGGAGGCACGGGCAATCCTTATTTCAGCACAGATACCGCCGCCGCTTTGAGAGCCAGCGAAATAGGCGCAGAGGCGCTTCTCAAGGCCACCACCATGGTGGATGGAGTATATTCGTCGGATCCCCTTGCCGATTCCGGAGCGGTAAAATATGACGAGCTGACATATGAGGAGGCTATCGCCAAGTCGCTCAAGATAATGGATGGCGCCGCCTTTGCTCTGTGCCGCGAACACAGGATCCCGATAGTCGTCTTCAAGTTCTCCGCGCAGGGAGAAGACAATCTAATGCGCATAGTGCGGGGAGAGAAAATTGGAACTTTGATTCATTCATGAGACAAATGAAGGGAGGCGCTCGGCATGGAATCGCTTGACGATATCGTTCTGAATGCGGAAGACAAGATGGAGAAGAGCATAGCATTTCTTCAGCAGGAGTTTTCCGGATTGCGGACAGGCAAGGCCTCTCCGGCGCTTGTCGAGAATATCAAGGTTTCATACTACGGATCCATGGTCAGAATCAGGGAAATCGCCGGCATTTCAACGCCGGACACGCGGTTGATTGTGATAACCCCTTACGATCCCACCGCGCTGCCGGAGATTGAAAAGGCCATTCTCGCCGCGAACATAGGGATTACGCCGATCAACGACGGAAGGGTTGTAAGGGTTCCAATTCCTGAATTGAGCGAGGAGCGCAGGAGAGAGCTGACCAAGGTCGCCAGGCGCATGGCTGAAGAGGCGCGCATTGCTGTCCGGAATGAGCGGCGGGATGCCAACGAGGCCATCAAGGCGCTTCAGAAGGACGGCAAGGCGTCGGAAGACGACTGCAAGGAGGCGCTTGATCAGGTTCAGAAGGATACCGACGAGAGCATCAAAAAAATAGACGACATGCTCAGGGCCAAGGAGCAGGAAATAATGGCTGTATGATGCTCCGCCGCCCGGGGGCTGATTTCTGCCCTCGCTGAGCCGAAAAAAGATTTGACCAGTCATCGGGAACGCGGTAGCAAGAAATTGGAGGTGCGCCATGGCCGACAATGGATCCGAAACCAATGGAGTTCCGCTTCCGCCCAAGCTTGACTTGAAGAAGGATTTTTTGAAGGCCCAGATGAAGCCCAAGGATGGAGGGCAGCCTGCTGAACCTCCCCAGGCAGCCGCTGCAGCCGCTTCTCCGCAACAGGCAGCACAGAGCGCGCCTGCGGCGCCGTCCATTCCATCCGCTCCCAAACCACCTGCCGCAGCGCCGGCTGCTTCATCGGGCATCGTGATCAAGCCGCCGGCCCCGGCACAGGGTGCCGGACCGGCTGCCGCTGCTCCGACGATACAGATAAAGAAGCCTGCCGCCGGTCCTGCTCCGGCTGGACCTGCTGCGGTGCCACATCCTGCTCCGGCTCAACAGCATATCAGTTCCACGACAATGCGTCTTGAGGTTCCCGCTCAGGGGGCCAAGCCTCTGAACGAAGCGCCGACCATTGTCGTTTCCAAGCCGGCTGGACAGTCGGCTGCGCAGGCGCAGGTTCCGGGTCAGCCTGCCGGCCAAGCCGGGTTGCCGGCATCCAAGAGCAAGACAACGAGAATACCTCTTGAAATGGCAACGCCTGGCGCTGGCGCAACCCCGGGAAAACCTGCGCAGGATCTGAAGACGATCAAGATAAAGCCGGTTTCCGGAGCGCCTGTCGGCAAGCTTAGTTCGCCACTCGTTCCTGGTCCGGGTGAAAAAGCAGCAGATGAAAAGCGTAAGACGTCGCGGATTTCTCTTGAAGCAGCTTTGGGCGCGTCCGGCGTGAAGGGGGCTGCTCGCTCTGAGGCCGGTGAGACGCCAAAGACAATCAAACTGAAAAGACCCGGCGAGCCTCCGGCAGTTGATCTTGCCGGTCCTGAAACGGCAAAGGCGCTGGGTAGGACCACAAAACTTGAAGAGACGCCCGCTGAAGAAGAAGGGCCGACTCCCACCAGGCGGAAGACCATCAAACTCAAGAGGCCGACTGACCATCCAGGCGCGCCCGTGGCATCGGTGGCAAGAGCGGAGGAGACCGCTGAGGTGGCAGCGGAGGAAGAGGCGCCTTCCGGAGCGGCAGCGGTGTTTGACGCCATAGCGCTTGTGGCCGCCATCATGTTGATCGTCTCAAGCCTGATAGTTGCGTACTTGTTCTGCGCTCAGGCCTTTGGCCCGAATATTTCGTTGACACAGCTCTCTTATGGCGCTCCAGGCCTGGATCTCGGTTGGCCGGGCAAGCTTCCGTCCGTGATGCGATAGAGGGGGTGGATAATGGGTCAGGAAAACGTGGTTCATATAAGCGAGCAGAATTGGGATGCGGAAGTGATCAAATCGAGCGTGCCGGTGCTTGTGGATTTCTGGGCGGAATGGTGCGGTCCCTGTCGAATGATTGCGCCGATTCTTGACGAGATTGCGGCTGAGACCACAGGAAAGCTCAAGGTGGCCAAGGTGAATGTTGATGAGAACCACAAGCTTGCCGGTCAATTCGGCATAAGATCCATACCGACTCTGCTTGTCTTCAAGGACGGCAAGGTCCAGGAGCAGATGGTTGGCGCCTTGAGCAAGGCAGCCCTCAAATCCAAGCTCAGCTCCTATCTGGCCTGAAACAGCATTTCGAACGGCAGTTCGCATTTGCAGGGTTTCTTGTCGCAGGCGAGGTGCCGTTTTTTTAGCACAGTCATCCTCAGTTCCGCGTAAGCCTGCAGCTTCGGCAGTTCTCTCGCTGATGCTCTGCTTTCGGCCGCTCTTGCCTGTGGGGTCCGCCAGTTGTCTGACGGAAGGAACGCAAACCCTGATTTTGCGCCGACCGGCATGTCTGCATCCTTGCGCCGGTGCTGGGACCGGCATGCTCGAGAATCACAGTTTGCTGGTCTTTTCCCGTCCATTTTTCTGTAAGCGAAATTCTTACACTCGTTGTAAGCAAAACCCTGATAGTCGGGGATTGTGGGATTGAGGTAGGAGAGGGGGTGAG
>Ga0129299_1001803_pt1 | contig 14326 bp, 12 predicted proteins | sample ConPoolayeCmetaG_FD_94477 | JGI IMG/M metagenome (GOLD analysis project Ga0129299, IMG submission 94477) | Hot spring microbial mat communities from California, USA to study Microbial Dark Matter (Phase II) - Cone Pool mat layer C metaG ... | reverse complement strand
TTTTGATAGCAAGAGTGGAGATTTATCCAATGGTGAATATAAAAGGGTAGCTATTTTAAAATTTGATTTTATTGATGCAAAAGAAGGAGATGAAGTATTCTCTAAAGGTTTTACTTATAACTTAGCTGACAATCTCGCTCAGTTCCAGAATTATGGAAAATATCTTTCGATAATATCTCCTAACGAGATATTTGAAAATAATGTTACGACAATTTCGGTAGCAAGAAGCAAATTCAATGCGAATATTGCAGTCTCTGGAACCTTTATTAGAAAAGGTCAGGATATTCAGTTAACACTTAGATTATATGATAAAGATATGATTACACAAAAAACTCGTATGATAACTGAGCCTGACACAAGAAAGAGTGTTCTCCAAGACAGTGCATTTACAATAGTAGCAGATATGCTGGGTATTGATTATGCTTCAGCTTCAAAGGAAGCAAAGATTCTACCTCCACCAACTCTTAGCGAAAAATCTTATGAACTTTATATAAAAGGTCTCGCATATTTAGGTAGATATGAGAAGATCGAAAATATAAATAAAGCCATCAGTTTATTTGAAGAAGCCATTCAGAATGATCGAGCTTATGCCTTAGCTTATGCTGGTTTGAGCGAGGCTTATTGGTATAGATATGATATTACTTCTGATACATCGGATGCAAGATTAGCCGAAATGAATTCTATGGAAGCAATAAAACTTGCCCCTGATTACCATCAGACATTATTGGCTATGGGAAATACATATACCCAGAGAGGTAAATTCAGCCAAGCCATTGAAGTCTATTCGAAGATTTTAAGGGCTAATCCCTCGAATTCTAAGGCCTTATTGAAAATTGCTATTGCTTACGAAAATGCAAATCAATTCGATCTGGCAGAGAAGAATTATAAAAGAGCCATTATGTATGATAGTCTTGAATGGTCTAAATATAATAATTTAGGAGCTTTTTACCGAAATGTCGGTCAGTATGAAAAAGCAATTGAAATGTTCAAGAAAGTTATTGAATTATCAAGGGATAATGACAGAGGCTACAACAATGTTGCCGGAGTTTATATACTTCTACATAAATTTAATGACGCTTTATATTATATCGAAAAGGCTCTGAAAATTAATGATAAGAATCCTGATACATATAACAACAGAGCGGCAACTTATTTTCTATCCAATAAGTTCAAAGAAGCAGCAGAAGATTATGAAAGAGCTTTAAAATTAGAAAAGCCGAGCTTTGTTTATTATGGGAATCTTGCAGAGGTATTTCATTACTTAAATAATAAGGACAAAGAAATAGAACATCTGAAGAATGCAATAAAATTAGCCGAAGAAACAATTAAGATTAATCCAAATAATTCAATTGCTTTGGCATCGCTTTCCAATTATTATTCTATGCTTGGTCAGAAACAAAAAAGCGATGAAAATATCAATAAAGCTATTGCACTGTCTCCAAATACTCCACAAATTCTTTTGAAAGCTGCTATTTCAAAAGAAATTCTGGGGGAAAGAGATCTTGCTCTGGAATTCTTGAAAAAATTCATCAAAGCAAAAGGACAAAAAAATGATATTTTACTTAGCAAACGATTAACAAACCTTAGAGAAGATCCAAGATACAAGGAAATTATTAAATAGTTTTTCATTATTTACGGAGAATAATATGCAAGATATAACTATAGAATACAACGGGCAAGAGTTAAAATTGCAACCAGTTCCTGACATCATTGAAAATGATGTTAACTGGAAGATTGTTCCAATCCCCCCTCAACAACCACCGCTACAACCACCTTATCTTTTTAGCATAAGTATTATCTATTTAGATAATAATGACTTAAAAATTTTGCAGAATTGGACTATTGATAATAATATTGTTTTTACGAATTTAAATAATATCCCAAATCATCTAAATGTCAAGGTTTCAATTTTATTATATTTTCATTCTTCTCGAAATCTAATTCATAAAGATATTGATGTAATAATCAGAAGGGAAAACATCAATACTTAATAGTTTTTTTAAAAAAAGGAGCTTTTATGCCAAATATCAATTTAATCATCCAACCCGATGGTAGAGTGATCATGCCAACAATTATTAACCTTGGAACGGATAACACTATTATCTGGACCAGACAAACAGGAACGGAGCCATTTGCTTTAAGTATCACTGATAATCAGGCTCTTCTTGGAAGAGTTTTCACATCACTTTTAAATCCTGTGAGCGGTTTACAGGAAATATCAACTATGATAAATCAGGCTTTTTATGGTCAGGCCAATGCCACTATTTTTACCTCTGCAATTCAAAAATTGCCGGGGAAAACAGCACTTACTAACACCGATACAGATGTTGTAATCAGAAGATAATTTTTTCAAAATATAAGGATAAAAAAATGGAACAAAATGAATATGAAATAACTAAAGAATTTATCTTTTCTTTTAATGAAGGATCTAATGATGAATCTGGGTTTAAATATCCGGAAAAAATACCAATATTAAAACCCAAAGAAAAAATCAAATTCAAATTTTATGGTGTTGTAGAAGCAATAACATTATATTTCGGTTGGAATTCTCCATTTGCAAATACTCATATTCATCTGCAACGCAAAGGTGAAAATTTTGAAGCAGAAGCTGAAGTTTCAGAACATGTTCCTGATGGTAAATATAAATTTTATGTAGCTATTTGGAATGGGAAAAAAATAATAATAGATGACCCGGATGTTATTATCAGGAGAAATTTGTAACTAATTTTAGCTCGAATTAATCCATTCTGATAGTAACATATACTTTTTAAAATGAAAATAAAAACATTTTATTGAACATCTTTTATTTTCATCACAAATTTATTTGATAGATAATGGAAGACATATCTGCATTATATAGAGAAATTGAAAAATTAAAAGATGAAAACCGAAGACTAAGGGATGCAATAGGTGAATTAAAAATCCTTAATGACATTTCTATGAGTCTTGGCACGGAAATATCCGAGGATAAAGTTCTTGATTTGATTATAAAAAAATGTATTATTCATCTTGGAGTTGAACAGGGTGTAATCCATATGTTAGAAGAGGCTGACTCAGATAAGCAATTAAAAACAGTAATTAGAAAATCTGATTCAAAAGCTCAAAATTATTCTTTTCATCTGGGTATTCAAATTGCAGGAAAGATAGTCAAAGATCAAAAAGGTTTAATTATAAATGACATCGTAAATGATCCAAGATTTAAATTTGATGAAAATCAAATCTTTGGCATTAGGTCTCTTATTGCAGCACCAATGTTACTAAAAGGAAAAATTCTTGGGATAATAGTTTTGTATAATAAACACAAAGAAGAAGGTTTCAGCGATAATGATCTTAAAATTCTATCAATAATAGGTGTTCAAACTGCTCAAATCCTTTTTAGTAAAAGGGCTTATGAAAACGAAATGAAGATGCAACAGGAAAAAATTGGTGCTGAAGTTGCAAACAAATTAAAAAGTGAGTTCCTTGCCAATATGTCCCATGAAATCAGAACACCTCTCAATTCGATTTTAGGTTTTAGCGAAATCTTATTGGAAAAAACCCATATTGAACACGACAGAGGAATGATACAAACCATTATCAAAGGCGGTAGAAATCTTCTTGCTTTGATTAATGATATCTTGGATTTGTCCAAGATAGAAGCAGGAAAAATTGAATTAAAATTCGACAAAGTTGATATTAGCTCTATTATCAGGGAAATTTCCAGCTTGTTTGCCCCTGAAATTGAAAGAAAGGGAAATATTTTAGAAATTGAATATATTGGCAGCTCTAAAGGTATTTTTCTCCTTGATGAAAGCCGATTGAGACAAATAATGATTAATTTACTTGGAAATGCTATCAAATTTACTAACAGTGGAAAAATTACAATTAGAGTTATCGAAGATTTGAAAAGTAACACTCACAAAGGAAATCTTACTTTGGAAGTAATTGATACAGGCATTGGTATAGCTTTAGACCAACAGGAAAAAATTTTTGAATCTTTCACACAGGAATCTTCAGAAGCTTCAAAAAAATATGGGGGAACTGGTTTGGGTTTAACTATAAGCAAAAGACTGGTCGAAGCTATGGGGGGTACTATCGGAGTGGAAAGCACCCCCGGATTTGGTGCAACATTTCGTGTTACTTTTAAAGATATTGATTGCTGGGCTGAAGATGAGTTCCAACTTGAAAAATCAGAGGAAAAAATCAGTTATGATCAGATCAAATTTTTGCCCCAAACCGTTATTGTTGCTGATGATGACGAGCTAAACAGGAAGTTAATCAAAGAATTTTTAAACGGAACTGAACTGATAGTAATCGAAGCCTCAAATGGTCAGGAAGTTCTGGATTTGATTGATAGAGTTACACCCGATTTAATTCTCATTGATACCGCAATGCCTGTTCTTGATGGTATGACAACAACAAAAGTTATTAAAAACAATTCAAGATTCAAGACTATAAATGTTGTGGCTTTAACTGCCCATGCAATGAAAGAAGAAGAAGATAAAATAAAAGAATCTGGCGTTGATGGTTATTTAACAAAACCTCTACCCAAAGCTTTTTTATTTAAAGAATTAATGAAGTTCTTGAAATACGAAAAAGACAATTCTGACATTGAAGGTATCGATCCAAATAATAAAAAAGGGTTTGATTTTTCTCTTATATGGAATTTGAACTTGGATAGAAGAATGAAAATTGAGCTAACTTCATTATTTTTAGAGAATGTGGCTGAATTGATTAATATCCCGGTTATCAGAAAAATCAAAGAACTTGGAACTAAAATATCTGAGTTTGGTTACAAAAACAGTATAGCCCCATTTTTTGAATTAGGAACACACTTCATTACTCTGGCTGACAATTTCAGAGTTTTGGAAATTAATAAAGACCTGAAACAATTTTTGGATTTCCTAAATGAAATAAACGAGATATCAAAAAAAGAAAATGAAGCTTAATAATTATATTCAGACTGAAAATTTGGTTGTACAAAAAGAAAACAAAATTGATAATAATATTAGCAATTTTGTGCTGCGAGGAATACCCTCATCCCCGGGAATTTCCTTTGGAAGTGCATTTGTAATTGAGCCAGAAACTGTTGTTATTCCAACAGATATTATTGACAAAACAAAGATAAATGATGAACTGGAAAAATTCGAGAGTGCTAAAAATGAATTAATATCTGAATATTATCTCGCTCTTCGTAAAGTTCAATTCGAATCAAAAAATATTCATGCAGTTATCGAAACCAATATCTTGATTATCTCCGATTCTTACTTAATAAATGGTATCAGACGAAGGATTGAAAGCGGCTATTCTGCTGAAAGTTCAATTATTCAAGAATTTGATATGCAAAAACAGTATCTTCAGGATTCAAATGATTTTTTATTAAGAGAAAGAGCATTAGAACTGGATAATATCAAAGAAAGAATAATTGAAATACTTAGAAAGAAACAATTAAATCGTAACATTTCTCCCGGCAAGTTAGTTGTTTCGAAATATGTCAGTCCAACAGATGTAGTAAATTTCAGGGATTCAAAAATTTCTGCAATTATAACTGAACTTGGTGGTATATCCTCGCATAGCTCTATTCTTGCAAGAGCATATCAAATACCTGAAATAATTGGTGTTAAGAATGCTACTTTTTTAATCAAGGAAAACGACTTTATTATTGCAGATGGTTACAAAGGTTTAGTTATTATTAATCCAGATAGTGAGACTCTTGCTGAATATGAAAGACTTAAAAGCAAAGAAAAAGCTTACAGAAAACGCTTAGGTAAATTAATTTCATTACCCTCCGAAACAAAAGACAAACATAGAATTTACCTGAAGACGAACATTAATGTTCAGGGAGATTTAGAAACTACTCTTCTATTATCAACTGATGGAATAGGTTTGGTTAGAACAGAAATTCTTCTAAATAATCTGGATAAGTTTCCTGATGAATCTGATCAATACCTCTGGTATAAAAATATTGCAGAACAAATCTATCCAAACCCTGTTACATTTCGAGTCTTTGATGTGGGAAGTGACAAAGAAGCACCCGGTATGCCTTATAAAGAGTCAAATCCTGCTTTAGGATTTAGAGGTATAAGATTTTTATTGCTTCGTACCGATTTACTTATGTCGCAATTCAGAGCTATATTATTAGCTTCAGCGACTAAAAATGTGTCTGTTATGTTACCTATGATTACAGGAGTTAATGAAATTATCAAATCCAAAGAGATATTCGAGGAATGCAAAAAACAACTTAAAGCCGAAGGTAAACTTTTTGACAATAACTGCCCGTTTGGAGTAATGATTGAAACCCCTGCTGCTGCTATTCAGTCTCATGTCTTTGCTTATTATGCTGATTTTTTTAGTATCGGGACAAACGATTTAACACAATACACATTAGCTGCAGATAGAACAAATGAATTAGTTTCCGATGTCTATGATTCATTCCATCCTGCAGTTTTGAAATTGATTAAAATGACAATAGATGCTGCAAAAGTAGCCGGGATACCTGTCAGCATTTGTGGTGAACTTGCTGGTCATCTGGCAGCTACTTCGATTTTGATTGGGATGGGAGTAACTGAGTTGAGTGTTTCACCTTCAGCTTATCTTGAATTGAAAAAAAGAACTAGGGAAATTAAATTCTCCGATGCTGTTAAGTATGCAGATGAAATTTTAAGATGCAAGACTCACGACGAAGTTCGAAAACTTTTAACCCTTAATTAATTGTTTTGGGCACCTTCTGCTATCCATTTTCTTAGTCCTTTTCTTTGATTTTCTGTGATTTCCCAGTAAACATAAGGATAATGTGGTTCTTTGGCTTCAAGAATATATATTAATCTGCTTCTGTCAGGGTCTCCGGGTCTAACCATACTTCCAGCTCCTGCAATAATAAGATCAAAATAAGTAGCCATAACCGGATTAGTAACATCATGGCAACCGGGATAATTGCAAGTATATCTGAGTAATGGTTGAACGTGGTATTGGTAACTCACATTAGAGTCTGGGAAAATAATATTTTTTCCCGAGGTTACGATTGGATCATTGCAAGATTCATAAAATAATATTAAAAAAAGACTTATAGCAATTATTATTATGATTCTCATTAATAACTCTCCTCAAGCGAGGGAAAATTCTGATTTTTAACGTCTTCGATATAATGTTTTACTGCCATATTAATTTCCTCATATAGTCTTGCATATCTACGAACAAAACGAGGATTGAAATCAACAGTCAAACCAAGCATATCGGTATATACAAGTATCTGACCATCGCAATAAGGACCGGCGCCTATTCCGATTGTTGGTATAGTAAGTGCTTCGGTAATTTTTTTTCCAAGTTCTGCTGGTATTTTTTCCAATACTACTGCAAAAGCGCCTGCTTGCTGAAGTTTTAAAGCATCATTAAAAATTTTTTCTGCTTCTTTTTCTTCCTTTCCTCTGGCTCTGTAAGAACCAAATTTGTTGATACTCTGTGGTGTTAATCCAAGATGTCCCATAACAGGAATCCCGGATTCTGTCATTCTTGAAATTCCTTGAAGTATATTTTCACTTGCCCCCTCAAGTTTCACTCCAGCACAGCCAGTTTCTTTCATAATTCGACCTGCATTTCTGAATGCTTCGTCTGCGGACACCTGAAATGTCATAAATGGCATATCGGCAATGATTAAAGGTCTTTGAGCTCCCTTTACTACTGCTTTTGTATGATATATTGTTTCTTCAAGAGTAACAGATAAGGTAGTTTCATTACCCTGAACTATGTTTCCTAAAGAGTCGCCAACAAGAATAACATCTATTCCGCATTCGTCGAAAATTCTGGAAATTAAAGCATCATAAGCAGTCAGGCATACAATTTTTATACCTGATTGTTTCATATATTGCAGTCTAAGAGTTGTGATACTCTTTGAATCGAAACTTGAACTTGCCGAATAATCCAATTATGATTTTTCCTAATTTTATGTATATAATAATCACAAAAATATGATAAATTATTATCGGAAAGAACATTAATTTATTTGATGTGATATGAGAATATTTAAATTATTGGTTTTGTTTTGCTTCTTTCTTTGTCTATTCAAGGCAAAATGTGAAAACGATACAGTATTTTACAGAAACTCAATTTTGTTTCCTTTGTCAAATTTTATTAATTCAAATGAAGATTTTGAAAAGTTCAAGATAGGATTTCTTCATCATTTTCATAATAAAATTGCATTGAGACTTTTTCTTGGTTTTAATTTAAATCATATTAATACCTCAAAACCAATAAATACTGAATCGGATAAACAAGAGATTAAAGAATATTATTTAATTAATTCGGGAGTAAAAATTTGTTTAACTGAAACAAAGAATCTAATCTTTTATAGTATTTTTGATGCCGCTTTTAGTTACGATTTGAAAAAAATTGAGGGTTTTGACTTTTCGTCTGTTACAAAGACTGAGAATATTTTTAACATTTATTTAGGATTTAATTTAGGTATTGAATATTTTGTTCTTAATAATTTGAGTCTCAGTTTTGAGTCGGGTATTTCTTATAATACCCGTTTTGGAAATAATTCTGTAAGAATTGGAAATATATCTCAGGAAGATGAATTGCCGACTGAAACAAATTTCGGTATAAGACCTTTTTTTAATTATTTGAATATTTCATTTTATTTTTAGTTTTATTGTGAATTTATGAACATTTTTATTGATGAAAATATACCATTTCTTGGTGATGTCCTCAAAGGATGCGGCGAAATCAGATTATTCAAAGGACGGGAACTGACTAAATTCGATTTGATAAACGGCAATTGCAATTTTCTTTTTGTTCGCTCTACAACCAAAGTAAATCAAGATTTAATTGAGCAGACACCTGTAAAATACGTTGGCTCTGCTACGTCCGGAACTGACCATATTGATTTAAATTACCTTTCGGAAAAATTGATACAATTTTCAGATGCTAAAGGTTCCAATGCCAATTCTGTTGCTGAATATGTGATTTATTCTATCTTGAAATGGTCAAAAGTAAATAATATTAATTTAGAAAAATTAAAAATTGGAATAATTGGTTATGGTAATATTGGTAAATTGGTGTCAGCATATTCTCATCTTCTTGGGTTTGATGTTTATGTCAATGACCCGCCTTTGCTTGATAATGGATTTCAATTTCCTGATTTTATTAAATACGTTGAACTGGAAGAAATTTTTAGTATTACAAATATAATCACAAATCACGTTCCACTAATAAAAACAGGAAAATATCGAACTCTTAGATTGATTGACAAAAATTTGATTAATCAAATTCCTAAGGCTTCACTTTTTATTCATACTTCAAGAGGGGGAGTCGTTGATGAAGACGCACTCATAAATTCACTTTCCCTGAGAAAATTTTCTGCCGTAATTGATGTTTGGGAGAATGAACCATATATTAATTCTTTGCTTTGCAGATTATCTTTTCTTGCCACTCCTCATATCTCCGGTTATTCTTTCGATGGGAAGTTAAAAGGAGTAAAAATGATGGCTGATTTTTTTTATAATGCAACCAATTTAAGGCCAGATTATTCAATCATTGATTTTCATCTTAATGATTTTAAGCCAATAGCCAAGGAATTTTATTCTAAGAAAGATGAATTACTCGACATTCTGGAGAACAACAGAAAATTCTCCGAAGATTATAAAAAATTTTTGAGGACAATGTTATACGATGAAAAAGAAAGGGCTTTTTTATTTGATGAAATCAGAAAAAACTATCCAAAAAGAAGAGAAACCCTCAGATTATAAACATTATAGATTTTTTATTAAAATAGAGGAGTTCTCCTTGAACTTACACAATATTTTATAAAGATTTTGTATTTTAGATTTTTTTAGCATACATTAATGAAATATCCGGGCATCCGAGAAGAAGAATTAAAAAACAAAGTTGCTCATGATTACTTCTGGCAATATGACTGCACCAAGATTATTGGTAATGTTGATTTTTGCGTTAGTATGTATCAGAAGAAGAAAGAACTATTTGAACACGAATCTTTTTTCTGGGCTGAGGCAAAATCGGGTAAATCGGATATTTTTAAATCTATTGTTCAACTCATTTTGACAATAGGCAAAGCCAGAACATTTGACAAAGTATTGCCTCCTGCATTTCTTGGAGCATTTGACGGCGAAAAAATCGCTTTTATTCCTTATAATGACATACAAGATATTTTTTATATTAATGATTTTAACTGGAATGTTACTCCTTCAAACTATGAAACAAAAGAATTTGCCCTTATTCTCAGCAAAGTTACTCGTCTTATATCCGAAAAATCTCTTCTCTTCAATTTTGAAACTGAAGATAAGGAATTAAGAAAATTCATTAAGACAAATTTCGTGGTTGGGGGATTTGGATTAACGAAAATCCGGATTGACAAAAACAACTTTGTTATTATCTACAATAAATGGCTTCAAACCGTAAAACCGACAATCGCCGTGAATTGGGAAATAGCAAAAAAGAATGGAATTATAGACGGAGATTTCTATCTGGCTGACCTGCTATCAGAGGATAATGTTACCTTGAAAGAAAAACTATTTGTCCTTCTGAAAAAAGACCACTACGAACTTGATAGGAAGATTGACGAATCTGGGATGTTTGTATCGAAAACGACTAATTTCAAAGACGGACAAATTGCTCACAATCAATTCTGGAACAAATATGAACGCCCCCCCAAAGAAGAATACTGGGATTATATTGTTGAGCGGCGTGATCTTCTTGTTCCTCAGGATGTAAGGGAACGTAAGGGTAGTTTTTTTACTCCTCAAATATGGGTGGAGCTATCCCAAAAATACCTTAAAGAAGTTCTGGGTGAAAATTGGCAGGATGAATATTATGTGTGGGATTGTGCAGCAGGTACAGGAAATTTATTGCATGGGCTTACGAATAAATATAATATCTGGGCTTCTACACTTGACCAGCAAGACGTAGAAGTGATGCACGACCGCATTAACAATGGTGCCAACTTGCTTCACGACCACGTTTTTCAATTCGATTTTCTTAATGATGATTTTAGCAAACTTCCCAAACCCCTACAAAACATAATAAATGACCCGAAAAAAAGAAGAAAATTAGTCGTATATATCAACCCACCTTATGCTGAGGCAGGGAGTGGAATAGGCAGAGCTTTTAAACATAGTGTTGCATTGGACCCTAAAACCAGCTTGATTTATAAAGATAAAATTGGAAAAGCTAGTAATGAATTGTTTATTCATTTTTTGATTAAGATTTATTATGAACTGAGTGATTGTATCATTGCTCAATTTTCAACATTAAAGGCTATAAGTGGTTCAAATTCAGAGATTTTCCGAAATAATTTCAAAGCAAAGTTGAAAAGCCTGTTTGTTGTTCCAGCTTTTACTTTTGATAATGTTAGAGGTAAATTCCCTATTGGATTTTTCATCTGGGACACAAAAATCAAAGAAAATTTAATCAAAATCAGTTCTGATGTTTATAACGAATTTGGTGTTTTTATTGGTAATAAAAATTTTTATTCTTTGGATAACGAAAAAGGAAGAATAAATGATTGGTTAAGAACATACTTTGATAAATCATCCGATCCAATTGGAATTATGCATAATAACAAAAATGATTTTCAACATAATCTACAGGTACGTATTACAACTTTAGATATCAAAGATCATACAACTCCAATTACTCAGAAGAATTTAATTCAAATGTGTATTTATTTCGCTGTTCGTCACTGTATAGAAGCAACATGGCTGAACGACCGTGACCAGTTTTTATATCCGAATGATGGATGGAAAGATGACAGAGAATTTCAAAATGATTGCCTTGCTTTTACATTATTTCACAGTCAAAATAGGATAAGTTCAAAAGATGGAATTAACCATTGGATACCTTTCACCGAATACGAGGTAGGTGCAAGGGAAAAATTCGAAAGTAATTTTATGACCCAATTCATCGAAGGTAACCTTAATCAGACAAGAGTATCAGATGTTATGTTTTTCTACGACGATTCGATTGGAGATGTTAGAACCGGAAGCACCCCATTGGAATTTTCAACTGAAGCAAAAGCTGTTTTTGTTGCTGGACGAGAATTGTGGAGATATTATCATACTCAACCAGAGTGCAACGTGAATGCTTCACTTTATGATATACGGGAATACTTTCAGGGACGAAATGAAAAAGGTAAAATGAATAATCAAAGCGAGGATGAAAAGTATATGGAACTCTTAGGAAAATTACGTTATCAACTCAAGATATTGGCAGCGAAAATTGAACCGAAAGTATATGAATATGGTTTTCTGAAGGAGTAAGATTCTGGAGAAAAATGTAGGGGCTGACTATGATGTATTTAAAGAAAAGAGGCTACTTTTAATGTAGCCTCTAATTTGAAATAGCTAAATTTGTTATAAATTTATTTAAGTATGGTAAATTTGCCGATAAGTGGCAGTGGCTTTGCCTGTCCGTTAAGTGCATTAATAATTCCCATAATGACAAGGACTAAAATTAATATCCACCCCAAAAACATTATTATGAATCCAATAAAAATAAAGGATGTGATTATTCCAACAATATAAAGGGCTACAGAAAATATCAATAGAACCAATCCCTGATTAGCGTGGTATCTTGCGAATTTTGAGTCTGGTGCAGCAATCAAAGGAATGAAAAAGAGAATATAGGCAAGAAAAGCTATAACTTTATTCTTCTCTATATCCTCGGGTGAGAAAACTTGCTCTTGTGTATTTGTTGTTTCATTCATAGTTATTCCTTAAATAGTGAAAAAAAATTTACATTCTGGCTAATTCTTCAAGTTTCATACTCTTTGCAACATTTTTTAGAATGTCAGTATTATCAATTCTATTACCGCTGATTTTTAATAAAAATCTGTAACCAACACCATAAGTAACTTCGCCACGTTTATCTTTTTTATCAAAATGATCAAGGGCGAAAACATTTTTGATTCCAGTATCAAATGTTTTGTCATAACTTTCGGCACTTTCTCTTGAATAGCCGCTAAGCCAATAAGTAGCAGCCATATACAGGGATTCAACTGCAATATAATCAACAAGAGTTACTTCGATTTCTTTCGACATATCGCCACCTTTTTGAACAAATCTGCGGGTAGCAGTGGAGTAACTGAATCCCATGTTGTTCATTGTCTCGCCTGATGGTTCTTCAGCTTCGTAGCCGGGTATCGAGGAAGGAAGGTAAGCCTGTAATTTTTCATAATGCATTGCTAAAGTATCACCACGCTTGACACGCTGTTCACGAATTGCCTGAGCTTCGTTAGCAGATTGTTCCATATTTTTAGCCATTTCGGGTGCTTTTTGAACAAATTCTGCTGCTTTTTTGAGCTCATCTACTTTTTCGCCGCATGACAGAAGAAAAAAGAGAGGAAGGAACGCTATTAGGTAAAGTTGAGTTTTCATCATTACTCCAGAATGTTTAAAAATCTAATTTGAATATCGAAAATGTAAATAGACCAAAGTTAAATTTAATGAAAAAATTTTCATTTAAACAAAATAATTTTTTTATGGTATTAATTTTTTTTTGTCTTAATTATTTCTTTACTTAATAACAACAAAACCTTGTCAAGATGATTTTGTGAAATAATATTTTTTTTAAATGCTGTCAATACAATTGATTTTGTGATTGATTTATAAAAGCCAGCTAATTGGTCGTCGCTTCCGATTGTCTGCAAATGTTCTTCTAATGTTGTTATATCTGCTCTAACCGCCGGACCAGTTATAGGAAAATCTTCGCCTTCTGAAACGAAAAAATTATTTATAGTAGTAAAAACAATAGGTTTTAAAACATCAATATTATCAATACCAGATTTTTTTAAAACTTCATAAGCTTGAAATAATACTAAAGAAATAAAGTTTGAGGACATCACTGCAGATAGGTGATAGAGAGCTTTTTGCTCTTTTGAGGAGAAATTCAAAATCATATATTTACAATTAAAAGATTTAATCAAGTTTATAAATGGAATGATATCTCTTTCATTATGGCTACTTTCGATTCCCCAATATATACCCTCAAAATTTTTTCTTGATGGGTTAAAAAAAGTTTGGAATGGATGAGCTGCTATAGTTATGGCTCCTTTTTTTTTCAGTGGTAAGATTACTTCGGAGGATAATAATCCTGAACAATGAATAACGAACTTGTTTCTGAAATCTAATTTTGTTTTATTTAGATCTTTGATAACTGTTTTAATAGAAGAATCATTCACAGTCAAAAAAAGGCAATCGAATGAATCAGGTATTTCATTATAATTTTGAATAATTAAAGGAGAATCAGCACTATTGAATTTGTATTTATTAATAATTTCGAGTTTTTTATCATTATTTCTTATAAGAAGGAAGGAAAGAATTTTTTTATTGGAAAGAAT
>Ga0129299_1001800_pt1 | contig 14345 bp, 9 predicted proteins | sample ConPoolayeCmetaG_FD_94477 | JGI IMG/M metagenome (GOLD analysis project Ga0129299, IMG submission 94477) | Hot spring microbial mat communities from California, USA to study Microbial Dark Matter (Phase II) - Cone Pool mat layer C metaG ... | reverse complement strand
TGCAGGCACCGCTCGCACCGCTCGGCCAGTTGCGGGCAGGCGAACCGCTGCTCGAGCTGGCTCAGCCAGGCCTGCAGCCGCTGGCCGGATTCGGCCCAGATGGCATCCCACTCGTCGGGAAAGCGGCACGCCGCCAGGGGCATGGCCACGTAGATGTGGCGGGCCAGGGTCTGCGGATCCAGGCTCGACAGGCGGGTGCCGGCCTGACGGCGGATGCGCTCCGCGGCTTCGGCGCCGCCCTGGGCGAAGGCCAGGGCCAGGCAGTATGCGCACCAGCCCGACAGGGCCGCCGGAAGGGCCTCGATCGGTGCGCCGGCCTCGAAATCCGGATGCGCCGTCGGGCAGCGCTCGTCCACCGCGTGAAGCCGCTCCAGCACCGTCGATCCGGCCTCCAGCATCAGGCTGACCCGCCGGCTGTGGCTGCCCGGCGTCATCCGGTACCGCGAAACCGGCTGCGGCGTGCCCACGAACACGCAGCCCATGCGGGCCATGCGGGCCCACATGTCCCAGTCTTCGCAGGCCGGAAGCGTCACATCGAACGGGCCGCTGCGCTGGAACCAGATCCGCCGGATCAGCAGGCTGTCGGTGCTCACCGGATTGAGCACCGTGAAATCGTTGAACGTGAGACGGTCGCGGCCCGGGCTGTAGATCCATTGCCGGTCTTCGCCGCGCGGACCGACGACACGGTAGCCGCCGAATGCGGCGCCGGCGTTGGGATGGTCGTCCAGCAGGCCGCTCAGGATCGCCAGCGCGTCAGGCTCCAGTTCGTCCCCGGCGTCCAGGAGCAGCACCCGGTCGGCCACGCAGAAGGCCATGCCGTTGTTGCGGGCGGCGGCCAGCCGCTGGTTGGCCTGCGAGACGATCCGGCATCGCGGTTCGTCAGCCGTCAGACTTGCCAGCACCGCAAGCGTGTCATCCGTCGAACCGTCATCGACCAGCACCGCCTGCCAGTCCGTGAGCGTCTGAGCGCGGAGCGACTGCAACGTATCGCCCACCTCCTGGGCCACGTTGTGGCAGGGGATGATGATCGATACCCTGGCGGTCATGAGTCTCTCCGACGGGGTACTTCGAGCCGACGGCCGCGACGGACGACCGTCAGGGGCGGTCGGATCCGTCAGGTGACGTAGCCCAGCGCCCGGAGCCTTTCCCGCACCTTCTGCTCGTCCCCGGGCCGGCAGGCGGTCGGCCCGAAACAGACCTCCTGGTCGGCGGTCATGGCCCGCAGCCGGCCGAGCAACTCCTCCCGCAGTTCCGGCTGCTCGCGGGCCAGGTCGCGCGTCTCGCCGGGGTCGCTCTTGAGATCATACAACTCCACCGGCCCGCTGTCCGCAAGAATCAGCTTGTGCCCGCCGGTACGCAGGGAGACCTGCTCCGGCCCCCCGAAGGACCTGATCTCGGTGATGTCGCCCTCAAACAGTTGTCGCGGCGAGGTTTCGGCGTACGAGTCCTGCCGGGCGATGCGATCGCCCTTCAGCAGCGGGACCAGGCTCTGGCCGTCCAGATGCTCCGGCCAGGTCTCCCGGGGGAAGCCCCACAGGTTCAGCAGCGTCGGCAGGATGTCGACGTGCCGGACCTGCACCGGGATCCGCCGGCCCGCGGAGGTCAGCTCACTCCACTTCCAGATCAGCGGAACCCGCAGCACGCTGTCATAGAGGTGGTGGCCGTGGCCGCGCTGACCGTGCTGGAAGAGATCCTCCCCGTGGTCGGCGGTGATGATCAGCGCCGCCTCGTCCAGCCGGCCGTGCCGCCTCAGAACGTCGACCAGTCCGCCCAGGCAGGTGCCGTCCACGACCTCCCGCAGCGTGCGGGAATAGGCCGCGTCGGCCGGGACGCCGGTGTCGAGGTGATAGTCGTGCAGATCGAAATAGTGCAGCCAGCAGAAGACCTTCCGCCGGCCGGCCTCCGCCAGGAAGTCGTCCAGGGCGGCGTTCAGCCGCCGGCCGCTCTGCCAGCAGCCTCCCCGGCCGGTATCTCGGCCGTCCAGCACGTCGCGGTAGCGGTCGAATCCCCGCCCCAGGCCGGTGGGGGAGTTCAGGATGAAGGTCGAGGGGAACCCCGCGGTGAGATAGCCGGCGCGGGCGGCGTAGTCGGCCACCGACAGAACATGCGACGCGCAGAGCTGCCCCAGCAGCAGCCGCACCCCGGTCCGAAACGGGTATGTGCCGGTCAGGATGCTCGCCACGGCCGGCGTGGTGAACGGGGCGTGGGCCACCGCCTGGGTGAAGACCGCGGCCCCCTGGCCCAGGCGATCCAGGACCGGCGAGTCGCCTCGAGTCGAACCATACAGGCCCAGGTAGTCGGGCCTGAGGCAGTCGATTGAGATCAGAAACACGTCGCGGACCATACGCAAACCTCGATGACCGATGTTATGGGGGGATGGATGGCTTTCCGGCTTCCAGGCGTTTCACCCCTTGATCGGATCCTTCCGGAATCCCGGTTAGTATCGGCAGCCGCCTGTAAACGCCTGCAAGGAAAGGGTTCGTCGCCCACCGGGCGTGCCGGGGCAGGTCCGCGGATGCCACCGCCGCAGGAGGCTGGTCATGGCGGCGGCTCAAGCCGGCGGCATCCGGGCGCGGGGGCGCTTCCCGGGCCCAGGGCGCGCTCCAGGCGCGCAACTTATTGATTTATAGAAGGATGCGCTCCTTTGGGCAGCGCAGTCGGCGGCCGTCGTCCACCCGCCTGCGCGGTGAGGCAGGCATGGGCGGTCAGCAACCCGCGGCCTTTCAGCGGGCCCCGCCCGGCTGATCCCAACCCACCCGCCGGAGGTCGCCCTCGAAGCAGCTGATGGTTTCGCCGAAGTCGTTGTGCCGGCGTTGTTCGAGAATCTCCTGTTCGATCGGGGGCGGAAACAGCCCGTGGTGCCGGCAGAGGATCTCGTCGTTGGGCTCCAGGCTGACCGGCGGGTCCATTCGCCGCACCAGGGCGAAGACGTTGTAACCCTCGCGGGCGTACGCGCCGTGCCGGATGGCGAAGCCGGCGCGCAGCAGCGTGATCATGAGCTGCCCGACGTTCCAGCCGGTGAACACGTGCCGGCCGACGATCTGGCTCTTGTAGGGCGGTACGGCCACGGCCAGCAGACCGCCGGGCCGCAGGACGCGCCGCCACTCCCGCAGCACGGCCAGCGGGTTCTCGAAGTGCTCCAGGCAATGGGAGGCCCAGATCGCCTCCAGCCCGCCATCCCGCAGCGGCAGCCGGGCCAGATCGGCCTGCAGGCAGCGGCAGCGGTCGGGTCGCCGGGCCGAGAGCTCCCGGACGGCCGGCGTGAACGCCCGGTCGATCGCCAGAACCCGGCAGCCGGACTCGACAAAGTGCCGACTGTGGTACCCCTGCCCGGCACCGAGATCGGCGATGTTCCCGGGCTTCTCGGCCAGGAAACGGTCGATCAGCGGGCGCTGCTGGTTGTAGAGATTCAATGCCGGGCCCCCGCTGCCGCATCGGTCGCGTGGACATCGCTGCAGGGCTCCGGCATCTGCCCGGGGCCGATGATCCGGGCAGGTATTCCCCCCATGGTCGCCCCGGCCGGCACGTCGTCGAGGACTACGGCATTGGCCGCGATCACCGCATCATCGCCGACGGTGACTCCGCCGAGGATCTTGGCGCCGGCATACATGATCACCCGGTGGCCGATGCGCGGCTGGCGCGGATCCCCGCAGGTCCGCACGCCGAGGACCACTCCCGAGTAGCAGGCACAATAGTCCCCGATCTCGACATGGCGTCCGATGACCACGCCCCGGGGGTGGGCAATCGCGAAGTCCTTGCCGATTCTGGCTTTGTAGTGAATCTCGGCGCCGCAGAGCAGGGCGTTGAGCTGCTTGAGCAGGCACGGCAGCAGCGGCAGCCCCGCGCGATCGCACCAGTGCGCCGCCCGGTACAGGCGCACCGCCATCCGGCCGGCGTGCAAGAGGTTCTCAAAGGCGTCGTTGATCCGGTCGATAACCTTCATCATGCGGTCGCGCGGGGCGATGACCATGCACGTCGATGATCGGATCCGGGATCCCCACCGTGTATCGGAGGCCCGGCGGTCGGCCCTGCAGCTTTTCGTCCGGCGGCACGATCACGCCGACCGCGCGGGGCAGTTTCCCGTCGCCGCGCGTGGTCACTCGCGTCGGTCACGACTGCGATACATGGAAAATGCGGTTGACGGAATCGGCATGTGCAGTTACTGTCTGATCCGGAAATCCCGTTCGCGTCACACGGGATCGTCTACTCTCATTCAAGGGAGGTTTCGCCATGGCTAAGAAGAAAGCCAAAAAGGCTGCCAAGACCGTCAAGAAGGCAGCGAAGAAGGCCAAGCGTCGCAAGAAGTAAGCGGCACGGCCTGGCCTCCGCGCGGGTGCGGCCGCGGGCTTGAGCCCGGGAGCCCAGCCGCCGGAGCAACATCATTGCGGAAGACGGGCGGCCGATGGGGTCGCCCGTTTTCGTTGGGTGATCGTGGCGGCAGGGTTGACGCGGCAGGTCCGCCCGGCCACGATTCCCATTCGCGACCGGGCCGGTAGAATGCCGCCGTCCGCCCGCCGATGCCTGCCGCCTGGTTGGCACCGGCCGGGGCATCGACCCCCCGGCCTGGCCCGCCGGCGGCCCGCGTCGCCTGATGGAGCCTGCATGGCCGCGACTCGTCTGATCACCATCCGCCTGCTGGCATCCGGCATGTGGCTGCTCAGCATGGCCAGCCTGGTCGCCTGGTTTCTCTGCTCGCAGGCCCTGGACAGCTTCGTCGAACGGTGCATGCGGCTGGGCTCCAGGCTGGCCGGTGCGGGCACCTGACCCGGGCCCTGCGGCGCGGCAGCCCCGTGGTCGATCCACATGCCCGGCGGCGGCGCCGCGGAGGACTGCAGGACCTCGCGCCGCCCGAGGGACCGAAGGTGACCGTCGATCTTCTCAGCCTGATCCTGCTGGCGTGCACCGCCGGAGCCGGTTCCGGCCTGCTGAGCCGCCGGCTGGCGGAAACCGGCGGCTTCAGCCGCCTGGAACGGAACCTGGCCCGGGCAACGCTCTGGGCCGGCTGGATGATCGCGGCCGTTCTGCTGGCCGCGACCGCCGCCCTGCTGACGGGGCTGCCGCTGGTCCGGCCGGTCGGAGCCGCCGCTGCGTCCATCATCGGCTGGCTGGCGGTCCGGATCCGCCGGCTCGGCTGGCAAGGCCGTCCCAAGCCCGTTGATATCTCTGCACCCCGCCCCGATCGCAGCCGGCGACGGCTGCCCGCTGCGTTTCGCTTCCTGGTGGTCGGTCCGGTGCTGCTGCTTCACGTCTTCCTGGCCTGCGAGGCCATGACGCGCCCCCCGGCGGGATTTGACGGGCTGCACTTTCACCTGCCGCTGGTGGTCCGCTGGGTCCGGGACGGGCAACTGTCGATGGTCGAAGGCGTCTGGCAGTTCAGCCTGCCGGGCAACGGCGAGGTCTGGATGCTGCTGATCGCCTGGCTGGGCGTCGAGCGGCTGATCGAGCTGAGCATGCTGCCGATCGGAGGGCTGGCGGGGCTGCTGGTTTTCGGCATCGCCCGGGAGCTGTCGGCCTCCAGGCCGGCGGCTCTGCTGGCGGCGGTGCTCGCCCTGGCCGGCCCGATGACGGCCATGCAGTGCTACAGCTCGTACGTGGATTGCTTCGGGGCCGCGTTCATCCTCGCCGGCGTGTACTGGACGATTCGCATGCATCGCGGGCCGGCCGGGGCCACCCACATGACCGCCTGCGCGCTGCCGGCCGGCACGGCCGTCGGGCTGGCGATCGGCACCAAGCCGAGCTTCGTGCTCTGGGCCGGGCTGGTGGTCGTCGCGATGGCCGCAGCTCTCGTCGGCCGGGCACGGCGCGAGGCGGCCGGCGGCGCCCCGGCGGCCCGACGGCAGATGGCCTGCGCCGTCCTGGCCTTCACCCTGGCGGCCGGGGCATGCTGTTTCTACTGGCCGCTGCGGGCGGCCTTCCACACCGGCTGGCCGCTGTATCCAATCCAGCTGCGCGTGGCCGGAGGAACCCTGGGGAGCGGCCTGCCGGCGGAGCGGATCGTCTCGGATCTCGGCCGCCAGGGCTGGTGGTCGGTGTGCTATCCGTGGGTGGAATGGAAACGCGCCGGCCACCAGCCCGCGCGCGGCGAGTACGCGGCCGACAACGGGCTGGGGCCGGCCTTCGCGGCCTTTGCCGTTCCCGGGGCCTTGTACCTCCTTCTGCGGCGGCGCCTCCTCCGCCGCCCCGGCGACCTGGCGACCGACCGCACGGTGCTGGGCCTGATGGGCGCCGGTGGGGTGCTGTTTGTCGAAGCCTGCTTTTCGTACGGGCGCTACGCCATGCCCCTGTGGATGCTGGCCTTGGCGGCCTGCGGGCCGATGCTGGACATGCTCGTGCGGCTGAGGCCGCGGTCGACGCTGGCCTTGGCCTGCCCGGCGGTCGTTTTGAGCTCGGCGATGATGACCCTGGCGCCGGCCGTCGATCTGGCCGGACGGCTGCGGGACGGCGACCTGGGCCGCAGTCGTTTCTACGGCCTGCCGCCGATCATCGAGCGGCTGGAGCCTGGCGCTGTGGTGCTCAACCTCGGCGATTCCACCGCGAACTACCCGTTGTACGGGCAGCGCTGGACCAACCGGGTGATCGAAACCCCGCTGGCGGCCCACCTGGGGCTCAAGCCGCCCCTGACCGCCGCCCAGATCGGCGCCCACGGCATCGACTACGTCTACATCCGCGATCCGTCGGGGCCACCGTTTGCCGACGACGTCGCCTGGGAGATTGCCTGGGACGACCGCCAGGATCCCGCCCGCCCCCCGACCACCAGGCCGACGGTGGTCTACCGCCTTTTGCGGGCGGGCCCCGGGGCCCCGGCGGGCACCGGGGGTATGCCGTAGCCGCGCAGCGACCCGCAGCCGGAATCCGGCGGCGCGTGCACCCCCGGCCACCTCCGTCCGTGAGCCTTGGCCGCCGCAGCAGCGTCTCGGCCGGAGTGTCGGGCCCCGGTTGGCCTTCGCTCGCCCCATGCCGGGTATGCCGCGACGACTGGGGGTCCGTTTCGCCTTCACCGCGCGTCGGTCTGCACGGCTTGCCGCCTGGCGAATGGCTTGCCGCCCGGCGCATGCAGGACTACGCTGGCCAGGACTCGTGCGGGGGGCATCCGGAGCCGCCGGCGATCAGAAGACTGAGGATTCGGCCGCCGGAGACCGGCACGCGGCCCGGCCTGCCAAGAGGGGAACCATGCGTTTGCTGGCGTTCGTGGCCATCCTGCTCCCGCCGGTTGTCGCCGGTTCCTCCATGGCAGACCCCACGCCCCCGGCTTCAGCGCCGGCTGACGCCACGGCGTCGCTGCCGGCCGGAGACGACGGCCCCAACAACCACCTGGTCGGCCGGCCGCTGGACGTCCATCACCTGATCATCGATGACACCGCCGAAGTCTTCGACCGTGGCCGGCAGGAGAATACCCGGGTCGTGCAGGATCCGCCTGGCGTGGTCCTGCAGCCCGCATCGCCGGCCGGCGGCGGATGCGGCCCCCGGCGGGTCGGGACGCACACCTCGCGGATCATCCGGCCGCCGTTCGCCATCAACGAGTTCGTGCCCTCCTGCAACATCGACGTGCCGCCGGGGTGCGGCTACACCGTGGAAGTCCGCGTCGGCCGCGCCGCCGAGGGCATGTGGACGCCCTTCTACTACCTCGGCTCCTGGGGTGAGGCTCCGGCGCCCGGGTCGCGGCTCACCGGCGACGCGCACGGCGTCATCGACGTGGACTATTTCCGCTCGCGGCAGGTGTTTGATCTGATTCAGTACCGCGTCCGCCTGCACTCATCTTCGGCCGACGTCGTGCCGGCCCTGCGCCGCTTTTCGCTGGCGGTCAGCAACACGACACAGGACGCCGACCTGGCGGCGCGGTTCCGCCGCCCGGTGGATCCCGGTCCGCCGTCCGGCTGGATGCGTCGTCTGCCGGTGCCGTTCCGCAGTCAGAAGATCGAACCGCGCGAGCTGCGTGGACGGATCTGCAGCCCCACCAGCGTGGCCATGGTGCTGGAGTACTTCGGCATCGATCGGCCGACGGTCGAGGTCGCCGGAGTCATCTACGATCCGGAGTATCGCCTCTACGGAAACTGGGGGCGGGCCGTGCAGGGGGCGTACACCTTCGGCGTGCCGGGCTACCTGCAACGCTTCGGCGGCTGGGACGAGGTCCGGGTCCACATTGCCCGGGGCCGGCCGGTCATCGCCAGCATCCGGGCCGACGAGGGCGAACTGATCGGGGCTCCGTACCGCTCCACCGACGGGCATCTGATCGTCGTGGTCGGCTTCGACGAGGCCGGCAACGTGCACGTCAACGACCCCTCCGGCGACGACCCGGCCGAAGGCGTCGTCACCTACCCCCGCGAGGGCATGGAAAAGGCCTGGTTCGGCCGCGGCGGCCTGGGCTATGTGCTTCTGGGTACCCCGCCTGCATCCCGGCCTCCGGCGCCCGCCCGCCCATGACCGGGAACGCGGATCACGGGCGGATCATGGATCGTATTGCACCCGCCCGGCGCTGTCAGGCGCTTTGGGCGATACAGACTGGACCCGGTTTCGACCGAACTGGTCGAGATGGATACAGATTCTTAAATCTCAAGTACTTAAGATTGCGTGCGGATGGCCATGGCTTGAAGCCATGGCCTTTTGTTGACGCATTGGCGGCGTTTCTGTAGACTAAATACAGCCCATGATTCGATCGATCCGCCGGGACACGTCGGCCAGGTAGGCGGACCAGTCGGTGTCCTTGTCGGACAGGTCGCCGGGGCCTTCGTAGGTCAGGGGGCCGTCGTAGCCGGTGCGTTTCAGAGCGGCCATGATTGCCGGCCAGTCGGCGCTGCCCTCGCCGAGCGGGCAGAATCCGCTGATGTTGCCCACCGCGGTCTTGAAGTCCTTGAGGTGCACGCGGCGGATGCGGCGGCCGAGGATGTCGATCCAGTCCTGGGGGAATCCGAACTTCAGGACGTTGCCGGTGTCGAAATACGCCTGGACGAACGGCGAGTGGACCCGGTCGATCAGGTCGCGCATCTCCAGCGGCGAGAGCAGGAAGCTGTTCCAGACGTTCTCGATGGCGATGACCACGCCGCGTTTCTCGGCTTCGGGAGCCAGCGTGCGCAACGCCTCGAAGGCCAGGTCCATGGCCTCGGCGTATCCGATGATGCGGGTGGTCGGGTCGGACCAGTGGGTCACTGCCCCGGGGACGACGAGCAGGGCGTCGGTGCCGATCCAGCGGGCGCGATCCAGGCCGGCGATGGTCAGTTCGCGGGCCTTCCGGCGGACGTCCGGGTCCGGCGAGGTGTAGTGGCTTTCCCAGAAGAGCCCGCAGCCCAGCGAGGCGATCCGGATGCCGGTGGCCCGGATGTCGTCGGCCAGCCGGCGGCAGGACGACTCGTCGGTGGTCACGGCCAGTTCGCCGGCGGCTTCCAGCGTGACTTCCAGGGCGTCGAAGCCGGCGACGTGAACGGCCCTGGCGATGTCGGTCAGTCGGCTTGCGGGCGGAAAGGCCCATGCGTTGATGCTCTTGATCATGATGAGTCGTCCGTTGAAGGTGAACGGGGTTGATCCCGCGACGCGGAGGCCGGTTCCGCCCGGCGGGGCGGATCCGGCAGACGGATTGTAGCGGGGAGGACCTCCGGGTCAACCCGCCGACGGCAGGGAGGTGGCCATGAGATTCCGGCAGGGCATGGGGCTGAAGCTGGCGGTTGCACTGACGGTGGCGGGCTGCGGCGGCCCGGGCGGCAGTCGGCCGGTGCGGATCGAGCGCGGCGTGGCCCAGCTGTTCATCGACGATCTGCTGATCGCCGAGGATCGCGGCCTGGTGCGCGTGCTGCACCAGCCGGTCAAGGACGCCGGCGGACAGGCGCCGCTGATCGAGGCCGCCGGGGGCACCACGCTGCTGGCCTACGGCTCGATCGTGCATGACCGCAGGCTCGGCCGATACGTGATGTTCGTCCAGGAGTTCCCCTCGCGGCGGATGTACCGCACCACCTCGGCCGACGGCCTGAACTGGGACGCCGCCGGCACGGCGGGACTGGAGCCGGTGACCTTCGACACCGACCTGAGCGGCCTGCCGGGGGCCGAGAAGGCCAAACCGCCCGAACGGCGGGGCATGGACCTGTTCAGCTGCTGTTACGACGCCGGCGATCGGCAGTGGCCCTACAAGGGCTGGCTGTATCTGGCCAACTGGGGCGACGACCTGGAGGGCGTGTTCTACGTCTACTCGGCCGACGGGCGGGAATGGAAGCGCGGTCCGCAGGTCGTCGATGGCTGGGGCGACGCCGGCGACCCCTCCTCGCGGACCATCCGCCAGGACGGCAGGACGGTGCACGGCGCCGGCGACGTGACGCTTTTCGGCGTCGATCCGGCCGGCGGGCGGTACCTGGGGATCTTCAAGTTTCTGGGCCACGGGCATATCGGGCCGGACAACGGCCTGCGCTCGCGGGCGTACCTGTGGCTGGACCGCCTGGACGCACGGGTCGACCTCGGCCGGATCCGGCGGGTGGCGCTGCTGCCGCCGGTGGCCTATGCCGGCGGGGACACGCCGTTCGACGAGTACTACGCCTCCACGGCCTGGAAATACGAGTCGATGTGGCTGGGCGGGCTGAAGATCTACCACAGCCGCGGCCACTACCCGCATTCGGCGGCGGGCTGCGCGTTTCTCAAGCTGGTCGCCGGCCGCGACGGCCTCCACTGGCGCAAGGTGCCCTTCATCAACGATGCCGGCGTGCCGGAGGTCTTCCTGGCCAACGGTCCCGAGGGCGGCCACGGAGGCCGCAACGACGGCGGCTACATCAGCGAGTTCAGCCAGGGGCCGCTGCGGATCGGCGATGAGCTGGTGTACTACTACTCCAGCTCGTCGTTCGGCAAGCATGCTCCGCCGGACATCCGCATCCGGGGCGGCGGGGTCTTCCGGGCGCGGCTGCGGCCGGACGGCTTCGTGTCCGTGCAGGAGGGCACGCTGACCACTCCGCCGCTGCGGCTGGAGGGCGACGCCCTGACGGTCAACGCCGTCGGGCCGGTGTCCCTGGAGGTCGTCGAGGCCGATGGCCGGGCCCTGGCCTCGACGCAGTTCGAGGGCGACAGCCTCTGCCATGCCGCCTCCTTTGACGGCCGTTCGCTGGGACAGGTCGCCGGCGGGCAGCTGATCCGGCTGCGTTTCACGGTCCTCCGGCCGGGTCGGCTGTACAGCTTCACCGTCCGCTGATCGCGCCGGCGGCGGGCCTCTGGCGGGTCGATTCCCGTCGGGCCGCCACGGCATCTTGGCACTTGCGCCGTCCGGGCAGGGGACGCACCGACCGGCGTGCCGCAGGCCGCGTCCCCGGAGGCCTTCACCGTGAAAACCGCGCTGATCACCCGGGCCGGACGCCTGTTGCCCTGGGCGGTGCTGCTGATCCTGATCCCGGGCCGCCGGGCCGCAGCCGGGCTGGAGGTCCTGGACAGCTACGCCCACTGCGACCGGCCGTTCCCCCAGTACGTCCGTTTCTGGCACGAGGACGCCAACCTGGAGGAGGCCGTCACCGAGGGCACCGACGCGCGGGCCCAGGCCGAGGCCGTCGGCGGTTCGCTGCACGTCCTGGTTCGCAACGCCGGCCCGGTCCCGCTGGAAATCCGGGACGTCGCCATGGCCGGCATCAGCCTCGACCGGGCCATTGCCGTCTCCGGGCAGCGCAAGACCAAGGTTTTCGCCAGCATTCACTTCGCCCATCTGCCGGCAGATCAGCTCCAGCGGCTCATCGATGCCGGCGAGCCGGTGTGGTTCCGGGTCGATCCCGAGACGATCGCCCCCGGCGGCACCGGGGAGGTGGTCGTCCGGCTGCGACGGATTGCACCCGCCGGAGTCGGGCGGGGCGAGCGGTCGCTGGTTCTCCTGCACGGCGACGGCCAGACCATGGTTCGCGTGCCGGTGGACCGCGACCGCCCGCGGTTCGAGAGCATCAGTTTCTCCCGCGACCTGCGAACCGCCTTCCTGTACACCCATGCCCCGGCCTCCCCGGCGGCGGGGCCGCTGCGGATCCGACTGGACGGCCGGGACGTCACCGCCTCCGCGAAGACCGCCCTGGACCGCGGCTGCGACACCGCCTGCACGGTGCTGGCGCTGGATCCCGCGCCGCCGGCGGCTTCCTTCCGGTGTTTTCAGGCCGAGTATCCCGGCGGCGCGACCGCGGCGGCGGGACTGCGCGTCTGGGCGGACGATTTCGCGTACGGCATCTTCGGCGGCAAGCCGGGGGAAGCCGGGGACGAGCGGATCGCACGGCAGTACGTGGACGACATCACCGGCCATCACATCAACCTCCAGATGCCGCAGATCGGCTCCTCGGCGGTCCAGTCGTTCTTCAAGTCGCAGGCCGGGCGGGACTACTGCGCCGCACGGGGTCTGCGTTTCATCCTGCCGGAGGCCGGCAAGTTCGGCGTGCGCGACCCCTTCGCCTATTACCTGCACGATGAGCCGGACTGCGGCGACTACAAGGCCCAGGGGCTGCCGGCCGACAGGAAGATCGGGGCGATGGGCCGCTACGTCGTCCAGCGGGGGATGGAGATCCGCCGGGCCGACCCGCTGGTCCCGCAGATGGTCAACGTGGACATGACCTTCAAGCCGCAGAACTGGTACACCTACGGGCAGATTGCGGACCTGCTGGCCGCCGATCCCTACTACCAGGCCCGGCTGCGGACCGCCTGGACGCGGCATCCCGAGCGAAAAGAGATGTATGCCCGGGCGACCTATGTCTACGCCGTGGGCGAGGTCTGCCGGGCGGCGTGTGCCCCGCGGCCGCTGCACCTGATCCTCTACAGCGTCGCCCATGTGGACAAGGACACCGGCCAGCGGTTCCGCTGCGCCACCCCGGCCGAGAAACGCATCGAGGTCTACTACGCCCTGGCCGCCGGGGCCCGGGGTCTTTCGTACTGGTGGTACACGCCCGGCCGGCCCTCGCGCGGGGTCGGAGCCGCCGGCTCGGACCCGGACCTGGCGGCGCTGTGGGAGGAGATCGGCCGCCTGGGCGCGGAGGTCCGGGCGGCCGGGCCGCTGCTGCTGAACGCCTGCCCGGTCCGCCGGGAGCTCGAGGCTTCAGCGGGACTCTGGGGGCGGACGCTGGCGGTCGGCCACGAAACCCTGGTGCTGCTGGCGGTCAACGACCGGCACCGCAACGACGACCACGGCACGACGCTCGATCCGGTCCGCGACGCCACCGTCCGCCTGGAGGCTCCCGGCGGCACAAAGGTCGCGGAGGCTTTTGAAATCACCCCGGGCGGCACGCGGGACGTGAATGCGCGGATGTCGGGGACGCAGCTGGAGCTCCGGCTCGGCGACGTCGAGGCCGCCCGGATGTTCGTGGTCACCTCCGACAAGGGCCTGCGCGCCGCCCTTCAGGCCGGGACCCGGAGGCAGCCGTAGTCCGGTGGATGTTTTCCCTGCTCAAGCGGGTGTCGCCGGACACCGCGACGCCTGTCCTGGGAGGGTCATCCGGCACCCGTGGCTTCCGGCGCCGGCCGCGGGGTTGCCGCCGCCGCGTAGGGGTGCGGCCGCCGGGGATGCAGGCCGGGCACGGCCCCGGATGCGCGGGCGGCAGTCAACGGTGGCCTGACGGGGCACGCGGACGTGGTGAAGACCGGTGGAGGACTAGCGGCGACTGGACTCGAACCAGTGACCTTGGGGTTATGAATCCCACGCTCTCACCAACTGAGCTACGCCGCCGTGGGGGCACCAGGCCGTCCGTCCGGGCCGGCCGAACGGAGGGCCCGAGCCTGAGGTCATGGTAGCCAAACGGGCGGTTTCGGGCAATACTGCTCCGGAATCGCCGCGGGCGGCGCCGGATGCGGCGGCCGCAAGCCGGCCGGCGCGATCCGGGCCTCGGCGGCGGCCGCGGCGGAAGCGTCCGCGACGCGGCGGCACGGCCGGTTTCGGCGGCACGTTCACGCCCGGCCGCAGGATGCCCGCACCGCCGCGGACCCTCGTCGTGAACCGGGTTTTCGGGGACCACAGGAGCCTGATGCGGCCATGCGAGCGGCCTTGGGTGATCCCGGCTGTCCCGGCATCGGTCCGGTAGCGTTGATTCTCACGCTCCTGCTGGCCCTGGCGGCCGGCTGCGATCGCCGGGAAGCCGCTTCGCCGGACAGCGGGGCGGATGCCGGTGATCGCGCCTGGCAAGCGGATGCCGGCCATCGTGCCGACGGCGGCGCACCGGAGCCTGCCGGGCCGCAGCCCGGGCTGCAGCCGGCCGATGCCTCCGCCCCCGGTGGAGGCCCGCCCGGCGACCATCGGCCTCCGCCGCCACCGGCCCGCCCGGAAGCATGGCAAGCCGGCGAAGACATCCCGGCGTTTCTCCCGCTGGCCGATGCGTCGGCCGGAGAATGGGCCGAATATAAAACACTCAGCGGCCGGCATCTGCGCTATG
>Ga0129299_1001799_pt1 | contig 14348 bp, 11 predicted proteins | sample ConPoolayeCmetaG_FD_94477 | JGI IMG/M metagenome (GOLD analysis project Ga0129299, IMG submission 94477) | Hot spring microbial mat communities from California, USA to study Microbial Dark Matter (Phase II) - Cone Pool mat layer C metaG ... | reverse complement strand
TGCTCCGATCGCCGCTCCGCCGAAAACACCAGCCGCCGCAAGGGTCTGCCACGGCGCGCCGGCTTGAGTGCTCGCCACAATCCTGTTCATGATTATCATGCCGTAAATGGTCTGCGACAGAGGCGCGCCGACAAACGCGAGCAGTATGAACGGCGCCAGCTTGTTCTGCGCATAACATTTTTTCCACGCTCCTATCGCGGCCAGAGCCGCCGCTCCGCTGCCCAGCGCTGATCCAAGCGCGCAAAGTCCCAGAACCGCCGCTCCCCCGAGTTTGCCCATGGCGTCAGCTACCGCGTTCTCCATCATCGCTTTCCTCCTTCAACCTTTGTTTCTCACCTTCAACCCGCCATCAAGACTGCCGCGCCGCAGCAATTTCCCGGCTGAAAGGCCGGTATTTTTTCCCGCTCCACTGCAAGCCTATGTGCCCGGAGAACTCCAGAGTGTTGAGACGGACCCCATGAACAACGACTCCCAGCACGGACAGAAGAATGTTCATCGAGTGGGCGGCGAAAAGAATGAGCGCCGCAGCCGCGCCGGCCCAGAACCCGTTTATTCCGCGGCCCAATGCTATCTCCTTGAAAGCCATGCTGATTGCCGTGCCCGCGCTGCCCACCGCAAAAAGCCTTATGTACGAGACTATGTCCCCGAAGTTTCCAACGATGGAGAGGGGAAGCATTATGTGCTGATGCCATTCGGTCTTCATCTGGCTCGCCGGCGTCATGAAGAGGGCAATCAGCAGAACCCCGGCCGCCAAAAGCCATGGAATGAATCCGGGAATTTCCTTCCCCAGGATGAAAGCGCCTGCCGCAAAGTACATGGTCCAGGTCACTGCAATCCATCCGGCCTGAGCCAGGGCGGTGAGACTCCGCCGCCTCCTGAGAGCGTTCCAGGCGTGCGCCACCGTGAGATGAATTGCTCCAATGAGGAAGCAAAGCTCCATGAGATTCCGCTCATCTGTCAGCCAACGCACACGCGCCGCTCGCAGCGGAGCGGGAAGGGCATCCGGATCAATCCCGAACACGGAGCCGGTCAACACCCCCCAGATTATCGTCGCGACGCTGAGAATGCCCAGAAGCCTGGGCATTTCAGGCGGCGCCTTCTTTGCAAACCGCTTTATCGCGAGAGTCAGCCCGAGAAACACCATCCCATAACCTGCGTCGCTGACCAGCATCGCGAAGAACAGGGTGTAGAACAGAAGAAACACCGCGCTGATGTCGAGTTCCCAGTATCCCGGCACTATCCCGATGGCATCCATCAGGAAAAGAATGGGCTTCGCCCAGCCGACCGGACGCAGCAGCGTTGGCACATCCTCCTCTTCCGTGGGATCTTCGATAACCAGCCCCCATCCGCACTGGCGAGACAATTGCCGCAGACTCTCAACTTTTTCCGCCGGGCAGTAGCCCTGAAGCCAGGCAACTTCCTTGTCCCGGCCCATGGCGGCACGGGCTTCAGCGAACTGAAGGCGCACCCTGGCATCGGCTTCCAGAGCCTCGAGCCGGGGAATCAGAACTGCATACTCCGCCAGTTTCGCGCCGATGGCCTGTTGCTCCTTTTCAACTGCGGAGATTTCCGCCTCGATTTCACGCAGGCGCCGCCTGGGAAGCGGGATCTCGCGGCCCGGGCACTCTCCCTCGCCAACAACTGCCAGCAAACGCTCCGATTCCGCAAGGCCCACCTCAAAAACTGCCATCCCGTCCGGGATCCTGAAATCTTCCCTTTTTCCCACCCTCGCAAGACGAACCCTCACTCCTTGAGCCGCAAGGTGTTTCACAAGCTCAGGATCAAAATCGCCGAGCGGCTCGACGAGTCTGTGCTCCGACCGAAGAGCGGCAAGCCTTTCCCCGCATTCCTTCCTCTTGGCATCCAGCGCCAGAATACTGTCAACAGCTTCCTCCGCCCCGGAGCCGGAAACCGGGCGCTTCTCCCTGCCGGCCCCCAGGCTTCGCAGCACTGCCAGCGCGGCGGCGGCTTTCTGCAGTGATCGCGCCGCTTCCTCCACTCCCGCAGAGTCGGACGCCTGCCGCGCCAGGGCCAGATGCATGACGCCGGCGTCCGCAAGCGCCTCCAGAGTCCTGTCCCTGTCCGCAGCCAGGCAGAGAAGGGTAATTTTCTTCATCTCAACTATCATCTCTGCTCTGTCCCGGCCTCCTCAACCGCGTCGCGAACTGCGTTTTCGTACACGGCGGTCCTGCGCTTGGCCAGTTTGCCCCGCACAACCGCAGCGGTCTGCTGATCGCCAAGGAATATCTTTATGACCCTTATGTTTTCCCTGCATTCGGGGATCTTGACCTTCTCGAAAAGATTGACCCTCTGCGTCGTGTATGCAAGTTCCCGCGAGATCCTGCGTCTCTTTTCCTCCAGGACCTGCCTTTCCAGCCTCAACCGAGCCATCGCGGCCGCCGCCTCAAGCGCATCGTCGTACCATGCCGGAGTGGAAAAGAAGTCCAGGTCGGGCCGCGCAGTTTCAAAACTGTCCAGAACGGGAACCGGCACGCCGGCGATGTTGCCCTCCCTGAGACGCGCCTCAACGCTCACCGACGGCAACCGCGCCGCCTCCTCGCCAGCCCAAAGCCCAATCCATGACTCGACTCTTCCCCGAAGCTCCATGGCGGCCCGATCGTTTTCGGCGATCTGCGCGTCAATCTCCTGAATCTCAAGCTGAAGCTGCTGTTTCTTCAACTGAAGCATCGGCAGATACCGCTCAAACCTCGCCAAAGCGATGCGCTGCTCTTTCAACGCGTTCTTGGTATGTTTTATCTTTGCCATGTGCGAAGCGCGTCAGTCAACCGGCGGAAACCGCCGGAGGGCGGGACGGCCAGAATTTCTCCGTAAGCCTGGTAGGTATTCCGGTTTCCATCGGCTCAAAACAGTCGGCCAGAATGCGCCACCCCAGATCCAGGGCAGCCTCCAGGGGTATGTTCACGGAAAGGTCCATCATTTCCCGCTCGAAACGCCTGCCGTAGTTGAGAAGCTTCTCATCCCATGCGCTCATTCGGAATCCCATGGACTGCTTTTCCAGCGTCTCCCGGTAGCCCGCGTAAAGCTGAATCATCGTGTTCATGATCGTCCGGTGGTCCTCGCGGGTCTTGCCGTTGACCAGCTGCTTGAGACGGCTGAGCGATCCGAAGGGCTCGATCCGCCCGTCGCGCAGGTAGAACTGGCCTTCCGTGATGTAGCCCGTGTTGTCCGGGACAGGATGAGTCACGTCATCACCGGGCATCGTCGTCACGGCAAGAATGGTTATGGAACCAGCGCCGTCAAAATCAACGGCCCGCTCGTACCGGAACGCAAGCTGGCTGTAAAGATCGCCGGGATAGCCCCGGTTCGATGGAACCTGCTCCATAGTTATGGATATTTCCTTCAACGCGTCCGCGAAACTCGTCATGTCCGTCAACAGCACAAGAACACGCTTCCCCTGCAGGGCAAATTGTTCGGCCACTGCAAGGCTCATGTCCGGCACCATCAGACATTCGACAACTGGATCCGCGGCGGTGTGGACAAACATCACGGCCCTTGAAATTGCCCCGCTCTCCTCAAGCGTGTCCCTGAAGAACAGAAAATCATCATGCTTCAGCCCCATTCCGCCCAGCACTATGATGTCCACCTCAGCCTGCAGCGCTATGCGGGCCAGAAGCTGATTGTAAGGTTCCCCCGCCCTGGCGAAAATGGGCAATTTCTGCGACTCAACCAGCGTGTTGAACACGTCAATCATCGGTATGCCGGTTCGCACCATCTTGTGCGGAATCACGCGCCTCGCCGGATTCACATGCGGTCCGCCTATTTCGATCAGATTGTCGGACAGCACCGGGCCCCTGTCCCGCGGCCGCCCGCCGCCCGTGAATATCCGTCCCATGAGCGCGTCAGAAAAAGGGACTTTCATCGTGTGGCCGAGAAACCTGATCTCCGCGTCCGTGCCGACGCCGCGCCCGCCGGAGAACACCTGAATCGAAACCTCGTGGCCCCTGAGCCTTATCACCTGCGCCAGAGAAACGCCCATCGCCGACCTGACCTCGGCCAGCTCTCGATAGCGAACCCCTTCGGCGGCAACGTTCAGGACGTTGCCGATTATGTTGTCAACCCTGCAATATACCCTGCGCACTTCGGCTCGCCTCCTTGGCCATAGTCTCTACCCTGGTTTGAAGCTCCGCAAACTCCGGGCTGTCCATCGCCACCCTGTTCCAGTCCTTGGTGATCTGAGTCAGGCGGTGGAAGAACCGCCTGGCATGGTCCTTGTCCGGAAAATTCATTTCCGTCATCAGCACTCTCCACATCACGTCGAAAACGCGCTGCTGGCGCTCGGCAGTGGTCGCGCCGTCCACCGGATCATACGCATCCTGCTGCAGGTAAACCGCGTCAAGATATTCGGATTTCAAATAGACGACAAAATCGTCCATCGAGGTGCCTTCTTCGCCGACCACCTTCATCATCTGCGCGACATCGCTGCCCTTGCGCAGAATGGCCCTTGCATCCTCCACCTTCCTCTGATCCACCACCCCGCGATACTTGCTCCAGCTTTCGAGCGGATCAATGGCAGGATACCGTCTGCGGTCCGATCTCGCCCATGAAAGGCCGTGAAAGGCTCCCACCACCTTCAGGGTCGCCTGCGTCACCGGCTCGTCGAAATTCCCGCCGGCCGGACTTACAGTTCCGCCGATCGTCACCGAGCCCGTCCGGCCGTTCCTCAGCATGACAATGCCTGCGCGCTCATAGAACGCTGCTATGACCGACTCCAGATATGCCGGAAACGCTTCCTCTCCGGGTATCTCCTCCAGCCGCCCGGACGCCTCCCGCAGCGCCTGCGCCCAGCGCGATGTGGAATCCGCCAGCAGAAGCACATTGAGGCCCATCTGTCTGTAGTAGGACGCTATCGTGACGGCTGTGTAAACCGAAGCTTCCCGCGCCGCGACAGGCATGGAACTGGTGTTGCAGATTATGACAGTTCTCTCCATCAGACTTCTGCCTGTGCGCGGATCAACGAGGTGCGGGAACTCGCGAAGTGTCTCAACCACTTCGCCGGCCCGCTCGCCGCACGCGGCGATCACGACTATGTCAACCTCGGCATGGCGGCTTGTGATCTGCTGGAGCACCGTCTTGCCGGCGCCGAACGGGCCCGGAATGCAATATGTGCCCCCGAGCGCCACAGGGAAGAACGTGTCGATCAACCTGATCTTGGTCACCAGCGGAGTATCGGGCCGCAGGCGCTCCACATAGCAGGTCAGGGGAACTTTCACGGGCCAGCGTTGGGACATGCCTGCCTCGCGCGTTTCGCCCGATGCGTTCCGAAGCCGCGCCACGACCTGCTCGATCGAGCGGGGACCCTCTGAGGCGACGTCATCAACGATCCATTCACCTTCCCACGCGAATGGAACCATGATCAGATGCCTGAAAATGCCCTCCTGAACCCATCCGATCGCGTCTCCGGCGCGAAGCCTCGCCCCTCTCTCCGCCAGCGGATGAAAATCCCACTGCCGCGACCTGTCCAAAGCGGGTATGCGAACGCCTCTCTTGAGGAAAAATCCGCACTGCTCGGCGACTTTGGGCAGCGGATTCTGAAGCCCGTCGTATATTTGCGAAAGCAATCCAGGTCCCAATTCAGATGAGAGCATCTCTCCGGCGAACTCGACCGTGTCTCCGACCGCCAGTCCTGTCGTATCCTCGAAGACCTGAATGTCCGCATGGCGGCCTCTCACGCGGACAACTTCCGCCATGAGTTTGACGCCGCCGGCGTCAACGTATGCCACTTCGTTCTGGCTCACCGCCCCCTCAACGGCGACTGTTACCATGTTGCCGTTGACGCCCCATATGGTTCCAACAGTCTTGCTCATTCCGTTTGCCCGATTTTTTCTGCCAACCCGGACGTCTCAACCGACCGCGCAATGATTTTTTCCAGCGCCGCGGCTCCGTCATCTGCTTTCCATCCAGTCCTTCTCAAAACGAGGTTCAGCCTCACCGCATACGACAGAATCGCATCCAGAGAGAATGGGTTGAAACCGACAAGTTCCTCCGCCAACTTCCACCGGAGCGAGTCAATCGCAATCTCGCGATCCATGGGGTTCTGGCGCCCCATGGCTTCCTCAACTGCGCGCTCGATCCTGACATCAATCCCCCGCGCTTCGCGCAGAAAACGGGACGCATCCTTCTTCGCCCTCGCGGCCCTTGCGCGCGCCACGGCATTCCTCACCTGCGTCTCCCTGTTCCTCCATTCCGCGACAAACCGCGATGCCGGCGGCATGTCCGGGTCCATCAGCGAATCCACGGCCTTCATGCCGCGGGGATCAAGATGTTCCGCGCACAGAGCCCTGAATCGTTCCATGGACATAGGCGCCTGGCCGCCCGGCGCAAGCGCAGGAAGGGAAGCCACAAAATAGTAATACGATCTCATCCGACCCGCATCATCGGGCTTCCCGCCCAGCCAGGCCGGCGGAAGACCGTCTGACAATTTCGGCCAGCTGGGGACGGAGCAACTGGCACAGAGACTCCGCAATGGCAGCGTCCGTGAAGTCGTGCCGCACTTTCCCATCCCCCGCGCTCACCATGAAGCCGGACGCTATGCCGCGGTCAGCCTTTATTTCAATCCCCCGCCGGATTTCCTCGCTAAACCTGCCGCGCAGCCACTCTGAAACCTCCTCGACCTGCGCCGGAGAAAGAAAGATCTCCAGCCTCGCGCCGGCATGCGTGCTGCGCATGTAAACCTCGACTGTCTGCGCAAGCATCTGGCGCAATCCATCGCTGCCGAGCGCCTTTCCGACTTCCCGGCGCGCCAGCTCCTGAAACACGTTCTGCACGGCCTCGCCCACAGAAATGACCACATCGCGGGCCGCCTGTTCAAGGCTGCGACGTCCGCGCTCAACCATGGCCGCGCTGTCCGCTTCGGCCTTCCTGACCGCAGCCGCAGCGCGTTCCTCAGCCTCTTTAATGATGGAATCGGCCCTGGAACGGGCTTCCGACAGAATTCTGTCAGCTTCCGATCGGGCTTTTTCCACGCCTTCCTTCTGTATCTTCTCCAGAAGGCTCTGCAGTTCATCCGGCATCTTTACCCCCCTCGCAGCCCTGTGCCTCCTCCGGGCCCTCAAGCCTGGCAGGGCGGGAGCGACGCAAGTTTCTGAAGCAGATCATACTTGGCGGCTGTCAAATTGTCGGCCATTTCCATGAGCTGCTTCGCTCTTTCCGGCTGCGAAGCCATGAGCTGCTTGAAACGGTTCTCTTTAGCCGCGTGCTCGCTAAATTTCATGACAGGCGGTTTGCTGTCAATGACAAGCGGATTCTTGCCCTGCCTCGCAAGCTCGGGATTGTACCGCAGGAGCGGGAAGTGCCCCGACGCCACGGCGTCCTTCTGCTCCTGCATACCTTTGGTCATGTTTATGCCGTGGGCGATGCAGTGGCTGTAGGCTATGATCAGCGACGAACCGTTGTAGGCTTCAGCCTCGACGAAGGCCCTGACTGCCTGGGCGGGATTTGCGCCGAGCGAAACGGTAGCGACATAGATCGTCCCGTAAGTCATCGCCATCAGCGCAAGGTCCTTCTTCATCGCCGGCTTGCCGGCGGCCGCGAATTGCGCCACCGCGCCCATGGGCGTGGACTTTGAAGCCTGGCCGCCCGTGTTCGAATACACCTCCGTGTCAAGCACCAGCACATTGACGTTTCGGCCCAGCGCCAGCACGTGGTCGAGCCCGCCGTATCCGATGTCGTACGCCCACCCGTCGCCGCCCAGAATCCAGACTGATTTCTTCACCAGATAATCCGCCACAGACAGTAGCCGCCTGCACTCATCCCTGCCGCATGAGGCCAGATGCTTCTTGAGCTCTGCAACTCTCGCCCGCTGCTCCTCAATTGCCGCGTCTGAAGACTGGTCGGCGGACCTGATCGCCTCCAGCAGATCCTTCCTGCCGCCGAGGTCACATGCCCCGTTCAGAATCTTCTCCGCCAGCTCCAAGGCATAGGCGTTGAACTTGTCCACAGCCAGACGCATGCCGAGTCCGAACTCCGCATTGTCCTCGAAAAGGGAGTTCGACCACGCCGGCCCTCTGCCGTCGTTTCTCTTGCAGTATGGAGTCGTCGGCAAATTCCCTCCGTATATGGAAGAACATCCGGTCGCGTTGGCTATCATCAGACGGTCGCCGAAGAGCTGCGTCAGCAGCTTGACATAAGGCGTCTCGCCGCAGCCTGCGCACGCGCCCGAGAACTCGAACAGCGGCGTGCAAAGCTGGCTGCCCTTGACTGTCGCCTTGTTGATGCGGCGGACATCCACGTCCGGTATGCGCAGGAAAAATTCGAAATTCCGAGCCTCGGCCTCTCTCAGCGGAATTTGGGGCGCCATCATTATGGCGCGCCTGCCGGTCTCCTGTTTTGTGGCCGGATCCTTCTCGCGGCCCGGGCAGGTCTGAACGCACGCTCCGCATCCTGTGCAATCCTCGGGTGCGACCTGCACCGTGAACTTCATGCCCGCGAATTCCTTGCCCTTGGCATCGGCCGACTTGAACGCCGCGGGCGCTCCGGCAAGAGATGAAGGGTCATAAACCTTTGTGCGAATTGCCGCGTGCGGACACACCAGCGAACACTGGGTGCATTGTATGCAAAGTGAAGGATCCCAAACCGGAATTTCGACCGCTATATTGCGCTTCTCGTATCGAGTCGTCCCGGTCGGCCACGTGCCGTCGTCCGGCATCGCGCTCACCGGAAGCCTGTCGCCCTGCAGCCTCATTATCCTGGCGGTGACGTTCCGCACGAACTCCGGCGCGTCTGCCGGAACCGCCGGCGCCATGACGGTCTTTCCGGCAGGCCTTTCAGGCGTCTTCACCTGCCGTAGAGCCGCAAGCGCGCTGTCAACAGCCTTGAAGTTAGCCTGCACAACCTCCTCGCCCTTGCGTCCGTATGTCTTGCGTATCGCCTTCTTCAGCGACTCTATGGCCTTGTCCGTGGGCAGAATGCCGGATATCGCAAAGAAGCACGTCTGCATTATCGTATTTATGCGCGTGCCCAGGCCGAGATCCTTCGCAAGCCTGATCGCGTCTATGACATAGAATCTGATCTTCTTGTCTATGATCTGACGCGCCATCTCGTCAGGAATGTGCTCCCACACCTCGTCCGGCCCGAACGGGCTTTCCAGCAGGAAAACCGCGCCCGGCTTGGCCGCCGCCAGCACGTCGTATTTCTCTATGAACGAAAAATTGTGGCAGGCGACAAAATCAGCCTTGGTGCACAGGTACGGGCTCCTGACGAGATCGGGTCCAAAACGCAGATGCGAAATTGTTATGGTTCCGGCCTTCTTGGAGTCATACACGAAATATCCCTGGGCGTAATTCTCCGTGTCGGTTCCTATGATCTTGATGGAGTTCTTGTTCGCGCCGACCGTGCCATCCGACCCGAGGCCGAAGAACATGCATTCGACCCGGCCCTTGTGTTCTATCTGCCAGGATTCGTCAACTTTCAGGCTGGTCTGCGTCACATCGTCGTCAATTCCCACCGTGAAATGATTTTTCGGCACCGCCGCCGCGAGATTGTCTAAGACGGCTTTAACCATCGCCGGCGTGAAATCCTTGGACCCCAAACCGTACCTGCCGCCCACGATCAGCGGATATGACGAAAAAGGCGCAAGCTTGTCGTGCATTGCCTCTCCGATCGCCGTTCTCACATCCTCGTAGAGCGGCTCTCCAATCGCCCCTGGCTCCTTCGTTCGATCCATCACGGCGATCGCCCTGACGGTTGCAGGCAGCGCCGCGACAAACGCGCGGACATCAAACGGCCGATAGAGGCGCACCTTGACCACGCCGACCTTTTCGCCCTTGCCCACCATGTACTCCACGGTCTCGTGAGCAGTCTCTGCGCCTGAGCACATTATGACAATCACGCGTTCAGCGTCGGGCGCACCGACATAATCGAAGAGATGATATGCTCTTCCGGTCAGCTCCGCGAACTTGTCCATGCGCCTCTGCACGATGCCGGGCACCGCCAAATAATATCGGTTGACCGTCTCCCTGCCCTGGAAGTAAACGTCCGGATTCTGCGCGGTTCCGCGTATGACAGGGTTGTCCGGCGACAGGCCCCTGCGGCGATGAGCCTCCACCATGCGATCGTCTATCATGGCCCTTATGATATCGCGCGTCACCTGCTCGATCTTCTGAACCTCGTGCGACGTTCGGAAGCCGTCGAAGAAATGAACGAACGGCACGCGCGACTCCAGAGTCGAAGAGTGCGCTATCAGAGCCATGTCCGCGGCCTCCTGCACGCTCGCAGACGCAAGCATCGCGAAACCCGTCTGCCTGACCGCCATGACGTCCGAATGGTCGCCGAATATGGAAAGAGCCTGGCACGCCAAGGACCTGGCGCTTACATGAAACACTGTGGGGGTAAGCTCGCCGGCTATCTTGTACATGTTCGGAATCATGAGAAGAAGCCCCTGTGATGCCGTAAACGTGGTCGAAAGAGCGCCGGACGTAAGCGCTCCGTGAACCGCGCCAGCCGCCCCGCCTTCCGACTGCATTTCGACAACCGTGGGCACAGTGCCCCAGATGTTCGGAACGCCGGCCGCGCTCAGCTCATCCGCCTTCTCTCCCATTGGCGACGAGGGCGTGATCGGGTAGATCGCGCATATTTCACTCACGGCGTGCGCTACCGTCGCGGTCGCTTCGTTCCCGTCAACCATTATAATGTTCTTTTCGCGAGTTGCCATTTTCATGACCTCCAAATTGAGCCGATCCCGCGCCTCAAACTCCGGTCCGACAGGGCCGAAACGCATCTCGTCTCACGGCTTCTGCGCGTGAATCCGTTTGCTTCGCATAAAAAGACGGCAGCGACTATAGGCTAGGGCGGCGGCGGCGGTCAACAGCGTTCGGACGACGGGAGCCTGGGGCGCCTCCTGAAACGCGTCGCCGCGATCGCCAACAGGACGCCTGCCGCATTCGCCGCGGCGTCGGCAAGCGAAAACTCCCGCCCGAAAGGCAGTATTCCCTGCGCAATCTCAAGGGCCATGCCGTACAGCACACATGCCGACCCCATAATGATGTCCTTCCGCCACCCGACATCCCCTCCAGCCGCGGCGGGAAAACCCCATCTGGATAGAAGAAACAGCACCGCGTAGCCTGCTGCGTGAAACGCCTTGTCCGCATGCGGCAGCGGGATGATGAAAGGAGCGCCGGAAGCGGGCACGATGGAAACAACGGCAAGAAATAATGCGTAGGCGCCCGCGCACAGCGCCCGAAGGACTTTTTGGAAAACATGGACTTCAGACACCAAATGCGCGCTTCCGGAATGTGGAGCCAACGGTCGGGGTCGAACCGACGACCTGCGCATTACGAATGCGCTGCTCTGCCGACTGAGCTACGTTGGCGCATTGGCAACCCATTGGATCGGGCAGACTTTATTCCCGCCCGCCCTCTTGTCAAGAAAGCATCCTTACCATCGCCATGCCCAGGATGAACTCAGGCGAAAGCCGGCTGGAAACAAGCGCCTCGTGCGCACGCAGAATCTCCGCGTGCATCCGCCGGAGTTCCCCCATGGAAAAATTCGAGGCCTGTTCCGCAAGCCTTGACACCCGGAACGGCTTGGCCTGCCTTGGATCTTTCTTCAACGATCCCAAACTTTCGGCGACATGCTCCGGCACATCGCCCCACCGCCATCCGATTCTGCCTCCGCCGGAAGGTTCCCGCCTCAGCCAGCCATTGTCCAGCGCCTCGCGGTAGATCATCCATTCCCGCATCTGGTTCTGCAGAACAACAGCGATTCCTATGGGCGACTCCCTGCGGTAGAGCAGAGTGTTGAGGATGGAAACCGCCCTCTCGAGCGAACGCGAACCAATTGCGTCGCCCAGATCCCATATGAGCGCGGCCGGAGAGCCGGTGACATACCGCATCACATCATCAGCGCTCGGGTCCCTCGATGGAGCTATTCCCAGGGCAAGCTTCTCGAGTTCCGCGGCAGCAGTCCTCAGATCGTCGCCCACCCGTTCAAGGAACACATGAAGCGCCTCCTCCGACATCGCAAGCCCCATCCCCTCGGCAATCGCTGCAACGCGGGAGGCGCGCTCCCTGGCCGCCTGCCACGGCGTATCTGCGGACCGAAGGTCGTGAAGGGTCCCATGCTGGGAGAAGGTCTTGAAAAAAGAGGAGCGCCCGTCGGCCGCCGGGGCCGTGACAACCAGAGCCACGTCCTCCGCCAGCCCGTCCCTGACCCTGTCCGCCAAAAGGGAAAGAGCCTCCTGCACCGCCGCAGCGCGGCCGGTCTGGCTGTCGCCCAGAAAAGACGCATTCCGAAGCCATACCACTTTGCGGCCTTCGAAAAACCCAACCGTGTCCAATGCTTCGAGGCACTTGCGCACAGCCTGGCACGCCTCGTCCTGGTTGCCTGCCCTGCCATCCGCAATTTCAAGACCAAAAAACGGATCGGTCCCCTTCAGGAGACGCGAAACGATTTCCCTGGCCGTGTTCTCGACCAGATAGTCCTCTTCTCCGACTATCAGATGGGCTTCTCCGCGCATGTATCAACCCGGCCATTCTCAAACGAAAAATCCGGGATCAATGCTAGCCCGAACCTGCCAGCCGCGCAAGTTTTGACGCATGCGCAATGCCTTGCGGACCGGGCCGTCCGATGGCAATATTGGCCCCGCCATGCGCATAAGCGTTTTGAACAGGCAGAAATGCCTCCGCCTGCAGCCGAACTTTCTGAAAAAGCTCTCCGCGTTCTTCGCGAGCCTCCCGGGCCTTTCAGGCAGACTGCCGCCATCCCTTGCGATAGTCCTTGTGGATCACAGGGGCATGATACGCCTTCAGGCCAATGCCCGTGACGAGCAGGATGCGACTGACGTGCTCTGCTTTCCGTACCGACGCGTGCCCGGAGAACCGCCGGACGAAGCAACGGCGGACATAATCATAAATGTCGAGCGGGCGGCGGCAGTGGCCGCAAGAAGCGGAACCGGCGCAATCCGGGAGATCGCGCTTTACCTGGCTCATGCGCTTGACCACCTTGGAGGCGGAAGGGATTCGTCGCCGGCCGGCCGGCGCCTCATGCGCAGCCGTGAACTCAGGTGGCTGAGAAAAGCCTGCAGGGCAGGACTTCTGCAGGATCGTGATCGGCGATGAACCCCGTTCCCCGAACGCAAAATCCGGCATGAACCCTACAGACGTCCAACCGGCCATTCCTCTCCGCATCAGGCCATACTCCAGAACTTCGCACATTGTGGCATGGCTGACGCCCGGAAACGGCAGACTCGTGACGCTGATAAAGGGTTCCTGCCGCGTCCGCAGCTCCTTTCTCGGCCAGTATGACCTCGGCTACACGTGCGAGTTGGTGTATTACAGGCGCGAACGGTTCGGCCTCCACCTCGCCAGGGAGTGCGCGGTCGTCAAGGCGCGCCCTGGTTTCCGATGCTTCTGGAAAAGCGCCGTCTGGCTGTCCTACGCAAGTTTCCTGCTTGATCGCCTGGCCGTCGAATCGCACTGCCAGCCGGAACTTTTCAGGCTGGCGGAATCGGCCATGGATCATGCCTCAGCCCGGCCGGCGAACATCAACCTGGCGCTCTGGTTCGAACTGCACGCAATATCCGCGGCGGGTTTCCGGCCGCGTCTCGACTCATGCTGCGCGTGCGGATCGGACTCGCTTCAACCGGACGGCCGGCTGCTGTTCTCGCCGCGAAGCGGAGGAATCATCTGCGCGGAGTGCGCTCGCAGGCCTCAGGACGACTCGATGCCGCTGTCAGCCGCAACATTTTCCGTTCTGCGGTCGTGGCTGAGACTCGACTCCCCGCAGGAACATGCTGCCGACGGGCCGTCTCCCAGACAGATTTACGAGGCCTCCGCCCTCATCAAGCGTTTCATGGATTATCATCTGGACATCCCCCCGGAAAACCGATATGCGTGTCTCCAGCTTCTCGGGTCAGGCCCAATTTCGAGCCCCCCGGGATGGGGGGAACCATCATGAAAAAAACCTCGTGGTTTGTTCTGCTGGCGATCTGCGTCGCCGCATGCAGCCGTCAGGCAGCTTCGGAAAAACAGCCTCAGAAACAAAAGGCCGTCGCATCTGCGCCGGTTCGCTCGCCGGTCACCGGCCTTTCTTCAGCCGGTTCGCCTGACGATATTCTGGTGACCGTCAACGGCGACTCCCTGACCAGAGGCGAAGCTGACGCCGAGGCCGGTTACCGGCTCGCGCCGATGCTGAATCAGATACCGCCGGATCAGCAGGAAAACGCCCTTGCTTCGGCCCGCAGGGAGGTGACCGAACAGTTCGTTTACAAGACGCTCGTGCGACAGGAGGCGGACCGCAGAAAGATTGAGGCTTCGAAGGAGGAGGAGGAAAAAGCACTCGCAGACATCGCAGCCAGACTGCCTGAAGGCGTAACCATAGAGGATGTCCTCAAG